>Ga0326597_10005998_pt1 | contig 16722 bp, 15 predicted proteins | sample RVTome_12_FD_203789 | JGI IMG/M metagenome (GOLD analysis project Ga0326597, IMG submission 203789) | Soil microbial communities from uranium-contaminated site in the Upper Colorado River Basin, Wyoming, United States - RVT100D185 | ecosystem: Environmental > Terrestrial > Soil > Contaminated >...
CCCGGAACAGCGCCATGATCTCCTGCGCCATCTCGGGATCGAGGTTCCCCGTGGGCTCGTCGGCCAGCAGCAGCATCGGCTCGTTGATCAGCGCGCGGGCGATGGCCACCCGCTGCTGCTCGCCGCCCGAGAGCTGCAGCGGGTAGGCGTGCATCTTGTGGTGCAGGCCGACCGCCTTCAGCGCGGCGAACGCGCGCCGCTTCTGCTCCTTCGCCGGCACGGACAGGATCCGCAGCACGAAGGCGACGTTTTCCAGGATCGTCTTGCGCTTGAGGAGCTTGAAATCCTGGAAGACGACGCCGATGGACCGCCGCAGCTCGGGGATCTGCCGCTCCGGGATCGCGGTGACGTTCCGCCCGCCGACCAGGATCTGCCCCTGCGAGGGCAATTCCTCGCGGAACACGAGCTTCAGGAAAGTGGTCTTCCCCGCCCCGGAGGGCCCGGTGAGGAAGCAGAACTCGCCCTTGTTGATGTGGAGCGTGACGTCGGCCAGGGCAGACGTGTCCCGGTCGTATTGCTTGTAGACGTGGAAGGCTTGGATCATTGATTTGTGAGGGGGGACCGCTGCGCCGCGGCCCCCCCTACGACCCCCCCGCGCCGCTCGCCAAAGAAGCTTCGGCTCGCGTCGGTCATGGGGTTACGTCGTAGGGCGCGGGCTTGCCCTGCAGGTACTTGTCGAACCACGCGACGATGTGCTGCAGCCGCTCGACGCGATGCCACGGCTTGCCCGAGCGCGAGAGCTCGTGGCTCTCGTCGGGGAAACGCACCATGACCGTGGGCCGGCGCAGGAACTTCAAGGCCCGGAACATCTGCTCCCCGCCCTCTGCCGGCGGCGTCCGGTGATCCGCTTCGCCCTCGATGAGCATGAGGGGCGTCTTGACGTTTTCCACGTGGGTGATGGCCGAGCGCGCGGCGTAGTCCGCTTGGTCCTGCCACGGCGCGGCGCGGAACCAGGTGGGATTGAACAGCGTGAAGTCGGAGGTGTACCAGAAGCCGCCCCAGTCTGCGATGGAGCGCTGGGAGACCGCGGCCGCAAAGCGATCGGTCTGGGTGATCGCCCAGTTCGTCAGCACGCCGCCGCCGCTGCCGCCGGTGATCCCGAGACGGCCCGGATCCACGTACCCGCGCCGGATCAGCTCGTCCACCCCGGCCATGAGGTCCTTGTGGTCGTCGCCGGGATAACGGAACTGGATGAGGTTGCCGAAATCCTGGCCGTAGGTCGAGCTGCCGCGCGGGTTCGGGTAGAGCACCACGTACCCCTTGGCCGCCATCCACTGCATCTCGTGGAAGAACGTGTACCCGTACGCGGCGTGGGGGCCGCCGTGGATGTTCAGGATGAGCGGATATCTCTTCGACGCGTCGAAGCCCGGCGGCTTCTGGACCAGGGCATGGATCTGGGTCCCGTCGAAGCTCGGGTACGAGATCTCCTCCGGCGCGGTCAGGTCCAGCTCCCCGCCGAGCTCGGCGTTCACGCGGGTCAGCCGCCGCGGCGAGACGCGATCCCCTCCCACGTCGATGACGAACAGGTCGCCGATCTCGGTCGCGGTGGAGATGAGCACGACGATGCGCGACCCGTCGGCGCTGGCCGAGAAGGACATCACCTCCTGCTCCCCCGCGGTGACGTCGTGCAGCCGCCCCGAGGCCAGGTCGAGGCGCCTCACGTTGGCCAGCCCCCTCTCGGCGGCGACGAAGAGCAGGCTGCGGCCGTCCTTCGGCCAGACGATGGGCGCGCCTCCCCCGCCGCGCGGCGCCCTCTGGTCGCCGGCCAGCCCGGTCAGGACGTCGAAATCGAAACCCGCGCTCAGGTTCCGCGGCGGCGCGCCCGCGACGTCCACCACGAACAGGTCCGGCTGGTTGTAGGACCGCAGCGGCTTCCCGTTGAGGGTGCCCCGGAACGCGATCCGCCGGCCGTCCGGTGACGGCGCCGCCGCGCCGATGGATCCGTCGATGCTCGTGACCAGCGCCGGCGCGCCTCCCTCCGCCGCGACCGCGAAGAGGTCCTCGTCGGGCGCCTCGTAGTACGGCTCGGCGACGCGCGTGGACGAGAAGAAGATGCGCGCACCGTCCGCCGACCAGACCGGCTCGTCCTCCTCGAAGGCTCCGCTGGTGACCTGGCGGGGCGCCGGCGCGGTCTCGCCTGCGGTAGGCACGCCGGCCGTCCAGACGTGGGACGGCCGCGTGAAGTCGAAGTACCCGCGGCCGTTCCAACGATAGATGGCCCGCGTGATGACGCGCACGTCGCTCTCCCGGTCGGCGTCCCCTTCGGTGCGGGGCTCCTTCGCGCGGGCGTCCAGGTCCTTCGCGTTGGTCGTGCTCGTGAAGGCGACCGTGCGGCCGTCGGGCGACCACACCGGCGCGTTCGCGCCCTTGGGCAAGTCCGTGATCGCCCGCGCCTCGCCCCCCGCGCGCTCCATCAGGTGGATCTGCGGCGGTTGCGGCTTGCCCTCCTTCTCGGCCGCGCGCAGGAAGGCCAGCCGCCGCCCGTCCGGCGACCAGCGCGGCGCGATGTCGCGCGGGCCGCTCGTGAACGGGCGCGGCGGGGCGGAGGCGTCGGCGGGGACCATCCAGAGCGCGGTGTCGTATCCGTCCTTCTTCTTGTTGACGGCCACGCGGACGAACACGACGTCGGCCCCGTCGGGGGAGATCTGCGGGTCGCCGATCCACACGAACCGGAACAGGTCCGTCTCCGTGATCGCCCGCCGCGCCGGCGCCGCGGCGGCCTGTTGTGCGGCAAGGACGAGGGCCATGGCGAGGATCGACATGAAGCGCGCCTCCCGCAAAGGCGCCATCCTACCGCGGCTGGGCGGCGACGGTATGATGCCCACGAGCATGCGAGCCATCGTGATGCGGGCCCACGGCGGGCCCGACGTGTTGCGGGAAGAGGACTTTCCCGATCCGGGGCGGCGCCCCGGGGAGGTCCTGGTCCGCGTGCGCGCCTGCGCGCTCAACCACCTGGACCTCTGGACCCGCAGGGGCGGAGCGGGGCGCAGCCCCGCGTTCCCTCACATCCTCGGCAACGACATCGCGGGCGAGATCGCCGCCCTGCCTGCGCCCATCGAGGGCCTCACCGCCGGGCAGAGGGTGATGCTCTCGCCGGGCACGTCGTGCGGCCGCTGCCGGATGTGCCTCGCGGGCGAGGACAACTCGTGCCGCGACTATCGAATCCTCGGCGCCCACGTCCACGGCGGGTACGCGGAGCTGGTGCGCTGCCCGGCGGCCAACGTCGTCCCGATTCCCGACGCGATCGCCTTCGAGGACGCCGCCGCCTTCCCCCTCGTCTTCCTCACCGCGTGGCGGATGCTGGTGACGCGGGCCCGTCTGGCCCGGGACGAGGACGTGCTGGTGTGGGCGGCGGGCAGCGGCGTGGGCATGGCCGCCATCCAGATCGCGAAGGTGATCGGCGCGCGGGTGATCGCCACCGCGGGCAGCGAGGGCAAGCTGGCCAAGGCGCGCGAGCTCGGCGCGGACGCGACCATCGACCATCACGCGCAGGACGTCGTGGCCGAAGTGCGGGGTCTCACCGCGAAGAAGGGGGTCGAGGTCGTGGTCGAGCACACCGGCCAGCAGACGTGGGAGAGGTCCATCCTTTCCCTCGCCCACCGCGGCCGGCTGGTCACCTGCGGGGCGACGACCGGCCCCGAGGGAAAGACCGCCCTGAGGCACTTGTTCGCGAAGCAACTGACCGTGATGGGCTCGTACATGGGCAGCAAGGCCGACCTGCTCGACGCCGCGGCGCTGTTCTTCGCCGGGCGGCTGCGGCCGGTGGTCCACGAGGTCCTGCCCCTGGCGGACGCGCCGCGGGCCCACGAGATGATGGAGGCCTCGCGGCATTTCGGGAAGATCGTGCTGAAGGTGGGATGACCGTCCCCCTGCGCCGCGGCGCGCGGCCCTTCGCCCCTCCCTGGTGGACGCACGGCGGACATCGCCAGACCCTCCTCGGGTTCTGGTACCGCCGCCGCCTGCGCTGGAGGCTGCCCACCGAGGACCTGATCGCCGACGTCGGCGACGGCGTGCGTCTCCTCCTTCGCGCGTCGTGGCAACCCGGCGATCGCGCCCGCAGCCCGGCCGTGCTTCTGGTCCACGGCCTTGGGGGCTGGGACCTCGCCGCCTACGGCCTGGCCACCGGGGTCCTGGCCCACGCCATCGGCTGGCACGTCGTGCGCATGAACATGCGCGGGGCCGGGGACTCCGCCCGGGTCTACGCCGGCCTTTACAACGCCGGTCTCGACCTCGACCTCGTCGCCGCGATGGCCGCGGTGGCCGCGCACACGCCGCGCATCGCGGTCATCGGCTTCTCCCTCGGCGGCAACCTCGCCCTTCTCGCGTTGGGCCGCAGCGGCGCGCTCGTTCCGCCCGCCGGCGAGCGTGTTGTCGCCGTGTCGCCGCCGCTCGACCTGGGCGCCTGCGTGGACCGGCTGGAGTCGGTCACCAACCGGCCCTACCAGGCGTACTTCATGCGCAACCTCAGGAACGCGTATCGCTACCGCCAGAGCTTGAGGCCGGACCTCTACCCGGCCGGGCACGAGATGCGGCCGCGGACGCTGCGCGAGTGGGACGAGATGATCACCGCGCCGCACGGGGGGTACGCGTCGGGCGCGGAGTATTACGAGAGGTCCAGCTCCGGGCCGCACGTGGCGGCGATCCGCCATCCGACGCTGCTTCTCGCCGCCGAGGACGACCCGCTCATCCCCGGTGAATCCGTGAGGAAGTGGCCGCTGCCCGCGTCAGGCGTCGTCGTCCGCGAGATGCTGCCGACCGGGGGGCACGTCGGGTTCGTCGCTCCGACCGACGCGCCGGGAAGGTTCTGGGCCGCGGAACGAGCAATGGCGTTCTTGACCGCCGGCTGATCAAAGCCAGGGCAGCTCGACCTTCGCCGTAACGATCGCGTGGTCGCCGAGCATCGAGCCGCTGGCGCCCGGCGGATAGGCGGCGGGGACGACCTTCGGCGACGTCGCGTTGCGGACGACCCCGAGCCCGCGGACGAGCAGGTAGTCGATGTGGTTCTCCAGGATCGCGACCTTGCCGTCCTCGACCCGTTGCCGGGTCCCGACGGACAGGTCGTTGCTCTCCTCGGGACGGAACCCTGCCGACCGCACGGCTTCGAACATGGGCTCGTCGGGGGTCGCGTTCAGGTCTCCGCCCAGGATCACCGGCGTGCCCTTCGCATAGGCGCGCAGCGCGTCGAGCAGCAACCCCGTCTGCCGCGTGCGCATCGCGCTGTCCTTGGCCGAGCTCTCGAGATGGGTGCAGACGATGGTCACGTCGCGGTCCAGGCGGACGGTCGCCAGAAGCGCCATGCGTCCACCCAGCCGCTTCTGGACCTTCTCGGATTCGTTCGCCCCTGTGCCCTCGTACCACTTCTCGATCCCGGGGAAGCGCAGCATCCGCACATTGCGCAGCGGATACCGCGAGAGGATCGCGTTGCCGTGATACCCCCACTCGTTCTCGCCGGGGTAGAGCTTGCGCTCCTCGATCTCGCCGCCCGTCAGCTCGAGGAACTCGACGCCGTACGCGTAGTTCATGCCCAGGGCGGCCGCCAACGCGCGCGTGGTGTGCGCGTTGCCCGATCGCGCCATGCCCAGGTCCATCTCTCCCAACAGGATGATGTCCGGGTCGCGCAACGCCTCCGTCTCCCGGATGAGGCGGACGCCGCCTTCCCAGTGGCGGCCGCGCTCCATGTTCCACGCGACCAGCCGGAGGGTCTTGCCCGGGCGAGCGCGGGAAGCGCCGTTCCACACCTCCACCTCGTCGATCTCGGGGATCAACCGCTGGAGCGCGCCGAGCGGCCGGCCCTCGGCGTTCCGCTCCAGCGCGGCCCGGCGGTCGAGGCTGATGCGCCGCGGCCGGTCGACGACCCGCGACGTCGTCCGTGGTCCCGTCACGTTCTCTTCGAGAACGGCGCTCCAAAAGGGAAGCGCGGCCGCGGCCAGGAAGGTCCTTCGTTCCATCCCCGATCTCTCCTTCAACGCAGCAGCGGCTCGAGGGCGCGCCACACGGTGTCCGCGACGACCTTCTGCCCCTCCGCCGTCGGATGGATGCCGTCGGACTGGTTCAGCCGCTGGATCCCGGCCACCCCTTCCAGGACGAACGGCACCAGGACGGCATCGTGCTTCCGCGCCGCATCCGGATAGATCGACGCGAAGGGCCGGACGTACTCCGCGCCCAGGTTCGGCGCCGCCCGCATGCCGAGGAGGACGAGGCGTGGCGGCGGCATCTGACGGCGGGCGCGGGCGAGGATCGCGTCGACGTTGGCCCGCGTCGCTTCCACTTCCTGGCCGCGCAGCATGTCGTTGGCGCCCGTCTCCAGGATGAAGACGGCGACCCGCTGGCGCAGGAGCCAGTCCATCCGCCGAAGCGCGCCGGCCGAGGTCTCGCCGCTCACCCCGCCGTTCACCACGCGATGCGGCAGGCCCACGGCGTCGATGCGGTTCTGAAGCAACGAAGGCCAGGCGTCGTCGGGGTCGAGGCCGTAACCGGCGGTGAGGCTCGTCCCGACGGCGAGGATGACGGGACGATCCCCGGCCGCGGGCGTCATCGGCGACGCGGCCTCGACCGCGGGCGGCGGAGCGGCGGTACGCGAGGGCGCGGGCGAGCCGCAGCCCGACACGAGGGCGCCGAGTGCGATCGCCGCCGTCATGCTTATGATGTGCAGGTGCGCCCACAACTTTTCACCCCGTGCGCTCGTCCATTGCCTCGATGCCCACCATGCTGCACTGCGAATCGCTGAGCCGGACATACCTCTCGGGCGGGCACGAGCTGCCCGTCCTGAAAAATATCACGCTGCACGTGCCCGTCGCCTCGTACATGGCCATCCTCGGCCCTTCCGGCAGCGGCAAGAGCACGTTGCTCGCGCTGATGGCGGGCCTCGACCGGCCCACCAGCGGGCGCGTCTTTCTCGACGGCGTCGAGCTGGGTGGCCTGGACGAGGACGCGCGGGCGCGGCTACGCGCGGAGAAGGTCGGGTTCGTCTTCCAGTCCTTCCACCTCATCCCCACCCTGACCGCGCGGGAGAACATCCAGGTCCCCCTGGAGCTGCGCGGCCTCGATGCGCGCTTCCGGGCCGACGAGCTGCTGGAACGGGTTGGGCTGCGCGATCGCGGCCACCATTACCCCGCGCAGCTTTCGGGGGGCGAGCAGCAGCGGGTCGCCCTCGCCCGCGCCTTCAGCCACAAGCCGCGGGTCCTTTTCGCCGACGAGCCGACGGGCAACCTCGACGGGGCCACGGGGGCGCGCGTCATCGAGCTTATGTCCGAGCTCAACCGCGAATCGGGCACCACCCTCGTCCTGGTCACCCACGACCAGACGCTGGCCGCGCGCGCCGGCCGCATCCTGCGGCTCCACGACGGCATGGTGGTCGCGGACACCGCCGCCGCATGAGGCCCCTGCCGTTCGCCGTACGCCTCGCCTGGCGGGAGAGCCGATCGCCGCGCCGGATCGCGTTGCTGTTGGCGGCGGTGAGCGCGGGGGTCGCCGCCCTCGTCGCCATCGAGAGCTTCACCGTGAACCTGCAGGCGTCGGTGCGCGAGCAGGCGCAGGCGCTGCTTGGAGCCGACCTCAAATTGCGCAGCGCCAACCCTTTCTCGCCGGCCGCGGAAGCGACGCTGGACGCCATCGTGGCACAGGCGGGGCCGGGCACGCAGCGGGCGCGGACGACCAGCTTCTCCGCCATGGCGTACGTCTCGCGCACAACGGGAGCCCGGCTCGTGCAGGTGGTGGCGGTGGACGGCGGGTATCCGTTCTACGGCGAGATCAAGACCGACCCGCCCGGCGCCTGGGCCTCGCTCACCGCAGGCGGTGGCGTAGTGGTGGATCCCTCGCTTCTCCTGGCCCTCGACGCAAAGGTCGGCGACGCCCTCTCCCTCGGAGAGGCGCGGTTCACCATTCGCGCCGCGGTGCTGAACGTGCCCGGCGACGTCGGGGTGCGGACCGCGTTCGGCTCGCGCGTGTTCATGGCCGCCCGCGACGTCGCGGCGACCGGCCTCCTGGGGTTCGGCGCTCGCGCCAGCTACGACGCATTCCTCCGGCTCCCGCCCTCGGCGCAGCCCCAGCGCCTCTCCGACCGCTACAAGCCGGCCCTCGCCGCGGAGCGGGTCAGGCTGCGCACCATCTCCGAGGACCAGGAGTCGTTGGACGAGGATCTGACCGACATGGGCCGCTACCTTGGCCTGGTCGGATTGATCGCGCTGCTTTTGGGCGGGATCGCCGTGGCCAGCGCGTCGGAGGCGCTCCTCCGGAAGCGCATCGAGACCATCGGCGTGCTGCGATGCCTCGGGGCGACGGGCCCGCAGGTGTTCGCGGCCTACCTGCTGCAAGCCGGTGCGATGGCGCTCCTGGGCAGCATCCTGGGGGCGGCTCTCGGCGTGGCCGCCCAGGCGCTTCTGTCGCGGGTGCTCACGGGGCTGCTCCCGGTGACGGTGGTGGCGTTCAGCCCCTCCTGGAGCGCGATCGCCTGGGGCATCGGCCTCGGCGTGACCATCGCCCTGCTGTTCGCCGCCCTCCCGCTGCTGGCGATCCGGCAGGTTTCGCCTCTGGTGGTGATCCGCCGCTCCGTCGAAGGCCGGGTCCCCATGCGCTCCGACCCCGTGCGTCTCCTGGCCGCCGCAGTTCTGGTGGCGGCGACGATCGGCATCGCGTGCCTGCAGGCGCCGACCTGGGGCGCGGGCTTCGGCTTCGCGGCCGGGGTGGGGATCGCGCTCATCCTTCTCTGGTGCGCGGCGTGGCTCCTGGCCCGAACCGTCCGGCGGCACGTGCCCGCGGGCTGGCCGTACGTCTGGCGACAGGGGCTGGCCAACCTGCACCGTCCCGCCAACCAGACGGTGGTCGTGGTCCTCGCCATGGGGTTCGGCGCGTTCCTCCTCGACACTCTCTACCTCGTCCAGGACAACCTGCTGGGGCAGCTTCGGGTGGACACGACGGCAGAGCGGCCGAACGTCGTGCTCTTCGACATCCAGGAGGACCAGCGGGCGGGGGTGGAGGAGCGGATGCGCGCGGCGGGGCTGGCTCTGCGGGACCCGGTGCCCATCGTTCCCATGCGGATCCAGTCCATCAAGGGCGTCGACGTGGCCCACATCCTCGCCCCCGTGTCCGTCGAAGGGGGCCGCGGACGCTGGGCCGTCCGGCGCGAGTACCGGAGCTCCATCCGTGACGTCGAGGCGCCCACCGAGACGACGGTGGCCGGGCAGCGGTGGAAGGCCGGGGAGTGGCGCTCCCCCGCCGATCCCACGGCGCCGGTCCCGGCCTCCCTCGAGGTCGAGGTGGCGAAGGAGCTCGGCGTCGAGATCGGGGACGAGATCGTGTGGGACGTGCAGGGCCTGGCCGTGCGCAGCCGCGTGGCCCACCTGCGGGAAGTCGACTGGGCGCGGTTCGAGCCCAACTTCTTCGTCGTGTTCCCCGAAGGGCCGCTGGACGCCGCGCCGAAGAGCTACGTGACGCTGAGCCGAATCCAGGATCCCGCGCAGCGTGCGCGGTTCCAGCGCCAGGTGGCGGAGGCCTTTCCCAACGTAGGTCTCATCGATCTCACCGAGATCCAGAAGGCCCTGGAGCAGGTCGTGGAGCGCATCGCGGTGGCCGTCCGTTTCATGGCGCTGTTCACGCTGGCCGCGGGAGCGGTCGTCCTCGTCGGCGCGGTGGCCGCCGGACGCGACCAGCGGCTGCGGGAGGGTGCGCTGCTCAAGGCGCTGGGCGCGACGCGCCGGCAGGTGCTGCGGATCCTGTTCGCCGAGTACGCGACTCTTGGCCTGTTGGCCGCGCTCGTGGCCCTCCTGCTCTCCGGCGCCGCGGGCTGGGCGCTGACCCGCTTCTTGTTCGAGGCGCGATTCCGGATTCCCGCGGTCCCGCTGCTGGCCCTGTCCGCGGCGCTGGTCACGCTGACCACCGCCATCGGGCTGTGGACGAGCCGCGAGGTGTTCGCCCGGCCGGTCATGGAGACCCTGCGGGCGGACGGATGACGCGGCGTCGCGCCGCGCCGGTGGCGATGGCCGTGCTCGCCATCCTGGCCGGCGGCTGCCGCCGCTCGTGGACGATCACCAACGCCCGCCCCTCCGGCGCCAACGTCATCGCCTTCGGCGACAGCCTCACCGAGGGCTATCGAGTGGGCCCGGGCGAGGGCTGGCCGGAGCAGCTCTCCGCCCTCGTGGGCCGACCGATCCTGAACCGCGGCGTGTCGGGCAACACGACCGGCGACGCCCTGGAGCGCCTCGAGCGCGACGTCCTGGCCCAGGACCCGCGCCTCGTCCTGGTCTGCCTCGGCGGCAACGACATGCTGCGGCGAATGCCCGCCGGCCAGCAGTTCGACAACCTGCGCACGATCGTCCGCCGCATCCAGGACAAGGGGGCGCTGGTCGTGCTCATCGGCACCGAGGGATTCAAGATCCTGAGCAACGTCGACTACGGCGATCGGTACGAAGCGCTCGCCCGCGAGACGGGCTCCGTCTACGTGCCCGACCTCATGAAGGGCGTGCTCACGGACCCGGCGTTGATGGCCGACCAGATCCATCCCAACGCGCGCGGGTACGCGCGGATCGCGCGGCGGATCGCCGACGAGGCGGGCGAGTACCTCGCGCGCTAGTTATACTGAGCTCGTGGTCCGCCCCTTCCTGATCGCCGCCTTTCTCCTGGCCGCGTCCACGCTGGCGCGGGCGGAACGCACCCAGGTGTATTCGGTGCAGGGAATCGACTGCGCGAGCTGCGCCGAGGACATCAAGGGCAAGTTGAAGAAGGTCAAGGGCATCCAGAAGGTGGACTTCGACAAACACGCCGTCGAGCTGACCGTCCGGATGGCCGATGGCGTCTCCGACCAGGCCGTGCTCGACGCGATCGCGCGTTCGGAGGAGGGCATCAAGGGCATCGTGGGCGGCGGCCAGGGCGCGTACCTCCCCGTGCCGGAATTCCCGCCGGGCACGGACGTGCAGCTCCTCACCCGGGACGGATCCGCCGTAGGACCGCTGCCGAAGCTCGCCGTCCCCGGCAAGTACACCGTCTTCGACGTTTTCGCCGATTGGTGCGGCCCGTGCCGCGAGGTCGACGAGCGGCTGCGGCAGGTGGTGACGGAGCGGCCGGACGTCGCCATCCGCAAGCTGAACGTCCGCGACTTCGACACCCCGCTCGCGCTCGAGCTGGGGTCCGCGTTCGAGACCCTGCCCTACGTCGTCGTGCTGACCCCGAAGGGCAAGCGGATCGAAGTGGTGGGCAACGACTTCGAGGCGCTGGACAAGGCTCTCCAGACCCCTTGAGGGTTCTCCGCGCTCCGATCGCCGCGATCATTGCCGCAGCGGCGCTGACCCTGCTGCCGCGTCCGGCACGCGGCGACATGGGCTGACCGGGCTGATCGAATCCCAACCTGCCGGTCGGCGGGTCCTTTCTCGGTCCACCTCCTGCGGGCGCCTGGCGCACGTCGCTCTACGCCTCGGGCACGCTCAGCGAAAACGAGCACATCGCCATGGAGGACGATGGGCACTCGGTCATCTGGCACGTCCAGGACCTGACCATTACCGAGACGACCGCGGCCGTGGCCCGCGGCTTCGGCGGCGGATTCGGGCTCGAGTACGTGGCGTTCCTCCGGCACATCACGGGCCGGATCCGCTTCGAGGACCTCGACCGCCGGCCCATCGTGGTCCCCAACGGCGACATCCACCATCGCAACGAGACGCTGTTGGGGCCGGGCGACCCATGGCTGATGGCCGTGGCGGGGCGCCGGGTGGGCGCCTGGTCCGCGGCCCTGCGCGGCGGCATCACGATCCCGCTCGGGAAGACCGAGGAGAACCCGTTCGACCTCGGGCGCCGCGGCCTGCCCCACCAGCACATCCAGTTCGGCACCGGCACCTGGGATCCGCTCGCCGGCGCCAGCCTGGGGCGCCGCTTCGGCGACGTGATGACGAGCGCCAGCGTCCTGGCGCGCCTGCCCGTCTCCGAGAACCGCCACGGCTATCGGGCGGGCCGGAGGCTGCAACTCACGACGTACGCCGACCGGCGGATCCGCCGGCCGTGGCGCGCGCAGGCCGGCCTCGACTACGGGCGTGAGACGGCGGAGACATGGAACGGGCGCGTCGAGGAGGAAGGCAACCTCGGCCGCAGCGACCTGCTGCTCTCCGCGGGCATCGCGCGGCTGTTCGGGAGCCGCGCGTTGATCCTCACCGCAAAGGTGCCCCTCCGTACGCGGTCCAACGGCGTGCAGATCGACTACCCCGCCATCGTCGTCCTGGGTTGGGGAAATTAATGAAACAACTCATCCTGGCCGGGGCCGCCGCGGCGGCCCTGCTGATCCCGCGTCCGGCGCGCGCCCAGGATCCGGCCGAGGTCGTGCTGACCGGCGGTGCGGTGTACACGATGGACGCGCGGCGGAGCTGGACCCAGGCCGTGGCCATCCGGCGGCGGGCGCATCGTCTACGTGGGCAGCGACGCGGGCGCGCGGCCCTGGGTGGGCCCGGCCACAAGGGTCGTGCCGCTCGGCGGCCGCATGGTCCTGCCCGGCTTCCAGGATGCGCACGTGCACCCGGTGAGCGGCGGGCTCGAGCTCGGCCAGTGTGACCTCAACAACCTGGAGACGCGCGAGGCCATCGTGGAGAAGGTACGCGCATGCGCGGGCGCGCAGGCGGGACGGCCGTGGGTGGTGGGCGGCGGCTGGGCCCTCCCCGCCTTCCCGGGCGGCGCGCCGACGCGCGAGCTCCTCGATTCGCTGGTGCCGGACCGGCCGGCCTGCTTGAGCGCGGCGGACGGACACTCGGCGTGGGTCAACTCGGAGGCGCTGCGTCGGGCGGGCATCACCGCCGCCACCCCGGACCCGGTCGGAGGCCGCATCGAGCGGGGATGCGACGGGCGAGCCCGCCGGCACCCTCCGCGAGAGCGCGAACGACCTCGTGGCCCGATTGCTGCCCGCGATCACGGCCGCGGAGCGGCTGGCCGGCTTGCAGCGCGCGCTCGCCCTCTTCGCGGGCATGGCCTCACGGCCGTGCAGGAGGCGAACGCGGGCCGCGACGCGCTTGCGGCCTATCGGGAGGCGGAGCGCAGCGGCGCCCTGACCCTGCGCGTCACGGCTGCGCTGTCCACCGACCCCGAGCGGGGGCCGGAGCAGGTGGCCGGGCTCGTGAAGCTGCGGGATGAGTTTTCGAGCCCGCGGCTGATGCCCACCGCGGCCAAGATCTTCGCCGATGGCGTCATCGAGGCGCGCACCGCGGCCATGCTGGAGCCGTACCTGGACCGGCCCGGCCAGAGGGGCGAGCCCAACCTGCCCAAAGGCCGCCTCGACGCCCTCGTGGCGCGCCTGGTCGAGGAGGGCTTCGCCGTGCCCATCCACGCCATCGGCATGGCGCGGTCCGTTTCGGGCTGGACGCGTTGGAGGCGGCCGGCGCGCGCGGGGGCGCGAACGCGCGCCACCAGCTCGCGCACATCCAGGTGATCGACCGGCAGGACGTGCCGCGTTTCCGCGCGCTGGGCGTCATCGCCAACGTCCAGCCGTTGTGGGCCCAGGCCGACACCTACGTGACCGAGCTGACCATCCCCGGCCTGGGGCCGGAGCGGACGCGCCGACTCTACCCGATCGCGGACGTGGCCGCGGCCGGCGGCCTTCTTCCGCAGTCCCGAGCTGGACTGGTAACGCGGCCGGTCAGGCGCCCAGGTTGACTTACTCGACTCCGAGGAGCGCCTCGACCTGGCGCGCCGAGTCGGGGCTGAGCTTCACGAACGACAGGCCGTGGGCATAGCCGCGCGGAACGGGCTGGCACCACTTGACCTGCCCGTCGATGCGCACCACCGGGTTGCCGGGCGAGAGGTCGAAGGCCACGCTCACCGGGAACCCCCCGTCGATCTTCAGCCCGAGGTGGACCTGGAGGCCGCCATGGCTGAGGTCCACGCACCGGCCGAGGGCGATCGGCATATCGTCGCGCCCGAAGACCTGCACGTCCGCGGTCACCGGCCGCCGTGGCTCGCGACGCCTCTCGCTGTGCCGCACCTGCGCCTTCCCGTCCGACGCCAGCAGCCCCTGGACGGTGGCGATCAGCTCGTGGAACCGGAACGGCTTGGTGACGTAAGCGGCCGCGCCGGCGCGCATCCCGCGGGCGAAGCTCTCGGGGTCGCCCCGCGCGGTCAGCAGCACGACGAGCGGCGGGCTGGGATGGGTCTCGAGCCGCTTCAGCACTCCCCAGCCGTCGAGCCCGGGCATCATCAGGTCGAGGATCATCAGGTCCGGCTTCGAGGCGTCGATCCGGTCCAGCGCCTCCAAGCCGTCCTGGGCGAGATGGACCTCGTAGCCGACGTCGCCCAGCAGCCGGGAGAGCAGGAAGCGGACGTCCTCTTCGTCGTCGGCGACGAGCACCGTCCGACGGTCCGCGAAGGAGGCGTTCATCGGCCCGGCCCCGCGGGCAAAGGCGAGGCGTCCACGATGGTCACCTTGCGGATGACGATGCGTTCCGCCGCCCGGTCTCCGACCACCGTGCTGGCGCCGATGGCGTCGACGGCCTCCATCCCGGACGCCACCTCGCCGAAGATCGTGAACTTGCCGGTGAGCGCGGGCTGATCGGAGAGGCAGATGAAGAACTGATTGCCCGCGCTGTCGGGGCTCGAGGGGCGCAGCACGGCGGCGACGGAGCCGCGCGTCATCGGCTGGGTCGAGAACTCGGCCTTCAGGAGGCCGAGGCCGCCGGTACCGTAGAGCGCCGTCTTCTGCGGGTCCTTGGAGAGGGGATCGCCGCCCTGGACGATGCCGCGGGGCACGATGCGGTGGAAGACGGTGCCGTCGAAACCGCCGGCGCGGGCCACCTTGACGAAGTGGCGGACGTGGCGAGGCGCCAGGTCGGGCCGCAGCCGGATGACGAGCTCGCCGTGGCCGGTCTCCACGCGCGCGGACGGCGCCGCAGTGGTGGCAGCGCTCGCCGCCGGCTCCTGCGCACGCGCCGGCAGCGGACCGGGCAGGATCAGCGCGCAAACGCACGCCGCGAGGACGGCGCTGGGGGGTGGGCTCACTAATGATCCTCCTAGTCCCTGTCGATGGTAACAGTATATCTACATATAATGAAAAGAAAGCGACTAGCCGAAAACGCCCATTTCAAGGCTCGCCGGCGCTGCCGCCCGGGCAGGGAACGGACCCGGGCGCGTCAACGCCGCGACATTTCGTCATGGTGCGCATCGGCGGATTCTAGCCGGCCGGGTGACGCGTGGTGACCGAATCCGGGAGTCGCGCGACGTGTTTTTCGCATCGCCTGCCGTGAACACGGATTGCGTTCACGCGGAGCGCACACGGCCCAGTCAACGCAGCATCCGCTCCCGGACCAGCCCCAGCAGGTCTTGATACCCGCCGATGAACTGGTTGAGGGTGTGGATGGTGGGACCGAAGCGGGCGAACTCCTCGGTCGCCAGCGTGCCCACGCCGTAGGCGCGGCGGAAGTCCTCGAACCGGCGGCCGAGCATCTCGACCACGGCGGGGTCCACCGGCCGGTCGAGGGTCGGCTGCACCTCGATGTCGGAGGCCTCGAACTGCTTCCACCAGGCGTACGGGATGCTCTGCACGATCCCGGGCCCGATCAGCTCCGACCAATGGAGGTGGTGGCGGTAGGCGGCGGCGAGGAGCGTTGCGCGATACCCGCGCTCGCGGAAGACCTCGCGGGCGCGCTTGAAGACCGCGATCCCCGCCCGGCTGATGCACGCGGGATCGACGGCGATGCCTTCCTTCACCATCACCCGCTGGAGGTGATCCTCGAGCCGGCCGAGCATCAGCGTGGCGTAGGGGTGCAGCGCGTGCATGTCGGCGCCGCGGGCGCGCGCCCGGTCGAGGCCACGCTCGAACGCCTCCGCCACCGCGACCGCCTGGGAGACGGTGAAGCTCACCGTGGCGTTGACGTTGACGCCGCTCGCTACGAGCTCCTCGGCGGCCTTGAGGCCGGCGGCGGTGGCCGGCACCTTGACCGCCACGTTCGGGGCCACCGCGGCCAGGGTGCGGCCGTGCTCCACCATGCGCTCGCTGTCCGGATACAGCTTGGGGTTGACCTGCATGGACAGGAACCCCTTGCCGCCGCGGGTCGCCTGGTGGACCGGGGCCAGGATGGCCGCCGCCTTCACGCCGAGCGCTTCGATGAGCGCCCACGCCACCTCGTCCTCGAGGGCTTGCGGGCGCGCGGCGATGAGCCCGTCGAGCACCGGCGTCCACGTCTTCGGGTCGGCCTTGATGGCGGTGTAGACGATCACCGGGTTGGAGGTGGCCCCGGCCGCGCCGTGCTCGACGGCATCGCTGAGCTCGGCGGGGACGCAGGAGTCGTTCCAGAACTCGACGCCGGCGGCGATCGTCGCCTTCATGCGCGACATCAGTAGTAGAACCTCCGGGCGCGCCGGGCCTTCTGGTAGCCGCGGCGCGCGGCCTGCACCTCGGCCGATTGCGACTCCTCCGCCACCGGCACGTCCCACCACGAGTATCCGGGCAAGGGCGTCGAAGGCTCGACTTGCACGGACACGACACAGGTGCGCGTCTCCTGACGGGCCTGATCCAGCGCGCGCACCAGCTCCTCCTCCGTGCCGGCGGCGAACGCGTTCGCGCCCAGGCTCCGGGCGTTGGCCACGAAGTCGACGGCCACGTTCTCGCCGGTCAGCCGGCCGGTGCTGGGATCGCGATGCCGGAACTCGTTGCCGAAGCCGGCGCTCCCGCACGATCGCTGCAGGTTGTGGATGCACTGGTAGCCGTGGTTGTCGAGCAGGACGACGGTGATCTTCCGCCCTTCCTGCAGCGAGGTGACGATCTCG
>Ga0326597_10006000_pt1 | contig 16719 bp, 12 predicted proteins | sample RVTome_12_FD_203789 | JGI IMG/M metagenome (GOLD analysis project Ga0326597, IMG submission 203789) | Soil microbial communities from uranium-contaminated site in the Upper Colorado River Basin, Wyoming, United States - RVT100D185 | ecosystem: Environmental > Terrestrial > Soil > Contaminated >...
GTTCCAGTTCATCCCATAGCAAGCATCCCAGCCGGCAATCGCCGAAGGAACGGGGATGGAGCAGGCGCATTTCGCTCAGCACGACCGAGAGGGCGTTGACTTCCTCCGGCGGGATGGGGCAATCCGAAGGGAAGCGAGAGAGTTGCCGGGTTTCCTTCTTCTGCTCGTCGAAGACTTCAACGGTCTTACGCCAGGCCGCCTCCCGGCCGTCGTTGATCTCGCCCAGGTAGAGCACCCGCCGCTGCGCCGGGCGACCGTTGCGGCAACGCCGCGACTCTACGACGCTCCAATAGCGGTGACGCTTGCCGTTCTTCTTCCGGGAGTGGCAACGCAAAAACATCCTGCCCCCACCAATACCCAATCCGCACAGGGTATTTCAAGGGGGGAGGTCTGCACTACACGGGTTTCACCGCCGACATCCCCATCCCCACCGACGCCAACGCGGATTCCGCCCCGAAAATCGCCGAAGATTTCAAAAATCTGCGAAGGTCGGGCTAGGCACCGCGCCACTGCTCGAAGAGCAGTGCCACGCCGATGGCATTTCATTGGCCCGCGGCTCGGATGGGTAGTGTCGCTTCCGCTCCACGCTCTGACGGCGGCGCGGCTACGCGTGCGCCGCGGCGTGTTCCTTTTTGTGGGCGTCGACGATCTGTTGCAGGAGGTTTCCGGGCACGACTTCGTAGTGGGAGAACTCCATCGAATAGCTGCCCTGACCGCCGGTGATGCTGGAGAGCCGGGAGTTGTAGTCGGCGATTTCAGCGAGGGGGACGGTGGCCTTGATGACGGCCATGCCGCCGGGAAGCGCGTCCTGACCCTGGGGCCGGCCGCGGCGCGAGGCGAGATCGCCGGTGATATCGCCCACGTTGTCCGAGGGGACGGTGACCTCCACGTGGACGATGGGTTCGAGGAGAACGGGCTTGGCCTTCATGAACGCCTCTTTGAAGGCCCCGCGTCCGGCGATCTGGAAGGCGATATCCTTGCTGTCCACGGGGTGGGTCTTGCCGTCGATCAACTCGACCTTGACGTCGACGATGGGGTAGCCCGCCAACACGCCCTCCACCAATTGCATCCGAATGCCCTTGTCGGTGCTGACGCGGAAGGCCTGGTCGATCGAGCCGCCGAAAATCTTGTCGATGAATTCGTATCCTTCCCCCCGCGCGGCCGGCAGTACATTGATAATCACCCGGCCGAACTGACCAGCGCCGCCGGTTTGCTTTTTGTGCGTGTATTCGATGTTGCTGGCCGTGCCGGTAATGGTCTCACGATAGGGGATCCTTGGCGGCTTGGTCTCGATATCCAGTTTATATTGCTTGCACATGCGGGCGAGGTAGATGCGCAGTTGCGTCTCACCCATGCCGCGAATGACCAGTTGGCCGCCCGTGCCGCGTTCGGAAAGGAAGCAGGGATCCTCCTCGGCGCAGCGCTTCAACGCCGCGCCGATCTTGTCCTCGTCGCCGCGGGATTTGGATTCCACGGCCAGCGAGAACATCGGTTGTGGGAATTTTGGCATGGCGATGGTCCCGCCCTTATCGGCGTACACCACTTCGCCGATGTGAAAATCAAGTTTGGCCAGGGCGATGATGTCGCCGGCGACGCCGGCCTCGATTTCCTTGTGGTCGAGGCCGAGAATGCGGAAGACGTGCCCAGGTCGTACGCCCTTGGGTTCATGCGCGGTCCGCACCTGCATGTCCGAGGTCAGCTTCCCGGAGTGGACCCGAATCACCTCGTACTTGATATTGCTCTTGGGGTCGGTGACGATTTTGACCACCTGACCGACGAAGGGCTTATCCTTGCCGGGCTCAAGGATCGTCTTGCTCTCGCCGGAAACCAGCGTCCGCCTCAACCCCGTCATCGGGCTTGGGCAAAACGACGTGAGGGCGTCGAGGAACTCGGCGATGCCGACGTCGCCGCAGGAATTGGTGAAAAAAATAGGAACGAATGCGCCGGCGACGACGGCCTGGGGAGCGGCCTTCTCTGCCTCGTCGCTGCCCAGCTCACCGCCGAGATACTTCTCCATCAAGGCGTCGTCCGCGGCCACGACGGCTTCGATGAGCGCCGTGTGGGCCGAATCGACGCTGGAAAAATCCGCATCACCCTGGTCGGTGCGGAAGCAATCGATGACCTTTGATGCATTTGCGGCGGGCAAGTTCATCGGTACGCATTGGGCGCCGAAAGATTCCTGGACCTGGCCGACGAGCGCGGGCAGGTCCACGTTGGCGGCGTCGATGTGGTTGATAACGATCCACACGCCGAGTCCGTATTCTTTGGCTCGTTCGAACATGCGTCGGGTGTTGACCTGAATGCCGGCGGACGCCGAAATCACGACCACGGCGCACTCCACGGCGGCCAGGGCCGCGATCGCCGGCCCGCAGAAAGCAGGCGTTCCGGGCGTGTCCAGGATGTTGACGTGGAGCTCCTTGTGGACGAGATGACACAACGCCGAATCGATGGAGGAGAGCTTCTCCTTGGCTTCTTCGGTGCTGTCCAAAAAGGACGTTCCGGCCGGGACGCTCCCCAGGCGGTTGGTCATTCCACACTTGAACAGCAGGGCTTCGGCGAGTGAAGTCTTGCCCGACCCGCCGTGCCCGACCAACGCGATGTTCCGAATCTGGGCGGCTTCCAACAGAGCCATACGTTACTCCTCCTTGTGCATCATCGTATCTGAGGAATCAGATTGCCGGCCGGCAAGTCACGGCCCGCGCGTTCTTCCCGCATGGTAGCGAAAGTCGGGAAGGCTCGCCAAGGGGTCATTTTTTGCAGGAGTTCACGCCATCTCGGAGGGCACGGCGGCGATCTTGTTCGGTGAGGAGGCGTTTGCGGAGTCGGACGCCGTCGGGGGTACACTCCACGAGTTCATCGTCCTCGATGAACTCCAGGGCCAGTTCGAGGGTCATGTCGCGCGGGGGCTTGAGCACGACGGTCTTGTCGGAGCCGGCGGCGCGCATGTTGGTCATCTTCTTGGCGCGACAGATGTTGACGCCGAGGTCGTTCTCGCGATTGTGCTCGCCGACGATCTGCCCGGCGTAGACCTGAACTCCAGGCCCTACAAAGAGCACGCCGCGATCGGTAAGCCCGTCCAAAGCGAATGCAGTGACCTGCCCCGTCTCGACGGCGAGCAACACCCCGTTGGCGCGGCCGGGGATGGCGCCGCGGAGATACTCGTATTCGTAGAAATTGTGGTGCATGATGGCCGTGCCGTTGGTGGCGGTCATCATGCGATTGCGCACGCCGATCAGCCCGCGGGCGGGGACGGTGAACTCCAGGTGGGAATTCTCGCCCCGGGTCTCCATGGTCGTGCAGATGCCGCGGCGAGCGCCCAACAGTTCCATCACCGAGCCGACGTGGGCCGTGGGTACGTCGATGACGCAGTGCTCGATAGGCTCGGTTTTCCTGGCGTTCAACTCGCGGTAAATCACTTTCGGCTTGCCGACGGCGAGTTCATACCCTTCGCGGCGCATGTTCTCGACGAGCACGGAGAGATGCAACATTCCGCGGCCGGAGACGTGAAACTCCTCCGGGGTGAGGCCCGGCTCGACGCGCAAAGCGACATTTTTCTGCAATTCCTTTTCCAACCGATCGCGGAGGTGGCGACTGGTGAGAAACTTCCCGGATCGACCGACGAACGGCGAATCGTTCACCCGGAAGGTCATGTGCAGGGTGGGCTCGTCGATGCGGATGATGGGCAAGGGGACGGGGTGCTCCGGGTCGGCGAGGGTGTTGCCGATATCGACGGAGGAGAGGCCCACCACGGCACAGATGTCGCCCGCTTCCACGCGATCGACCCTTTGCCGCCCCAATCCGTCGAACACGAACAGCTCGCCGATCTTGTCCCTCGTCTGAGTGCCGTCGTGATGGATCACGGTGACCGGTTTTTCGACGGCGAGCGTTCCGGCGAAAACGCGTCCGATGCCGATGCGTCCGACGTAGTCGTTGTAGTCCAGCGTCGTGATGAGCATCTGCAACGGCGCCTCCGGCTCGCAAACCGGCGGCGGGACGTGTTTGAGGATGGTTTCGAAGAGGGCGAAGACGTTGTCGGGTCGGTCGGCAGGATCGAGCGTCGCGTAGCCTTGGGTTGCGGAGCTGTAGACCGTGGGGAAGTCCAAGGCTTTGTCGTCGGCGTGCAACTCGATGAAGAGGTCGAACACTTCTTCGAGCACGTCTTTGGGTCGGGCGTCGGTCCGGTCGATTTTGTTGATGACCACGACGGGACGCAGCCCGTATTCGAACGCCTTACGGAGCACGAAGCGCGTTTGGGGCATGGGGCCTTCGAAGGCGTCGACGAGCAGCAGGCACCCGTCGGCCATCTTCAGCACCCGTTCGACTTCGCCGCCGAAATCGGCGTGGCCCGGCGTGTCGATGAGATTGATTTTCACGCCCTGGTAGCGGATAGCAATGTTCTTGGCCAGGATGGTGATGCCTCGTTCGCGCTCCAGGTCGTTGGAGTCGAGGATGCGCTCGCCCTTGAGCTGCGCCTCGCGGAACTGGCCGCACTGGCGGAGCATTTGGTCCACGAGCGTGGTCTTGCCATGATCGACGTGAGCGATGATGGCTACGTTGCGGATGTTGTTGTTGGTCACGCGGTGCGTTCTCGCGAAAGGAATTAGGTCTCGATCTTGCGAATGTCAATGGTGTGGGACGCCTTGTGCTCTCCATTCAACCTGATTTCGATGGTCATCACACCGGGTCCTTGCACTGGAAGGCCCATGAAGTTCGCGATCGTTCGATGACGCGGACGAACCATCCGGAAGTTCTGGTTAAACTCTTTGGGCTGATCGTCTGGTGATGTAATGATAATACGAACCTGAAAGTCTCGGTCCACGTCGCCCTCCTCGGCGTTCCAGTGTGCAACCGCTGCAAGACGGGGTATGACGATGGGGAACAGTGGCGCGTGAACCTCTTCGAGGACGTGGAAGACGCTCATCCTGTTGGTGGTTTGATCTACCGAAATCGAATCGGCGACAATGAAGTATTCGAGTTTTGGCATTTACGCAACCTGAAAAGACTCAAACCCGTCGGTCACATCGGTTTCGAATGCTCCATACCCAGAATCCATAGGCATGTTCCACTGGTATGTTCCGCCGATTTGGGCCAGCGCTGGAAAATGCCGAACGTCCGTCCCAGTCGTTTGCTGGCGAGCCACAATACATTCGCGAGCGACGCGGGAAGCGATCAAGAAACGGTCGCTTCGAATGCGGGCTAGATCGTTAAGATACTCATCAGCGAAAGGCGTGAAGCGCGGCTCCAGCATTACCGCGAGGGCAGCGAGCGCGGTCTGATGTGGAAACCGATCACAAGCCGCACCCAGGCGGAGCAGGTCGTCGACAAACCTTCGGATTTCTTCGTCAGAAAGCGATCCGGTATCGTAGGCTTTGCGTAAAGCCCGGGCCTCCGGGCAACGAAGAAGCATCTGCCGGAGTACTCTCGGCGTAGATGCGACCAACTCCGCTTCGAAATCGAGCGAGCTTATGCGATCGAGTAGTTGATCCATCATGATGGTCGATCCGTCCAAAACCGTAATTCAACCTTAAAACCGGCATCGGTCCAGCAGTGATGCTGTATGTGATGCTCATCTTCCCCCGACGTCGAATCCCATTTGCTTAACGCAAAAAGTGCCTTCAGGTCGCCTCGGTGCGTGATCCTCGCCGCGTGGAGCAGCCCGATCGACATGTCCTTATACAGGACCAAATCGCCGACACCGGCTTCGGCCTCAGTAATCGGTCGGTACCCATCGTCGCCAAGTATATCATCAATCTCCGCGTCCGCATCTTCGGCGCCCAAGATGGCGGTTCGCCGCGACGCAAACACCATGCCGAAGCAATTATACCCTCCGCAGGCGGGCTTGCGATTGGACCAGCGCTCACCGTATTTCTTGCGGCGAGCGTCGTAAAGGCGGCGTTCCCGGTCGCCCGGTTCCGCTTCGATCACATTCGTTATCGGGCGCCCACAGCGCGTCTCAACGGCTATTCGTCGCTCTCCGCCTCCCGCCAGTAGTACTTCCTCGAACACCGCAACGCTCCGATTCTGAGGCTCGGCAGCATAGCATCTATTGGCGGACTTGCCAAGATCATCAAATTTTCATGGCGGCAGCTCCGCGCTTAGCGCGACTTGTAGAGTGCCTTGAGGGTTTGGATTTGGCCGGCGTGGTAAACGTCGTGCATGGCGATGCCGTACACGTGAGCGGCGATGCCCTTCCCAATTCCCGATTTGGTGCGACGCAATTCCGTCATCGGCGCACTTGCCACGGCGTCCATCAACGCTTCGTGCTCGGCGTCGAGGAGCTTGACGTAGCCGCGCCATTGCGCTTCGCTGAAGTTACCGTGAAGGGCAAACCAGTTGCTTCCCTTTAGGACGAATGACCCGCGTTTGTCTCCGCGAATGCGCCGCCGCACGGCGTACTTCCAATAAGCGCAATGCACTACGATTTCGGCGATGTTGTGCCGCCCGCTCGCGGGTCGCCAGACCGCCTGCGTCGCATCGACGCGGCGAATCGCGCCGCGCAGGTTCGGCCCATGCCAGGCCTTCTTCGAGAATCCTTCCTCCATGCATCGCAGCAACAGCGACTGATCAAGCGTCATCGCACGAGTCTCCGTTTTGAAAACTTACGTTTGTCAATGGCCGCATCGTCGCCTGCAACATCACAGCGGGCAAATATCGGCACATGAGAAAACACAACATTCCACCAACTCAGTCAATCGGCGGCGATGCTCGGGCGTCGAGGAAGCCTTGGAGAATCACAAGGGCGGCGACGCGATCGAGCCGGGCCTTGTGCTTCTTGCGGGTCAACTCCGCCGGTCGGAGCAAATCTTCCGCGGCGTGCGATGAAAGGCGCTCGTCCCAGTAATGTACCGGTTTTCCGCTGACCCGCGCCAATTCGGTTCCAAACCGGCGGACGGTTTTGGCCTGATTGCCCTCGGTGTCGTCCATGTTTAACGGCAGTCCGATCACGAAGGCGTCGATTTCATAGTCCTTGGCATATGAGAGAACGGATGCGATCTCGTCGGTCAAGTCACCCGACGCGGGGATCGTGGCAAGCGGCGATGCGAGGGTGGCGCCCGGGTCGCTTACGGCGAGGCCGATGCGCTTCGAGCCGTGGTCGATGCCTAGGAAACGGGGCATGGCGCTATCTTCGATGAGTCGATCAACTCCGTCTCCCTTCAAGTGAGAGGACTGACGTGAGGTTGAGCGCGCTGCAATCGCAGCTCGCGCTTCCTACTCCGCGCAGTGAAAACAATGGCATAGCGAGTTGCAATTGCTCCCTAAGATTCCTCCGCCCCACCGCGGCGGGGTTTTGGTGGACCACGGAATCAGGGGTTCCGCTCCGCTCCGCTCCACCCCTGGCTACATTCCATCGCCCCGTTGGGGCGAGAATCGGTAAGCAAGTACCAAGGCGAGAGGGTTCTTGGCGGAACCCGAGGCTCACGATTCGTAGTGGTGACATGGCATGTCACGCGTATTCGTCGCCGTAGCGTTGACGGACGTTTTCGATCAGCTCCTTGATCCCCGCGGCGTCGCGTCGAGTGCAGATCAGCGTAGCGTCGGGGGAGTGCACGATGACCAGGTCGTCGACGCCGATGGTGGCAATCAAATGGTTGTCCTCGCAGACGACGATGTTTCCCCGCGAGCCGAGGTGGATCGCCCGCCCGCAAGCGGACACGTTGCCGTCGGCGTCGGCGTTGACCACCGACTCGATCGCCGGCCAGGAGCCGACATCCACCCAGTGGCAGCCCATCTCCACCACCAATACGCGGTCGGCCCGCTCCAGCACGGCGAAGTCGATGCTGATGCGTAATAGGGTCGGATAGATGCTCTCCAACACGGCCTGTCGAGACTCCTTCCGCCAGGCGTTGGCGATTTCCTGGATTGAGGTGTGCGACTGCGGCAAATGTTTTTTGAGTTGTGCGAGGATGGTCGACGCGCGCCAGGCGAACATCCCGCTGTTCCAGTAATACTCGCCTTCCGCGACGTACTTCATCGCCGAGGCCAGGCTGGGTTTTTCGATGAATTGTTCGACCTCAAAAACGCCGTCGCCGACGCGTTCCCCACGGTGGATGTATCCATAGTTGGTATCGGCGCGTGAGGGGCGGATGCCCATGGTCACCAAGGCATCGAAGTTTTGCTCCGCCGCTTCGTACGCCTGTTCGACGGCGGCACAAAAGCGGTCCAAGGGGGTGATCACATGGTCCGCGGGGAAGATGCCGATTACGGCTTCGGGGTCGCGTTCCGCCAAGACCGCAGCGGCCAACCCCACGGCGTTGGCGGTGTCGCGACCCGCCGGCTCGCCGATGAAGTTGCACGGAGGCAGCTCGGGCAATTCGCTGGTGACGATGGGCAGGTGCGCCTGGTTGGTGATGACGTGGATCTGTTCGGGCTTCAGCAAGGCCGCTACCCGGTCGTACGATTGCCGCAGCAGACTGGTTCCTGCGAAGAGCCTGAGGATTTGCTTGGGGCGGTCCCTGCGACTCAACGGCCAGAGCCTCATTCCGACCCCCCCGGCCATGATGACTGCGTGTCGCATCGTTTAAACGATCAGGTAGCGTCGGGGCTTGTCCCCGGCGCACAGTTACGGTTGAAACGCCGCGCCGCCCACAAGGGGCGACGCTACTTGCTAACCCACCTCGTCGAAGTCGACGCGTTGAAGATCGGCGAACTCCACCACCCACGATCGCCGCGAGCCGTTCTCAAACTGAACGTCCACGTGCGTTCGCCGCCCGCCGCGTTGGATCGAGAGAATCTGCCCCAGCCCTTGCTGCGGGTGGCGGACAAGGGTGCCGATCGTCCAATCCTCCAGATCCTCCGGCGGATGCCCGTCGGCAGTCTGCACCTGCGCCGTACCTTGCTTTGTCGATTTTTTCGACTCCGGCCATTCTACCCCGGCCTCGGGCAGTTCGTCGAGGAACCGGCTTCGCGTGGTTCGTTGGGTCACTCCCCGCAGCATTCGGTACCTGGCCCGAGACAGGGTCAAGTTTCTCCGGGCCCGGGTCATCCCCACAAAGCAAAGCCGACGTTCCTCTTCATCGTCGGCGCCGTTGGCGTAGGGGCCATCTTCAGATCGCCGGAAGGGCAAAAGTCCCTCCTCCAACCCGATCATGTAAACGTGGGCAAACTCCAACCCCTTGGCTGCGTGGAGCGTCATCAAGGTCACCGCACCTCCTTCGCCGCGGACGGCATCCACGTCGCTGATGAGAGCCGCGTGCTCCAACCAATCGACCAGCGTGGCCTCGGGTTGATCGAGTTGGAACTCCGACGCGGCGCTAATCAGCTCGTCGAGGTTGGCCGATGGTGCGTCGTCGATCTCGCGGCTTTCGCGGTAGAGTGCCCGCAGCCCGCTCTGACTGATGACCGTCTCGAGCGCTTTGCCCGGCGGAATTTCAAGCACTGGGGCAAGCTGCCGCAGCAACTGGCCGAACTCGCGCACCTTCTGACCTGATCGCCCCAACGATGAAAGTGCGGCGTCGTCCATCAAGACTTCGAAGACGCGGCGGCCCATTGTTTCGGCCTGCTCCTTCAGCCGTTGGATCGTGGCCGCCCCGATCCCCCGCGGCGGGGTGTTGATGATCCGCACGAGCGCCACTTCATCTGACGGATTGACCAACACGCGCAGGTACGCAAGCACGTCCTTGATCTCCTTGCGGTTATAGAATTCGACGCCGCGGGCGATCTGGTAGGCGATGGCCCGGTGACGCACAGCATCTTCGATAACGCGGCTCATGGAGTTGACGCGGTAGAAAACTGCGATGTCGCCGGGATTGATCCCCTCACCAATTCGCCGCTCAATATCGCTCGCGATGGCTTCAGCCTCCTCAACGCCGTCCTCGCACTCGATCACGCGGACCGCCGGGCCTTCGTCATTCTCCGTCCAGAGTCCCTTCTCTTTGCGTATCACATTGCCCGCGATCAAGGCGTCGGCGGCGGCCAGGATACGCTTGGTCGATCGGTAGTTCTGTTCGAGACGGACGACTTTCGCCTTGGGGTAGTCCCGTTCGAAGGAAAGGATGTTTCCAATGTCTGCCCCGCGCCAGCCGTAAATGGACTGGTCCGGGTCGCCGGTGGCGCATAGGTTTTGATGCTCCAGCGTAAGAAGTTTGGCAATCTGGTATTGGGCCGCGTTGGTGTCCTGGTACTCATCAATAAGCACAAAGCGGTAGCGGTTTTCCAGTTCCGTCCGGAGTTCGTCGTCCTGTGTGAGGACCATGGCCATGCGCATCAGCAGGTCGTCAAAGTCCAGCCCGCCCATCTCCGTGAGGAGTCTTTCGTAACATTCGTAGACGCGGGCGATCATCCGTTCCCGCCAGTCGAGGTTTCGCGAGGCGAATTGGGCCGCGGTCAGCATGGCGTTCTTGGCCCGGCCGATGTCCTGATCCACGCTCGCCGGAGATAGGTTGTCCGTCGAGAGGTTGCACCGCTCGATTGCCGTCTTGATCAGCTTCCGCCGGTCGTCGCGATCGAAGATGGTGAAGTTGCGCGGCACGCCCGTGCGATCGTGGTGCCATCGCAGAAGCTTGGCGCACAGTGCATGAAAGGTGCAGACGGTCATGCCTTCGCCGACGGCGAGGGCGTCGATCCGCTCGCGCATCTCCTTGGCCGCTTTGTTGGTAAAAGTTATTGCCAGGATGTGGTACGGCTCCGTGACGGTGCCGGCCAGGTGCGCCGCCCGACGGGTAATGACCCGCGTCTTGCCGCTGCCCGGTCCGGCAAGGATCAGCAGCGGTCCGTCGGTATGCGCAACCGCTTCGCGCTGCGGCACGCTCAAGTCCGCAAACAACCGTTCAACGCTCGCCTCCGTGCCGCTTTGCATTGTCAACTTGTATACTGGTTCCATCTGCAACGGACAAGCCGAACCTCGACAACGGACGATTCGCCATCGACAATGGCCCGGGCCGAATATGTCTCTTACACCGAATGCACACCTTGGTCCGTATGAGATCCTCGCTCCACTCGGCGCGGGGGGGATGGGGGAAGTCTATCGTGCAAAGGACACGCGGCTGGACCGCGAAGTGGCGATCAAGGTGTTGCCGGAATCACTCGCCCGCGACCCTCTCGCCCTGGCCCGCTTCGAGCGGGAGGCCAAGGCCGTCGCCGCCCTTTCGCACCCTAACATTCTGGCCATCTACGACTTCGGATCGCACAACGAAGTTTCCTACGTGGTGACCGAGTTGCTGGAGGGCGAGACGCTTCGCGAGCGATTGGGGCGGGCCGCGATTTCCTGGCGTCAGGCTGTGGAAATCGCCTGCGGCGTTACCGACGGGCTTTCCGCCGCACACGCCAAAGGCATCATTCACCGCGATCTGAAACCGGAGAACATCTTCATCACCACCGCCGGGCACGTGAAAATCCTCGACTTCGGCCTGGCGCGGTTGGAACCCGTCACCCCAAGCGCCGCCGGTCAATCGGCGGAAAATACTCCGACGATGACCCTGGTCACGCGACCGGGCATGATCCTCGGCACGCTGAATTACATGTCCCCGGAACAGGTCCGCGGTCTGCACACCGACGCCCGCAGCGACATCTTCTCCCTCGGCTGCGTCGTCTACGAGATGATCGCGGGCCGTCGAGCGTTTACGGGGGACACGCCAGCCGACACCATGACCGCCATCCTCAAGGAGGAGCCTCCCGCCATCAGGGATTCGCGCACGTACATTCGCCCCGAACTCGACCGCGTCATCGCCCGCTGCCTGGAAAAGAAACCCGAACAACGTTTTCAATCCGCACCCGATCTGGCCTTTACGCTCCGCTCGATCCTCACCGATAGCGGATCGACCTCCGCCGCAAAACGTCCCCGGCTTCCGTGGCCGGCGAAGGTGGCGATCGCGGTCGTACTCGCGGGCGGGCTGGTCGTCGGTGCGTTCATGGTTCGGCGAGAGCTGCGCCTCGTACGACGCGAGGCCGGGGAGACGATCGATTCGCTGGCCGTACTGCCGATGGAAAACGTGTCCCGCGACCCCGAGCAGGAGTACTTTGTCGATGGGATGACCGAGGCCTTGATTTCAGACTTGGCCAAGATCGGGGGCTTGAAGGTGATATCCCGGACCTCGGTGATGCGCTACAAAGCCACGACCAAGTCGCTTCCGGAGATCGCCCGTGAGTTGAACGTGGACGCGGTGGTGGAAGGCTCGGTGCTGCGGGTGGGCGACCGGGTGCGGATTACCGCCCAGCTCATCCATGCGGCCACGGACCAGCATCTCTGGGCCGAGAGCTATGACCGCGATTTGCGAGACGTCCTGCGCCTGCACGGCGAGTTGTCCCGGACGATCGCCCAAGAGATCAAGGTCACGCTTACTCCGCAGGAGCAGGCGCGAATGGTTGAGGCCCGTCCGGTCAACCCCGAAGCGCACCAGGCCTATCTGAAGGGCCGGTTCTATTGGAATAAGCGTACGCCCGACGGTCTTACGAAAGCGGTCGATTACTTCGAGCAGGCCATCGCTCTTGATCCAAATTGGCCGCGCGCGTACGCCGGGATGGCGGATGCGTACATCATGATGCCGTGGTACGCGCCCGTGCGGTCCAGCGAAGCGATTCCCAAATCAAGGGCGGCCGCCGCCAGAGCGTTGGAAATGGACGAGTCTCTGGCCGAGGCCCACGCCACCATGGCGCTTATCGCGTCCGCGTACGACTGGGATCAGCCCATCGCCGAACGGAAGTACGAGCGCGCCATCGCGTTGAGCCCGAATTACGCGACGGCCCATCACTGGTTCGCGATGCATCTTCTGTGGATGGGCCGTCACCAGGATGCGATCAAGGAGATCACCCAAGCACAAGAGCGTGATCCTCTTTCGCTCGTCATCGGCGCTGACGCTGGCCGGGCGTATTACTTTGCAGGGGATTTGAAGCAGGGGGAGACTCAGCTCCGAAAGACGATAGAACTCGGTCCCGATTTCGCCTACGCCCACCAGATTTTGGCAAGAACCTTGTGTTTGCACCGAAAGTTTGCGGAAGCGATCACGGAAGCACGGGAAGCGGTCCGGCTTTCCCACAACGAGCCTTACTACGCCGTCACTCTCGGCTACGTATGCGCCAAGGCCGGTCAGCCCGAAGAAGCCCGGACAATCCTTGACGATCTCGCCGTCCGGTCAACGGAAGCGTACGTCGCTCCGACTCATTTTGCTCTCGTCCATGCAGGACTTGGTGAGAGGGACCGAATGTTCGAATGGCTGGAAACGGCTTACCAGGAGAGAGATGTATTTCTGGTCTACACGCTGCCCGACCCGCTTCTGGCGCCCATGCGCAGCGATCCTCGTTTCGTCGACCTCGTCCGCCGTGTCGGCCTGCCGCCGTTGTCAACGATGCCGTCCGCGACCCCCCTGAATCCCCCCTTGTCAAGGGGGGAGACGGGGTTACTTCCCCCCTTACCAAGGGGGGAGACGGAGATGCTTCCCCCCTTGTCAAGGGGGGACAAAGGGGGGTCGACCGCTGGCAAGATCACGCTCGCCGTGCTGCCGTTCGCCAACGACTCAGGAGACGCGGAATTGGACTACCTCAGTGACGGCGTGGCCGAGACGCTCATCAACGGCTTTTCCCGCATTGACGGGCTGAACATCGTACCCCGCAGCAAGGCATTCGCTCGACGCGGCGTTGTCGATCCGGCGGGAGTGGGAAAGGAGTTGTCGGCCACGGCCGTCCTGACCGGACGAGTCCTGAAACGCGGCGACAACCTCACGATTCAGGCCGAACTCACCGATGTGGCCGAGGGTCGCCAGCTTTGGGGCGAACGCTATCAACGAAAGTTTGACGACCTCGTCGTAATTGAGCGGGACATCGCCGGGGATATTACCGACGCCCTTCGTTTGCGGCTGACCGGCGAGGAAAAACGAAAGCTCTCTCGGGGCTACAGCGAAAACGCCGAAGCCTACCGCTTGTATTTGCAGGGCCGTTTCTGGTGGACCAAGCGCACCAAGGAGGGCTTCGACAACGCCCTGCGGCTTCTCGATCAGGCCGTGCAACTTGATCCGACGTTCGCGCTGGCCCATACCGGAATCGCCGACACCTATTCGCTGCTTCCGCTTCAAGGATTCCTCGCTCCCCGGGAAGCGTTGGTGAAGGCCCGGGAAGCGGCCAACAGGGCCCTTCAACTTGATGACCAACTGGCCGAGGCGCACACCTCGATAGGCATGGTCCGATTCTACCTGGAGTGGGACTTGAAAAGCGGCGAAATAGACTTCCAGCGGGCCATGAAGCTCAACCCCCGCTACGCGACGGCCCACCAGTGGTACGCCCTGAACGTGGGCATCCAGGGACGAATCTCGGAAGCGCGGACCGAACTTCTTCGCGCGATCGAACTCGATCCATTGGCTCCCATTTTCTTTCACAACCTGGGTTGGGTTGCCTATTGGGAACGCGATTGGAACGGGATGTTGTCCCGGATGCGTGCGGGTCTCGAGTTCGCTCCGGAGTTTCCGTTGCTGCACCAAGGCGTCGGGCTGGCCCTCCTCGAGTTGGGCCAGGCGGACGACGCGCTCGCCCAATTGCGCAAGGCCGTAGGACTCGCGCCTTCATCGTCCCTCGCGGCCTCCACCCTGGGATACGGTCTGGCTCGAACCGGCCATCAGTCAGAAGCCCTTGCCCTGCTGGCCGAATGGCTGGAACTCACCAAGACACGCTACGTGCCGCCAAGCGACATCGCCATGGTTTACGTGGGCTTAGGCGAGCACGACTTGGCCTTCGAGTGGTTGGAAAAAGCAATAGAAGTTCGTGATACGTGGATGGCGTTCCTGGGCGTTCTGCCGCAGTGGGTGCCGCTGCGCTCCGATCCTCGCTATGCTTCGCTCCTCCGCCGCGTCGGGTTGCCTGCAAGGTCAGAGTAAATGGCAGAACCTCCCGGCGTTTCGGCGTTTGGACGTTTCGGCGTTTCCCGTTAGCGTGGCATCATGTCCATCATCGGCCACGGTCTAGATCTCATAGAGTGCGCGCGCATTGCCAATGTGTTTGAAAACCACGGTGCGCGGTTCCTCGATCGCGTCCTCACGCCGGCTGAGCAAAAACTTGCCAAGCAGCATAAAGACCCGATCCCTTTCATCGCCGGTCGATTCGCGGCCAAGGAGGCGATCCTCAAGATGATCGGCACCGGGTGGCGAGGGGGCATCGCCTGGACGGATATGGAAATTCTCCCCGACTCCCTGGGCCGACCCGTCGTGACCCTGACCGGCGAAACCGCCCGCCTCTCCGGGAAGCTCGGCATCCGGCGGGTGGTTCTTTCCATCACGCATACCGAGCATCAGGCCGCCGCATCGGCCATCGGGACTGCTTAGCAGCGCGCGGTGATATACATCGCTTTCCGCTCCGCAGGAACGAAATCGTTGCGTCGAAGAGGCTCGGACGCTTCGGGGATCTGTACGATGCGGCAGGGGCGAACTTTCATGCGAGCGGCCGCCTTTGATCTGGGTGGTCCGCGGACTTTACTCTCCCGCTGCCGGGCTGCTAATCGATATCCCCGTGAGCTTATGCGGCTCATCCGGTTGCAGAATGAACTGGAACGATTTCCAAACGCCCTCGCCCTCGGCTCTAACCAAAACGTGGAGGTCGTTGGGGCCGCCCTCGACGCACTTGCTCGCGGCCAGCGCCCCCCATTCACTCCTCAGCTTTCGCCAGGAGACGACGCGCTCTGCGATGGGGCGCTCCGCCAGTGCCGAATCGGCGCGGGAGCCACGCTCAAAGGCCTCCATCGCTTCGTCGGTGCCGCGGGCATAGGCGTCGAAAAAGGCCGCAGCGATTTGTCCGGAGTGCGAATCGGGGTATTTGCCGGTTCGAAGATCGACGATCTCCCCGATTGGTGGCTGCGGAGGAAGCTCCGATTTCATGGTCGTGCGGATCCACTCCGCGACCGTCGAGACACGCGCGTAATACTCGGTGCTGAGGTAGCGACAGGGACCAGCCGCGCCGGCGTCGTCGTTCGCGGAACTGACGCCGATGACGAAGAATCGCCCATCGACTTCGACCAGCGCCGGTCCGCCGCTGTCTCCGGGCCCGCTGATGCCTTCGAGTTCCGTCGCATCCGGCGGGGCGTCAAACTTGAAAGTAATGTAATTGTCGATCGTGCCGGCGACGGTGTTCGTGGCCGCACGCCGTTTTCCATCGTCTTGTTGCGGTCCGGTGATCCCGTCGCCGTACATTCCAGGACCCACAAACACCACTGACTTACCCTGCTCGTCTTTCTGATCGTAGATACCGGCGGGAGTTATGCCCTCTACCGGCTCGGCGAGTTTGATCAGGGCGATATCGACGGATGTCTGTCTGGCGCGTGGACGCCACTTGGGGTGTCGAACGACACCCTCGATAGCGTAGGCCTTGTCGTTGAACCGGACGGAGCGGTCGAAAGGCGACAAATTGGCCGCTACGTGCGCCGCGGTAATCATCCAACGTGGGTCGATCAGGGTGGCTGCAGCGCCGCCGAGACGAGTCACGGAGGTGTGCTGGGCGCCCAGTTCTAGGTAACGAGTGTCGTCTCGATCGTGTCGCCGAATGATGGCGTGGGTGCTCTCGGCCACGAGGAGCATTACAAGAATGAGAACCGCCGCCAATCCTCGTTCTTTCATGGGTTGTTCCCGTCCAACGCCGGCGGGACTCCGTGCCCGTCTGAAACAAGTATTCGGGCGTTAGGTGCTAAGTAGGAACGCAGATTCCTTTACGCTGCTTTGGCGTGGAGTTCGTCATGATCGTACATGAACCCCATCCGTTCTTTGTGTCCGTTGATCCTGGCGACGCCGTTGCGGAACGCGGCCACCAAGT
>Ga0326597_10006001_pt1 | contig 16716 bp, 19 predicted proteins | sample RVTome_12_FD_203789 | JGI IMG/M metagenome (GOLD analysis project Ga0326597, IMG submission 203789) | Soil microbial communities from uranium-contaminated site in the Upper Colorado River Basin, Wyoming, United States - RVT100D185 | ecosystem: Environmental > Terrestrial > Soil > Contaminated >...
GATCTCGGGATTCGGCGGCCCGCGACTGCGAGCGCCGTTCGAGCCGCACCTCATGGTCGGAGCGGCGGTGGTGCTCGCCTCCGGATGGCGGCGTCCTCACGCCTACGCGATATTGGCCGCGGCCCTGATCTCGCTCGTTTTCGCGGGCGCGGTCGTGCCCCAGCTCGGGAGGAGCTTCGCGGCGAAAGGGGACTACGGAGTCCACTGGCCCATCGATCCGCCTCCCAAGCGCTCGGCGATGGAGGGAAAGGCCGGTTTCAACGTGCTCGCCTCCGACGGGTTCGTCGAGCTCGCCGTTCGCCCGCGAAACGACGGAAAGCCGACCCGGGTCTCGGTCTTTCTGGACGGCGAGCTCGTGGGGAACGAGGTCGTGGTAGCGACGGAGCACTGGTTCCGTTACCCCACGGCGAACGCCGGTTTGGTTTACGTCGAGGTCATCTCCGAGGACGCGCAGGCCCGTACGCCTGTCCGGATGCTCGTTGTCGTCCCCAGGTAGGCTCGACGTCTCTTGGTGTAAGAAGGGGGATAAGGGGATGGTGGGGATAGGGGGATTTCGGTTCAAATAGCCTTTCTCATCCCCTTCTCTCCTCCTATCTCCCCATCCCCTTTTCTTATCCCGCGTAGGTTGGGACTGCGCCCGGCCCAAGGACGAGGATGCCTACCGGCGGCTCTGCGACAAGCGGGACAGGTTCGAGGCCGCGCGGTCGCGATAGAACTGAAGTCGGTCGGGACTCTCCGATAGCCAGCGGACGAATCGAGAGAATCCTTCCTCGAACGTCGTCCGCGGCTTCCAGCCGAGCTCTCTTTCGATCTTCTTCGGGTTGGCGATCCAGACCGAGGTATCCCAGGCGCGATTCGGCATCGTGCCCCATTCGGGGACGGAATCGATCGAGAGCGCTCGGCGGGCGACTTCGACCGCCTCTCGGATCGACGTCTGCCTTCCGGTTCCCACGTTGTAGACCGCGCCGGGCTCGGGGCCGCGGCGGCTCGCGGCGGCGAGGTACGCGTCGGTCACGTCGTCGACGAAAACGAAATCCCGCGCGACGTCGGGGGCGACGAGAGGCGGGAGCTTTCCTTCGAGACCGCGCACCGCGAGCTGGGGCACGAACCGCGATGGCTCCTCATGGGGACCGTAGACTGAGTAAAGCCGCAGCGTCGGGATCGAATGGCCGCTCCGGGCCGCGGCCGCGCGGCAGTAGAGGGTCGCGGTGAGCTTGGTCACGGCATAGTTGCTCGACGGCCGAGGCTCCTCGTCCTCGGATGGCGCGTGATCCGTGAATCCGTACTCCGAAGAGCTTCCGGTGTTCACCAGGGCGTCGAATCCGATACGGAGACACGACTCGACCAGGTGAATGGTTCCGAGGACGTTCGTCCGCACCATCGCGCGGAAGTCGGACTGGGAAGGATAGGCGCCGTGGGCCGCGAGGTGAAAGATCCATTCGGGGCGGACGCGAGCGACGACTTCGGAGACCGCGGGCTCCTCGGCGAGGTCGATGGGGTGGATTCGGGCCTCGACTCCCTCGAGGCGCCAGAGATCGCTTCGCGGGTGAACCAACGCCTGGACCTCGTGTCCGTCGGCTACGAGTCTCCGGGCAAGAGCCGCTCCCACGAACCCCGCCGCGCCCGTGAGCAGAACGCGCATATCAAACGAAGCCTTCGTATCCGAACGGCTCGAGATAGGGACGGGCGCGGAGTCGAACCTCCTCCCTCTCTTCCCGAGAGAGCTCGAGCGCCGTCGCGCGATTCGCTGAGGGCGTCGCGGAACGGATCGTCCCCCAGGGGTAGACCTCTTCGAGCGGCTCCCCGTTGAAGGTCGGTCTTTCGAGAGACGATGCCGCGTCGACGCCAAGGGCCTCGCAGATACCTCGCAGAGCGGTGCTTGGACCCGCGACGACGTCCTCGAAACGCACGATGTGGACTCGGCCTGGATGGCGCTCGCGAAACAGGAGCGCGTGGTACTGGTTCAGAGTCCAGCACAGTAGATAATTCGAGATCGAAAGCGGGACCGGTCGTTTCTTGGTGTCGGCGTACGCGGACCAGGGGTTGCGTACGACGTGGAGCACCTGGGCGTCGGGGAGATCCGCGAGCACTTTCTCCGCGTCCACGACGACGATGGGGCTGTAACCCACGTAGACCGACTCCCGTCCAGTCCGGCGGTAGTCCTTCCAGGCGTCGAACGTGGCGCGAAAGAACGCCTCGATGTTCGAGGCGCGGGAGCGCCCGCTCCGGGCCACGTGCGCCAGATAGATCGTCTTTCGCGCCTCGTCCGAGAAATCGAAGGCCGCGCTCCGGAACTTGCTGACCTTCGGGGTTCGCGCCCGCACCTTGCACTCCTCGTCGATGATGGCGTGATAGTCCCACTCGGGCGAGGCCTCGAGATCGAACACCGGCCATCGATACTTCACCGGGAAGAGAGAGTTGAGGGGGTCGTTCACGAGGTGGGTCCCGAGCTGGGACTCGAACGGGTAGACGAACATCTGCGGGTGTCCGTCGAGGAATCGATGGGTGGTATTGCCTCCGTTCTCGTACATCGCCGAGAGGAGCAGGAATCGAAATCGATCCGTCATGGGCCCGCCTTTCCGTCGAGTTGAAACGAGTAGAAGAGCTCCCTCGAGGTCTTCGAGTCGGAGCGGCGCCGCGCTCCGAACGGGAAGCCCGAGACTACGCGGCGGGGAGCCCAGTCGATAGCGAAGACCTGGTTCCCCTCGGGCCAGTCAAGGCTACCCAGGACTTTCCCCGAGCGAGCATCGAGGGCGTGGAGGGCGCAGCGGCTCGTCTCGAGATCCAGACCCGGCGCGTATCGAGAGAATCGCGGAATCACCCGCGACGTCCCGGCGAAGGCGACGCCGGAAGCGAAGGCGAGCCCGCGAGTCCATCCGGGAAGCCGGGTCACGGCGCGGTAGTGCCCGTTCTCGACGATCCCGACCTCTCCGTACCCGCTGTTCGCGACCCAGAGGCGTCCCTGGTGGAGGCGCGCGGAGTGAGGCCGGGTGAGACCGCGGGCGATCGGCTCCCGCGTCCGGCCCGAGAAAACGACCCCCCGGCCGTCGACGCGAAAATTGCGATGTCCGGGTTTCCTCGGCCCGATCTCGTCGGTCGAGGCGGTGAAGAAGGATTCGGCGAGGCTTCTGCCCGCGGCGATGGAGTTGAGCTGGATGTGGTTTCTCTCGAGGAGCGGCCCGTTCGGCGTGTCGATGCAACGAGGCCACCAGGCCTTCGTCAGGCCGCCCTTCGCCTCGACGCGAACCACCACGTTCTGCCCGACCGCATTCGCATGGAGGACCCCGCCGACGAGCGCCAGGTCGTGGAGGTAGGTGCGGCCGGGGTAGAAACGCGCGCTCACCGGGACCAGGGTGCTTCGACCCGCGACCGGCGCGAGCTCCAGAATCTGGTTCGGGTTCCGCGTCGAGGCCAGGTGCAAGACTCTCCGCTCGCGATCGTAGGCCAGACCCGAGGGGTGAGGAAGGCGAAGGAATGTCGCGAGAGGACGTCCTTCGGACACGGTGAGCCCCACGACGAGATGTTCGTACTCGCGGCTCACGAGGAGCGTTGCCTCGAGCCGGTCGAGAACGCCCCAGAAGTCGCCGCGCTCGCGAAATCGGAGAAGAGAGGGGTCGAGCTTTCCCGCGTCTTCCCAAAAGCTCGCGACCTCCGCGGGGTCGCGCCACTCGGCGTCGTGCTGCGCCCGCGCGGCCTCCCGCGCCCTCATAGCGCTTTCCCGGGAAGACTGCGCCACATCGAGAGCGCGCCCCAGTAGAGCGCGAGCGCCGAGCGATGATTGGTAGTGGATCTCCCGCTGTGGCGGACGTTCGAGAAGATCGGAACCTCGAGGACCCGGTAGCCCTCGTGGCGGCAGACGATATGGAACTCGAGGTCCACCAGATCGTCCTCGCGGGTGAGCGTAAGAAGCCTCCCGAGCGAGCGCGAGAAGACCTTGGGGGTGCCGTTGATGTCCCAGTAGGACAGGTCGAACAGAGCGCGGCACTCGAGGTTGAAGAGGAGCGAGCCGAAACGCCGATAGAGCGAATCGCGGATCTTACGGTTCGCCTTCACCACGACGTCGGGGTGCATCAGGCCGTAGAGGAGGAGGAGCGTGAGGTCCTCGGCGCGGGTGCGCGCGAGGTTCGTATAGCAGAGGAGATCCCCCCGCGCGGATTCGAGCCCCAGGAGGACGGCCCGCCCCCAGCCGCCTTCGACGCTCTCGAGGACCTTGACCGAGGGATTCGCTCTCTCGAGCTCCCGACAGACGGCAAGCGAGGAGTCGGTCGAGCCGTTCACCACGAGGACGATCTCGTGCGGAACCGGAAGCCGCGCGAGGCTCTCTTCGTACTCACGGACGACGTCCGCCACGTGGTCGCCCTGGTCGTGCACCGGAAGGACGATGGAGACGAGGGACACCGTCATGAATCGGAGCGATTCCGCGCCTCGACGGCCGCCTTCGCCGCCGCGACGATCGACTCTCTCGAAAGGCCGTGGCGCCTCAAGAGATAGGGAAGGCTTCCCGAGAGACCATCCGGACCCTCCTTCACACCCAGGCGCACCAACCGGCATCGAGCCCCGCTCTCGGCGACGATCTCGGCCACGATCGATCCCAATCCGCCGGCGGCGTAGTGGTCTTCGATGGTCACGACGTGGTCGAAGCCCTCGAGCCGCCCTCGAAGGTCGTCGACCGGCGCCGGGTTCAGGGTGGACACGACCGCGAGAGTCGCGTCGATTCCGACCTTTCTCAGCGCGTCCGAGGCCGCGAGCGCTTCCGACGCGAGACTTCCGGCGACCAGGAGCAGGATGTCCGGACCGCGCCGCAGGACCTCGGCGCGGCCAAGGGAGAATCGCCCTCGGAGCTCGGGGACCGAAAGTCGGTCGTCTTTGCTCAGGCGGTAGTAGAACGGCCCCGGTCGATCCCAGGTGTCTTCGAGAATCGAGCGCGTTTGTTCGGAGTCGGCGGGGGCGACGACCGTGAGCCCGGGCTGCAGGCGGAGGACGCCCACGTCCTCGAGCCCATGATGAGTCGGTCCCGCCGAGCCGTAGTCGAAGCCTCCTCCGACGCCGACGATGCGCACCTTCAGACGGTGGGCGACCGGGCCGTTCCTGATGAACTCGTAGGCGCGGAGTGAGGCGAAGGTGGCGATGGAGTAGACGAAGGGGAGAAAGCCGCACTCCGCGAGGCCGGTCGCGAGGCCGACCATGTTCTGCTCGGCGACCCCCACGTTGAAGAAGCGGCGGGGGAAGCGTTCGGAAAAAGGCTCGAGCGCCTTGTAGCCGAGATCTCCCGTGAGGAGGAGGATGCGCTCGTCCCCCTCCGCGAGCTCGGCGAGCGTCGAGGCAAAGGCGGCCCTCACGTCTCTCTCCCGGCGGAAACCTCGGCGAGCGCGCGGAGGTACTCCTCGTCCGACATGGGCCAGTAGTGCCAGTGGATCTTGCCTTCCATGAACGACACGCCTTTGCCGAAGGTCGTGCGAGCGATGAGCACGTGCGGAGGGCCCCCGAGGGGAAGCCCGCTCACCGTACGCTCGATGGAGTCGGGGTCGTGGCCGTCGATTTCATGGACGTCCCACCCGAAGGAACGGAAGCGGTCCGGGAGGCCTCGAAGCGAAAGCACGTCCTCGGTGTAGCCGAGGGCCTGTTGGCCGTTCCAATCGACGATGGCCACGAGATTCGAAAGCCGGTGATGCGCCGCGAACATCACCGCTTCCCAGAGGGAGCCTTCTCCGAGCTCGGCGTCGCTCACGAGCACGAACGCCCGGCGCGACGAGCCTTGGAGCCTCGCGCCGAGCGCCGCTCCCGCCCCGATCGAAAGACCATGCCCGAGCGAGCCCGTGGCGAAATCGACCCCGGGAAGCGCGGGCTCGGGGTGCACTCCCAGGAGGCTTCCATCTCCGCAGTAGGTGTCGAGCGTCTCGGCATCGAGGAGGCCTCGCAAGTGAAGCGCGGCGTAGAGCGCGAGCGCTGCGTGCCCCTTGGACAGGATGAACCGGTCCCGTTCGGGGTCGTCGGGCCTCTCGATCCGCAGGATTCCCGAATAGAGCGCCGCCAGGATATCGGCGACCGAGAGGGCGGAGCCGATGTGCCCCACGTTCGCGCGCTTCGACTGTTCGAGGATGATGCACCGCAGCGCTACCGGCTGGACTGGCTGTGCAGGCTTTCGCGAAGCGTTCAAGTCTTTTTCAGGAGCGCTTTCACCAGAAACGGAGCGCCCAACTGCGCCGCTCGGACCAGGCCTCGCGTCAGGAGCGCGGGATTGCGGATGAGGATGAAACCGATGACGGCCCCGGCGACGCCGAAGAGCGCGGGGTGCCGGGAGAAGATCACTTTCGGGCTCAGGTCGTGGTGGAGTCGGAAGTCGAGCTCGTCCAGATCACGATCCAGGCGATTTCTCGTTTCCCAGAGGGAGCTTCGGACTTCTTTCACGCTCCGGCGTTCTCCGATCATTTCGACCTCATCTGGAGTGCGGCGGCGATTCCGAGATAGAAAGCGCCGAAGAGACATAGGGTCAAAGGCCAGCTTCCGACGAGCTCGCGGACGTACATCGCCAATCCTGCGGTCAGGAGCGACCCGCCGACGACGACGGCGACCGCGGACATGGCGCCTCGCGCCATCTCCGCGCGGAACCGGTCCAGCTCCTCGCGCACCGTCGCTGACACCAGCTCCGCCGAGTCCTCCACCATCTGGGTGAGCGACAGGACGACGGAGCGCGCCACTCCCAGGGTCGAGCGCGCGGGAGCTTCGTCGTCGGGTATATCGGACTGGGGTATGCCGGACATCAAGTGAGAGCTTCTTTGACGCTCTTCGCGGCTTTCCGAACCGCTTCGGGCACGTCGGCCTTCTCCACGAAACGGCGACCCTCGTCCACCGCGCGGTCCCGGAGCCTCTTGCCTTCCTCGGACAGGGATTCTCTCAGCTCTTTCCCCGACTTCGGCGCGAGCAGGAGAGCCGCGATGGCGCCGAGCGCGGCGCCCACCAGGAACCCTGCGAGGAAATTGCCTCCGCCGTTGTCACTGGCCATGGATTCCTCCTTTGTCGATGGACCCATTCTATACTCACGGAAGCTATGGGCGAAGCGAACCAGGATTCCCGATTGAGCGAGACTTCGCGCCGCTCCTATCTCGTCTTCTTTCTCGTGGTCGTTGCCCTGAACCTCTGGATATTCCGCCACTTCCTGGTGACGCTTGCGACGGCGTCGGCGATCGCCGTCCTCTTGAGCTCGCTCTACGAGCGACTCTCGGCCGCGCTCAAAGGAAGGCGTTCGGTCGCCGCCGGGCTCGCGACCGCCCTGATCGCGTTGATTCTCCTCGTTCCCGTGGCCACCTACGGGACCATCCTCACCAAGCAGGCCGTGGACGTCTTCGAACAGATCCGACCCCAGCTCGAGCCGGACACCTTCTCCGATCTTTGGACCCGCCAGCTGCCGGAGCGGTTTCCGTGGCTCTCGAGCCTTCAGGAGTACTTCGGGGCCACGTCCGTGGACGGGGCGCTCGCGCGCGTGGCGCCCGTGCTTTCGAACCTGGCCACGGGTGCGCACCACCTCTTTCAGTCCGCACTCGCAGGCGTCACGACCGCGATTCTCTATCTGATTCTGTTCCTTCTCGCGATGTTCTTTCTTCTTCGCGACGGGAAGCGGTTCGCGGCGGAGGTCGTCGGGCTTCTGCCTTTCTCCGAGCCCGAGCGAGATGACATCTTCCGAAGCGTGGGTCGAACGGTGAAGGGCGTCCTCTACTCCATGGTGCTCGTTCCTGTGGTCCAGGGGCTTCTCGCAGTCTTCGGCTTCTGGATCTTCGGCCTGCCTTCGGCCTTCTTCTGGGGCACGGTGCTCATCTTCGGCGCCACCATCCCCGGCGTCGGCGCGCCCGTGGTCTGGGTTCCCGCGGCGATCTACCTCCTTTTCGCGAGCTCGACGTGGCAGGGTGTCGGTCTCCTCCTGTACGGAACGTTCGTCATCAGCCTCATCGACAACGTAATCAAGCCGCTTCTTCTCCATGGGACGGCGCAGATCCACACGTTTCTCGCGTTTCTCAGCCTCGTGGGAGGTCTCCTGACCTTCGGCCCCGCGGGATTCCTCCTCGGCCCGGTGACCTTCTCGCTGCTTCAATCGATGGTGAGAATCCGGCAAAGCCAGCGGGCTTCGATATAGCGTAGAATGCCCCCGGAGCAGGGGAGTTTGGATGGGGAACCAGCAAGTTCAGGACGGAATCACCGGCGAAAAGCTCCGTCTGTTCATGCGGACCCTTCTCGACGACCTTCGGGCGCTGGAGATGATGCTCGAGGAGGGACTCATCGAGTCCGATGTCCGCCGCATCGGGGCCGAGCAAGAGATGTTCCTCGTCGGCCCGGGGTTCCGACCGGCTCTGCTGGTGATGGAGATGCTCCAGATCCTGAAGGACTCCCACTTCACTACCGAGCTCGCGCAGTTCAACCTCGAGGCGAACATGGAGCCCCTGTCCTTCGGGGGCAAGTGCCTTTCGGAGATGGAACAGCAGCTTTCGACCCTCGTCGAGAAAGCGCGGGCCTGTGCGGGGAAGCTCGGCGCCGAGATCGCTCTAGTCGGCATTCTCCCCACGCTGCGGAAGTCCGACCTGGGGCTCGAGAACATGGCTCCGGTGCCTCGGTACTTCGCGCTGAACCAGGCGATGAATCGTCTACGCGGTGGGGCCTACGAGTTCCAGATCAAAGGCATCGACGAGCTCATCGTGAAGCACGACTCGGTCATGGTCGAGTCCTGCAACACGAGCTTCCAGGTCCACTTCCAGGTGGGGGCGAAGGAGTTCGCGAAGCTCTACAACATCGCGCAGGCGGTCGCGGGGCCCGTGCTCTCGGCCGCGACGAACTCACCCCTCCTCTTCGGACGCCGCCTCTGGCGCGAGACGCGGATCGCTCTCTTCCAGCAGGCGGTCGATACGCGGAGCTCGAGCCATCATCTGAGGGAGAGACAGCCCCGGGTGAGCTTCGGCCGGAGCTGGGTGCGTGAGTCGGTCGTCGAGCTCTTCCAGGAGGACATCGCCCGGCTCAAGATCCTGATCGGCGGCGACCTCGACGAGGACCCTTTTGCGCTGCTGCGCCAGGGGAAAGTGCCGCAGCTCAAAGCACTAAGGCTCCACAACGGCACCGTCTATCGATGGAATCGTCCCTGCTACGGCATCACCGAAGGAAAGCCGCACCTCCGGATCGAGAACCGGTACATCCCGTCCGGACCCACGATTCGGGACGAGGTGGCGAACGGGGCGCTCTGGTTCGGTCTGGTCTGCGCGCTCTCGCGCGAGGTCGAGGACATTACCCGGCTCATCGATTTCGAGCACGCGCATTCGAATTTTACCGCGGCCGCGCGAAACGGCCTCGCCTCCGGGCTCATGTGGCTCGAGGGCAAGGAAGTCCCCGCGCGCGACCTCCTTCTGGATGAGCTCATTCCCCTGGCCCGGGCCGGTCTCCAGGGGGGCGGGATCGCGCGGGAGGACATCGACCTCTACCTCGGGGTGGTCGAGGAACGGGTGCGCACGAAGCAAACCGGATCGCAGTGGTTCCACCTCTCGCTCGCGGGCATGAAAGGGAAGGGCACCGAGGCGGAGAGGATGAGCGCCCTCACCGCGTCCCTGGTACGCCAGCAGAAAGAGGGAGCGCCGGTTTCGACGTGGACGCTCGCCTCCCTCGAAGAAGCCGGAGGATGGAAGGACCACTACACCAAGGTGGAGCAGTTCATGTCCACCGACCTCTTTACGGTGCAGGAAGACGAGCCCATCGACCTGGTGGCGAGCCTCATGGACTGGGAGAAGATCCGCCATGTGCCCGTCGAGGATCACGAGCATCGCCTCGTGGGGCTAGTTTCCTACCGCTCGCTCATCCATCTCCTCGCCCAGGGCGAGCTCTGGAGGCGCGGGGCGCCGATTCCCGTCGCCGACGTGATGAAGCGCGACCTGATCACCGTCGCGCCCGAGACCACGACGCATGCGGCGATCCTCCTCATGAAGGAGCGCCGCATCGGCTCGCTCCCGGTGGTGAAGGACGGACGGCTCATCGGGATCGTCACCGAGCGGGACTTCATGGACATCGCGAGCGAGCTTTTGGAAGAAAAGCTCCGGGAGTAGCGCCCCCTTCGTGGGAGAAACCATGAACCGCAGACGTTTCCTTCAAATGAGCGCCGCCGCCGCAGCGGCAGGCTTTGTCCTGCGACCCGCTCGAGCTCAAAACGAGATCTGGCGCATGAGCGCGTCCGACATCGTTCGCGCCGTGCGGACGAAGAAAGTCTCGGCGCGAGAGGTGGTTCAGGCCCATCTCGACCGCATCGAGGCGGTGAACGGCAAAGTCCACGCCGTCACCCGAGTCCTCGCCGAGGAAGCGCTCGCGGCGTCGGACGAAGCGGATCGAGCGCTCGCGCGCGGAGGCGAAGTGGGACCGCTCCACGGCGTCCCGATGACGGTCAAGGAGAACATCGACGTCACCGGCTCGGCGACGACGCAAGGGGTCAAAGCGCTCGCCGCGGCGGTTCCGTCTCTCGACCATCCTCGAATCGCCCAGCTCAGAAAGGCGGGAGCCATTCCCATCGCCCGGACCAACCTTCCCGACTTCGGGCTTCGGTGGCACACCGAGAGTGGTCTGCATGGACCGACGATCAATCCCTGGGATCGCACCCGCACCCCCGGGGGCTCGAGCGGTGGAGACGCGGTGGCGCTCGCGACGGGTATGACCCCTCTCGGAAACGGAAACGACTATGGCGGCTCATTGAGGTGGCCGGCGCAATGCTGCGGCATTACCTCGATCAAGCCCTCGCGGGGCCGCGTGCCCCACGCCTCGGCCCTCGACCCCGGCGACCCTCCCATGACGATCCAGATGTTCGCCGTCGAGGGCCCGATGGCAAGACGCGTCGGCGACGTGCGTCTGGCTCTCTCCTCCATGATCGGCGCCGACGCGCGCGATCCGTGGTGGACGCCCGCGCCTTTCCCGGGACCGACGCTGAAGACCCCCATTCGCGTCGCGGTGACCCCGAATCCCGGCGGCGGAAGCGTCCATCCCGACGTCGTCGACGGAGTCAGGCGAGCGGCGCGGGCGCTGGAGCAAGCGGGCTACTCCGTCGAGGAGGTCGACCCTCCAGCGGTCGAGGAAGCGGCGATGCTCTGGTTGTCGCTCGTGGGCGCCGAGATTCGTACGGCGCTCTGGCCGCCCATCCAAGAGATGGTCTCTGCCGGCGCGCGGGAGTTCATGGAGGAATTCCTCACCCGCGTCCCGGAGATCGATCTGAATGGGTACGTCCAGGGATTCGCCGCCCGAAACGGAATCGCGCGCCAGTGGTCCCAGTTCTTCGAGCGCTATCCCCTCGTGCTCGGACCGGTCTCGACCGAGCCGCCGTTTCGTGTCGGTCTCGATCTCGAAGGGCCCGATGCGTCCTGGGGGATCTTTCGCTCCATGCGCCTCGTCGTCGCGGTGAACCTCCTCGGTCTTCCGGCTGCCGCCGTCCCCGTGGGTGTCGCGAACGGCTTGCCTCAGGGCGTCCAGCTCATCGGCCCGATGTACCGCGAGGACCTCTGCCTCGACGCCGCCGAGGCTGTCGAGAACGCTTTGGGGGTACTGACTCCCGTCGATCCGGCCTAATTCTCAAACATGACCAGTCTTATGTTTCGCGATTGAGATGCTCCGTCTTCGATAGCGATAATTGACAATCTTTGACATTTAGCTTAGACTCTTTTTTTTAGAGGACTTTCAATGAACGTGTCTCTCACCCCCGAGCTCGAGGAACTCGTCGCCGAGAAGGTAAAGAGCGGCCGCTACAACTCCGCGAGCGAAGTGGTCCGCGAGGCGCTCCGGCTTCTCGAAGAACAGGATGAGCTCCGCGCTCTGCGCCTCGAGGAGGTTCGCAAGAAGGTCGCCGCAGGCCTTGAAGCCCTCGACCGAGGCGAAGGAATCGACGGCGACAAGGCCCTCGAACAGCTCCGCAAGAAGAGTGAAGCCCGCCGGCGCAAGACGCGGTAGTCGTGGATGAGCGGCTTCAAGCTCTCGCCCGAAGCCTTCAGGGACATCGAGGAGATTTGGGAGTTCATCGCCGAGGACAACCTCGACGCTGCGGACCGCGTACGTGAGAAAATCTTCACGGCTTGCGAGAAAATCGCAGAGCTCCCAGGAATGGGTCATCTCCGGAAGGACCTGGCGGATGAGGCTCTTCGCTTCTGGCCCGTGTACTCTTACTTGATCATCTACCGACCCGACGTAGAACCGCTCGAAATCGTGCGCGTCCTACATGGTGCCCGAGACGTCGAACGGCTCCTTTAGAAGGAGAGTCGAAAACTCGACTCTCGCTATCCCTGTCGACCATTGCCTTAATCAGAGCCCTGCTACTTGATTTCCTTCGGGCGGTAGACCTTCACCAGCTTGGCCTCGACCCCGAGCTCCAGTGCCTTCCAGCCATCGATCCCGACCTTGAAGACCGCGAGGGCCGCTGTCGGAAACGCTTCGCGTTTGCCCGAAAGGATCTCGACCAGGTCCTCCATCCCTGGGTTGTGGCCGACGAGAAGGAGGCGACCGATGGAATCGGGCGTATGGCTCTGGGCCTCACTCAGAAGCTTTCCCGCCATCGCGAGGTAGAGGGTGTCGAGAAGCTCGATCGGGCCCTTGTACGACGAAGCTTTCGCCACCGCCTCCGCGGTCTCCCGCGTCCGAACCGCGGTCGAGGACAGAATCAGTTCGGGAACGAGGCCTTCCTTGGAGAGGAGACGACCCATCTGCGGGGCGGCTTTTTTGCCCCGTTTGTTGAGGGGGCGGTCGTGATCGGCGACATCCGAATCCTTCCAGCTCGACTTAGCGTGCCTCAGAAGCATGAGAGTTTTCATGATTTTTCTTCAGGGAAGCGATCAGCTTCGGAACTAGATAGCTGATCCAGAGTCCAATCGTCGCGAAGCGCATCCACAGGTAGACATAGTAGAGCCTCGACGTCTCGGAAGGCGAGAGGACGACGAGGGCGAGATAGAGGATCGGGAGCCCAACGAGCCCCACCAGCAGCCGCTCACGCCGTCTCGGTGCGGGCTCTTCATCGGAGTAGAGTCGTTGGCGCCGCGCGAGCACGAGACCACCGAGCGCCCCCGCGAGAGCGCCGAGAGCCATCGCGGTGTTTCGGGTCCCGTGGAGAGCCGTGAGGACCATGGGAACGCCGAGCGCGAGAAGCACCTGCCTTTCGAAAGAAAGCCGGCGCGCCCAGTCGATCGCCGGGTCGGACCAGCGCAGGTAGGCTTTGGCCAGGATGCCCCCGAGGAGCCAGCCGCCGAGGACGTCGGTCGGGAAGTGGACCCCAAGATGCACGCGGGAGAAGCCGATGAAGAACACCATCGCCGCGGCAAAGACGGTGAGCCAACGCTTGCGGAAGTGAGCGGCGAAAAGGCTCCAGACGAGCGCCGCGTGCTGGGCGTGGCCGCTCGGAAACCCGAACTCGCCGGGCCGGGTGACGCTCTCGATGTTGGCGTAGACGAAAGGCCGCGGCTGAGCCACCCAGTCCTTGATGACGGCGTTGAGGGTAACGCTGAGAACCAGGGCGACGAAGAGCTTCGCTCCCAGCTTCCAGGAAACCCCCCACCAGAGGATGCAGAACAGAATCAAGTAGCCGACGGTCGAGCCGAGGCCCGAGAGCGCGAGGAAGAGCGCGTTCACCCCAGGGCTACGGAACTGGGAGAGATAACGGAGGATCTCGATCCCAGCATCGAGGATCGCGGTAGGCACGCCTCTACCCGGCTAGCCCCGTGAGAATCCGCTGGAAGATCTCCGGGTCCACGTTCCCACCGGTCACGACGGCGCATACCCGTCGGCCCTGGAAGCGCCCCGGGTCCGTCAAGAGCGCGCCGATGCCGAGGGCGCCCGTCGGCTCGGCTTTGAGATTCGCGAGCGAGAACAGGAGCCGGACTGCCTCCGCGATGTTCTCTTCCGACACCTCCACGATGGACTCGATTCCTTCCTTCAGGATCGCCCAGTTGTGCTCGCCGAGGCTCACAGTGCGAGCCCCGTCGGCGAGAGTCATGGGCTCGCTCTCGTTTTTCACGATGCGTCCGGCGGCGAGAGAACGAGCGGCGTCGTTGCCGAGAAGGGGCTCGGCCCCGACCACCTGCGTCTTTCTGTTCCCGGCCGCGCGCAGTCCCTGGATGATCCCCGAGCTCAGACCCCCGCCCCCGACGGCGACGACGATCACGTCGAAGTCGAGAGGTGCGAGCTCATGGCCGAGAGTGGCGTTTCCCTCGATGACCAGCGGGTGGTCGTAGGCGCTCGCGACGAAGGCCTCGGGATGCTGAACGTGGAGCTCGGCGACACGCTCCGCCCGGCTCTTGACGCGGACGTCGACAGGCTCGACCGTGCCTCCGTGCTCGCGCACCGCGTCCATCTTCACCCGGGCCGAGGTCTCGGGCATCACCACGATCGCCTTCTTCGAGAGGAGGCTACAGGCATAAGCGAGCGCCTGGCCGAAGTTCCCCGAAGACGCGGTGAGGATCGTGGGTGCCTCCACGTTCGCGGCGACGTTGTACGCCGCCCGGAACTTGAAGCTTCCGGTGTGCTGGAACGTCTCGCTCGCGATCGTGACGTCCAGGCCCAGGCGCTTCGATAGACGCCGGGCCTCGATGAGCGTCGTCGGACGGAGGAAGTGTCGCTCGCGCATGGGCCAATCTTATAATAGCGCCCCGATGCGCCTGGACTCCCATCAGCACTTCTGGTCCTACAGCGAGAGCGAGTACGACTGGATCGACGAGCGCATGAGCCGAATCCGGCGTGACTTCGCGCCCGGAGACCTCGATCCGATCTTGAGGCGGAACGGCTTCGACGGGTCCGTCGCCGTTCAGGTCCGCCAGAGTCTCGAAGAGACGGAATATCTCCTCGGGCTCGCCGACGAGCACGATTTCATCCGCGGGGTGGTCGGTTGGGTAGATCTGCGCTCCCCGGGTGTTCGCCGCGATCTCGAACGGCTCTCGGAGCAGCCCCGTTTCCGGGGAGTGAGGCACATCGTTCAGGCCGAGCCCGACGATCGCTTCCTTCTTCGCGACGATTTTCTTCGAGGCGTCGAGCTCCTACGGGATCTCGATCTCACGTACGACATCCTCGTCTATCATCACCACCTCCCTGTAGTCGTCGATTTCGTCGCCCGCTTCCCCGAGCACCGGCTGGTCCTCGACCACATCGGAAAGCCCCCGATCGCGAAAGGCGAGCTCGAGCCCTGGGCTTCCTCGATCCGGAAGCTCGGGAAGTTCGAGAACCTCTGCTGCAAAGTCTCGGGAATGGTGACCGAGGCCGATTGGAGAGGATGGAAGAAGTCCGACTTCGCGCTCTACCTCGAGATCGTTCTCGAGTCCTTCGGTCCCCGAAGGCTGCTCTTCGGTTCCGACTGGCCGGTCGCGACCCTCGCCGCAAGCTACGAGGAAGTGTTCGAGATCGTCGAGGATTTCCTCGAGCCGCTGTCTTCTTCAGAGAAATACGCCGTCTTCGGCGGGAACGCCGTCGACTTCTACCGCCTGGAGGTTCCCCCCGCATGAGAGCCGAAGCCGCACTCGCCGCCGTCGCCATTCTTTCCGCATCCTGCGGAGGAGCCCCGACTCCGGAGCCGGCGAACCAAGAGATAGTGATCGCCGTCATCCCCAAGGGCACGACCCACTCGTTCTGGAAGGCGATCCACGCAGGCGCGGTCAAGGCCTCCCGGGAGCTCGGGGTCGAGGTGATCTGGAAGGGGCCCGCCCGGGAGGACAATCGCGACGCTCAGATTGCCGAGGTCGAGAACTTCGTGAGCCGCGGGGTCTCCGGCATCGTCCTCGCCCCCACGGACGACAAGGCGCTGCGTCTTCCGGTGACGGAAGCGATGCGCGCGGGGATCCCCGTCGTCATCATCGACTCCGGCCTCGATAGCGAGGACTACGTGAGCTTCGTCGCCACCGACAACTACCAGGGCGGGCGGCTTGCGGGCGAGCGAATGGTCGTGAAGCTCCAAGGGAAGGGGAAGGTCGTGCTTTTGCGCTACATGGAAGGCTCTGCGAGCACCATGGAGCGAGAGCGAGGTTTTCTCGACGTGATGTCCGAAAACCCGGGACTCGAAGTCGTGAGCTCGAACCAGTACGCCGGAGCCACCGCGGAGACCGCCTACCAGGCGAGCGAGAATCTCCTCGCCCGCTTTAAATCGGAAGACGGGCGTCTCGGCGTCGACGGTATTTATTGCCCCAACGAGAGCTCGTCTTTCGGCATGCTGCGCGCGCTCCAGGACTCAGGCCTCGCGGGGAAGGTGGTCCTGATCGGATTCGACGCCTCGGAGCAGATGGTGCGCGCCCTCGAGAACGGAGAGTTCGACGCGCTCGTCCTCCAGGATCCGGTCAATATGGCCTATCTCGGAGTCAAGACCATGGTGTCCCACATTCGCGGGGAGGAGGTGCCAGCGCGCATCGACACCGGCGTCACTCTCGTCACCCGGGACAACATGAACGACCCGAAGATCGCGGAGCTTCTTCGGCCCGACGTCGATCGATGGCTGAACTGATCCTCAAGACCCTCGAGACCCGGGGCCTCGTAAAGCGGTTCGGATCGACCCTCGCCGTCGCCGGAGTCGACTTCGGGGTCGCCCCGGGCGAAGTCCGCGCCCTCGTGGGAGAGAACGGGGCCGGCAAGTCGACTCTGATGAAGCTCCTGTCGGGAGTCTTCCCGCCGGACGAGGGAGAGATCCTCCTCGGTGGAGACCCCTTCCGCCCTTCGAACCCCGGAGAAGCGCGCGAGGCTGGAGTTTCGATG
>Ga0326597_10006002_pt1 | contig 16716 bp, 16 predicted proteins | sample RVTome_12_FD_203789 | JGI IMG/M metagenome (GOLD analysis project Ga0326597, IMG submission 203789) | Soil microbial communities from uranium-contaminated site in the Upper Colorado River Basin, Wyoming, United States - RVT100D185 | ecosystem: Environmental > Terrestrial > Soil > Contaminated >...
GCCTCAACGCCAAGGCCCTCGCCTTCCTGAAACTCGCCTCCATCCGCCTCATGATCCGAAAACTCTGCAATCCATCATGAAGTTCCCGGACAGACTCTAAGGCCTCCTATACAGTGCTGTGCGGCATGAGCCATTTCATGTATACCAACTATGGTCGCGTGTCCGGAAGTTTCAACGTTCGCTCCGCATAAGTTTAGTGAACGATCTTGCGGATCATACCAACCATGCAACCCACGATTTTGTCTACAAATTCCTTCATTTGAGTGAATTATTTGCTTAAAGCCGAGAGATTTTATTGCAGCGTATGCTTCGTTTCCGCGCTCCGCGTTGGATTTAGCCTCGACATCTGCCCAAAATAGGAAGCACGGCAGAACAGTAATCGACAAATGTGCGAGCTTCAATTTGATTCGGCCCTGTTTCACTGTCTGATTAATTACACACCAAACTCCTGCAACTAATGTCTGCCCTTTCACATATTCATAATCAGCCTCATGCCGCCGAGCCTTTGAGGTCGGTCGGACCTCACAAACAGGCGGAGATACTCCAAGAATTGCTTCATATCACTAAAGCGTAGAGTGTGGGAAGTTCCAGGGACACGACCCTTGATTGTTGGCCGCGAAACGACGAAGCCGCCTTCTGCAGGTTCTGTCGGAGCGATCGGAAGAAACCAGCCCCTACACCCCCATGGCCTGGCGCACGTCCGCAGGGATGGGGATGGCCGCGATCCTTTCCGGATGCCTGGGGTCGGCCTAGCACCAGACGCGCTTTTCCCGGCCGTCGGGGATCAGTTCGTCGCCGCGGCGGAAGATGTGGCCGATGGTGAACGAGCTGCGCCCGCACCGGGAGACCAAGCTCTCGATGGTCAGCGTGTCGTGGACCCTGGACGGCCGGCGGTAGTCGGCGTGCGAGGCCACCAGCGGCACGCCGGCCCCGTTTTTGCGCCCTTGCCCCCGCCTGGCGGCCATGGCCGGAGCCGTCGCGACAGGCATCGGCGACGTCCGGACGGACGGTCATTTCCTCTGCCGCTTCTCGAATGCCGCCGTCCATTCGCGGACGAGCCGCTGTGCGTTTGCGATGCCGGCGGGCGTCATCCTGGAGGTGACGATGTCGCGGTTCCTCAAGGCCTTGTCGCGTTTTTCGCTCTCGTACCCCTGAAAACGCCCGGCGGCGAGGTCGTACCACTTCACCGCCACGACGTCGTCCTGCACCACGCCCTTGCCCGCGGCGTACATGTTGCCGAGATTGTACTGGGCGTCGGCGAAGCCCTGTGCGGCGGCGAGGTCGTACCACTTCACCGCCGCGGCGTAGTCCTGCATCACGCCCTGGCCGTTGTCGTACATAACGCCGAGGTTGTACTGGGCGACGGCGATGCCCTGCTCCGCCAGCGGCTGCCACTCGTGCAGCGCCGTGGCGTAGTCGCCGCGCTCGTAGGCTTCGAGCCCTTTCCCGAAGTCCTGCGCCGGCGCCGCGCCGGCGAGAGGACACAGCACAAGGAGTATGATCGCTGGCCGTTTCATTCCGCCCTGCCTTTCCGCCGCCGCCGTCGCCGCTCCCGCGGCGCGACAGACCCGTCCGCCACATGCCCTCCCCGGCGATTCGCGTGTCGGTATAATCCTTCGAATGATACGGACACGCCAGCGCCCGGCTATACCGCACAACTCCAGCGCCGCCGTCCCGTTTCAGGCGGAATGGAGCGCCGGCCACCCGACAACGGACCACGGCTCCCGCCGTCGCGCCCGGCCGGGAATTCCCGGGGCACCTTCTCGCTACTGTCCCGTCAACCCCGGCACAGATTCAACCGATTATCGAAGGGGCGGAGGAATTTGGCGGACATAATATCCATCTCCCGTCCGCGAGCGCCGGATTTGCAAGTTAAGAATTATGCCCCCTGCACCCCCATCGCCGCGCGCACTTCCGCAGGGATGGGGATGGCCTCGATCCTTTCCGGATGCTGCGGATCGGCCGTGCACCAGACGCGCTTTTCCCAGCCCTAGAGGATCAGCTCGTCGCCGCGGCGGAAGATGTGGCTGATGGTGAACGAGCTGCGCCCGCACTGGGAGACGAAGCTCTCGATGGTCAGCGTGTCGTGGAACTTGGACGGCCGGCGGTAGTCGGCGTGCGAGGCCACCAGCGGCACGCCGGGGGTGCCGTATTTCTCCTGCATCACGTCGAAGGGCAGGCCGATCTTCGTGAACAGGTAGTGCGTGGCGTCATCCATCCAGCGGTAGTAGTTGGCGTAGAACACGATCCCCGCCGGGTCGCAGTCGGGCCACAGCACGTGGACCGTGTGGGTGCTGCGCGCCCCGTGCCGCTCCGTCGCCTTGCCTTCCATCTCACGCCTCTTCAAGAGACCGCACCGGCCCGCTCCCCCGCAAACGCGGCCGGACCATAGCGCCTTTTGTCCGGCTGCGGCAGCCACAATCCGGTGGTGCGGTCGGACACAGAACCAGGAGCCACCATCCGTCCGACCGTCATGCCCCGCCTTTGCGCGGGGCATCCAGCCCTTTACCCGTCTCCGTTCTTTAACAACTGGATGGCCCGGGCGGAGCCCGGCCATGACGATGGTGGATCCGGATCGGCCGGGCGAGGCATGAGGTCGCAGCGGCCCGCCGCCGGATGACAGCCGCCCGGCCCGCGCCCATCATCGGCGGCGCATAAAACAAGGAGGCTCGCCCGATGATCGTCGACCTGGAGCACCATTTCCGCCTCGCCCGGCCGGGCCTCGGCAGCACGGTGGAGCGGCGCTGGAGCGCCGACGGCCGGTTCAGCTACTCGCAGGGCAATTCCGGCGCCGACGTGGACGCGCATGTCCGCTTCCTGGACGCGACCGGCATCGACGTCGCGGTGCTGACCGGCAACCTGGAGGGCGCCGACCTCGACGGGGTGAAGCGGTGGAACGATGCCTGCGCCAGGGCCGTGAGCGACCACCCCGGCCGCTTCGTCGGCTTCGCCTGCACCCGGCCGCTGGGCGGCGATGCGGCGCTCATCGAGCTGGAGCGGGCGGTGAAGGACCTCGGCATGAAGGGGGTGCACATCGGCGCCCGGCCGGAGGGCCGCTTCCTCGACGACCGCGCGCTGTGGCCGTTCTATGCGAAGGTGGCGGAGCTCGGCGTGCCCGTCGATGTCCACGTGGAGACCTTTCCCGACGGCTATGACGGGTTCCACGCGCCGTGGGCGCTGCACTACGTGCTGGCGCGCGAGCTCGACATCACCGGCACCACGTTCCGGCTCTGCTTCGGCGGCGTGCTGGAGGACTTCCCCGAGCTGAAGTTCATCGTCAACCATTTCGGCGGCGCGCTGGCAGCGGTGAAGGACCGCATGGACCTCTACGTCCGGCTGTGCGGCGACCAGTTCTACCGCGACCGGCCGCCGATCGCCCGCCCGTGGCAGCACTACTTCGACAAGCTGCTGTTCAGCATGGGCGGGCGCGGGCGCGGCATCGCCACGGTGAAATGCGCGCTGACCTGCATCAGCCCGCGTAACATGATGTTCGCCACCGACTGGCCGCCCAATTTCGAGGACGACCCGGAAGACTGCTGCCGCTTCATCGACGAGATCCGTGGCCTCGACCTGCCGCAGGACGACATCGACGCCATGCTGGGCGGCAACGCGGCGGAACTGCTGGGGCTGACGGCGGCGTAGGGGCGGGCGGCGGCGCCCTCTACATGGCCGCCCTCTCCGCCGCCCGGCGCAACCCGGACCTCACCGCCTTCTACAAACGCCTGCGCGACGCCGGCAAAAAACCAAAGGTCGCCCTCGTCGCCGTCATGCGAAAACTCGCCATCCTCGCAAACACCCTCATCAGAGAGGACCGCCTCTGGCAGCCAAAACAGCCTTGACACACAACACAGCTGCTCCCCCGTGAAACGGCGGAGGGAAACCGCCGCAGCGCGTCGGCGCGGCGACGGTGGAGGGGCGCACGCCGGTGCAGCCCGTCCTCCGGAAAAAACCCTATTCCAGCAGGTAGCCGAACTTGCGCCGGGCGAGGTCGAGCAGCTCGGCGCTCGGCTTGGTGCTGGGCGGAAATTCGTGGCGCCAGTGGAACGGCCGGCAGGCGTCGATGATCATGCGCGAGTTGGTGGCGTTGCCGCGCGCCTTTTCGTCGGGATGAAGCCTGGGGTCGGAATTGGCCGTCCACGCGTTGGTGATGAAATCGATCTCGGTGCGCGGGTCGCAGCGGGTGAGGGCGGCCCAGATCAGCTCCTCCAGATCGGACACGTCGATGTCGTCGTCCACCACGATGACCCACTTGCCGGCGAAGGCGCCGGCGCGGCACTGGCTGGCGACGTGGCCGGCCTGGGTGGCGTGGCCAGGATAGCGCTGGACGATGGAAATGCCGGTCAGCATGCGCGAGCCGCCGATCTCGTGGCACCACACCGCCTTCACGTCGGGCACGCCGGCGGCGAAAACGTTCTTGCGCAGCAGCGCCGAACGGGTGATGGCGCGGAACCGCGAATACTCGTCGGGCAGGTGCTGGGGCGGAAAGCCGAGGATGATGGGATCGTTGCGGTGGTAGATGGCCTTCACCTCGCAGATGGGCCGCATGCGGCCCTTCTCGGTGTAATAGCCGCACCAGTCGCCGAACGGCCCCTCTTCCACCAGCGTTTCCGGATCGACATAGCCTTCCAGAACGATCTCGGCGTTGGCGGGGAACGGCAGGCCGGTGATCCTGCCGCGCACCAGCTCCACCGGCGCGCCGCGCAGCCCGCCCAGCACGTCGAACTCGCTCACCTCGTTCGGTACCTCGTAGCCGCCGAGCAGGAACGCCATCGGGTCGCCGCCCACCACCATGGCCACCGGCATCTTCTCGCCGCGGGCAGCGTACTTGTTCATGTGATGGCGGCCGTGCTTGCCCGGCCCGGTGTTGAAGCCCACCGTCCTGCCGTCCACCACCATCACGCGGTAGCTGCCGAGGTTGTACCAGCCGAGCTCCAGATCCTGGGTGACGCAGTAGCAGCCGGTGCCGATGAACCGGCCGCCGTCGGCGTCGTGCCAGCGGGGTGCGGGGAATTTCAGAACGTCCACGTCATCGCCGGTGAGGACGTTCTCGAGGACGGGGCCGTTCTCCACATAGACCGGCGGGATCAGCGCCCCGGCCTCGTCGTTGTAGGCGTCCGACCACCGCTCGCTCAGTTCCACCTTGTCGAGATGGGGCGGAAAGCCCAGCGTCAGGTGCTTGCGCTTTCCGCCGAAAAAGTTGGCAAGCACGCGGAACCCCTTGGGACAGCCGGGGATCTCGTCGAACAGCAGCGCCGGCGTGTTGTCCGAATACTTCACCAGCGTGCAGGCGAGGCCGATATCCTGCTCCCAGCTTGCGCCGGTGATGGTGCGCAGCTCGCCCAACCGCTCCGCCTCCACCAACCAGTCGCGCAGGTCGTTGTAGAGCAGGCGGTGTTCAAGGTTGGGGCCCGGCGATGCAAGGCCCTGTTCCGCTATGTCCATGTAGCCCTCCCTCGCGCGTTGCCGCCCCAGCTGTCCCTGTCCGGCCGGCCGGTTACTTGAGCTTGAGTACCGCCTTCACCCTAGCGACCACCTGGGGCGGCACGTCGCGCGCCTCCGCCAGCAGCCGCTGCAGTTCCTTGCCGGACTTCGGGTTGAGCGCGATCTTGCGCTTGGCGCAGTAGGCGCGCAGCGCAGGATCGGCCACCGCCCTGTCGAAGGCGGCGCGCAGGGCGGCCAGGCGGTCGGCGGGAATGCCGGGCGTCGTCACCACCGAACGGCCGAGCACCGAACCGCTGGAAACCAGCTGAAGCATGCGGCGGCCCTCGTCGGTCGGGGCAAGCTCGGTCACCAGGGGCACCTTGCGGAACTCGGCCGAGCGGTTCACCCCCACCTGGGCGATGAAGGCCAGCTTGCCCGCCTTGAGCCATTCCGGCCGGCCCGAGGCCCAGCTCGCTATGGAGCCCGTGCGCCCGTGGATTTCGCCCGATTCCATCGCCAGGTCCTGCTTGCGCGTTCCCCGGTAGCCGGTGATGACCTTGAACTTCGTGCCAAGCACGGCGTTCATCACCATGGGAAGCTGGTACTGGTACGATCCCTTGCCGGTGGCGCCGAGGATGACTTCCGTCTTGCGTACCCCGTCGAAGCTGGTGGCCGGCGCCTTGTGCCATACGGCGATGGCCGAGTTCTGGTCGGTGAACTGGCCGACCCCGACGAACTTCGAGGCGTCGTACTTGATACCCGTGGCGCGCAGGAGCTGGGTCTGTACCGAATCCGCGTGCAGGCTCATGATGACCGAGCCGTCCTTCGGCGCGACGTTCTGGAAATAGTTGTTCGCCTTGGTCCCGCCGGCGCCGGGCATGAGCTGCAGCACGATGGTGGGATTGCCGGGCAGATACCTGGGCATATACTGGACCGCGAGACGACCGTAGAGGGCATAGCTGCCCCCGGCCCCGGCGGGGATGACGATGGAAATCTGCCGTCCCTTGTAGAAATCCTCCACCGCGTCCGCTGTCGCCGCCGTGGTGACAAGCTGCGCCGCCGCGATGACGGCGATGGTTGCACTGGTCGTCGCTCGTAATGACTGCATCCGAACCTCCCTCGAATTCGGCGCCCGTTTCATAACGGGCTCTTCGTTCCGGACCGGCTGCCAGCCCATCGCCGGCATGGCCCGCTTCTGTCGGCCGGTCGTCACGCGGCCCCCCGACGCGATCCGTCAGGCGCCGCCCGCCGCGACCCACGCCGACCCCGGAAAATTCCCTGACGCTTCCACCGCGCCCGTCGCCTCCGTCCCTGGACGGCTTGCCTCGATGCGACGGACCCGCGCGGTGCCAAAATGCTATTATATTACTTAGCTAACTAAAATTATCCCTCCCCGCCGGGGGACATGTCAAGCGACGGGGGCGGGCGGCCATGGCGGCGCGGGCCGGGCAGCATCTCGAAACCCCCGCCGGGAAGGGTCAATGTCGGCCTCACGATAATCTGATGCTGGCCCGGCGGCGAAACGCGCCTACCTTACCGGACAGGATACGGGCATGGCCGCAGACCCCGGGGCAGCGGGGCGGGCCGTCCGCATACGGGAGGAGACCGCGCCATGGCAAAATTCGTCATCCAGCCGCACGGGCGGCTCAACGACTGGGTCGCCGACGAGCAGGGCTATTTCCGCGACGAGGGGCTCGACTACACGTTCAACGCCGACGATGGGCGCGGCAACGACGCACCGGTGCCCGGCCTGGAGAGCATGAACGCTGTGCCGGACGTGATTTCCGGCGCGTTCGAATGGTATGCCGAGGGGCACGGACGCAAGGGCGCCGGCGCCGGCGATGTGAGCTGCGCCTGCCACTGGACGGTCAACCAGGCCGCCAGGCTGCGGGAAGGCGTCATGTGGGGCGACGGCTACAGCGTCGCCGACGGCGCCATCATGGTGCGCGGCGATTGCGACATCCACCGCCCGGAAGACCTCGCCGGCCGCGAGGTGGTGGTGGGCTATCATTCGGGCAGCCATTATTCGGCCATCCAAGCGCTGGAAGCGTTCCTCGAACCCGGGGACATCGCGCTCAAGTTCGGCGGACCGCCATGGGCGCGCGTCGACCTCGCGCTGGCCGGCAAGGTGGATGCGGTGAACGTGTGGGGGCCGCAGCGCTACGTGCTCGAACAGCACGGATTCCGCAAGGCGGTGGACGCCACGTTCATGATGGCGTTCATGTTCCCCGAGTCGGTGGAGGAGGACGACGTGGCGCGCTACATCCGTGCCCTGCGCCGCGCCCAGATGGACATCGACCTCGAGCCGGAGCGCCACAAGCACCACTTCCTGAAGGAAATCCCCGGGCGCTTCCACGCCATGATCGACGCGCGCCGCTTCGGCGTCGGCGAGCGGGTGGTGTTCCTGCCCTACACCCGCGCGATGTTCGAGAAGACCCAGGGCTGGATGCACGCGCGCAAGCTGTTCGACGTCGGGGCCGAGGTGGGGGTCGGCTACGAGCAGGCGGTCCGCCAGCCGGCCACGACCGCCGCGGGCAAGGCCTGAGGCCGGCGGAAACCGGTTGTTCTTCCTTCGTGTTTTACCACTTGTTGCATAAGTCTTCCTGGGGCATCATTTCACTATTCTTGTTGTTGACGCCGGCAGGGACATTCGCCCGCCGGCGCGGCGGGAGGTTGCATCATGCGCATCGTCGATTCCCATTTCCACTGGTGGCCGCGGTCCATGTTCGACCGGCTGTGCAAGCGCACGACCTATCCGCGCTGCGACGTCAACGACCTCGGCGGCTACACCTACCGGCGCCGCGCCGACAGCACCCAGACCCTGCGCAGCTGGGCGGAATGGTACGACCTCGACAAGCAGCTGGAGCACATGGACGGGCTCGGCCACGAGGTGGACGTGGTGTGCTCCATCGGTCCGTTCTCGGTGCATTTCTCCGACGTGGACGTGGAGCAGGGGCGCGACGACGCGCTGCTGTGGAACGAGGAGATGGCGGGCGCCCAGCGCAAGTACCCCGGCCGGCTGTGGGCCAGCGCCGCGGTGCCGCTGCAGGATACGCGCGTCGCAATCGAGGTTCTGGACGACGCGGTCGGCCGCCTCGGGCTGATGGGCGTCAACCTGCCCGGCAGCATCGGCGCCGATCCCCGCATCGACGCCGAGCGGCTGGAGCCGTTCTACGCCCGCGTCGAGGAGCTGGGCATTCCCCTGTTCCTGCACCCGACCGACGCGGTGTTCCAGGACGCGCTCGACGGCTATGACGGCGCGCTGCACCTCAGCCTCGGCCGGGTGATCGAGGTAAGCGTCGCGGCGATGCGGCTGGTGCTGTCCGGCACGCTGGAGCGCCACCCCGACCTGACGCTGGTGATCTCGCACACCGGCGGGGCGCTGCCCTACCAGTCGGGACGCATGGACAAGAACAGCAAGAAGGCCAACCTGCCCAGGCCACCCAGCACGTACCTGAAAGGCATGTACACCGACACCGTGACGCCGCACGCCGAGGGCATGAGGTTCGCCATCGACTATTACGGCGTCGACCATGTCATGTACGGCAGCGACTATCCGTGCTGGAGCCCGGCCGACGCGCTGAAATACTTCGCCGAGATCGGCCTGCCGGCGGCGGACCAGGAGAAGATACTGAACAGCAACGCGCGGCGCATCCTCGGGCTGCGCCAGCCGGAAAGCGCCGCGACACGGAAGGACCGGCGCGCGCCCGTGCTGACCTGAACGCGGACCGGTCCGCCCCGGCGCCCGCTCCGTTCGTCCCGATCCCGTCGACGCCCGTCCCGAGCGCCGCTGCCGTTCGCGCCGCGACTATCCCGGCACGAACGGGCGAGGGGTCAGGCCCCGTGGCCGCTGGCATCGGCGGTCAGGCCGGGAGCTTTCCGATTGGGAGGGCGGACCTTCCCTGCGGCTGCGCGCGCCGCGGATTCCCTGTCGGAAGCGGCCCTGGCCAGGCGAAGCGCGCGGAGCCGGTCGATCTTTTCCGCGATCTTGCGCGCCGCCATTGCGTTCTCCTGCACGACCTCCTGGTCCCGCTGTGCCTTCCTGGCGAATCTTTCTTCGGCTTTCGATCTCACTGAAGGCGTCATCTTTCGTATCCCCTGCGGTTGTTGGCCGGGTGGAATGCGGGCCGGTGCGATTCCGCGTCAGCGGATCCGACCCTGGAGCATGGCGCACCCGTCGCGCTCCTTCCCGTATGGCTGGTCGCATTCCCAGTCGTTTCCGGTTTCATCGACATGAGCATTGGCGGGAATCCGGAGAGCCACGCACCGTGAGCCCGCTTTTCCGTATCCCCGGTTACAGGTCCAGTCGGCGCCCTGCGGGTCGAGATGGGCGTTCCGGGGGATTTTCACGGGATCGCATGCCGGCCCGGCGCTCCGGTATCCCCGGTCGCATTTCCAGCCCTGCCCGTAGGGCTCGTTCACCAGGTAGGCGTTCGCGGGCACCCTGATGGCCCGGCAGTTTCCCTCGGCCGCCCGATATCCCCGGTCGCACTCCCAGCCGCGCCCGTAGGCCTCATGCACCAGATAGGCGTTGGCGGGCACCTCGATGGGCACGCAGGCCCCGTCCACCGCCCGATAGCCGCGATCGCACTGCCAGCCCGGCCCGAAAGCGGTGTCCGTCAGATATCCGTGCGCCGGAACCCCGATGGGGACGCATGCTTCGCCGATCGCGCGATGGCCCCGCTCGCACACCCACGCACGCCCGTAGGATGTCTCCACCAGATAGGCGTTGGCAGGTACCTTGACGGCCACGCAGGCGCCGCCCGCCTCCTGATAACCGCGATCGCACTCCCAGCCGAGCCCATAGGTGTTATCTCTCAGATGGGCATTGGCCGGTCGCCTGACGGCGACGCAACCGGCGTCGAGCGCCCTGTATCCCCAGCGACACTCCCAGCCGCGCCCGTACGAGGCGTCGACCGGATAGGCGTGGGCGGGAACCCTGATCGCCACGCACCCGCCGCGGACCTCGCGATGCCCCGTGTCGCACTCCCAGCCCGAGCCTCCACCGATGGCATGCGCGTTGCGCGGCATCTGGCCGGACCCCGCCTCGGCAAGGGCGACACCCGACGCCATGGTCAGAAGCAGCGAGAACAGGAAGGCGTCGAACGTCGGGACGTGCGGCCAGCGCATGGATTTCATGGGTCGATCTTTCTCTTGAACGGGGCGCATCGCGCCGGGTTTGCGATGGCCCCAAGGCGAGACGCCTGCCGGCACCGTTGACCGGTCTATGCGCCGTCCCCGTCCGCGGCGCGAAGCGGGGGAAGCCCGAAGCGGCGACCGGCTATTCCGCGCCGGAACGGAAGATGCCTTCCGACCTCGCGGTGTCGAGGAAGGCCTTCATATCGGCACGATGCGCGCGCCGCAGGCGGGATTCGACGCGTATGTCCGCCGGCGCGCCGTCGTCGACCAACGCCGCGTCGAGATCGGCGGGATCGATCGGTACGGTCTGGGTAAGCCCCGGTCTCGGATGAAGGCGTATTGTCGTCGAATGCCGGCGCCAGACGGGAAACGACACGACATCCTGCAATTCCTCGCTGGTCTCGACGACGTAACGGCCGGCAGGCTGTTCGCCGTCGCACCGCGCCAGAACGAAGGGCCGCGTGAAAACCACTGTCCGGCGCCTCGTTCGCATCGTCATCGGGAATCCTTCCGTTCGAACCGGTCGACGCACCGCACCGGCGGCGGCTGCCGCGGCGGCGGCGAACGTTCCCTCTATCCCTCTATCGCGCGGGCCCCTGCGCCTTTTTCGCCGGCGGAGCGGCGACCGGCCCGACGACGGGCTGCGGCGCCGGCCCGGGAACGACCGACATGGCCTCGGGTTTGACACCGGGTGCGACATCGCGCGATGCGGTCTGTTTGGAAGACCAGCTCTTGAAGGACATGAAAATTCCTTTCCGGTACATCGACGATATTATATCGCCTCATTTAAGGTGGTATTCGGACGTGATATTTCAACAGCAGGAGAAATATATTCGGAGCATTATTCCATAATAAATATTCTTCTTGACTATTTTTTATTTAACGTGACGCCATATTCCGTTTTATCGGTCCGGTTCGTCCGGCATGGCGCCCCGCCACCCGCCTTACTTCTTTTGCGAAACGTAAACGCCGTCCCAGTCCGCGCCGAGCGGCGCGGCTTCGAACTCGGCGATGCGGCTTTCGTAAAGGTCATACAGCGCCGCGAGAGAAGGGTCCCGCCGGCGGCAGTCGGCCACGAGCCCGCGCGCGGCGGGCCAGTCGCAGCGGCGATAGGCGGCCAGCATGGCGTCGTGGCCGGCCCTGAACGCGTCGAACGACGGCTCGGCGGCCATCGTCTCGTCACCCAGAACGGCATAGATGCGCACGGCCACGCTCTTGCCCACGGCGCGGACGAGATCGATTTCGAGCATCGCCAGATCGCCGGCCTCGTTCCTGGTGGTCTCCGCTACGATCACCCCGACGCCGTACTGCTTGGTCATCCCTTCGAGGCGCGATGCCGTGTTCACGGAATCGCCGATGGCGGAATAGTCGAAGCGCTGGGCCGAGCCGAAATTGCCGACGCAGCAGTCTCCCGTGGCGATCCCGACGCCGATCCGGATCTGCAGGGGCGCGCCGCCGTCCGCGGGAATCTCCTGCGCCAGCTCCGCGTTCAGCACCTTGAGCGACCGATGCATCGCCAGCGCCGCCAGGCACGCCTTTCGGGCATGGTCCGGATCGCGCAACGGCGCGTTCCAGAACGCCATCACCGCGTCGCCCATGTATTTGTCCACGGTGCCTCCATAGGACAGGATTTCCTGCGTCAATGGCGACAGCAGGCGGTTGATGAGACTGGTCAGCTCCTGCGCGTTCAGCCGTTCGGCGATGCCGGTGAAGCTGCGGACGTCGCTGAACAGGATCGAGATGTTGCGGATTTCGCCGCCGAGCCCCAGTTCGGACGGCCTGGCGATCAGCTTTTCCACCAGAACCGGGGAAACGTAGTGCGCGAATGCATGTCGAAGCTGGCGCCGCCGATTTTCCGTAACCGCATAGCTGGACAACGAGGAAGCCAGCGAAACGACGATGACGGCGATCGCCGGATAAAGGGGATCGAGCAGCATGCCCGCCATGGAGAAGGCGTACCAGCTCGCCGCAAAGGCGCCGCCGATGGCGAGCAGCACGGTCGCGCCGCCCCATGCGGCGCCGGCGCGCGCAAACAGCGGAATGGCGACGACCCCGAACAGCGCCAGGAACAGGATCTCGGCGCCGTTGCTCCAGTCGGGCCGTTTCAGAAACGCGCCGGTCAGGATCTGTTCGACGACCTGGGCCTGAAGCGTCGCGCCCGCAACGGCGGGATGGAGCGCCGTCGTCTTCAGATCCAGCAGGCCGGCGGCGCTGGTGCCGACGAATACGATGGCGCCTTCCAGCCGGCCGGGAGCGACCTTGTTCTCGAGAACCTGCCAGGCCGACACGGTGCGCTGCGGTGCCGGTCGCGTTTCGTAGAGCCAGACGCGTCCCGCGGAGTCGGTCGGGGCCGCGAAACGCCCGGTCCTGACCTCGACGATGCCGCTCGGCGTTCCGAAAGCCGCTTCGCCGCTGGCGCCCGCATTCTTGACAATGAACGTCGAGGCGCCCTGCGCGACCCGCAGCGCCTCGGCGGGCAGGGTCGGGTAGATCCGGTCATCGAGCCGGACAAGAAGCGGGATGCGGCGGACCACGCCGTCCCGTTCCGGCGTGATATTCATCGCCGCATTGCCGCGCGCGGCCCGCTCGATAACGGGCAGGTTGAGCACGGCACCCGGAAACGCGGCGAGGAACGGTTTCGGGTCCTGACCGGCGCTCGCGATGCCGAATTTTCTCGGCGGGCGGCGCGACGAGCTCTCGCCCGTCGTGACGAAGCCCGCTACGACGTTGCTCCCGGCGATTGCCTCCGCGAACAGGTCGTCGTAGTTCGGCAGCGTCTTGAGCGTGTCGCGCAAGGCCCTGAATCTCTCGTCATTCGGCCACTGCGCGGCGATGAGGGACGGCGACGTTCTGTCCGGCTCGGCGAACACGACGTCGAAGACGACGGTCGCGGCGCCGGCTTCGGTGAGGCGATTCACGAGGCGCGCAAGCAGCGTCCGCGGCCAGGGCCACTGGCCGAACCGTGCCAGACTTGCGTCGTCGATATCCACGAAGCGTACGGGAACGTCCGTATACGGCCGCGGCTTCAGCTCCTGATAGGCGTCGAAGAGCCGAAGCCTGAAATCCTGAACGAATACGGGATCCCACAACCGAAGCGACAGACAGGCCGCAAAGAGGATGGACGGCAGGATCCAGACAAGGCTGCGCCGCATGCCGTTGTTTTACGGCAAGGCGGCTTCTCGCCAGCCGCAAACAAACCGACCGTCTTTTCCAAGCCGCAGCAGAATCAATCTCCTTCGCTTAAGTTGATCTGATTCCTGGGAACGGGCGGTGCGATGGGGGCCGGCGGCGCAAACGACCGGAAAGCGGGGAACTCGACCGGCTTCGGTATGGAGATGAATGCCGGGGCCGAAAATCCGGCGAGTCCGCCGCCAAGGTTTCCGACGCCCGGAACATTGACCGGGCCCTGCCCGGCGCCGCCCGCTGCCGGCAGACCCGACAGGGCGATACCCGGAGGCCGTTGAAAGAAACGGTTGATCTGCTGGAACTGTGCCACGGTCAGGCGGGAAATCGTTACCTGGCCGGCCCGATTGATCGCCGCCTGGAATTCCTGCCGGCCGATGGTCTGCGTCTGGCTGCCCCCGTTACCGTTCGGAATGGTAACCGTCGTTCCCACACCGAAAATATGAGTGGTGGTCACCTGGCCGCTGGCCGGGTTCACGGTGAACTGGTTGATGCCGCCGCGGATGCCGAGCGTGGCGACCGGCGTCCTGAACTGCACCGCGGCGTTCTTGCTGATCCGCCCGCCCACATAGCGGAAAACGCCCTTGGCGGCGGAGAAGACGATCTTCCCCGTCTTCGCATTCGGATCATACAGATACTCGTCGAGCACCAGATCCGAGTTCGGGCCCACCGTCAGCGAGCTTCCGTCGCGGAACATCAGGTGGACCACGCCGGAGTCGGTGGTGGCTACCCGTTCGTTGGCGAACATGTCGGTCCCCACTTCGAGGATCCGTTCGGTACGGTTCGGCGGCGTGCCCGTCGAAACGAGGGTGGCCGCCGTCGTGACCCCGACCATGGCGGGATCGGAGGCGGCAAGCGCCACCATCGGAAGGGCCGCGCACGCGACCGACACCAGGCAACCCAAGGGGCCGACGTTTCTCATCCCGCGTCTCCGTTTTTTTCGTACCGCTCGTTTAAAGCTTCGCGGCGAAAGCTCGTTTACTATTAATATGAAATATTTAGGGAAATTTTATCAAACCCGGTGAAGCAAAGCCAGCAAAACATCGGTGGCGTCACAGGAATGTCGGCGGAAACTGCACCCCGGCCTGGCGCGTCAGGGAGGCCCTGCGATTGCCGGCCGACCGGTTCCCGTCCCGCCGCCCTCGTCCTTTTTTCTGCCTGCACACGGCCTTACCGCGCGGGCACCTTTAACCATCGCCGCAAGCGATTCAGAACCTGTAGGACAGGGCCAGCGAAACATCGAGATTGTCGTAGGTATAGCTGCGGAGATTCGAGCCGCTGTCGGTGTATCCGACCGAGCCGATGACCGTCCAGTCGGCCGCCGCGGGCACGGCCGTCGCCAACCGGAAATACCAGCGGTCATCCACGCGCGTGGTGCCGGGATCGATCGCCGGGTCGGGGGCTTCGTAGCGCGCCATTACGTATTCGGCGGTCACCGACGAGACCCAGCGGTCCGCGGTAATCCCGAATGGCGCATCGTACGACACCGTCGCGCCCACCAGGCTTCCCGCCGACCAATTCGACTCGTATGGCTGGTGCGCGTTGAGCACCGCGATCCGTTCCCTGACGTTTACCAGCAGATTGTTCAGGACCGAAAAGGCGAAATCGAACTTTACCTCGTGTCGCTGGCCGTCCAGGTCGGTAAGCCGCGAACGCAGGGCCGTGTTGTGATAGGAGAAATCCTGCACGCTGTATCCGAGCGACGCATTGGCGGTTTCGCTGATCTCCTTTTTCAGTTCCAGGCCGCCGCCAACCGCCGTATTCAGGCGCGCATTTCCCAGGTGGACATAGGTAAGCTGCAGATAGGGCCGCACGGACAAACCTTCCATCCAGTCCGGCGGAACAACGAACCGTGGACCGCTTGCCAGGTCGAAGTACAGGAGGTCGAAGTCTTCTTCCGATGACTGCTTGGCGCCATAGCCCTGGAATGCCGTCTCAAGCGTCGTTCCGTCGACCGTGTTGAAGTCGTAGACGTGCTTTACCTGGAGGTTTCCGAAGATGTCGAAATCCTCCTTCCGCGAAAACTGGTCCTGAAGACCGGCAACATTCGCCTGGGACGGCACCACGCCCGACGCACCGTTCGCGTTCGTCTGGTATCGAACGCCCACCGCCACATTACCCGAGAAACGGTTGGTGGCGATCTTTGCGTCGATTTCCTCGATGTATCCCGCGATGCGATCCTGCGTCGCCGACGGAACGTCCTGCATGGACGCCGCGCCCTGGAAATACGACTTCGCCAGGGCATAGGATTTCAGACGGAAATAGAGAATGCCGAGCTGATAATGGACCTGCCATAATTCCGGGTTGGTGATCAGAAGCCGCGAAAAGGCGCTGATCGCTCCCTCCAGATCGTTCCGTTCGGCGGCGATCGTGGCATATCGGAAGGTTTTCTCGATATCGCCGGGATCGGCCAGCATGTCCTGCAAGGCGCGCTCGTAGGCGTCGGACGAACGGTCTGCGGGTCGCGTCCGGTCGGGAGTTCCCTGCGCCGCCGCCGTCCCGAAGAACCCCGATGCGACAAAACAGAAAACGAGAGCGCATCGCATAACATTGTGCATCGTCATTCCCCCCACCTGCCGACGCAACCCGCGTCAACGTACGCATTTCTTTTGCGGCTCAAGGCCGTGTCGCTGCCAGGTTCGCCGCAGCATGCCGCCGTACGTCCCTGGCGGCAATCCTTATCTTTATTGTCGCAAGGGAAAAACTCTTTGACGGTTGAATGCCGCCATCGGCTCATCTTGAATATTGGCTCGTCGCACCGATCGACATCTTCCTTCCGCATGCAAGAGGCATTTCGGCCGCGCGGCCCGCGAAGGGGCTATCGGGGCCGGGACGCCCCGGCCGGCAAGATCGTGTCCCAAGGCGTGGTGTAGCTGACGGTGGGTCACCGTCGCTTTCCGGCATGGGCCGGGCTGATCAGCGTGCCATGGCTGGCAGGCTGACGAGGGGATCATCGCTCAGTTGGCCGACGCT
>Ga0326597_10006003_pt1 | contig 16715 bp, 16 predicted proteins | sample RVTome_12_FD_203789 | JGI IMG/M metagenome (GOLD analysis project Ga0326597, IMG submission 203789) | Soil microbial communities from uranium-contaminated site in the Upper Colorado River Basin, Wyoming, United States - RVT100D185 | ecosystem: Environmental > Terrestrial > Soil > Contaminated >...
GGTAATGACAGGATTACCTCATCGCCTGGATCGGTGATGGCAAATAATGCATTTAGAAATGCCATATTGGCCCCGGCAGTCACAATAATCCGATTGCCATTTCCAATATTAATCCGGTTTTCCAGCTTGAGCTTGTTGGTAATAGTTTCACATAAGGCAGGTAATCCACCGACTAGCCCATATTTATGATTTTCAATGGAATCATTGATCATTGAAAGGGCATCAATGGAGGATTGTGGTGGGCCGTAATAAACCACACCTTGACCGAGTGATATAGTCCCGGGGTTTTGCGCGATCAATTGCGCAACTATAGGGATAATCGGCAACTGCACCAAATCCATGCGCCTGCTTGGATGATATCGGGGATCCGGCATAAGTCATCTACCTCATCTGAATTTCAGATTCGCAGTGATAATTGCAATGCCGTAACCCGTAAACTGTTTAAATATTCAGTGACGGAGAGAATTTATTAAATGTAATCTTACTGACGATGGAAAGGCATGGGTCGTTTGGAGAATTGTGCTTTTAAAAACTCCATCTGGTCTGCCAGAATTTTACGGTTGGAAAGCGCAAGGTATTCTGCCCAGTTAGGCACATACGGGACAGCAAGAAGCTGTATGCCAACTTCTTCCGGGATCCTGTTACCTTTGAATGTATTACAGTGACGGCAGGCAGTGACGACATTAGACCAGCGATCACTTCCGCCACGGGACATTGGGATGACATGATCTCTAGTAAGGGATGATTCTTTAAATTGACCGCCGCAATACATGCAAAGATGTGCGTCTCTCAGAAATAATTCACGATTGGTCAGGGGTGGAATATTCCGTTTTACCCGTTTGTGTATTGCTGATCGTTTGATTGCAATAATTGAATTGATATCAACTGTGGACCGTAAACCTGTTGCCCGGCTGGTCCCGCCCATGATGGTAAATATGCTGTCACCGGCGGTCCAGGCAACCATATTACGGCTGTATAAACACACCGCATTTTGCCAGGGGATCCAGGTTACCGGCGAACCGGCAATATCAAGTCGTAAAATTAAAGGCACCATGGTTAAATCTCTTAGCTTTGGAGGCTCCTGAGCTTATTTTGATAAATTCATATCGTTAACGACCCGCATGTTTTATGCTAAATCGAATATAAAATCAAGTTATTGCAAGAATAAGCTAACAGGTGAACTTAATGGAATCAATAACCAGGCTTTTAGAAATCATGAAGACCTTGCGCGACCCCATACATGGGTGTCCCTGGGATAAGGAACAGGATTTTTCAAGCATTGCGCCTTATACCATTGCGGAGGCATATGAAGTTGCGGATGCCGTCGAACGTAATGATATGGAGGATTTATGCTCTGAACTCGGGGATTTGTTATTTCAGGTGGTGTATCACGCGCAACTGGCGGATGAAAAGCGATATTTCAGTTTTGAAGACATTGTTACTGGTGTTTCAGATAAATTACAGCAACGGCATCCACATGTTTTTGGCGATCAAAAGATCAAGAATGCAAAGGCACAATCCCGCGTTTGGGAGGGATTAAAGGCACAGGAAAGAAAGAAAAAATCAAAGGAAAAATTTATCAGTATTATTGAAGGTGTGAATCTGAATATGCCTTCCCTGAGCAGGGCCCAAAAACTCCAGTCGCGTGCCGCCACAGTTGGTTTTGACTGGAATGATATCCAGTCAGTGTTTGCAAAGATACAAGAAGAGATTGAAGAATTCAGGGGAGAGTTATCGGATCATCCCGATAAATCCAGGGTTAGAGAGGAGCTAGGCGATCTCCTGTTCACCTGCGTCAACCTTGCCAGGCATGTGGATATCGATGCCGAGGCTGCATTACGATCTGCGAATCATAAATTTGAAACGCGGTTCCGTTATATTGAAGATACATTGGCTGGACAGAACAAAGGACTGGAAGGAACTTCTCTGGAAGAGATGGAAAAATTATGGGAAGCTGCCAAAACTCGATAAGCGATCGATCCGTTTTTATTCCGGCTTATATCTATCCAGTGCAATGACCTGTCCATCGCCATTAAAGCGAATCTCTGTAATCCATTCTTTATTACTGACTTCGCCTTTTTCAGGAATGTAATACCAGATCTTATGCAAGATGTTATGGTAGTAGCCATAGGCAACGGTTTCGTGGTCATACGGTCCAATGCGGTATAAAACTTCCGCCTCTGACATTCCTGTCCTGAGGTAGATAAAATCTCGCATGGGGACTGCATCTGCCGTAACCTCAAGACTGGCAAATATCAGGCCGGCAGCGATATATTTCGGTTGTTTCAAATACACGACAGCAACCCGTATTAATCAATACGGCTATAGAGTGATCTTCTGAATCAATGTTCCGCTGGCAAGGGGAAAGAAGAGTATGTTCGGATGGTATAGCCAAAGCTTGATAATAACGCTTTAACAGGGAAAACAGGGTCAGTTGCTTCTGGAGTCAGCGTCCTTATCGTGTGCCAGCATGGCATAGGCAGAATGATTATGTATGGACTCAAAATTCTCTGATTCAACAGTATAAGCCGCGATCCGATCATCCTTGTTAAATTCAATTGCTACATCTCTGACCATATCCTCGACAAACTTGGGGTTGTCATAGGCACGTTCAGTAACGTATTTTTCATCTGGCCGTTTCAGCAGGCCGTAAAGTTCACATGAAGCCACTTTTTCCACTGTTTCAATCAATTCTTCAATCCACACAAAATCACGGGTTCGCACACAAGCGGTGATATGCGAGCGTTGATTATGGGCACCATAATCAGAGATGTTTTTTGAACAGGGGCACAGGCTGGTGACCGGGACCACAATCTTGACCAGTGCGGTTGATTTACCATTCTCGGTTTGACCGATAAATGAGACTTCGTAATCCATCAGGCTTTTTACGCCGGATACGGGGGCGGATTTGGTTATGAAGTAGGGAAATGTCATCTCGATGTGGCCGGATTCTGCATTCAGGAGACGGGTCATTTCCACGATCATATTTTTGAACGATTTGACGGTGATCTCATATTCGTATTGGTTCAGGATCTCGACAAAGCGGGACATATGCGTGCCTTTGAAATTATGCGGCAGATTCACATACATATTGAACTTGGCCACAGAGTGCTGTTCCCCTCCATTACGATCCTTGATAACAATGGGATGACGGATGTCCTTGATCCCTACCTTGTCAATCGGGATGTGCCGGGTGTCCTTGCTGCTTTGAATATCCGGAATTTCCGAGACTATTTTTTCTGGACGATTCATGCTTATACGTTCTGGCCCTATTACAAAAAGTTTTAATAGATGATATTTACCTGATTCTAGTTTACTAGGTATATAGGCTGTTCTCCATGACTTATTAGCGCTACAGTGAAAACTGCACCTTAATTGTCTTGCCTTATTTTTTCCTTTGGATAATGTAGTCTGCGATCCAGCGCAAAGGGTCGGCCTGACTGTCAAATTGATTGAGGCTGTCCAGTGCCTCTGCATGGAGTCGTAGAGCAGCCTCTTTTGCACCATCCAGCCCAAGCAGGTTTGGATAGGTCGGTTTATTTCTTTCCCTGTCAGAACCTTGGGGTTTGCCCAGTGTTTCTGTATCGCTCTCAACATCCAGGATGTCGTCCTGTATCTGAAATGCCAGGCCGATACATTTGGCATAATGTGAAACTCTTTCAAAGGTCCCGGGATCAATATTTTTTGAGGAGAGTGCCCCAAGTTCAACACTGGCCCTGATCAAGGCACCGGTCTTGTGGATATGCATATTTTCCAGTTCTGCAATATTCAACTTTCGACCCACAGCCGCAAGATCAATGGCCTGGCCACCTGCCATACCTCGTGAACCACTGGCCTGTGCCAGAATATCAATCATCTCCAGTCTCTGTTCTGCGCTGACGGTAATATCAGGGGCATGCGCCAGCACATGAAAGGCAAGGGCTTGCAGTGCATCACCCGCCAGTATGGCAGTTGCTTCGTCAAAGGCCTTGTGGCAGGTGGGTCTGCCCCGCCTCAGATCGTCATTGTCCATGGCCGGCAAGTCATCATGGATAAGTGAATAGGCGTGGATCATTTCCACGGCACAGGCCGGGCCATTCAGGGCGCTGAGCTTCACACCGAATGTTTCACCAGTGGCATAGACCAGAACAGGACGAATGCGTTTGCCATCCCCAAGCACCGCATAGCGCATCGCTTGATGCAAATGCCGTGGTTGTAAATCAGCATCGGGTAGCCAGTGATCAAGTGCGGTTTCTACACAGGATTGATAAACCTGCAAGCGTTCTTGTAGCGACATGAGTTATTCGTTGTTATCGTCTGAACCGAAGTCTTGCAGTTGTTGTTTGCCGTCTTTTTCAAGCAAAATCTGGACTTTCTGTTCTGCCTCGGACAGGGCCTTCTGGCACGTCCTTGTTAATGCGACGCCACGTTCAAAATATTTAAGTGATTCTTCCAGGCTCAGGTTACCTTTTTCCATTTTTACAACCAGTTCCTCGAGTTCCTCCAATGCCTTCTCAAAATCGATGTCGTTGCGTTTTTTGGGCACATTTCCTCCCACCAGGGACAGTGTTTATCAATAGGATATCTGGAATTTTTATTGTATTGCATCATCCCTTGCGAATACCAATTTTGCCGCTATAAATCTTGATTTTCATACGGTTCAATCAAGAAAAATACTGTTCGCAAGCAGGTTCGATCCGGGTTATACAATGCGTTTGACACCCATTTTATCCTGCGTTACAGTGTCATTTAAATCTTAGACCAAGTCTAAATTTGACCAAGAATATACCAGATATGATGATTCTAAGGAGGTAGATACCTATGGCACTGAAAGGTAGTAAAACAGAAGAAAATCTGAAGGCCGCATTTGCGGGTGAGTCGCAAGCCAATCGCCGTTACCTGTATTTTGCCCAGAAGGCCGATGTGGAAGGGTTTAACGATGTTTCCGCAGTTTTTCGTTCTACGGCCGAGGGTGAAACTGGCCATGCCCATGGTCATCTGGAATATCTGGAAGAGGTGGGTGACCCCGTCACAGGCAAGCCTATCGGGATAACTTCGGATAATCTCAAGGCTGCAATTGCCGGCGAAACTTACGAATACACCGATATGTATCCGGGGATGGCCAAAACGGCGCGGACAGAGGGTTTTGACGAGATCGCCGATTGGTTTGAAACCCTGGCCAAGGCGGAACGTTCCCATGCCAATCGCTTTCAAAAGGCGCTGGATGCACTATAGGCTTGATTTATCCTGATAATGGTGCTTATTAGAACCGGGGTAATACCCGGTTCTCATTTTCTGGAATACCTGTTTTGGTTTTTGCGTGATACATGAGTGATATCAAGTCTGAAAGAAGAGAAGGGAGTCTGGAGGCCCCGATTCGCCATCCTATCAAGTGGCAGGATCCCGGGTATTACGATGAAAACACCGTGTTTAAGGAACTGGGGCGGGTATTTGATATCTGCCATGGTTGCCGTCGTTGTGTCAGTCTGTGTAATGCCTTTCCGACCCTGTTTGACCTGGTGGATAAGTCCGACACCATGGAGATCGATGGTGTAGCCAAACAGGATTACTGGAAGGTTGTTGATCACTGTTATCTCTGTGACCTGTGCTACATGACCAAGTGTCCTTATGTGCCGCCGCATGAATGGAATGTGGATTTCCCGCACCTGATGCTCCAGGCCAAGGCCGTAAGACATGAACAAGGCAAGAACAAACTCAGGGATAAAATACTGAGCTCGACAGATGCAGTAGGGCGTATTGCCGGAATACCGGTGGTCGCGCAAAGTGTAAATGCCGCGAATAACAATACTGTCCTCAGAAAGTTGATGGATAAAACCCTCGGTATCCATCCAGATGCAAAATTACCGGAATTTCACAGTAACAACCTGCGCAAACGCTTTACAAAAAGAAACAAGGTTGAGCTTGCAGCAGAATCTACAGAACATACCCGTGGCAAGGTTGCACTGTTTGTAACCTGCTATGGCAACCGTAACGCCCCCGATATCGTTGCAGATATGATTTCGGTCTTTGAACACAATGGCATTCCCGTCAGGCTGACGGACAGGGAACGCTGTTGTGGCATGCCCAAACTTGAACTGGGTGATCTGAAGGCAGCAGAACAGGCAAAGGAGTTCAACATCCCTGAATTGGTAAAACTCGTTGATGAGGGCTGGGATATTGTGGCACCTGTTCCGTCCTGTGTACTGATGTTCAAGCAGGAAATCCCGCTGATGTTTCCAGATGAGGCAAATGTCAAAAAAGTCCAGGAGGCCATGTTTGATCCTTTCGAATATCTTATGTTGAGACACAAGGCAGGAAAAATAAAAACAGAATTCAGAAACTCGCTTGGTAAAATTGCCTATCATGTCCCCTGTCATCAACGCGTCCAGAATATCGGGTTGAAGACAAAAGAAACACTGGCACTTGTTCCTGGTACTTCCATTGAAGTTATCGAACGTTGTTCAGGCCATGATGGCACCTATGCCGTCAAGAGTGAATGTCATGCCATTTCCATAAAGATCTGCCGTCCTGTAGTCAATAAAATCAAGCAAAGCACGATAGATCATTACATCAGTGATTGTCCAATGGCCGGTCGCCAGATAGAAAGTGTCCTGGGTAACGAATCAAAGGCAGAAAGCCCGTTTACGTTGTTACGTTATGCGTATGGAATTTGAGAAGAAATAAACACATGCATAAATTTGCGCGTGCTGATCTTTATACTCTGGAGAAGTATGCCGAGATCCGCGGGGAATTTCGTGACAAGGTCATGACGCATAAAAAAAATCGGCAATTACCAATTGGTCCCAATGCCACGTTATATTTTGAAGATGCCCTGACTATGCAATACCAGATCCAGGAGATGTTAAGAGTAGAGCGCATCTTCGAACCCAAAGGTATCCAGGAAGAACTGGATGCCTATAATCCACTCATACCGGACGGCACAAACTGGAAGGCAACATTCATGATCGAATTTGACGATGAGGATGAACGCAGGCAGCAACTGGCAAGATTGATTGATATTGAATCCTGTGTCTGGATGAAGATAGATAAATTTGATCCGGTAATACCCGTTGCAGATGAGGATATGGATCGTACTACAGAAGATAAAACTTCATCCGTGCATTTTCTTCGCTTTGAACTCAATAAGGAAATGATCACTGCCTTGAAGCGGGGCGCATCTCTGTCCGCGGGCATAAATCATGCGGCCTATTATCAATATACAGTAGATCCTGTGCCCGACAATCTCAGGCAATCATTATTAAACGATCTTAGTTAATTTTTCCCATTTTTCGAAGCCTGATCCCAGTCAGAAATTATATGGTGCAATTTCTGACCTGTTTTATGATACATTTTGCGTTCATGTCAGGTATTGCATTAACCAGTTTCGTCGTTAAGGTGGACAGATCTTGGTAAAAAATTACGACGCTGCCGATATAGAAGTATTGACTGGCCTCGAACCCGTGCGTAAACGCCCCGGGATGTATACCGATACTACCCGCCCCAACCATCTTATCCAGGAAGTTGTTGATAACAGTGTCGATGAGGCAATCGCAGGATATGCCAGCAAGATTGAAGTTATCTTGCATAAGGATGGCTCGGTGACTGTCAGCGATGACGGTCGGGGCATGCCCATTGATAAACACCCGGGCGAGAAGGTATCCGGTGTGGAGGTCATCCTTACCCGCCTGCATGCCGGAGGCAAATTTTCCAACAAGAATTATAGATTTTCCGGTGGTCTACATGGAGTAGGAGTGTCAATTGTCAATGCACTATCCAAACATCTGGAAGTTTGGGTAAGACGGGATGGCAAGGAATATAACATGGCCTTTACTGGTGGCGAGAAAAAATCAAATCTCGAAGTCACCGGCGAAGTCGGCAAACGCAATAATGGAACGACCATACGGTTTTGGCCCGATCCGAAATATTTTGACAGCACAAAGATCTTTGTCCCCAAACTGAAACATGTGTTGCGTGCAAAGGCAGTTTTATGTCCTGGCTTGGTTGTGCGGTTAAATGATGAAATCGATAACGAAAAGACAGAATGGTGTTATCAGGATGGATTAAAGACCTATCTGGCAGAGCAGCTTAAAGGACAGGAATTATTGCCGCCCGAGCCATTTATGGGAACCATGGAAGGTCATCATGAAGCGGTTGATTGGGCAATCCACTGGTGTCCCGAAGAGGGTGAGATTATTACGGAAAGCTACGTTAATCTGGTGCCCACCGCGCAGGGGGGGACGCATGTCAACGGTCTGAGGCAAGGGCTTCTGGATGCCATGCGTGAATTTTCGGAGGCAAGAAATCTGTTACCCCGTGGTGTCAAACTTTCAGCTGAAGATATTTGTGAACGTTGTAGTTATCTGTTATCTGTCAAGCTGGAAAATCCACAGTTTACGGGGCAAATAAAGGATCGTTTGTCTACGCGCGAATGCACCGCTTTTGTTTCCGGTGTTGTTCGTGATGCGCTCAGTCATTGGCTGCATCAACATATCGAGACGGGAGAACGGATCGCCGAACTGGCGATTACACATGCACAACAACGTATCAAGTCCAATAAACAGATAATAAGAAAGAAAGTTACAGGCGGGCCGGCGTTACCCGGCAAGCTGGTGGATTGTACACTTCAGGACCTGAACGTTACCGAACTCTTTCTGGTGGAAGGTGATTCTGCAGGAGGATCTGCAAAGCAGGCACGGGACAGGGAATTTCAGGCAATAATGCCTTTGCGGGGCAAGATTCTTAATACCTGGGAGGTTGATTCGACAGAGATATTAGCTTCCAAGGAGGTCCATGATATTACCGTGGCAATAGGTGTTGATCCTGGTTCCAATAATCTGGAAGGCCTGCGTTATGGCAAGATATGTATCCTGGCTGATGCCGATTCCGATGGATTGCATATTGCAACATTACTCTGCGCATTATTTGTTAAACATTTTCGTCCGCTTGTTGAACATGGGCATATTTATGTGGCCATGCCCCCGCTGTACCGGATTGATGTTGGTAAAGAGGTGTATTACGCCCTGGACGATGCGGAAAAAGAAGGCATATTGGATCGAATTGCCGCAGAAAAGAAACAGGGTAAAGTCAATGTACAGCGTTTCAAGGGTTTGGGAGAAATGAATCCAATACAATTGCGGGAAACGACCATGGCACCGGACACCCGCAGACTGGTGCAACTGGTACTCACAAGAAACAATAAGGCGGATCAACTACTGGATATGCTGCTGGCTAAAAAGCGGGCAGCAGATCGAAAAGAATGGCTGGAAGCCAAAGGTGATCTTGCATCGTTGTAGATTTATGCTATGTATTGACCACTTCGAGTGTATTCGGGGGCATTGGCGGTGCATAATGGTGCAAGGCCCTTAGAATTTCTTCGAGCTCAGTGTCAGTTGTTACCTTTGCAGCCGACTCTTCAGTCAGCCTGAAATAGAGTGCAGATAATGCCAGAAATCGTTGAATGCGTTCCTTGTCGGTGTACATTAGCGGTCTCCTGCTTTATTTAGATTGGTGTATCTTCCACAAAAAATTTGCCAAAGAAATGACAGCGGTGTGAAACTTTCATGACAAGCACCCCGTATCCCATATTTGCCGGAGGATAATGAATTGGCTGAAACACTGAATCTCGATTTTGAAAAGAACGAACGGCAACCACTGCATGAGTTTACCGAGAAGGCATACCTGGCCTATTCCATGTATGTCATTCTGGATCGCGCCTTACCTCACATCGGAGATGGTCTTAAGCCTGTGCAACGGCGCATCATTTACGCCATGTCTGAACTGGGATTAAAGGCAACAGCAAAATACAAGAAATCAGCGCGCACGATCGGTGATGTCATCGGTAAATTTCATCCGCATGGTGATACTGCCTGTTATGAAGCCATGGTACTTATGGCACAGGGCTTTACCTATCGCTATCCACTCATTGATGGCCAGGGCAACTTCGGATCCATGGATGATCCCAAGTCATTCGCTGCCATGCGTTATACCGAATCAAAACTTACAGGCTATGCGGACAGCTTGTTGAGTGAACTGGGGCAGGGGACAGTAGATTGGGTAGCAAATTTTGACGGCACGTTAAATGAACCGAAACGGCTTCCTGCCCGTTTACCCAATATTCTCCTGAACGGGACGACCGGGATCGCTGTTGGTATGGCAACCGATATTCCTCCCCATAATCTGAATGAGGTCACAAGTGCATGCATACGTCTGCTTGAATCGCCTAAAAGTACGATTGAAGAACTCTGTAAACATGTCAAGGGGCCGGATTTTCCCACTGCTGCGGAGATCATCAGTGCCAGGACAGATATCCTTGAAATATACAAGACTGGTACCGGTTCATTAAAGATGCGCGCTGTGTGGGAAAAAGAAGATGGGAATATTGTGATTACTGCGCTTCCCTATCAGTGCTCAGGCAGCAAGGTGCTGGAACAAATTGCGGCACAGATGCAGGCAAAAAAACTGCCCATGCTTGAAGACCTGAGGGATGAATCCGATCATGAAAATCCGACGCGACTTGTTTTGATCCCGCGATCGAATCGGATCGATCTCGATGAATTGATGTCTCATCTCTTTGCTACAACTGATCTCGAGAGTAGCTACCGCGTCAATCTGAACATGATCGGTATCGATGGACGTCCACAGGTCAAAGACCTGAAAACCATTCTCAAGGAATGGTTGGTATACCGGACAGAGACAGTTCGACGGCGTCTGCAGCATCGTCTCGAAAACGTTCTGGTCAGGATGCATATTCTGCAAGGATTGATGATTGCTTATGTGAATATCGATGACATCATTGCAATCATTCGTGAAAAAGACGAGCCAAAACCTATTTTGATTAAACGTTTCAGGTTATCAGATGAGCAGGCCGAGGCAATTCTCGAACTTAAACTCCGTAAACTGGCAAAACTCGAGGAAATGCGCATCAAGGAAGAATTGAAGGACCTTGAAGACGAACGTAAATTACTTGAACAAACACTGGGCTCAAAACAGAAATTAAAGACACTGGTTCGAAATGAATTACAGGCAGACGCAAAACTCTTCGGGGATGCACGTTGTTCTCCGTTAAAAGAACGGGAAGAATCCAGGGCATTGGCTGAAACTGATCTAATCCCGACTGAACCGATTACTGTTGTCCTTTCCGAAAGAGGTCTAGTTCGTTCAGCAAAAGGGCACGATATTGATCCCGTGGGATTAAATTACCGCCCAGGTGATGGTTTTAAATCAGCGTGCCGTGGACGCAGTAACCAGAACGCAGTATTTCTTGATTCAACTGGCCGGTGTTATGCCTTGCCTGCGCATCTATTACCCTCTGCAAAAAGCCTGGGTGAGCCGGTTTCAGGCCGCCTTAATCCGCCAGACGGCGCCACCTTTGAAGGTGTCATGCTGGGCCTGCCTGATCAGCTCTACCTGCTGGGATCAGATGCCGGCTATGGTTTTATGGCTAAACTGGAAGATCTGTATACAAAAAACAAAAATGGAAAATCAGTTGTATCCGTCCCAAAGGCGGCAAAAACATTAACGCCGACCCCTGTTCATGATATTGATACTGATTCAATTGCAGCGGTTTCATCTTCGGGCCGTTTACTGGTTTTCCCCATCAGGGAACTGCCTATGCTGGGTAAAGGGAAAGGGTTGAAGATAATGCAGATACCACCCGCCAAATTAAAAACAAGGGAAGAATATGTGGTTGCAATAACAGCAATCGCGGCCGGTTGTGGCCTGAACATTAATTCCGGTCAGCGAAAATTAAATCTGAAGGTAAAAGATCTGGAACATTATGCGGGTGAACGTGGCAGGCGGGGAAACGTATTACCGAGAGGTTATCGCAATGTATCGGCGATGGAGGCGGATGTGAAAGAATGAATACAATTACTGAATATAATTTTATACTTCCACAATCTCTGTTGCCACAATATTTTCCATGGGCGGCTGCACAAAGTATCCCAACACATAATCCACGCCTGCACTCGCCGACATACCCAGGTAATCACCGCTTTCTATTTTACTGGCAATAGTCAGCGCATTATGTCCTTTAGCCAAATTGGTTATTTCCAGGATATCTTTTTGGTTCATTTTGCCTTCATCAATATGTTGTGGAGAGAATATAATATAATCAAACTTTTCTTGTTGCAGACAACCATCCAGCATTGAGCTTCCCTGTACATGCGTTAACGCAATCTTTGCACCAAATTTGACGCGTAATTTATTAATCTGTAATTTTGCTTCACGTAGATGCTCATGAAAACATTTGGCATCGATTTCAAACACCAAAGATGCTCCAAGCTTGGGCATTTTTACATATTCAATCAGTTTGCTAATCCAGTCAGTAAGGCCATGATCATTAAGAGATTGCTCGGACAACATAATGAACAAACCGACCCCGCCTTCTTTCTTTTTATTCAACTTGGCCAATTCCGAGATACAATAGCGAATAATCCACCGATCAAAGGCTTTTAATAAATTTGTTTTTTGCATCACCGGGATAAAATCCTTGGCCTCAATAATATTGTTGTCTGGATCCAGGAGGTTAGCGCGTGTTTGGTAAAATTCCGTTTTTGCGTTTAATGCAGAGTCGGAAACAAGAACAAGGACCTGAAACAACGGTTGAATCCTGTTTTCTTTTATTGCGTCACTTATATTGTTATAGGCCTGCTGATCAACTTTATCTTCGTTTTCAGCTATATTGCCACTTATTACATATGAGTTTCCCGGCTTTTCTCGTGCCTGACGGCAGGCTGTTTCGATCCTGGCAAGGATATTTGCAACATCAACCTTTTCAACGTCAATACATATGGCGCCAATATTTACTGAAAAACTGACTTTTTTCCCTTCATGTTGATAATCAAGCTTGTTAAAATATTCACAAAGCTTTTTCGCAATTTCCTCAGTATTATCCTGAACATTCTGTATTAGCATGGCAACAGTTGAATCGCCAATACGGGTCATGTATCCATCATATTTTGAGTCTGTAATAAATTTTGAGATTGATTCTGATATAAAACTGGCGAATTTATCAGTGGCAAAGATCCCGAGTGATTCACGTAAGGCCTGATATTTATCAATTTCAATCAGGAATACAGCATCATTTTTTTTGGCTTGTGCCAGTGATTGAAAGAATTTTCCCTTATTATAAACGTGGACACGGATTTTTTGCTCGTTCGCTTTTTCTGTTTCCTCCCGATATTTTTCCAAAGCATGCTTGATAGATTCAAGAAGTTTTTCTTTTGTCAGGCCTTCTTTGCGCAGGAAACTTTGTGCGCCATAGCGTTGAGCTTTTACCACAAGTTCATCGCCATCATGGGCGGTCAGCATGATCGTCGGCGGGAAATCCTTTGATGTTTTATAATTTCGAAGCCAGTCCAGGCCATTCTCGCCCGAACCAAGATCATAATCGAGTACCAACAATTCATAACGGGCCCATGGGAATATGGCCGGCGGTTTTCCCCAGGTCGGATCATAATCATCGATCTCTGCTGTCGGACATGCCTTTTTGAACAACACATGGAATAACTGGCGGTAATCCGCTGAATCATCGATAACTAGGACTTTTTTTATCGAGGGCTCAGACATAGCAATTATTCATGTCAATTTATATAATGTTTATAATAGGTTAGATTAAATAATTTAATTGGAATATGAAGTATATATTATCCAGGTTGTGTAGTGCGAGTACAGTTCGCCAGCTTGTTACGCTACGGTTAATTCAACTGGTATTTTATATGCGCTACCGGCGTATTCCCTGACCAGTCGTGGGACGAGATATCCCGGCAGTTTTTTACGTAATTTGATCATGATCTGCCTGGCCCGTGTCTCTGTCACCTCAAAATGTGCAGCACCCTGTACAGGGTCCAGCATATGGAGATAATAAGGGATAATACCGATATTAAACAATGCCTCGCTGAGGTTAATGAGAGTCTCTGCTGAATCATTAATGCCTTTCAGTAACACTGATTGATTAAGTAACGGGATAGTTGCTTCACGTAGCTTGCCGATAGCCCTGGTAACGGAATTATCCAGCTCATTGGCGTGGTTGGCGTGGACCACTATCACCGGCTGCAGGCGGGTGCCGGTCAGCCATTGTGTTATCTCATTACTGATGCGATCGGGTAATACAATGGGCATGCGTGTGTGAATACGCAGGCGTTTTATATGGGAAATTTCAGCCAGTTTATGTACCAGGAATGAAAGCCGTTGATCCGATAATGTCAGTGGATCACCACCACTCAAAATAATTTCCCGGATACTCCTGTCCTGTCTGAGATAATCAAGGGCTTTTTGCCATTGGTTTTTAACGGGGTTTGAATCTGCGTACGGGAAATGGCGTCTAAAACAATATCGGCAATGGATTGCACAGGCCCCCGTAACAATCAGGAGGGCCCGGCCGTGATATTTGTGCAAAAGCCCGGGTATGGGCTGTGTCTTCTGCTCTGCAAGGGGATCAACACTAAAGCCCGGCTGGATATTATCTTCTTCTGCAACAGGGAGAACCTGGCGTAATAAGGGATCACTTGAATCACCTTTCTTGATGCGATCCGCAAAACTTTGTGGCACACGCACAGGAAAGGAAAGGGTTGCCTTGTCTGATAGTTGCACCTTGTCCTTTCGTAACTCCAGTCTTTCCAGCAAAGCTACAGGGTCTTTTATGGTTTGTTGCAATTCTTCCTGCCAATTTGGATGCTGCATATTTTATTCCCTACAATGTATCATACGCATCTTATAACAAGAGAATGTTCAGAAAGAGGAAAATATGGCGATATTCAGTACCAATGAATTCAAACCCGGTCTCAAGGTCATGCTGGATGGTGATCCTTGTGCAATAATGGGGAATGAATTTGTCAAACCGGGCAAGGGACAGGCCTTTAACCGGGTTAAATTGCGGAATCTCAAGACGGGACGTGTCATTGAACGAACATTGAAATCCGGTGATGTCATGGAAGGGGCTGATGTCGTTGATCTTGAACTGCAGTATTTATATCGTGACGGTGAGTTATGGCATTTTATGGATCAGAATACATATGAACAATATGCCACAGATGAAAAGACCATGGGTGAAGCCGCACAGTGGGTGAAAGGGGAAGAGAGTTGTATTGTAACCCTGTGGAATGGAGTGCCATTAACGGTATCCGCACCGACCTTTGTCATGCTGAAAATTACGGATACTGACCCTGGCATACGTGGTGATACTGCGACAGGCGGATCAAAGCCTGCGACACTGGAAACAGGCGCCATTGTGAAAGTCCCCTTGTTTGTTGAGCTTGGAGAGATCATCAAGATCGACACGCGGACTGGCACCTATGTCGGGCGTGCCAAATAATAATTAATATTGCCCTGATATTTAATTTTTCTCAATGATCGTTCATGACCACTGACTGGCGCCCCAGTGCATCGTTTGAGATGCTGGGTTTGCGTGCACAGGTACTGTGCCAGATAAGAGAATTTATGGCAGAGCACGCCATACTTGAAGTGGAAACACCGGTATTAATTCATTCGGCAGTGAGTGATCCGAATATTCAGAGTTTCAGCGTTGGTTTTCATCATCCAAACCAACCTGATCAGAAAAAGCTCTATCTGCATACTTCACCTGAATATGCTATGAAACGATTACTAGCCGCGGGTTCAGGTCCGATATATCAGATAATCCGGGTTTTCAGAGATAATGAATCCGGCAAACTGCACAATCCGGAGTTTTCCTTACTCGAGTGGTATCAACCTTACTATGATCATCATGATTTAATGGATGAGGCCGATGCATTGCTTCGTAAGCTGAATTTCAAACGCACAATACGTATGAGTTACAGTGAAGTATTTGAACACCATACCGGGATTAATCCACATCAGACAGAAAGGATGGAACTGCAGAAAATAGCGAAACAGGCCGGATTGCATACAGCAGCCAATGACCCATCGCTGTTACTGGATTTTATATTCAGCAGCAAGATCGCCCCGAATCTTGGACATGATCAACCTGTATTTATCTATAACTATCCTGCCTGTCTTTGTGCATTGGCTAATTTAACCAATGATGATCCACCACAGGCAGAACGCTTTGAGTTGTTTATATCAGGCGTCGAGATTGCAAATGGATTTAATGAATTATGTGATGTAACGGAGCAAAAACACCGTTTTGAACGGGAAATGCAACTTCGACACCAAACAGGCAATACGGATCATACGATTGATCAACGTTTATTGGATGCCATGACATCCGGTCTTCCGGAATGCGCAGGAGTAGCCGTCGGTATAGATCGTTTACTCATGGTGATGAAGGGATGTGATGATATCAATCAGGTCATTGCCTTTCCCGTCGACAGGGCCTGACGGATAACAGAGAGCTTATAATTTGTTAAATCCCGCAGAAATACTTTCTGAAAATGGCCCCTTAGCCGCGTATATTGATGGCTTTGCAGTCCGGAAACAACAGCAGCAACTTGCCGAGTCAATTGCGCAAGCGCTGGGGAGTCATGAATCATTGATTTGCGAAGCAGGTACGGGTACTGGCAAGACATTCGCCTATCTGGTCCCGGCATTGATCTCCGGCAAGAAAATCATTATTTCTACTGGTACAAAACATTTACAGGATCAGTTGTATTACAAGGATCTTCCCGCTGTTCGCAAGGCACTTGGCCTCCCGGTGACTACAGCTCTGTTGAAAGGACGGGCTAATTATCTTTGCATACACCGGTTAGTACAGTCTGAGCAAGACAATCGTGGCATGTCAAAGGATTCCCAGGCAGGAT
>Ga0326597_10006004_pt1 | contig 16714 bp, 18 predicted proteins | sample RVTome_12_FD_203789 | JGI IMG/M metagenome (GOLD analysis project Ga0326597, IMG submission 203789) | Soil microbial communities from uranium-contaminated site in the Upper Colorado River Basin, Wyoming, United States - RVT100D185 | ecosystem: Environmental > Terrestrial > Soil > Contaminated >...
GAGGGCGTTACCATTTACGAGGGCAACGTCGTGGTAACGCAGGGCAGCATCCGCATGACCGGAAACAAAATGACCGTGCACTATACCGGCGATAACGAACTGGACACCGTGGTCCTGAACGGGCACCCGGCGACTTACCGGCAACTGCCGGACAAAAGTGAAGTGTATGACGAGGCCGAAGCCCTGCAAATGGAGTTTTACCAGGCCAAAAACCTGATTGTTCTGATCAACAAGGCGCGGGTAAAACAGAAGGATGTACAGTTCACCGGTGACCGCATCGAATACGACACCGTGCAGAGCAAGATCAAGGCACGGGGTTCGATCACGCAGCCGATCGAGTCCTCCACCGAAGCGGGCGCCGAGGCGCCGGAACAAGGGCGCGTGAAGATCATCATCACCCCCCCCAAGAAAAAGGAATAATCGGGCCGGCCTGCGCGCACGGTGTCTAGAACCCATCTCAAAATAGCTCCGCTTGCCGATACTGCGTTGAAAACAGGCTCAAAATGCTCATGTACTACCGTGTACACTCCGCTTTTTCGCCCGTTTTCGCCTTGTCTCACCTGCGCTCGCATAATTTTGATATAGGTTCTAGATATACATGGCCGGCATGACGCTGCAAACCATAACACGCCCATGAGTGTGCTTTCGATAAAACATCTGGGGAAATCCTATCGCTCCCGCGCCGTAGTCAAGGACGTCAGTCTCTCCGTGCATGCGGGTGAAATCGTCGGTCTCCTCGGCCCGAATGGCGCCGGGAAGACCACCAGCTTTCACATGATCGTGGGGTTGATACCCTGTGACAGCGGCACTATCCACATCAATGAACGTGAAATCGGCGGACTGCCCATAGACCAGAGGGCACTGCTCGGGCTCGGTTACCTGCCGCAGGAAACCTCGGTATTCCGGCGCCTGACGGTGGCCGAGAACATCATGGCCGTTCTGGAGACGCGCATGCACCTGAGCGAGGCCCAGAGACAGAGGCGCCTTGAAAACCTGATGCGGGAATTTCACGTCAGTCATTTGCGCAACAACTCCGGCATGAGCTTGTCCGGAGGTGAACGGCGCCGCGTGGAGATCGCGCGTGCCTTGGCATCCGAACCCAGGTTCCTGCTCCTTGACGAACCCTTTGCCGGCATTGATCCGATTTCCATCACCGATATTCAACGCATCACCCGCTACCTCAGCCAGCACGGGATCGGAATATTACTGACCGATCATAATGTTCGGGAAACACTCGGTATCTGTGACCGGGCCTATATCGTCAATGACGGCCGCATCATCGCCGAAGGCACGCCCGACGTTATCCTTGCCAACAAACAGGTCAGGGAAGTCTATCTCGGCGACCAGTTCAGCCTCTGAAATCACCAGCCGGGCGCAAGGACGGAAGCGGCACCGCACAACGGATTTTGGGTTAAAATAGTAAATATGAAAACATCCTTACAATTAAGGACGAGCCAGCACCTGACCATGACCCCGCAACTGCAGCAGGCCATACGCCTGTTGCAGCTGTCCACGATCGAGCTGCAGCTGGAGATTCAGCAGGCGCTGGAGTCGAACATGATGCTGGAGCTGGATGAGGGGGGCGAAGCGGAGCAGCCGGAACCTTATACCGATCTCGACAAACCCCGGGAAGAAGAGGAGGAAGTCGTTGCCGCGCCGGAAATACCGGATGACATACCGGAAGAACTTCCGGTCGACAGCGCCTGGGAAGACATCTATGACGGGAGCGTTAGCGGCGGCCAGGACAGCAGCAACGATATTCCTGTATTTGAAAACCAGCGGTCCGAAGACGGGAGCCTGCGCAACCACCTGCTCTGGCAACTGAACCTGACGCAACTCGGCGAAAAAGACCGGTTGATTGCCATTGCCATTATTGATGCGCTGGATGATGACGGTTACCTGGGCGCCGGGATCGCCGACATTCGGGAATCAGTGAAAAATGAACTCGACATCGAGGCCGACGAGGTGGATGCGATACTGCATCTCGTCCAGGCCATGGATCCACCGGGCGTGGCCGCCCGCGATCTGCGGGAATGCCTGCTGTTGCAGCTTGCCCAGTGCGATCCGGGCACACCCTGGCTCGGCCAGGCCAGGGAACTGGTGGCCAACCATCTGCAACTCCTGGCCGCGCATGATTTCACGCAATTGCAGCGCCGCCTGAAAGTTTCACAGGACGATCTCCAGCACATCATCGCGCTGATACAAAACATGAACCCCCGTCCCGCGGCGCATATCCAGGAAACGCGGACCGAATACATAGTCCCCGACGTTTACGTAAGGAAAGAGCGCGGGGCATGGAAGGTGGAACTGAATACCGATTCCTTTCCCCGTCTCAAAATCAACACCGATTATGCCAGCATGATCCGCCGCGCCGATACCAGCGCCGACAACGTGTCCCTGCGGAACCATTTGCAGGAGGCACGCTGGTTCATAAAAAGCCTGCAAAGCCGCAATGAAACACTCCTGCGCGTGGCAACCTGTATCGTGGAGCGGCAACGCGCCTTCCTGGAATACGGCGAAGAAGCCATGAAGCCCCTGATCCTGCATGACATTGCCGGGGCACTGGGGTTGCATGAGTCCACCATATCCAGGGTAACCACCCGCAAATACATGCACACGCCGCGCGGCATCTTCGAACTGAAATATTTCTTTTCCAGTCACGTCGCCACCGACCAGGGGGACGCCTGTTCCTCGACCGCAATCCGTGCCTTCATAAAAAAATTCATTGGCGAAGAGTCGCGCCGGAAACCACTGAGCGACAACAAGATCGCCGAAATGCTGTCCCGTCAGGGTATACTGGTCGCGCGCCGGACCATCGCCAAATACCGGGAGACCCTGGCCATACCGCCGTCCAATGAAAGAAAACGTCTTGTTTAAAACCTCCAACTACAATCACCCATCGCAGGAGTTGACCATGCACATCAGCGTTACCGGACATCATGTGGACATCACCCTGGCCTTGCGCGCCTACGTCGAAAGCAAATTTGCGCGACTGGAACGGCATTTTGACAATATGACCAACGTCCACGTCATATTAAGCGTTCAAAAAGAACGCCAGAAGGCCGAAGCCACGATCCACGTCAGCCGCGGCAACCTGTTCGCGGACACCGAACATGAAGACATGTATGCCGCCATTGACGGCCTGGTCGACAAGCTGGACCGCCAGCTGAAAAAACACAAGGAAAAACAGGTACAGCACCGCCGCGATGAATCCACGCGCAATAATCATGAAACCCCTTGAGGCGGATACCAGGTGATATCCTTGCTGACCGACCGGGAAAGTCCGTGTTAGACACACATACACAACTCACCATCCAGACCCTCTATGACACCCACCACGAAAAGCTGGGGTTGGAATGGATTGCCGGCCAGCAGGGAGGCAAGCATATAATCGTCCCGGAAGCGGTCCGGGCCCCGGCGCCTGAGGCCGCGACCGACGAGGAGGCCGCGGAAACAACTAAAGAAGAACCCAAAAAAGTGAAGGTTACGGGCCAGTCGCTGGTCGGATACCTGAACCTGATCCATCCCCATCAGATCCAGATACTCGGCTCGGTGGAGTTGAATTACATCGAGGGCCTGCGTGACATTTCCCGCCAGGACGCCATCGGGCAACTCTTCCACCATTATCCCGCCGCGATCATCGTCGCCGACGGCAATGCCGTGCCGGTATTTCTGAAACGCAGGTGCAACGAAAACAACACGCCCCTGTTCAGTTCGCCCCTGCCCGGCCACAAACTGAATGATTCGCTGCATTATTACCTGGCCAACCAGTTCGCCGATGTAATCACCCTGCACGGGGTGTTCATGGAGGTGACGGCCATCGGCGTGTTCGTCACCGGGCCGAGCGGCATCGGCAAAAGTGAACTGGCGCTGGAACTGATCAGCCGGGGGCACCGGCTGGTGGCCGATGACGCCCCCCAGTTTTCACGGATTGCGCCTGAAATCATCAACGGTTCCTGCCCGCCGGCCCTGCAGGATTTTCTTGAAGTAAGAGGCATCGGCATCATCAACGTGCGCGAATTGTTCGGTGACGGCGCCATCAAGATCAACAAATACCTGCGGCTCGTGGTGCGCCTGGAACCCATGGACAAGGAACATTTGATGAAGCTGGATCGCCTGGACGGCACTTACAAGACCCGCAAGATACTGGATGTCGAAATCCCGGAAATCACCGTGCCGGTGACGCCGGGCCGTAACCTGGCCGTGCTGGTGGAGTGCGCGGCGCGCAACCATATGCTGCGCACCAGCGGTTATAGCGCCTCGGAAAAATTTACTGAACTACAGCAGGCCCTGATCACACCGGGTGAAAAGTGAAAACCAGCGGTCAGCGGCGCCTTGTCATCATCAGTGGTTTGTCCGGGGCGGGGAAAACCATCGCCCTGAACACGCTGGAAGATCTCGGTTTCTACTGCATCGACAATCTGCCCGTCAGCCTGCTGCAGGAATTCGCGGTCCAGATCAAACACAACGTCATCAAGGACACTCCGGGTATCGCCATCGGCATCGATGCGCGCAGTCCGGCGCCCGCGATCGCGCACCTGCCGGTGGTGATCACGGAACTGAAAAAAGAAGGCCTGCGCACCGAACTGGTCTTCATCGAGGCCAATGACGAGATTCTGACCCGCCGTTACAGCGAGACGCGGCGCAAGCATCCCCTGTCCTCCAGGTCCGTATCCTTGACCGCGGCCATCATTAAGGAACGGCGCATCATGGGCGAGCTCTGCGAGCTGGCCGACACCCGTATAGACACCAGTTATACCCTGATGCATGAATTGCGCGAACTGGTGCGCAAGCGCATCGCGCGGCACCCACTGGCCTCCCTTTCCGTCCAGTTCACGTCCTTTGGTTACAAGCATGGCATACCGAGGGACGCCGATTTCGTGTTCGATGCGCGCTGCCTGCCCAATCCCTACTGGAAAAAAAACCTGCGCGGCCTGACCGGCAGGGACAAAGCCGTGATCAAGTTCCTGGCCGGGCAGACACAGGTGGGGAGAATGATCAAACACATCCGGTCCTTCCTGTCCTCATGGATTCCGCAGTTCGAGGCGGACAACCGGAGCTACCTGAGCATTGCGGTCGGCTGCACGGGCGGCCATCACCGTTCCGTTTATATCGTGGAACGGCTCTCCGAGTATTTCCGCAAAGAGGGCAAACATGTCATTATCAGTCACCGGGACATTTGACGGACATGAGCGTAGGGATTTTGATCATCAGTCATGACGGCATCGGGCCGGCCCTGCTGGGCACGGCCATGGGCATGCTGGGTGACAGCCCCCTCAAGGCCAAGCTGCTCGCCGCGTCCCGGGACTGCAATCCCGACGAACTCTGCGCCGATGCGCTGGAACAGATGGAACTGCTTGATGATGGTGACGGCATACTGGTCCTTACCGATCTGTACGGCTCCACCCCGTCGAATATTGCGCAGAAACTGGCAACCCGCAAGAATGTACGCGCGGTCAGCGGACTGAACCTGTCCATGCTGATACGGATACTCAACTATCCCCAACTGGACCTGGAACAACTGGCGGAAAAGGCAATCACCGGCGGCAAGGAAGGAATTAACCGGATTAAAAGCACCTGAATACTCATGGCCAAAAGAACGCTCACCATTATCAACAAGCTCGGGCTGCATGCCCGCGCCGCGGCCCGTTTTGTCCAGATCGCATCCGGTTTTGAAAGCGACATCAGCGTTGTCCATGCGAGCAAGGAGGTCAACGGCAAAAGCATCATGGGGATGATGATGCTGGCCGCCGGAAAAGGGACCTCCATTCATATCATTGCCTCGGGCAAGGACGAGGAATCGGCACTGAACCGGCTGGAAGAACTGATTACGACCCGTTTCGGTGAAAGCGAATGACCATCGCCATGCACGGGATGGGGGTATCCCGGGGCATTGCCATCGGCAAGACCCAGCTCATCCAGCGGGACAATCTCGACATATATGAGCGCAAGATCAGCGGCGACATGATTGAGGCCGAAGTGCGGCGCTTTGAACATGCCGCCACCACCGCCCGCCAGCAACTTCGCGCCATCCGCAATCACATACCCGACGAGACGGACGCCGATATCGCGACCTTCATCGACGCCCATCTGCTCATGCTTGAAGACGCGGCGCTGGTGCATGAGCCGGTGCGGCTGATCCGGGAACTCGGCTGTAACGCCGAATGGGCCCTCAAGCTGCAGAAGGACGCCCTCATCGCCGTCTTCGACGAAATGAACGACTCCTATCTGCGTACCCGCAAGGACGATGTCATCTACGTGGTAAACCGCATACTCCGGATCCTGCTCAATCAATCTCTCCGGCGGCACGAGGTCCCCGACCAAAGTCTCGCCGGATACATTGTGCTGGCGGAAGATCTGACGCCGGCGGACACGGTGCTCATGCAATACAATGGCATTACCGCATTTGTAACCGAATACGGCGGTCCGACTTCGCATACCGCGATACTCGCCCGCAGCCTGGGCATACCGGCCATTGTGGGCCTGCAGCATGCGCTGCGTTACCTCAATAATGATGATCTGATCATTCTCGACGGAACCCACGGCGTGGTGCTGGTGGCGCCGGACCCGCAGACGCTGCGCCACTACCAGAGGCTGCAGGAAAAGGACAAAAAATATGTTACCGGACTGGCCAGATTCAAGAGCAAACCCGCCGTCACCCTGGACGGGATACCGATTGAGCTTCAGGCCAATATTGAACTGCCCCGGGACTTCACGCATGTGATGGAGGTCGGCGCGACCGGCGTCGGGCTGTATCGCACCGAATTCCTCTTTATGAACAGGGACACGCTGCCGGACGAGGAAGAACAATTTGCCACCTATACCAAAGCGATTGAAATACTGGACGGTCTGCCGCTCACCATCCGCACCCTGGACCTGGGCGCCGACAAACAGGTTGAAGGTTACCGCTTGAACGGCGGCCAGCCTGCCGCAAACTCGGCGCTCGGTCTGCGCGCCGTACGTTTGTGCCTGAAAGAGCCCGCCCTGTTCAGGCCCCAGTTACGCGCCATCTTCCGCGCCTCGGTGGCCGGCCCGGTCCGGGTCATGATCCCCATGCTGTCCAACCTGCACGAGATGGACCAGGTGCTGGAGATCATCGCGGACATAAAAGCCGAACTGGATGAAAAAAATATTTCGTATGATCACAATCTTCCCGTAGGCGGCATGATCGAAGTACCGGCTGCCGCCGTGTGCGCGGATGTATTCGCCCGGCATCTGGATTTTCTCTCCATAGGCACCAATGACCTGATCCAGTACACCATGGCCATCGACCGCGTCAACGAGGAAGTCAGCTACCTTTATGATCCCCTGCACCCCGCGGTGTTGCGGTTGATCCACGGCACGCTGGAGGCCGGGAGGAAGGCGGACATTCCGGTGTCCATGTGCGGGGAGATGGCGGGCCGGCCGCAATTTACCCGCCTGCTGCTCTGCCTGGGACTGCGCCAGTTCAGCGTCCATCCCTCGTCACTGCTTGAAATCAAAAAGATAATCACCGAGAGCAGGCTGGGCCAGTTGTCCCTGTTGACGGACAAGGTCCTGGACGCCCGCGACAGCCAGGAAGTGGCCGAGATCATGTCGCTGGTAAATCCGGCCCCGGTGCATTAGCAGTTTGAAGCAAATCTGGTTTACTGCGCCAGGATCGCAATTCCGAATTCCAGAATATATTCCGAAACAGCAATTTAACATCGCCTGCTTGCCCGGTCCTCGCCACACCCGACCACGGCCGAAAATAGATTATCCATTCCGTTCCGCGGTTGCTACACTTGGCCGGAACAGTTACACGCCGCCATGAATGATCTGAACCGAAAGCAAAACCTGCAGGAACCGATTGATCGCCTGTACCAGGCGCTGGCCGCTGAAGATACCGCGGCCGTGCGCGAACTCCTGCGCGCCCTGCATCCCTCCGATATTGCCAACGTCATTGAAGGGCTGCCGGGCAAGGCGCGTGCGCTGGTGTGGGGTCTGGTCAGTCCGGAGGTCGCGGGAGAAGTCCTGACAGAAATGCAGGAGGCGGTGCGCACGGAATTGCTGCAACAGATGCGTCCGCAGGAAGTGGCCCGGGCGACGCGTAATCTGGCCGCGGACGATGCGGCCGACATCGTCCAGGACCTGCCCGAGGAGGTCAAGGATGACGTATTGCTCGCCATGGATGATCAGAACCGGCAACGCCTGGCATCCGTACTGTCCTATCCGGAGGACACCGCCGGTGGTCTCATGGATATCGACGTGGTTTCCGTACGCGCCGACGTGTCGCTGGACGTGGTCATGCGTTATCTCCGACTGCTCGGCAAGATCCCGGAAAAGACCGACAGTCTCATGGTCGTCGACCGCGAAAACAAGTATCTCGGCGTATTGTCGCTGTCCGTCATACTGAGCAATGACCCGGACGTCAGCGTCGGTGAAATCATGACCGCCGGAACCGGCATCATCGCGGATGTCTCCGCCACCGATGTCGCCCGGATGTTTGACCAGCGCAACCTGTTCTCGGCGGCCGTGGTGGACGAGCAGAACAGGCTGCTCGGGCGCATTACCATTGACGACGTGGTGGAAGTCATCCAGGAAGAAGCGGAGCACACGGTCAGAAGTATGGCGGGACTGGGCGTTGACGATATGTTTGCGCCGGTATTCACCAGCACGCGGCGGCGGGCACTCTGGCTCGGGATAAACCTCGCCACCTGCTTCCTCGCCTCTCTGGTGATCAACCAGTTTGAACGGGCCATACAACAAGTCGTGGCGCTGGCGATCCTGATGCCGATCGTCGCCAGCATGGGCGGGATTGCGGGGAGCCAGACGCTGACGGTAACGGTGCGCGGTCTGGCGCTGGGCCAGATCGGGCGGGCCAATGCCCGGGCATTGTTGCTGAAAGAACTCGCGGTCGGGTTACTGAATGGCCTGGTGTGGGCCTGTGTAGTGTCCGTCGCCGTGATCTTCTGGTTTAACGATCGGTTGCTCGGCATCATCATCGGCGTCGCCATGCTGGCCAACCTGAGCGTGGCCGCCCTGGCCGGAGTGGTTATTCCTTTGATACAAAAACGTTTCGGTATTGATCCCGCCATTGCCGGTGGCGTGGTTTTAACCACGGTCACGGACGTGGTCGGCTTCATGACCTTTCTCGGGCTTGCCACCCTGTTCCTGCTGACCTGACGTACTTTCCGTTCGTGTGCAGTTTTTTTAGCCGGAAACCCGCCGCGATCCTGTTTGCAAGGTACGGATTCAGGAATCTGAAATTCTATAAAACAGAAAACCCGTCCTGGTTTTTCTGGCCAGAAAAATTACTGAACCGGATTAGTTCCTGTGTTTACCGTCAGGAGAAGTGGTGAATACGTGTGCCGCCCTGCGGGGGTAGTGCAGAATTACCAGGTGAACAACACCCATTGGGGCACGGGAATGTCTTCGTAGATATCATTGACGCGCGATTCAAACTGTCCGTCGCCGTCCCTGTCCACCAGATAATAGGGGGGTCCGACGATCGGAGTAATTTTTGCCATATACAGGCGTCCGTTGATCCGGTATTCCTCAATGGTCGCATCTTCCTTTTGAATAATCGTCACCTGGGGCTCCAGTTCCATCGCCTCGCCGCTTTCCACCTGGCTGGGCAGTTCGGGCGGCTCCGGGACTTCTTCGAATTCACCCTGCACGGCCTCACCCGCATACGCCATGCCTGTACCCAGTAACAGCGCCCATAAGAAAGATTTCCTGTTCATGCCTGCATGCCCGGTTTTGTACCCGGTTCCTCTATAACTCCAGTTGTCGGTGGCGTTCTTCCGCCGTCATTTCGATGTTACGGCCCTTATAATAACCGAAAATCGCGTCAACCACCTGCTGCGGCTCATCCACGACCTGAAACAGGTCTAGATCTTCCTCGCTGATGGTGCCTGCTTTGACCAGTGTTTCCCTGAACCATTCAATCAGGCCTTGCCAGAATTCCATTTTTACCAGAACGATCGGGATCTGTCTGCTCTTGCCCGTCTGAATCAATGTCAGGATTTCGATGAGTTCGTCCAGCGTACCAAAACCCCCGGGCAGCACCACGTAGGCCGAGGCATATTTCACAAACATGACCTTGCGCGAGAAAAAATGGCGGAAGTAGAGCGAGATGTCCTGGTAGGCGTTGCCCCCCGGTTCGTGGGGCAACTGGATGTTCAGGCCCACGCTCTGGGAGCGACCGGCATAGGCCCCGCGATTAAACGCCTCCATCAGGCCGGGACCGCCGCCGCTGACCACGGAGAACCCGGCGTCCGACAACATGCGGGCGATGGTCTCGCCCAGGGCATACCAGGGATGGTCGCTGTCAAAACGTGACGAGCCGAACATGCTGACCGACGGTTTAATGACCGCCAGTTTCTCAAAACCCTCCACGAACTCCGCCATGATCTGGAATACTTTCCAGGACTCACGGGTGAGATCCGAATCATTGATGACCCGCTGTGCAGATTTGGTGCGCTCCTTCATAATGGCCGCATATCATACTGGCTTCCCGCCAAATAGAAACCGTGAAAAAGAGATTATTAATCCTGGTCGACGGCTCCTACTATCTGTTCCGCGCCTACCATGTGCCGTCGCTGCAGAGATTGCGAAATGCACGCGGGGAACCCACCGGCGCCATCTACGGCACCATCAACATGCTGCGCAAACTGCTCCAGGACTACAAGCCGGATTATTTCGCCGTGGTCTTCGATGCGAAAGGCAAAAATTTCCGCCATGAACTTTTCCCGGAATACAAGGCGCACCGTCCGCCCATGCCGGAAGAACTCGCGCAGCAGATACCACCCATACATGACCTGGTGCGCGTCCTCGGACTGCCTTTGCTCATGATCGACGGCGTTGAGGCCGATGATGTCATCGCTACGCTGGCAACGCGGGCCGCGGCCGGGGACATCGACACCCTCATCTCTTCCGGCGACAAAGACCTTGCGCAACTGGTCAACGATCACGTCCGCCTGATCAACACCATGGAAAATATCATCGTGGACGAGGCGGGAGTCAGAAAAAAATACGGTGTGCCTCCCGGTCACATCGTGGACTATCTGACCCTCATCGGCGACAGCGTGGACAATGTGCCCGGCGTGCCCAAGGTCGGCCCCAAGACCGCGGCCAAATGGCTCGAGGAATACGGTTCGCTGGAAAATATCATCCATAACGCCGATCGCATACCCGGCAAGGTCGGGGAGTATCTGCGCTCCAGCATTGATCAGTTCCCCCTGACCCGGAAACTCATCACGCTGAAATGCGATGTGGAACTCGGCATTGCGCCGGAGCAACTGGTCGCCGTCACGTCCGACAAGACCGCGCTCCAGGAACAGCTGAACCGCTGGCAGATCAAATCCTGGTCTGCCGATCCGGCACCAGCAGTTGCCGGCGCGGAAACGCAGGTAAGGGATGCCGGTTGCGAATACCAGACCATACTGACCGAGGGTGAACTCGCGGAGTGGATGGCAACACTCAGCTCTGCTGATTTGATGGCGTTTGATACCGAGACCACCAGCCTGAATTACATCGAAGCCGAGATCGTCGGGGTTTCCTTCGCCGTCCGCCCTGACCGCGCGGCGTATCTTCCCCTGGCCCATGTGTATCCGGACGCGCCGGTCCAGCTGGACCGCGATAAAACACTGCGCCGATTGCAGCCGCTGCTGGAAGACAGCGGCAAGGCCAAGGTGGGACATAATCTTAAATACGACATGAACGTCCTCGCCAACCACGGCATCAGCCTGCAGGGCTGCCGGCACGACACTATGCTGGAGTCCTATGTGCTGGACAGCGTGGCCACGCGCCACGACCTCGATTCGCTCGCGCTGAAATACCTGGACAAAAAGACCATTCACTTCGAAGACGTCGCGGGAAAAGGCGCAAAACAGATCACCTTTGACAAGGTGCCGGTCGACAAGGCGGCGGAATACGCGGCCGAAGACGCCGAGGTTACGCTGCGCCTGCATCGCGTGCTCTGGCCCAGGGTGACGGGACAACCGACGCTGGAAAAATTATATACGGAGATTGAAATACCGCTGGTGCCTGTGCTGTCCCGGATGGAACGCAATGGCGTGGCCATTGACACGGACATGCTGCTGCAGCAAAGCCGGGAACTGGCCGTGCACATGCAGCGGCTTGAGGAACATGCCCACGACGTGGCGGGAGAAACCTTCAACATCAGTTCCCCGAAGCAGATCCAGGCCGTGCTTTATGACAAGCTGGGACTGCCGGTGCTGGAAAAAACGCCTACGGGCCAGCCGTCCACGGCCGAGTCCGTACTCCAGGACCTGGCGCTGGAATATGAATTGCCCCGGCTGATCCTCGAGTACCGGGGCCTCAGCAAACTGAAATCCACCTACACGGACCGGTTGCCGGAACAGGTAAGCAGGCGCACCGGCCGGGTGCATACCTCTTATCATCAGGCCGTAGCCGCCACCGGGCGGCTGTCTTCCTCCGATCCGAACCTGCAGAACATCCCGGTACGCACCGAGGAGGGCCGGCGTATCCGCCAGGCTTTCATTGCGCCGCCCGGATGTCTCCTGCTCGCCGCCGATTACTCGCAGATCGAATTGCGCATCATGGCGCATCTTTCCGGTGACCGGGGGCTGCTGGCGGCCTTTGCCCGGGGCGAGGACATCCACAAAATGACCGCCGCCGAGGTGTTCGGCGTCGACCCGGCGGCGGTCACGCCGGATCAGAGACGCACGGCCAAGGTCATCAACTTCGGCTTGATTTACGGCATGTCCGCCTTCGGGCTCGCCCGCCAGCTCGGGATAGAACGCGGCCTGGCCAAGGCCTATGTTGATCGCTATTTCGAGCGTTACCCCGGTGTAAAAAACTACATGGACGAGACCCGTGTTCGCGCCCGGGAACAGGGCTATGTCGAAACCATTTTCAACCGGCGCCTGTACCTGCCCGATATCAATGCGCGCAATGCCGCGCAAAGACAGTATGCCGAACGCACCGCGATCAACGCCCCCATGCAGGGTTCGGCCGCCGATATCATCAAGCGCGCCATGATTGCGGTGGACAACTGGCTGCTCGACCACAAGGTCAACACCCGCCTGATCATGCAGGTCCACGATGAGCTGGTGCTCGAGGTTGAAGAGCAAGGCGTAGACACGGCCCGGGAAGCGCTGCGCCGGATTATGTCCGCTGCCGCAGAACTCTCCGTCCCCCTGATCGTGGATATTGGCGTCGGGAAAAACTGGGACCAGGCGCATTGAAGCCGGTACGGGTCCAGTATGAATTTTTATTATAAAAAAACCTTGTGCTAGAATTTATACAATGAAACAAAGCATAAAGTTGCCATCGCGATAAAACCTCCATTTACCGTTCGTTCCACCTGATCCTGTCATGTCTCCCCACACGGGCCATTGATGCTGATAATACCGGCCATTGATATCAAGCAAGGCCGTTGCGTACGGCTGCGCCAGGGACGCATGAACGAGGAAACCGTATACAGCGAAAACCCGGTGAAGATGGCCGACCGCTGGGTCAAGGCGGGCGCCCGACGCCTGCATATCGTCGATCTGGACGGAGCGACGGCCGGCAAACCTCGCAATGCGGAAATAATCCATGAAATCGCCGCTACCTTTCCCGCCATTCCGGTACAGGTGGGCGGCGGCATCCGTGATGAAGACACCATCCAGAGTTATCTGGATGCCGGCGTAAGTCACGTTATCGTCGGCACCAAGGCCGTGACTACCCCGCACTTCGTTTCCGATGTTTGCCTTGAGTTCCCCAGCCACATCATCGTCGGGCTGGACGCAAAAAACGGCAAGCTCGCCACCAACGGCTGGTCAAAACTGTCACACCACGGCGTAATTGATATGGCCAAGCGTTTCGAGGAAGAAGGTGTTGCGGCAATTATTTTCACGGACATCGGCCGGGACGGCATGTTGAACAGCATCAATATCGAGGCCACGGTGAATCTGTGCCGCGAGGTGACTGTGCCGGTAATTGCTTCCGGCGGCATTACCAACCTGGACGATATACGCGCCCTGTGCGCGGCCGCCGCGGATGGCATTGCCGGCGCCATCACCGGTCGCGCCATTTATGAAGGCACCCTGGACTTTGCCGCTGCCCAGAAACTCGCGGATGAGCTTTGTCCCGGCACGCCGGGTTTCTAGTATCGTATTCCGTGACCTGCTTTCAGAACAGTCCCCGGCCCGTTGGGTGGAAAGGCGACCGTGTGGAGGCAGGGATGCCGGCAGATGCACGACCACCGCTTGTTCCGTATTTCATTACCACTATTTAGCCTGAACTAAACATGGGTCTAGCCAAACGCATCATTCCTTGCCTCGACGTGGACGCCGGTCGCGTGGTCAAGGGCGTGTGTTTCATTGACATCCGCGATGCCGGCGATCCCGTGGAGATTGCGCGCCGGTACGATGAGCAGGGTGCGGACGAGCTTGCCTTCCTCGATATCACGGCCAGCAGCGACAAGCGCAACATCATGATCGATGTGGTTGCGGCTGTCGCCGGCCAGGTATTCATCCCCCTGACCGTGGGGGGCGGCATCCGCAATCTCGAGGACATCCACAAGCTCCTGCATGCCGGCGCGGACAAGATTAGTATCAATACGGCGGCCGTCAAACAACCGGAATTCGTCAGGGCAGCCTCGACCAGGTACGGCGCCCAGTGCATCGTGGTCGCCATCGATGCGAAACAATCCGGTGCCACGGAATCCGGCTGGGAGGTCTACACCCACGGCGGGCGCATCGCCACCGGGCTGGATGCGATCCGCTGGGCCCGGAACATGGCGGAGATGGGCGCGGGGGAAATCCTTTTGACCAGCATGGACCGGGATGGAACCCGCAAGGGTTTTGATCTGGAATTGACGCGCCGGGTGAGCGAGTCCGTCACCATCCCGGTGATTGCTTCGGGCGGCGTCGGCACCCTCGAACACCTGGTGGAGGGCGTGCTCCAGGGCAAGGCGGACGCTGTGCTCGCCGCCAGCATCTTTCATTTCGGCGAGCACACCGTGGCCGAAGTCAAATTGATGATGAAGCAGCATGGCATAGACGTTAGACTGTAACCATGGCCACTGACGAAAACACCGGCTGGCTGGATGAGGTCAGATGGGGGGAAGATGGACTGGTTCCCGCCATAGCGCAGGATTGCGATACCGGCAAGGTATTGACACTGGCCTGGATGAGCCGGGAAGCATTGGCGGCAACCGTGGCGAGCGGCAAGGCGGTGTACTGGTCACGCTCCCGCCGGCGCCTCTGGCAGAAAGGGGAAGAGTCCGGCCATACCCAGGAAGTGCAGGATGTTTATCTCGACTGTGATCGGGATGCAGTCATCCTGAAAGTGCATCAGACAGGCGGTATCGCCTGTCATACCGGCAGGCACAGCTGTTTCTTTCACCATCTGGAAAACGGGCGGTGGAACATCACCGGTCCGGTGCTGATGGACCCCGATGATATTTACCGCCGCAAAGGCCGCTAACAGGCGAATCAACCATGATTCTTTTTCAGGTGCATCATGACGGATGAAGTGCTCAAACGACTGGCGGCCACGATTGAACAACGCAAGCAGGCCGACCCTGCAACCTCTTATGTTGCGGGTCTTTACGCCCGCGGACTACCGGGCATACTGAAAAAGATCGGCGAGGAGGCAACCGAGGTGGTGCTGGCTGCGAATTCCGGAGAAAAAACCGCTATAATTCATGAAACTGCGGATTTATGGTTCCATACCCTCGTCCTTCTGGCCCAGTCCGGGCTGGGGCCGGAGGACATCCTCGCGGAACTGGAGAGGCGTTTTGGCAAGTCCGGGCTGGAGGAGAAACGCGGGAGAAATTCTCCCGCCTCGGAATAATATGCAAGTGTGTTTTCTCTGGGAGAGTTAATATGGGCATCGGCGTCCAGGAATTACTGATTATCCTTTTGATCGTGGGGCTGGTATTCGGCACAAAAAAGCTGAAAAACATCGGCACTGATCTCGGCAGCGCGATCAAGGGTTTCCGCGACGCCTTCCGCGAAGGCGAGAACAGCCCGTCCTCCGGCACCGAGGCGAAAAAATCGGAACCGATGATCGAAGGCGAATCCGGCTCCGGTACGAACCAGGACAAAAAACCCCCTGCATAATCCCGCTGTTCACCAGAACTTTCATACCCGCGGCCAGCAACATCTTATGTTTGATATCGGTTTCTGGGAATTCATCGTCATTGCCGTCGTTGCCCTGCTCGTTACCGGGCCCGAACATTTGCCGGGACTGGTGCGTAATGTGGGCCGGTGGTCCGGCATGCTCCGCGGCCTGCTGCGTGACGCGCGGTCGGAACTGGAGCGCGGACTGAACATGAACGTGGGAAAAGATCTTGATCGCAAAATCTCCGAACTGGACGACCTGATGAAGATTGCCCCCGACCAGCAGCCCGGGTTCAAACCGGCCGCCCCCCGCCAGCACGCCAAACGGGCGGAGACGGGCCCGCGCACCGAGGAGCCTACGGATGCCGGCTGATCCCGGCAGCCCCGGCGGCGTCGATCAGGAACAGACTTTTATTTCTCACTTGATCGAATTGCGGGCGCGCCTGCTGCGCTGCGTGCTCGTCACCGGCCTGATCTTTCTGGTGCTCTGCAGCTTTGCCAACGAGATTTACAATCTCATCGCCGAACCGGCGTTAAAACATATGGGGGGCGCCGGCACCATGATCGCCACCGAGGTTGCCTCGGCGTTTTTCACCCCCATCAAGCTTGCCTTTTACCTGTCGGTGTACCTGGCCATGCCCTATATCCTGTACCAG
>Ga0326597_10006005_pt1 | contig 16714 bp, 12 predicted proteins | sample RVTome_12_FD_203789 | JGI IMG/M metagenome (GOLD analysis project Ga0326597, IMG submission 203789) | Soil microbial communities from uranium-contaminated site in the Upper Colorado River Basin, Wyoming, United States - RVT100D185 | ecosystem: Environmental > Terrestrial > Soil > Contaminated >...
GACTCGTCGAGCAGCGCGAGGAACTCCTCGGGGGAAGACGATGGCGTGCTTCCAGCCGCCTGGGTCGGCACGTCCCAGTAGCGGCGCAGCGTCGCGCCGGTCGCGGTGGCCACCAGGACGTGCCCCGGAGGGACCTGCCGAATGCCCTTGAAGAGCGTGCCGTTGCCGTAGGGATGTCGATACGTCAGATAGCGGCGCAGCCCCCGTGGGTCCAGCTCGACGGGCACGCCGGTGGCCTCCAGAAGGCTCTTGATTTCCGAGGCGAAGAGCAGCGCCCCGGCCGTCTGGACGTAGTACAGCGGCTTGATCCCGAGGCGGTCGCGGGCGAGCAGCAGCTCTCGGCGGCGCGCATCCCAGATGGCGAACGCGAACATTCCCCGGAGGCGCTCCACGCAGGCGGCACCCTTCTCCTCGTAGAGATGGGCGATCACTTCCGTGTCGCTCCTGGTCGCGAAGGTGTGGCCACGGGCTTGGAGCTCCCGCCGGAGATCGCCGAAATTGTAGATCTCGCCGTTGAACACGATTGTGACGGTCCCGTCTTCGTTGCCGAGCGGCTGATGTCCCCCCGCCAGATCGATAATCGAGAGTCGCCGATGGCCAAGGCCGATCGGCCCGTTCACGAAGAGCCCCTGGCCGTCGGGGCCCCGGTGCACCATGACGTCCCGCATGGCGGTGATCTCGTCGGCGATCACCGGCCGCCCGTCCAGGTTGAATCGCCCGCAGATCCCGCACATAGCTAGCTGTCCTCCCGCCGCGTCGTCCTCGCCAGCAGGTCCCGGTACACCGCCTCCAGTTCGTCCATGCATCGAGCGTAGTCGGCGCGCGCCTCGACCTGGCGGCGGCCGGCAATCCCGAGCCGTCGCCGGCGCTCGACGTCAGCGCAAAGCGCGATCACGGCCTCGGACAGGGCGCGCGGGTCCCGCACCGGGACCACGAGGCCGTTCTCCCCGTTCTCAAACCATTCCGCGCAGTAGGGGAGGCGGCTGACGACCAATGGCGCCGCGCACGCGGAGGCCTCGAGGACGGTGACCGGGAATCCGTCCGACGAGGGGACGGACACCACCACGTCTGCCAGGTTGTAGAACAGCGGCATGGCAGCGTTGTCGACCGCGGGAATCAGACGATACGCGCCCGCGAGGCCGCGGGCCGCGGCGATCCCCTGGAGGCGCGCCCGTCCGCTTTCCCGTGCAGGGTCGTACAGCTGCAGGCAAACCGCATACGGGAACTGCTTCAGCACGTCGGCGAACGCCTCGATCACGATTTCGAGGTTGTACAACTTCTCGTCGACCTGATATCTGGGACTGAGGATGACGGGCTTCGCGGCATCCAGGCCGAGGCGCAGCCGGAAGGCGCTGATGTCGAGCCCCGGGCGGTAACGTTGCAGGTCGACGCCACGGGGCAGGAGCGTCAGCCGCTCCCTGCGAATGCCGAGGCGGGCGGAAGCCTCGATCATGTGGCGGCCGGTCACGACGATCCGGTCCGCGGAGCGGCACGCCCACGACGTCAGGCGTCGCTGCAGCGCGGGCCGCCCCTCATACTGTTCGGGCAGCAGGTCCCCGCCGTATGCATGGATCACGAACGGATGACATCCGGCGAAGGCGCCGTACCAGCCGGGCCCCCACGCGTTATGGGCGTGGACGATGTCGGGCTGCAGCCGCTGCGCAAGACGACGCGCCTGAAGCATCAGGGCGAGCACCCTGGCCCGTCCCGGCAGGGGAGACGGGGACAGCCGATGCCACGCGACACCGTCCCAGCCATCGTCCGATGGAGGTACGGGCAGCATGTGGATCTCATGGCCTCGCTGGACGAAGGCGTCGACGATAGCCTTGATCTTGAATGCCCTGCCGTTGCCGATGTGGAGAATCCTCAGCCTGTTCCTCATGGAGACCCTGCACTGCCGACCGAAGCGCGTGGATCAGGCGGGAGGCGGACCGGGCGTACAAGGGCTTTCGCGAGCGACTTCCACGCGCGGCGGCGCGACGGGTCCTGCCACAGCGACTGCACCAGGTAGCCGAGTGCGCCGGCGCGGCTGCCTTCCGCGTATGCCGCCGCACCGGCGGTGGCGAGATGCTCGGCGAGTGAGGTCCGGTAGACTCGCGGCCGGCTCCGGCGGTGCTGCGGATGCTCGCGCCAGAACGTCTCGACGACATCCAGTGCGCACCGGGCGGTGACCAGCTTGTCGTCGGATAGACTGCCCCGCCGACGGCGGTATTGGACGAGCGGGCGATCGACGAACCCGACCCTCCAGCGCGCAGCCATCCGCAGCCACAGCTCGAAGTCCTCGGACACGCGCCGGCCCTCGCCGAACATGCCCGCCTCCACGAGGCGTTCTGTCGGGGCCATCACCGTCGACGTGGTGATGAAGTTGTCGAGCAGCAGGCGATCCAGCACCATCCCGCCGCAAGGATCGGAGAACGCCCGCCGCGTCCGGTGGATGATGCCGCGCTCGTCGAAGGTCATGAGATCGGTGTGGACGAGTCCCAGATCGGCCTCGGCATCGAGCAGCTCCACCTGCACCGCCAGCCGCTCGGGAAGCATCACGTCGTCGGCGTCCAGAAAGGCGCAATAACGGCCGCGCGCGCGGCGGATGCCGGCGTTGCGGGCTGCCGCAGGCCCCGCGTTCGTCTGGCTCACGATGGTCAGGTCCAGGTCATCCGTGAAGAACCGCTCCACTTCGCGCACGGTGCCGTCGGTCGATCCGTCGTCGACGACGAGGACCTCCAGTTCGCGCAGTGTCTGATCGCGCACCGACCCGAGCGCCTCGGCGATGTGACGTTCCGCGTTGAACGCGGGGATGACGACGGTGACGGCAGGGGTCCGCATTCCTCTTACGCGACGGCCGTTCGCGCCGCCGCTCCATAGACGTTCCGATACCACAGCTCGAACGCATAGAGCGTCCATACCTGGTAGTCGCGCGAGGCATCCCCGCGGAAGAAGGCCTCGGTGAGTCGTTCAACGGCGCGCTGGTTGAAGAAGCCGTGACGATTCCCTCCGCTCAGCGTGTCGAGGATGTCCTCCCGTAGGTCGGTACGCAGCCAGATACTCAACGGAACGCTGAAGCCCTGCTTTCGCTTTTCGAACACCTCTGGCGGTAGGAACGGGGCCATGACGTGCTTCAGAATGTGCTTGCCGATCCCTCGTCGAATCTTCAGGCGCGAGGGGATCTTGGCGGCGAACTCGACGAGCCGGTGATCGAGCAGCGGAACGCGCGTCTCGAGCGAGGCGCGCATGCTCATCCGGTCAACCTTGGTAAGCACGTCGTTTGGGAGGTACGTCTTGAGGTCGTACTCCATCATTCGGGCGTCCCACGGCCGATCGGTCGAACCGGTCAGGTTGGGGAGGTGATGAAGGTAGGGGTCGATGCCCTTCATGTCCTCGGCAAAGCAGGGCGCGTAGAGCTCGCGGCGATCCCCGTCGTCGAAGACCGCCATCGCGTCGAGAACGTAGCGCTCGTACGGAATATCGATTCGTCGCAGGTAGTTCGTGCCGCGCACTCCGGGCGGCAGCATCCCGGTCACCCTTCGGATACCGGAGCGGACCGGTCGGGGAAGACGACTCAGGTGACGCTGGTACCAGGGGCGGACCTGCCGCCAGGGATAGCCGCCGAAGAGCTCGTCGCCGCCGTCGCCAGAAAGAACCACCGTCACCTGCTCCCGAGCGAGCTTCGAGACGTAGTGGGTTGGAATGGCCGAGGCATCGGCAAACGGCTCGTCGAAGTGCTCGAGCAGGCTGGGAATGACGCTTCGCGCTTGGGTCGGAGAGAGAATCAACTCCGTGTGGTCGGTGCCGAGATGCCGCGCGACCCGCTTGGCGTCCGACGCTTCGTTGTACGCTGTCTCGGCAAAACCAATCGAGAAGGTCTTGACCGGCCGATCCATCAGGCGGGCCATGAGCGCCACGACGGTGCTGGAGTCGATCCCCCCGCTGAGGAAGGCACCCAATGGGACGTCCGCCACGAGACGAATCCGTACGGCTTCCTGCAGCAGTTCGAGGAGCCGCTCCTCCCACGCCTCATCCGCGACGCCCTGCTCCTCCCGGAACGCCACGTTCCAATAGCGCCGAAGGCTGAGCGTCGCGTTGGCGTTGCCAATCGTCAGCGTATGGCCGGCGGGCAGCTTCCGGATGCCGCGGTAAATGCACGCGGGATCCGGAACGCAGAGGAACGACAGGTAGCTATGAACCGCCTCGGCGTCGATCTCGCGACGGGCTCGAACGTGCTCGTCCGCCACGAGCGCCTTGAGCTCCGACCCGAAGAGAAACGCCTGATCGTTGAGGGTGTAGTAGAGAGGCTTGATACCGATCCGATCCCGCGCCAGGAGCAGCGTGTCGGAGCGGGCGTCCCAGATCGCGAACGCGAACATCCCGCGCAGCCGGGTGACGCAGTCCCTGCCGAACTCCTCGTAGAGATGCACGATCACTTCGGTGTCGCCGGACGTGCGGAACCGGTGCCCCCGGGCGAGGAGCTCCTGCCGCAGCTCGACGAAGTTGTAGATCTCGCCGTTGTAGACGATCCACACCGTGCCGTCCTCGTTCGACATCGGCTGAACGGAGCCGGCAAGGTCGATGATCGAGAGGCGACGATGCCCCAGGCCGGCGTGGCGATCCAGGTGCAGCCCGCCGGCGTCGGGACCCCGACTGACCATGGTGTCGCGCATGGCCTCGATCTCGCCGGCCGTAACCAGGCGCGCGGTGTTGGTGTACACCTTCCCGCTAATGCCGCACACGTCGCTTTCCTCCTCTTCGGACGGGGCCAGTCGGCCGCCCGACCTCAGGCGGCCCGGGGCCGCACATGATACCGGCCCTCGACCACCGGAACCGTAATGCGGTGCCGGTAGCGCTCACGGTCGAATCGGATTGCACAGGGGTCCACGGCCACGCCGTCGGGCGTGGCGACCTCGATGATCGGCTGCAGCGGCGAGCACACCGCTGCGCAGTCGATGTGCAAGGTGAGTGTCGGTCGCTCCACTCGGCCTTCGTAGCGAATCGAGAAGCCGTCGCAGGTGACGTCATGGACCAGGCTTCGCTCGCGGGCTATGACGTACGACGCAATTTCGGTTCCGGTCGCATGCCAGACGTTCGTGCCGCGCAGGTATTGGTACAACCGGCGCAGATCGTCCAGGTCATCGACAATGTTCGGCGTCTGAATCAGCCCATCCGGGCGGACCGGAGCTATGTGCTCCTCGATGGCGATCACCTGCCGTCGCGCCAGCAGGAGGTCGATCTGCCGTTGATCCCAGAAGTGTCCGTGCACCGTCGAGGGCAGAGCCACGACGAGATTGCGGCCGAAGAACTGAGGCTGATAGTAAGTGTCGGCGATGCGCCCGGCGACGTCCCGGGGCATCCAGTCGCGGCACCACCACAGAAAGCCCGAGTCGTCCACCGCGCCGTCGGCGAAACCGTTGTACTCCCAGCCTCCGTACTTGCCGCCGCGCGGGACCCCCCCTGTGGCCCGCTCGAAGGCGTCCAGGCCCTTCCTTGTCTGGGCGACTGCCGCTTCGTGGGAGGCGAAGCCCCGCCATTCCTGGATGAAATTCTCGGTCCGCTCTCCGGGCGTGCCGTGATCGTAGCCGTGATAGGCCAGCTCGAATCGCGGATCAGCCGTCAGAGCCGCGAAGAACCGGCGACTCTCGTCGTCGGCGTCAAGGGCCACGGCATGGCTGAAGGGCTGATCGCGGGTGTACGCAGAGATCGGGCCTGCCACGGTGAAGAAGGTGACCCGCGCCTCGGGATAGCTGCGCAGCAGCCCCTCCTCCAGCCAACTCACGGCCGAACCGGAGCCATCGTGGCCCCCGCCCCAGTCGCCGCCAGGCTCCCACCGATCACCGCTGGACCGGTTGTGCCAGGCGTTGGTCAGATCGTCCACCATGAGCATCACCGGGCTGCGGGCATCGTTCAGCCAGGCCGCCTTGTCCACCACCAAACGCTTGGGTGCACCGATGTCCGTCCCGAGGCGGCGCCTGATCTGGTGCCACGTTCGCCGCAACCTCCGCTGACTCGTCGCGATCACCTCGGCGTCTCCAGGGTTGCCGATTCCCCTGCGCCCGCGTGGGGAAGCCGCGCCGCGAGGCGCCGGAACCGCCAACGGAACACCAGATACTGCACCAGTCCCATGTCGATCGAGCGAAAGGCCCGGCTCTGGGCGTCGGGACGAGCCACCGTCCGCACCGAACCGCTCTCGATGTCGCGAAGGGCACGCGAATAGAGGTCGGCGCCGCGGCGAATGCAGCGGGCGTAGATCGCCGCGAGCGAGTCCTCGGCGTAGACCGGCACGGTCTGCTGATGAATGATGGGACCGGTGTCAATGCCGCGATCAATGAAATGGATCGTGACGCCCACTTTCTCGGGCTCTCCTTGGTAGAGCGTCCAGAAGATGGGGTCGGCGCTTCGGTATTCGGGCGTGATTCCCGTATGGATGTTGATCGCTCCGCGCGGCGCGACCGTAAACACTTCCGGTTTCAGCACCGAGGTGCCGCACACAGCCAGCACCGCAGGTGCCAGAGCACGAATGAACCCGACGCACGAGGCGTCGTTAATGTCTCCAACGGCGAGCGTCGGCACCTGGCGTGAGTACGCGACCGGAGCGTCGGCCGGGAAGAGGCTCTTCCCGATCGTCCTCTCCTCGGATCCCGAGAGAACGCGGGACCGAAGCCGGTTGAACAGGAGCTTGTTGAGGGCTCGCACCACGCCGTGGCGACGGACCAGCCGGCGGCGGCGTTCGACCTTCTCCCGGAAGGTGAGCGCCAGCGGCCGCCGCTCGAGGACCATCCCGACGATATCGTGACGGGACAGAAGGTGGTTGACCAGCCAGACGTTGGCCGGGGTTTCCGACGTAAGAACGACTATCCTCATACCTTTTCACTGCCGGCGTCGGCTGGCTGACCGGGGTTGCCAAGGGTAATAGCAGCCCGAAGAAGACCCAATAGACCGGGGCGACGGTCTGGGTGAACATGTGCATGTCGGGGTAGATCACCGCCAGGAACCCGGCGATCCCGACCGCCAGGCCAAAGGCCATGTGACTCTGTCGCGTGGCGAGCCCCCAGAGAATGGACTGCGCTGTCCGGAACAGCAGGACCAGATTAGCCGCCACGAACGCGAGCAACGCGCCCACTCCCGCGTATACCGTCATCTGCAGGTAGGAGTTGTGCGGGTTGTCCAACGAGACCTCTCCATACTCCTGCTCGAATCCGTACTCCTCCATCGTGTTGAGGAACTGCTGCTCGCCGAAGCCGATCCCGGCGAGCGCGTGGTCGGCGATCGCTCGCCGGGTGTACAGCCACGTCGTCTGGCGCGTCCGCGCCGATTCGGTGCTCATCTCCTCCTGCAGGCTCCCGAAGCGTCCCGCCGCGTGCTCGAAGAAGCCGGGCATGAGGAGAGTGAACACCGCCACGAACGGCAGGAAGAGCCTCAGGCGCCGCGTTCGGGACATTTCGCCGGCCGGTCCCAGCAGCATGAGCAGGAGTACGATCCCGAACGCCAGTAGCGGACCCCTCGACTGGGTTTCGACGAGGCAGAAGGCAAGCGACAGCAACCCCGACGTGGCGAAAACCCTGGCCCATGGGACTTTCTCGCTCAGGGTCCACACGAACGCGGCCGGGAAGATCAGCACGGTGAATGCGCCCAGGTAGTTCGGGTTGAGGAAGAAACTCCCGTACCTGCCGTGCCTGCGGTTCAGCCAGTACTCGGGCTTGTTCAGCATGTCGCTGCTCAGGAGCCAGCGGTCGAAGAACAGGTCCCAGAAAATGAAGAGCCCGAGGATCAGCGAGAGGGCCATCAGGCACAGGAAGAACCGGCGAAACTCCTCGGGCGATTCCATGCCCCGCATCGCAATTGCAAATGCGATGACCTGCGGGACGATCAGCCGCCGGAACTCGAACACCCCGACCATCATCGGGTCGCTACGAAACGCGGAGACGAGCAGGAGCACGAAGTACAGGCCGACGAAGAAACGGACCGTGCCGTACGACGGGTGTCGGGGCGCGGCCGGTGGTCGGTTGATGAGCAGGAACGCGGCACAGACCTCGGAATACCGAATGCTCCCCTTTTCGATCCCCGGGATGAAAATCCCTGTGTTCAGAAATCCGTCGACGACGATCACCAGGCCGAGATACAAGGCGAGGCCAACGGCCCGGTCCCGGTGCCGCACCGTGCGCCACGTGGCCCACAGCGCCAGCGCCACGATGGCCGGCAGGAAGAACCGTTGGAACTGCAGGAGGGGAGTGAGGTAGTCTCTCACCGAGACCGCACTCCTCTTTGCGCGGGTAACACGCCGCCCGATCTTCCCCTCGCGAACGCCTTGCGCCGGCGCACCAGAACGAGGGCCGCGCCCACCAACACGGAGGCGACGCCGACCGCAATCCCTTCCGGGAGCCCCTCGGACGTCTTCAAGCGACGCCACAGGTAGCGATGCAACCCGACCGGTACAGTCACCCGCGGCACGACATCCCGGTCGGCGGAAGACCGCGGCCACGCCCCCGCGTGAGCGAGCTCCCGCATCGTCACGACTGGCAGCCCCTTGCCCGCAACGTGGTCAAGGATGACCCGGAACATGTCGGTGGAGTGGCGGTCGGCGAGCGGCACGCCTCCCGCGGTCTGCTCGGCCATCAACGAGAAGCTGTGCAGGAACACCACGAGAACGGGGAGCTCCGCGGCAACGGCGGCGTCGATCGCTGCCCGCGCCTCATCGGCGTTGACGAACCAATTGGGGTCGATCTTCCGCACCACCGTCAAAGGACCGAGCGTGGCATCCAGGATCCTCGGCCGATCGACGCGCTCATAGACGGTCACCGGAATTTCGGTGAGCCGACCGTATGGCGCGGGGAGATTGCGCAGGAGACCGAGCCCGTCCAGCCGATTGTTGGGATCCTTCCAGAAGACCGAGCTGTCCACCAACAGGCCGTTCCGGTCCAGCGCCAGCAACGTGTGCTCGTCAGCGGCGTAGGCGCCCGTCCGGTGAGCAACAACCGGCTGGCCGGTCCAGCCTTGAAGGAGGCGGACCGCGTCGCCCACGATGGAGGTCTGCTCCTCGAGGCTGTATTGGTTCATGCCCGACCGCGCCGGGTCGTAGCCCCACTGCGGGTGCGTATGAAGGGCGACGTCCTGACCGCTCGCTTGGAGACGGACTGCCAGGTTCCGCAGCGCGGCCTCACCCCATTGATGGTGCTCGAGCACGTTCAGGAAGAATGTGCCCGACCACCGCCGGGCCTCCAGCAGGCGCACGATTTCCATGAGACCGCAGGCCGAGCGGTCCTGGCACACCGCGTCGATCTGGTCGGGCAGCCGAAACGACTCGTTCGACTCCACGTCGACGGTGAACACCACACGTGTGCTGCCCTCCGCCCGGACGGAACAGGCCAGGATCACACCGAGGACGACGGCTGCGGGACGGCGCCCCGCGCGCCTCATCGCTCCGCCCTCCGCCACGCGGTGCCCTGGAGGCCGAAGAGATACCGGCCATAGCCGACCAGGAGCGCCACATTCAGCGAATAGAGATAGGCGAGCGCCATGACGAGCTTGCTCTTGGACAGACCCAGCAGGCCCACCATCGCCAGCACCATCGACAGGTTCAGGCCCCAGAACAGGATGGCGAATGGCTGCCCGTCAGCAAGCGCCAAACTGCAGAGCCAGAACACGATCAGAAGGAAGGGAATCAGCCACCGGATCACTTTGCGGGACACGTACGCGAAGGACACGAAGAGAGGAGCCCTGAAGAAGAACCCCGTTCGGCGCCCCAACGTCTGCAAATTGCCCGCGCCGATCCTGACCTTTCTCCAGAATTCGTCCTGGAACGACTTCGATACTTCCTCGCGCGCCACCGCATCGCGTTCGAACACCAGCCGTCTTCCCTGTTCGAGCAGGTTCAGGGAGATCACGAAGTCGTCGATGATCGTGTCGGTTGGGATGGGGACGAAGAGCTCCTTGCGGATCGCGTAGATGCCGCCGTTGGCCCCGATGGTCGAGTACCAGCGGCTCTCAAGCTCCTTGACCCTGGTCTCGTAATCCCAGTAGACGCGCTCCGTGTCCGCGAGCTTCTGGCGGTCGGAGACGAGCACCAGCCGTCCACAGACCCCACCCACCGTTATATCGTCGAAGTGCCGGACCATCGCGCGGAGCGCGTCAGGCTGGAGAATGGTGTTGGCGTCCGTAAGCACGATGATTTCTCCCCGCGCTTTCGGAATGAGCGTGTTGAGGACGTTGGTCTTGCCCCGGCGCGGGGCGATTCGCTCGAACGTGACCCAGGGGTAGCGGCGGCAGATTTCGTCCGTCTGATCCGTCGAGCCGTCAGACCCCACCAGGAACTCGAGGTGCTCCCTCGGGTAATCGAGAGCCATCGTGTTCCGGATCTTGTCTTCGATCACCCGTTCTTCGTTGTGCGCGGCCACCACCAGGGACACGTGCGGAAGGCGGGCTGCTTTCGTCGGGGACTCTTCCCGCCGGATGAAGCGAGCTCCAACGAGGAGCAGCAACGGATACAGAGCGTAGGAGTAGGCCACCAGGAAGCCGGAGATCACCAGAAGGATCAGCAGGAGCGTATGAACGGTGATCATCCTTCAATCAATTCCGGAACGGGCGTTCGAACCACGAAGCTGCCGATAAAGGCGACGGCCCCCAACCAACCCCCCTGCCCGGAACGTCACTCGACCCGGAGTGCTCTGTCACGAAGGATTCGAGAAAGGCAGCAACCGGGTCACCAACCGGGAAGCTGGCGTTCGCAGGCAGCTAAGTGACGATTGCCGAGCACCTTAACCAAATTCGGCCGCGGCTTCTTCGTTCCGCGGAAGGCAGGGAAGTCTCGCTCCAGAGGGAGAAAAGACTGCCATCGGGAGGTCCGCCTCGCCGGCACCAGCTGGGCGCTCCGTGACAGCCTGACGCCTACCCTGGTCCCTTCTCAGCCGGCTGTCTCCGCGAAAGAGACACTCTGACGCGGCCCGCGTAGTAGGCCGCGTAGTAGTTGAGCGTCAGGTAGCTAGCCAGAATGCTGTCCCGGTCGGGCGGGAAAACTGCCTTGACGAGCCCTCCAAGGGTCGCGATTCCCTGCCGAATCGTATAGAGCGGAACGCCCAGGACGCTGCGCCCCTGTCCGGGATCGAGTCTGGCGCGCGCGCGCCCGGTGGCGAGGTACCAGTCGCGATAGTACGCCTTTGTAAGCCGATCCGCGGAGATCCGATGGCCCACGACAACGGCCGGATCGTAGATGACACACGCGCCAGATGCCGCAAGCCTGTCGAACAGCTCTTGATCTTCGCCCCGCGATCCAAGGATCGTGTTGAAACCACCCAGTCGCTCGAACACGGATCGGCGGAAGGCGTAGTTCACGCCGTACAGCATCCTTGGGGGCCTCTTCCAGTCGAGGCGAATGACCTGTTCCCCGCAGTCCAGCACGGCCAGCACGTTGAGAAACCGATCGGTCAACCACACCGGGCGAGGCGCATCCCAAATCGGAACGACTTTGCCCCCGACACCATCGGCAGCGTACCGATTCATCGTCTCCAGGATCGCGGTCAGCCACTGAAGGTCCACCACGGCGTCATCGTCGGTGAACGCGAGGATCTCACCGCGCGCCTCGGCAATCCCTCGATTCAAGGCAGACGTCTTTCCGGGGCCCCGTTCGAAACAGTACCGGAAGCGGGAGTGCCCCTCGAGGATGAAGGCCTCGACCGCGGCCCGGGTCGCATCGGTCGAGCCGTTGTCGACGACCAGGACTTCCCAGTCCACGCCCTCTGCGACTTGCATGGCAGCAAGCGAGTCCAAGGCTCCTCGAAGCCGGCTCGCCCTGTTGCGCGTGCAGAGGATGACGCTCGCGCTGGCACGGCCGGCCTTGCTCGTTGATTTCACGACCGGCATCCCTTGCCGACTACGTTGAGGTCACCCGCACGCGCAGCCACCAGGAGACGCCGGGCCATCGCCGCCAGCCCCTCATCCGGCTGCTCAACCTCTGATTCAGCCACTCTGGCAAGAACAGGCCGAACGAGAACGACCGATCGAGCCGCAACATGCGAATCAACAGCCGAACCCTCGGCCCGTAGGGGAGATGACGCGCGTACCATCCGATCACCCAGCCGAGCGGCGCATGGCCGGCATACAGTCGGCTGAGCAGGAGGTCCCCCGCCCCTGTACGCACCTCCATGGGGCCTTGGGGCGGCGCCGGCTCGTTCGGCGGCATCCGAGAGATCGCGGCGTATACGTTCTGAAGTTGGCGGCGCCACCCGTCCCCACTGTGATGATGTCGAATCTGTTGCTTCGTTTCTTCGCCAATTCGCCAGCGCAATGTCGGATCCTCGATCAAGCCTGAAACCACTTGGTGATACGCCTCGAGACTTGGCGCACGGATCACGGTGGCGTCCAGTCCTGGCGCGCCGGGACCGAGGAAATCGCACTCCCGGGGATACGGCCGATAGCTGACCAGCGGAACGCCGTAACTGCCGGCCTCCAGCGCCGAGGTCGGCGACGAAAACGGGAAGGTGTCCAGGTAGATGTCGGCGGCCTGATAGAAGAGCTCGGTGTCGCTTCGCTGACCCAAAGCTCGAATCCTGCCGTTGGTTCTCTCGTGGCATTCGGTCCAGTCACTGGTGCTTGAAGGGCCCACCGCGAGGAGCACGGCCTCGGGATACGTCCGAAGAATCGGCTCGACGACTTCGGGGAAGCTCAGGCCACTGACTGGCGCATACTTGACCGCCCTCGCGATCGAGAGCAGAACCACCGTGTCCTCGGACAGCTGGAGTTGTTTCTTCGCGTCGGCCCGAGCCATCCGGCGGGTCACCGGCTCCAGAGGAATCGGCAGAAACGCCATCCGCTCCCGCGGGATCCCCCGCCGTTCCTCGGAGAGCGAGACGCCTGACTCCCGGAGATGCACGAACAGATCGCTGATGCTGACGCCCAGCCAGAACTGATGATCAGCGTGGACGACGAACGCTATCCGGGGCGCCTGTGCCTTCTCGGAAAACGCTACCAGGGGGACGATGTCTTCGGGATAGACGTGGAGGAACACCACATCCGCGTTGGCCGACAGCGCCTTCAGCGCTCTCGCTCGACCGAGGACATCGGTGGCAACGGAATCCAGTGCCTGAACCTCACCGCCCGTCGCCTCGACCGCATCACGCAGGTCCCTCGGAACCTCGTGATTCGACTGCTGAGTCAACGCCACCGAATGGCGCCGCCCGGAATCTCCGAGGATGAACCTCCAGACGAATCGCGAATCCCCTCCTACGTCCTTGGCCGCGGACAGGACATGAAGCACGCGCCGGATGGCGCCATCGTCCGTCCTGGCACCGGGTCGGGCGACACCGGGGGCCGTTGCCGCACCGATTGCCAGGAGAACCTGCTCGAGACGTGCGCTCGCGAATGCGCCTGAATGGTTATAGGCGGCGTGGGAGGCGGCTATCTGTGAGGCCACCGCCGCCTGGGCGTAGCGCCTCTCGGCGAGGAACTCCGCGGCCATTGCCACGAGGCCATCGAACTGGTCGTGGCACTTCTCGACCACCAGGGGTGCGTCGCCTAGGCGATCCGGCTGCACTCGCGCGCGTCCGTTCACGCCTGATCGAGAGTCAGTGGCCGATCGTATCGCCGCCCTCTGTCTCACAGGCCACCGACCTCCGCAGGCGACGGGCGTCCCTTCAGCAGCCGGTCCAGCGGACTCACCACAAACCGCTGGCGCTCGGCCGCAGTGATCCCGAGGCTCAGCACCAGCGCCATCGCTCCGATTCCCGCAAGGGCGCCCTGCAGCAACAATGCAGACCAGTTCTCCGGCCGGCCAAGGAGCCGGATTCCGGTCATGAGAACAGCCAGCGCCACGCTTACGGCGAGCGGTCGCAGGCAGGCCCGACGGAGGAAGGCGAAGACCGTCAGGCCGAGAGATCGCCGCACCAACACCGGCATCGCGCACAAATCCACGACGACTGAAGCGACAACCGGCGCCGCCGCCACGCCGATGAGCCCGTACCGTCTGACGAGGACAACTGTAAGGACCAGATTCAACACCGAACCAGCGGTGAGCGTCACGGCCACGAGCCGGACACGTCCCGTCCCGGTGAGAATCTGCGCGCCGACGTTGGAACTGTATGTCGTGACCACGCTCAGCAGGAGCACTTGGAACAGCAGGGCCACGGAATGAAACGGCACGCCGCTGAGGTATTGCTCACCGATCCACAGCCGGTAAAAATCCTCAGCCCAGAAGAACCCCAGTAGGACAAGCGAAATCATCGCCAGCAACATGAGTCGCGATCCGTCGTGGTACAAGCGCTCGAGCCCACTTCGATCGCCTCGAACGTAAAGTTCCGTTGCGGCCGGATACATGACCTGCGGAACAGGACTCAGTACGGCATGGATCTGCCGCGTCAGGCCGGTCGCCAATGCATAATGGCCCACGGCCGCGATCGGCATCAGGGCGCCAATCAAGATGTTTGGCACATGTTGGTAGACGTACGTGTTGATCGAAATCAGAAAGCTCCACGCTCCAAAGGCGCCGATCTCCTTCAGACGTTGCACGCTCGTGTGTCGCCACGAGACCTCGATCTGAGGCGCGAGGCGGCGCGCGACGCGCCAGCGAATGACGTAATCGACCGCGCTGACCGTACAGGTGGCCGCGCTCACGCCGATCAAGCCATGCCCTGCCTTGAGCGCCATGACAACTCCGGCAGCGGTCAGCAGCCGCGTCGTGACTCCGATGAGGTTGCCGAGATCGAAGCGCTGCGTTGCCGTGAAGACCGACGTGAAGGGACAGAGCGCGAACTGAATCGCACTGGAGCTGCCGACGAGCAGGAGGCACCAGAACGCCTCGCGTTCCATCGCGCCGGGCAGGTCGAACCACTCAGGCGCACGATAGGCGGCGCCCAGGCTGAGCGCGAGCATCACCGCTCCGAGGCCGGCGAGCACCGCGACCGCACTGCTCATGCACTCGCTGGCCTTGAGGCGGTCGCCGACCGCCAGATAACGGGTGAGATACTGGGTCACGCCGGCGCGAAAGCCCAGATCCAGAAGCCCGTAATAGCCGATGATGCTCGACGTCAGGATCCAGATGCCGTAGCGCGCCGTTCCCAGTTCGCGCAGGACGAACGGCGTGAGGGCGAGGGTCACCGCGGCATTGACCGCGAAGCCGGCCCAGTTGCTGGCCATGTTGCGGAGAAGGATGGAGGACCTGCTCACGAGACCAGTATCCGGTCCGCGTCTGCCGGAGCGGACGAGCGTGCCCTGGTCGCCAGGATGTCCACGATCCGATCGGCGGCCCTCCCGTCCCATTTCTCGGGCACCTTGCCACGAGCCACCTCGCCACGTAGCACCTTGCGGGCCTGGCCGAGGATTCGCTCCCGATCGTTCCCCACGATGCAGTTGGTGCCCATCTCGCACGTGATCGGGCGCTCGGTGTTGTTGCGCAGCGTGATGCAGGGGACCCCGAGAACCGTGGCTTCCTCCTGCAGTCCTCCGCTGTCAGTGATCACCATCATCGCGTGCATGTTGAGATGGAGGAAATCCAGATAGCCCAGCGGCTCGGTGATCCACAGGCCTTCGGGCTTCGGGGCGCGGGAGCAGTGCGCCCCGAGCCCGAATTGCTCGACCATCTTTTTCGTCCTGGGATGAATCGGGAAGATGATCGGGATCTCTGTGGCCACCTCCGCCAGGGCTTCCAGGATTCCGCGGAGGGTCCTACTGTCGTCCACGTTTGAGGGACGGTGCAGGGTCAGGGTCGCGTATCGCCCGTGTTCGAGTCCCCACCGGGCTGACAGCCCCGCCCCTCTGGCCAGCTCCCTGTGCTTGACCAGGGTGTCGATCATCACATTGCCCACGAAGAACACCCGGTCGGGAGGGATACCTTCGGCGCTCAGGTTCTCATTGGCAAAATGGTCCGTGGTGAAGAGGTAGTCGCAGAGCACGTCGGTGCAGAGCCGGTTGATCTCCTCGGGCATCGACATGTCGCGCGAGCGCAGCCCTGCTTCCACGTGGGCCACGCGGATCCCCAGTTTCTTCGCGGTGATCGCGCACGCCATGGTGGAGTTCACGTCCCCTACGACGATCACCAGGTCGGGGCGTTCGCGGCAACATACCTTCTCGAACTCGACCATGACCCGGGCGGTCTGTTCGGCATGGGACCCGGAGCCCACCTCGAGGTCCACGTCCGGCTTCGGCATGCCCAGATCGAGGAAGAACGACTGGCTCATACGCGCGTCGTAGTGTTGCCCGGTATGCACCAGACGGTGCTGGAAGCGGTCCGGATACCGGTTCATGGCTTCGATGATGGGCGCCATCTTCATGAAATTCGGACGGGCACCCACCACGTTGATCACTTTCAGCATCATGACGACATGAGCAAACCGTTCTCCACCGCGCGGGGGGACCGTAGGATTGCCGCCACCGGCTAGACAAGCGGTCTCGGAACCGGCGCGCCGGTAGAGTTCGCCGAGGTGGAGACTTTACTCTCGCTGTCGGCTGATTCTGGACCCTGACTCAGGCTGCGCGCGGGGACGCCGAGCCGGCTGCTGAGGAGGCAAAGAATGACGTTCTGCGCTCGCCTGTCTCGTGTCGGGTCCTCCAGAGCAGACAAGAGACAGTCAAGGCATCGTGGCGGCTTCCTTGCACCTTCTTGGGGGATCGACGCGGTGGACTCTCGCGGTCTGTTCAGCCTGCTCAGCAGAAAGATGCAGGCGTCCGGCCCCGAGCAACGCGGGACGTGTTCGATCCGAATGGGGAGCGAGGTTCTCGATGAATCCGGGGTCCGGTCGGGCCT
>Ga0326597_10006006_pt1 | contig 16713 bp, 13 predicted proteins | sample RVTome_12_FD_203789 | JGI IMG/M metagenome (GOLD analysis project Ga0326597, IMG submission 203789) | Soil microbial communities from uranium-contaminated site in the Upper Colorado River Basin, Wyoming, United States - RVT100D185 | ecosystem: Environmental > Terrestrial > Soil > Contaminated >...
CCGGTCGAAGTGTTCACGATGACCGATCTAGCTGTTCACGATGACCGATCTAAGGCCGGAGGCGCTGCGGCTTCGAGGTGTTCACGATCACCGATCTAGGTGTTCACGATGCTCCGAAATACGCACTTCCGGGCGATTCCGGTTCAGGGTGCCAAGCCGATCCCGCTCAGCTCGCGTGAAATTGCCGAATCCGTCCTGGCCCAAATTCGCGGAGAGATCCAGGCAGGCAAGACGGAGTGGGCAGCGGTGGCTCCGTACCTTCCTCGCGCACTCTCGACTATCGACAAGGTGGTGGAGCGTTGGTGCGAGGAACTCCGTCATCGGGTCGAGGCGAAAGAAATCGCACCGCGCACGCTCAAGCGCATTGAGAGCTACGCGAAGCTCGACGGTCACTTCTCGTGGCTGTACGAATTCAGCGTGTTCGAGATCACGCCCGGCCACTTGTCGGATTGGAATTTGTGGCTGATGCAGCGAGGGCTTCACCAGAATACGCGCAAGCACGTTGTCGAAACGATGCGGACTCTTTTTCGGTGGCTCTACGCGCGTGGCGAGTTGGAGGCGGTTCCCCGCTTTCCCACGGTGGGCAAACGCAAGCACGTACCCAATGTGATCGCGCCCGATGAGCAAGAGCGCGTGCTCGCCGCCATCCCCGAAGCCGAGCGCGGCATCTACATCATGGCCGCCGAGGAGGTGTTCCGTCCGGGCGAACTCCGGGCGCTAAATATCTCGGATTATGACTTCAAGAAACGCACCGTGACCTTGCAGTACGCGATGGACAGCGACACAAACGCAGCCCAACGCAAGGCAACCAAAGAAGAGGACGTAAGAGTGCGGCGCGTCACCGATCGCATAGCGACATGGATCGAGGCGAACGTGCCGCCCCAGGAGCGTCTGATGGGTAACAGACCGCTGTTCGTAAACCCGGACAGTCGGTCAGCTCCCAATGGCCGCTACAACGCACAGGCTCTGCGTCTCGGCTGGAAGCGCGCCGCGAAAAGCGTGGGCCTAGAACACGTTGGGATGTACGAAGGCACGAAACACTCAACGCTAACCGAGGGGCGGCGGCGTGGTCTCCCGCTCGATCAACTCCAGAAGGCCGCCGGGCACAAGGACGCGCGAAGTACGGAAATCTACGCCGAGCTGGCGCAGGAGCAGGCCACCAGAGTGCTTCGACTTGCGCGAGTTCCTCGCGATGCTGACTGAATCGGCAGCACAGCCTACTCGCTCTCGTTGCCCGAAATCGCGAGCAGCAATTCGACTGCGCTTTCCAACGGCTCCTCGAATGCGTTGTGCCGGTCCACGACTTTGTATCGAGATTCGTCAGTTCCTTCTAATACGAATCTGGTTCCGTCGAAGCACACTGAACATACAGATTGATCGCCCTGATTGCACCGCTCCCGTCGTAGATACTGCATTTCGCTATGGGAAAGTCGGGTCCAGAATTCCCCAGCGATCATAAGACGCTTAAATTCGATCCAATCAGCTCTCGACACGGTACCGCTTGCCTGCGAATCGATCTCACCAGGCTCGTAGCCGCCTTGCCCGCTAAGCCGCTTGGTTGTGTAGGTGATTCGCTTCCCGACCCGCTCGATGCGCACAATGATCGGAGATGTAAAGGACGGGAGAACGAGAAGCCTGTATACCTCCGCATCTTCACGCCCGGTTGGTTCGATGGGCGATTCTTCAGCGGCTCTCAGTTGCGTGGAATACCAAGATGCCGAGAACGGATCGAGCCCACTGCCTGGTAAGAGGGAACTCTGGAGCGCGCAATCACGACCCACCTGATCGAGTTCGGGATCGGGGTCCTGCTGCCCGGCACCCAGCCTCGCTAGCAAGGTGGCAAGGTCCTTGTCGGGGTACCGATCCTCTAGTGCATCGACCACGCACGCGCAGACCGCGTCACACGAATACAGTTGATCATCGCCCATTTCCTGCTCGCACCGCTTGGTGCAGAAGCTATTGGCCTCATCTTGCTGGGCGGTGGGCGGTGCCTGACTCGCACAGGCGAAAAGTGCCCAGACAGCCAGGAGTAGAGCGAAAGGCGAGCGCATCAACTGCGATCACCCACGATTGACATCCACACTGAATCGTGTTGCAAATGTCTCAATTTGGATCATTTTTGGAAACGCCCCAAAATCGACTCTCTAAGTAATTGATTTTAAAAGTGAATTGGTCGGGGTGGTGGGATTCGAACCCACGACGCTGGCCCCCCAAAGACCAGGCTCTACCACTGAGCTACACCCCGAGCAGCCGCGCGCGACGTTACAACTGCCGCTGCGGGTCGAACAGTCCCGGTCTCACCGACAAAACCCTAGGATTCGAGGGCCGCACGAGCGCGTCGCGCGGACCGCGGCGACATGGGTCCGGAGGCCCCCGGGCGGTTTCTGCCCATCACGCGATCAGGACCGGGTGGACCACCTTTTCGTCGAGCCAGCTGATGATCTGGCGCAGCGCTTCGGGTTTGATCTCGTGCCCCATCTCGTACTCGCGGTAGGTGGTGGGTACGCCGAGCTTGGAGAGTGCGTCGCGCGACTCGCGCCCGAGGTCGATCGAGATCATTGAATCCCGGGTGCCGTGAATCACGAGTGTCTGAAGGTTCTCGAGTTCGGGATTCGGGGTTACCTCCGCCGCCTTGTCCGCGGGCAGCCACGAAGACAGCGCGACCAGCCCCGCGTAGGCGGCTGGATTGCGCAGCGCGAGCGCGTACGCCATGAAGCCACCCTGGCTGAAACCGAGGAGCACCAACTTGCGGCGGTTCACGGGATACGCGGCGAGCGCCTCGTCGAGAAAGCGCTGAAGGGCGTCGATGCCCTTTTCGAGTTCAGCCGGATCGACCGGGCCGCCACTCGTGAGCGGAAACCAGCCGTATCCGATTTGCCCGGGACCGGCCTGGAACGCGAGCGGGCCCTGCGGGCAGAGCACGAGCGAACGACCACCGTCGAAAATCGGCGCGAGACCGAGCAGATCGTGGGCGCTCGCCCCCCAGCCGTGGAACGCGATGATGGTCGGAAACGGTCCTCCGCCAGCCGGGACGTGCGCGGTGTACAGCAGTTCCATCCGCGCAGCATACGACATGGGGGTCGGCCCGCGCCCGTGCTATCCCAGAGGGGCCATGACGAAGCCGACCCTCCCCATCTCGGACAGCGCCAACCTGTTGGACAAGGTCTGGGACACCCACGCGGTGCGCGAGCTGCCGAGCGGACAGACCCAGCTCTTCATCGGCCTGCACCTGATCCACGAGGTCACGAGCCCGCAAGCCTTCGCGATGTTGCGCGAAATGAAACTGCCCGTGCGCTTTCCCGGGCGCACGCTCGCGACCGTCGACCACATCATCCCGACGCTCTCCCAGCAGCGGCCCCTCGCCGACGACCTCGCTGAAAGGATGATGGGCGCGATCGAAAAGAACTGCGCCGAACACGGCATCCGCCTGCTCGACACGATGAGCGGTCAACAGGGGATCGTTCACGTGATCGGGCCGGAGCTCGGACTCACGCAGCCCGGCATGACGATCGCCTGCGGCGACAGCCATACTTCTACGCACGGCGCATTCGGCGCGGTGGCGTTCGGAATCGGCGCCAGTCAGGTGCGCGACGTGCTCGCCACCCAGTGTCTCGCGCTCTCGAAACCGCGCGTGCGCCGGATCGACGTCAGCGGAAAGCTCCGGCCGGGCGTCTACGCGAAGGACGTCATCCTCGCGACCATCCGCCAGCTCGGCGTCAAGGGTGGCGTCGGCTACGCGTACGAATACGGCGGGCCCGTGCTCGACGCGATGTCGATCGAAGAGCGCCTCACGGTTTGCAACATGTCGATCGAGGGCGGCGCGCGCTGCGGTTATGCGAATCCCGACCAGACCACCTTCGATTATCTGCGCGGACGCGAGTATGCGCCGCAAGGTTCGTCGTTCGACCGCGCGGTCGGTTGGTGGAAATCCCTCGCGAGTCCGCCGGACGCGCGCTACGACGATCGGGTCGAGATCGACGGCAACGCGATTGCACCCTCGGTGAGCTGGGGGATCAACCCGGGCCAGAACATCGGCATCGACGAGCGCCTGCCCTCCCCCGCCGATGCGCCCGCCGAGGAGCGCGCCTCGCTCGAGGAGGCCTACGGCTACATGTCGCTCAAGCCCGGCGATCCGATCGCGGGAACACCGATTCAGGTCGCGTTCATCGGATCCTGCACCAATGGCCGGATTTCGGATCTACGCGAGGCCGCGCGGGTTGCGCGCACGGGCCGTGTGGCGCCGCGCGTCAAGGCGCTCGTGGTTCCGGGTTCGCAAGCCGTCGCGCGTCAGGCCGAAGCCGAGGGCCTCCACGAAATCTTTCGCGCGGCGGGTTTCGAGTGGCGGCTCGCGGGCTGTTCGATGTGTCTCGCGATGAATCCAGACAAGCTGGTAGATCGCGAAATCTGCGCATCGTCGAGCAACCGCAACTTCAAGGGGCGACAGGGCTCACCGACGGGCCGCACCTTGTTGATGTCGCCCGCGATGGTCGCGGCCGCCGCGATCGCGGGTCATGTGGTGGATGTGCGGGAGGTGCTGTGACGGCGATCGATCGGATCGAGGGGCGCGCCTGCGTGCTGCGCGGCAACGACATCGACACCGACCGGATCATTCCGGCCCGCTTCCTGCGCGCGATCACGTTCGACGGCCTCGGCGAGCACGCGTTCCAAGACGATCGAATCCAGGCCAAGGGCGATCACCCACTCGACGACGAGCGCTTTGCGGGCGCGAGCATCCTGATCGTCGGCGCCAACTTCGGCTGCGGTTCGTCGCGCGAACACGCGCCCCAGGCACTGATGCGCTCGGGCTTTCGCGCGTTCATCGGCGAATCCTTTGCGGAAATCTTCGCGGGAAACTGCACCGCGCTCGGCCTGCCCTACGCAATCCTCGAAGCCGACGACCTCGCGGCGCTGATGGACTCGGTGGTGCTCGATCCCGAGCAGCAGGTGCTCATCGATCTCGAGGCGCGAACCGTGACCTCCCGGGCTGGAACGGTCGCCGCAAGGCTTCCCGCTGGCGTACGCCGCCAACTGCTCGAGGGCAGCTGGAACGCGACCCGCGTGTTGCTCGACGCGGGCGACGCGATCGAAGCGAAGGCCGAGCGCATCCCCTACCTGAGCGATTTCCCGGCCTGATCGCGCGTCAGCTGTTCTTGAACGACGGCTCGCGCTTCTCGAGGAACGCGTCCATTCCCTCGGCGCGTTCCGCACCCGCGGAGATCATGCCGAACGCGGCCTGTTCGAGCGCATGGGCGGTGCGCGCGTCGGCGTCCTGACCCTGCAGGATCACGCGCTTCGCAGTGGCGATCGCGAGCGGCCCCTTGCCGGCAATCTTTTCGGCCGCTTCCAGCGCAGCACCAACCAGCGCGTCGGGCGCAAACAGCCGATTGACCAGGCCGATGCGAAGCGCGGTTTCCGCGTCGATCGGCTCTCCTCCCAACACGAGTTCCTTCGCCCACGCGGAACCGACACGGCGCACGAGGCGCCCCGTGCCGCCGAAACCCGGAATCAGGCCGAGACTGACCTCGGGTTGACCGAAGCGCGCGGATTCGGATGCGTAGATCCAATCGCACGCGCAGGCGAGTTCGCAGCCGCCGCCCAACGCGTAGCCGTTCACGGCCGCAAGCGTCGGCACTGCGAGCGACTCGAGGGCGTCCATCACCGCGTGCCCGAGCCGGCTGAAGGCCTCCGCCTGGCGGGCGTCGAGTCCGCGCATTTCGGCGATGTCCGCTCCCGCCGCGAAGGCGCGCCCCTCTCCGGTCAACACGACTGCGCGCGCCGATGGATCCGCGCGGAGTCGCTCGGCGTGGTCCAGCAGTTCTTCGAGTGTGGCGCGGTCCAGTGCGTTGAGCGCCTTGGGGCGGTCGAGGGTCAGCAACTCGACGTGGCCGTGGCGTTCGCTTCGTATTCGGTTCATGGCTGCACTCCTCTCAGCGCGTCAGCGGATCGATGATCTCGGGGGCGTCTTTCTCGAGCGCGGTCTGGAAATAATGGACGCGTTGCCTCAGCGACTCTTCGGCGCGCTGCGCGCAGTAATGCCCTTCCCGCGCGCTGCGCTCCTCGAGCGCAGGACGATCACATCCCGGTGTTGGTTCGGCGCCTTCGACGCCCCTCGGTACATATTGATAGAACGCCGCGGTCGTCCGCGCATCTATGTTCCCCGACACCGCACCTTCCAGCCTTTCGAAGCCGGGGATCGCTCGGTCCGGCGGCCCGAGCTGTGGGATCCCGACCTCCCGAGCCCAGGCGCGCGTCGCGTGATTGGGAATCAGCGAATCGTTCAGACCCTCCACGACGAGCACGCTCGCGCGCTGGGGAGGATCGATCGCGAGCGGCTCGCGGTAGAGGAAGCGCGCGAAATTGTGGGGATCCTGCTCGTCGAAGATCTGCTGGACGAGCGCGAGCGCCACCCAGACGTCGATCGGCGACAGCCGGCTGAAACCCAAGAAGGCCAACGGCGCGCGCAGCCGCTCCGAGCCCTGGTGGATCAGGATCTCACTGAAGCGCCGCCCGGGCGAAATCAGCGCCGCCGCGTGGATCTCGGGCGCAAACGGAAGCAGCAGCGAACCGAGATGGGCACCCTCGCTGATTCCGAGATACGCGAGCGGGCGGCGAGCGTCGATTCCGTAGATCGGTGCAACTTCGGCTCCGCGCGGCGCATCGATTCCTCGGGTGCGCGCGGGTTCGGCGCCGCCCAGTCTGACCGCGAAGCTCGGGATCTCGGCGATCTCCTCGATGGCGCGCAAGAACGCGAACTGCTCGGCGACGGTGAGAACGAAATCGTCCGGAAATCTCGAGCCGGCCATCAAGCGCAAGAGTACGTGGATCACCTGCCAGCGGGCGCGCTCGTCGACCGATGGGCCGGGCGGGCTCACCTCGCGGTTGATCACATCGGTGAAGCCGATGACCGCGAAGCCCGCTGCAGCGAGCGAGTCGCGCGCGATTTCGACCACCTCTTCGCGGGCGCTGCCGGGATTTCCGTGCTGGTACATCACGACGGGAACCGGACCCCGCTCGGCGGCGCGCGGCAGCGCGAGCGTGAACGGCAGCGCCCTCAGCCCCATCTGGACGGGGCTCCCGCTGATCGGATCTCTCGCGAGCCAGCGGTCGGAATCGCGCCAATCGGGAGCGGTCCAGGTGCCGTGAACGACCGCCGCAACGGGATCGTTCCGCTTCGCGGGGGAAAATTCGGTTTCGACCCGGGTGATCTCGATCGCCGGAGGCGGCGCGGCCGCGGTCATCTTCCGAATCGCGATCAGATCATCCGCCGGGTGATCGAAATTTCGAACCGTGAAACGCGCCGCAAACGCCACATCGGTGCGTTCGATCGCAATCGCGCCCGAAGCGACCGCAGCCAGAACCTCGTCGACGAGCCTACGGGCGCGCCTCACCGCCCAACTGCCATCGGATCCAGCCGATCCATCCCGCACGGTTGCGAAGAACACCGAAGGGTCGTATGGCGATCCCGTGTGCGACAGCGCCCGGCGGGTGACGATCACGCCGTAGCGGTGGCTGGGTTTCAGGGCCACCGACGGGAAGAGCAGCAGCGCGTGATACTTGCGCCCATCGCCGATCTCCGAGCGCGCATCGAGTCGGAACGGAATTCGCGACGCGTAGCCGGGGCTGCCGGGCGTGACGTCGAACAAGCCGACGGACGCCAGCGGATCGATCGATTGTTCCGGCGTCAGCGGTAGGGAATCGAGATTTGCGGGAGCCGAGAGCGGAATCGTGATGTGGGCTATTGGACTGAATCCGTCGAATTCGCGGACGCCGCCCGCGAGCGCATTCATCAACCAACGGGCGGTGCTCCTGAACCCGGACATCTGGACCCGAAGCCCGTGCTCGGTCGGGTCCGACGGGTTCGTGGCGAGCCAGTAGTCGTCAGGATACGGCGCGACTTGTCGAGGATCCTCCCGGTCGTAGGGGATCTCGGCGGTCGGTATCGGCACCCCCGTCGTAAAACGAATCCGCTCGACCACACCCGACCGCGCCCAGCGCACTTCACAAGCAGACGCGAGACTCAATTCGCCCACGGGATCGAGGGCGAGCCGCGTCGGCGTCACGCGATGGACGCGCATCGCATGCGGGGCGTCTCCGCACGACAGCTCGATGCGATCGAACGCGCCGTCGCGCACCGCTTCGGCAAAATCGAGGAGGATCCAACCACTGATCGGAAACCCCCTCTCGCCGTCTCTCGGGATGCTCTCGCGCAACGGGGGGAGATCCGGTCGCAGCAGCGCGCAGCCGCCCTGAAGCAACGCAACGAGCGCAGCGAGCCGCGCGAGTTGCCGAAGGCGGCGCACGCGCGGCGCCGGTCGTAAGGGTTCACGGCGGGCGCTACGGGCCGTTGCATGGCGATCGAACCCAGCTCTCCGATTGCTGCAGGAAAATCGATCCCGTACGCCCTGCGCTTGCGCTCGAAACGCTGGCTTGAAATCAGACATCGGCGCCCGGGGCTTCGAGTGCCCTGCGCTTCGCCCAGCGGTGGTCAGCCTTCCCACTCGGTGCGCGCACGATCTCGTCGACGAAGATCACGCGCCTGGGAAGCTTGAAAGGCGCGATCAGATCGCGGCTGGCATCGATCAGCCCGCTCGCCGAGATCTCCTTCCCTTCGCGCACGACGACCAGCGCCGTGACTTGTTGCCCCCAACGCTCGTGGGGCGTCGGAACGACGACCGCATCGTAGACGTCGGGGTGATGCTTGAGCGCGCGTTCGACCTCTTCGGCGAAGACCTTCTCGCCTCCCGTGTTGATCGTCGCCGAGTCTCGGCCGAGCAGCTGCATGCTGCCGTCGGCGGCGACGCGCGCCCGATCGCCCGGCACCGCGTAGCGCACGCCATCGATGACGGGAAAGGTCTCTGCGGTCTTGCTCGGATCTTTGTAGTAGCCGAGCGGTACGCACCCTCGCCGAGCCGCCCAGCCTGGCTCGGACTCCGATTCGGACGAACCCGGAGCCGCAACTCCCGAACGGTCCGCTTTCAGCACGAAATTCTCGGCCTTCAGCGCGAAGTCTCCGCTCGTGACCGCGTCGCCTTTTTCGGAGTACTGCGCGGCCTGGGTCCCCGCCTCGGATGAACCCAGCGCGTCGAGCAAGCGCAGGCCGGGGATCCGATCCAGCAATTCGCGCTTGAGCGCTGGGCTCAGGATCGCGCCGCCCGAGGTGATCAGGCGCAACCGAGAGACGTCGTAATCGCCGGCGCGCAATTCATCGACGAGCGGCCGGCCGAAAGCGTCACCGACGATGCACAGCGCCGTCGCACGCTCGCGCTCGATCGTCGACCAGACGTCGGCGGGATCCAGCTGGCGCACATTCGAAGGGACGATGACGATCCCGCCCACGTACCACATGTTGAATGCGACCCAATGGGCGGCGCCGTGCATGAACGGCGGCGCGGTCAAGACGCGTGGACCCTCGCGGAGCGCGCGCTCGACCACGGCTTCGAGCGAACCTGCGTCACCCGAATACAGCGCAGCATGGAAGATGTCTTCCTGACGCCAGAGCACCGCCTTGGGTACCCCCGTGGTCCCGCCGGTGTAGAGGATGTAGAGATCGTCGGCCGACAGATCCGAAGCGGGGCACGAAGGCGACGACGCGGCAAGCGCTTCTTCGTAATCGAGTGCCCCCGTCAGCAGCGACTCGCCGGAATCGTCGGACACCTGGATCAGCAGCGCGAGCTTCGGGAGTCGATCGCGAATCCGATCGAGAATCGGCGCAAAGCTCGCGTGGAAGATCAGCGCGCGCGCATCGGCGTCGTCGAGCAGGCCAGCCAGTTCATCGTCGAGATAACGGTAGTTGACGTTGAACGGCACCGCGCGCGCCTTGAAGGCGCCGAGCATCCCCTCGAGATACTCGTTGCCGTTGCGGAGGTAGAGGCCTACATGATCCTGACCGGACTCCCAGTTTTCGAGCTTCGATCGCTCCGTGTGGCAACCGAGTCCGTAGCCGCGCAAGGTTTCCGCGAGACGTCGGGTGCGATCCGTGAGTTGCCGCCACGAGAAGCGCCGATCGCGAAACACGATCGCCTCGCGATCGGGGATCTGCTCTGCGATGGCTTCGTGAATCAGGGCGAGGTTGAACATCGGTCCAGTTCCGCAGCGTCGAATATTGCGGGAATCACGCGAGGCGCTCCAACCCAACCATCGCATCGAGTGTTTGGAAGACCCTCGCGCGCCCGGAGACGTCTTCCGACGGAGCGTAGCCACCATCGTCCATTTGGTCGTCGAGAATCCGGGCGACGAGTTGCGCCGCTGCGAGACGAGAGCCCGGAAGTGCGTGGGCCTTGCAGAGTGCGAATACGCGGGCCGTCCGAACCGCGTCGTAGATTCCCGTCACGAAGCCGCGCTCGAGCTCTCGACCGCACCACTGCAAGATCGCGTCGGCCTGCTCGTGGCGAACGAGTGCAAAACAGTGAAAATACGCCGCGTTGGCCCCCCAGGCGGATCCCTTGACGCGATCGGGGTTCCAGCGCGCGGCGAGGTAATCGGCGGCCGACGCGAGAACCGACTGCCGAACGAAGGGGGTCTTGGCGAGGTAGCCCGCGACCATTCCGGTTGCAAAAATGCGCTCGTCCTCAGGAGCGCCTCCCGGGTCGGACCACGAACCGTCGCGCTGTTGGGCGGCGGTGAGGCGATCGCAGGCGAACTCCACGGGGTTCTCCTTCATGCCGTGGAGATCGTCGAAGATTCCCAGCATCCGCAGCAACCGACTCACCGACGGTTCGGGACCTAGATCCCTCAGCAAGCCGAATACCACGGAAGCGGGCTGCGCACCGATCAGAGCGCGGGCGCGCCCGATCGCGACTTCGTCACCCACAGACTCGACGAAGGCGGCAGCACGCCGCATCGCGGCAGACACTCCCGCGCTCGGTTTCGCACCCGGCGCGCCGGTCACGCCTGCATCAGCAAACCCGTCAGGTAGTTCCCCTCCGGGTGGTCGATCGACACCGGATGGTCGACAGGAGGCCCGAGCACGCGCAATACCTGCAGCGCGCGGCCGGAGTCCAGCGCGGCTCCGAACGCAATTTTTCGAAACAGTTCGGCATCGATGTTATGTGAACACGCGAACGCGAGCAGGTAGGCGCCCGGTGCGGATCGGGCGAGTGCATGGAGCAGCGCGTCCTTGTAGGACCGCGATGCGCGCGGAACGTCTCGACGATTTCGGGCGAGTGGCGGCGGATCGATGACGATCAGATCGTAGAACTCCCGGTCCTCGCGCAGGAAATCGTGAACGTCCCGTTTTTCGAAGCGCGCGGGCAAACCGGGCGCATTCGCGGCGAGATTCTCCTCCGCGAGCGCCAGTGCCGGAGCGGAACTTTCCACCAGCGTCACGGCGCTCGCCCCGCCGAGCGCCGCCGCGACCGAGAAGCCGCCCGAATACGCGAAGAGGTCGAGAACGCGCCGCCCGCGCGCGAGCGCGGCCGCAAGATCGCGCGAGTCGCGCTGGTCGAGGTAGAAGCCGGTCTTCTGTCCCGCAACCACATCGATTCGATAGCGCCGGTCGCGCTCTCGGATTTCGAACGGGCCAGCGGGCGCCGTGCCCCAGAGCACCCCCTGCTGGGTCGACATGTTTTCGCGTCGGGCCGCAGCGGTGTCGGCGCGCTCCAAACCGACAGCTGCTCCGGTCGCCTCCTGAAGTGCGGCGGCGATCCGTTCGCGACGCCGCTGCATCCCCACCGCCGTGATCTTCGCGACGACGACATCTGCGTAGCGATCGACCACCAGACCCGGCAGTCCATCCCCCTCCGCGTTGACGAGGCGCACCGCCTGCGTATCACCCAGAAGCGGATGTGCGGCTCGGCGCGCGGCTGCGAGGCGGATCCGCTCGCTGATCAGGTCGTCGTCCGGCAGCTCTTTGCCGGTCGTGAGCATCCGAACCCGCAACGCCGACCCGGGCGAGAGGTGGCCGTAGCCCAGCACCTCGCCTTCCGCGGACCGCACCCGCACCCACTCGCCGGGCTCCTCGGCGCCCTCGATACGATCGATGGCCCCGGAAAGAATCCAGGGATGGCGGCGACGGATCGAGCGATCCCGTGTAGGTTTGAGCACGATCTCGGTCATGAGCGCCACTCTACGGGCCCCCGCCGCGTTCGCCAAATCGGAGCCACCCGCGCGGAGGCGGGTTGGAACCCTGGGACGTCCAGTGGCACTATGCTCGAATGGATCGCGAGCCGATGCGGGGGCAACCGATTCGCCAGCGGCGGGTTCCAAGACGCCAACCGGCGACACACAGGATGGCCGCAATAGACTGGATGGCGGACCAAAGGGGGAAGTTATATGAGAGAGAGTTCGGTGGCGTTTCGTCGGGCGGCGTTCTTGGGTGCCCTCTTTTCACTCGCGATCGCGGCGCCCGCGATTGCCGAAGATGCCGATGCCGCCAACAAACCGGGTGCGCTGAAGGCGCGGGGATTCGAAGAGTACGACATCGACGGGGACGGGCGGCTGTCCCAGGACGAACAGGCCATGGCGCGCGAGAAGCGCCGCGAACAGATTCTCAAGGAATTCGATGCGGACGCAGACGGAAAGCTCTCCGAGACGGAACGAGAGGCGGCCCGCAAACAGCGAACCGCGCGCCAACTCGAGAAGTTCGACGCAGACGGGGACGGAAAGCTATCCGATGCGGAAAGAAATACGGCCCGCTCGAAAGTCCGAGGGACCCGGATCGACGAGTTCGACAAGGATGGCGACGGCAAACTCTCCTCCGAGGAGCGACAAGCCGCGCACGAGAAGCGTTCGGCAAATCGGAAAGCCCGGGATCTGCAGCAGTTCGACACCGACGGCGACGGGAAGCTGAGCGACGAAGAAGCGGAGCGAGCCCAGGCCGCACCCGAAAATCGCGAGAAGCGCCGCGGCCGTGGCCCGGGCGACCGACCTGCGGTCGATCAACCCGGCAACGCGCCCCAGGGGCCCTGATCGCCGAGACGGGCACGTCCATCCAGCGAGTCGGTCCAATCGCCCGCAGATGGCGGCTGGACCGCGAATCGCCGCGGTTCTCGGCTCGCGCGAGCGCCTGAACGCAAGCCTCAGGGGACCATTTGTCCGACCGCGCGCCGCACAAGACCAGCAACCGACTCGCCGAAGAGGCCAGCGCATACCTGCGCCAACACATGCACAACCCGGTCGACTGGTATCCGTGGGGGCGCGAAGCGCTCGATCGCGCCGCGGCGGAAGACAAACCACTGCTCGTCTCGATCGGCTACAGCGCGTGCCACTGGTGCCACGTGATGGAGCGCGAATCCTTCGAAGATCCGGTCACCGCCGCGCTGATGAACGAACGCTTCATCTGCATCAAGGTCGACCGGGAGGAACGCCCGGATCTCGACCAGATCTACATGGATGCGGTGATGCGCATGGTCGGGCACGGAGGTTGGCCGCTCACCGCCTTCTGCAAACCGGGTGGCGAGCCGTTCTACGGCGGCACCTACTTTCCGCCCGAACCGCGCCACGGGATGCCCGCCTTCCGGCAGTTGCTCGCGGGGGTGGCCGACGTCTACGCGAACCGACGCGATGAGGTGGAGACCGCGGTCGACCAGATCATGCGAGCCCTCGAGCCGTCCGCCGCGAGCAGCTCCAGGGAAGCGTCTGGAGCGAATGCGATCGTCGCGGCGGCACGCGGGCTACTGCGGGCCGCGGATCGGGTGCACGGGGGCTTCGGAACCGCTCCGAAATTCCCGACCCCGACCTATCTCGACCTCCTGCTCGCTGCCGCCGACGCCTTGCCGCCCGACGAAGCGAAGGACGCCGTGTCCCACGTCGCCTTCAGCTGCAGCGAAATGGCCCGCGGAGGCGTCTACGACCACATCGGAGGTGGGTTTCACCGCTACGCGGTCGACGCCCACTGGGGCGTCCCGCACTTCGAAAAGATGCTCTACGACCAGGGCCAACTGCTGCGGGTCTACGCCGAAACCTGGCGCCGCACCGGCCAGAGCGATGACGCGCTGGTCTGGCCGATCCGCGAAACCGTCGACTTTCTGCGGCGCGAGATGGCCGCCCCGGACGGCGGCTTCTACGCGAGCCTCGACGCCGACAGCGAGGGCGAAGAGGGGAAGTTCTACGCCTGGAAGCCCGACGAAATTGCCCGCGTGCTCGGCGAGAAGCGAGCGGCGGCATTCGGCGCGGCCTACGGTGTGACCGCTGCGGGAAATTTCGATGGCGCCACGACGGTCTTGCGCGAGATGGCCCGTGATCCCCGCAGCCGCTTCGCGGAGGACCGCGAAGCGCTGAGGCTGGCGCGAAACGCGCGGATTGCACCCGGAACCGATCGAAAACGCCTGGCTGCCTGGAACGGCATGCTGATTTCCGGCCTCGCGCGCGCGGGAAGCCTGCTCGACGACGATGGGATGCTCGACGACGCGGTGGCGGCGGCGGATTTCGTACTCGAAAAGCTGATCGACGACGATGGGCGGCTGCTGCGTACCTACGATCTCGGCCGCGCGCGGGTTCCCGCCTTTCTCGACGACCACGCGGGAATGCTCGAAGCCTGCCTCGATCTCCAGCGCGCGGGCGCGGACGAGCGATTCTTCGCCGCAGCGCTGCGCATCGCGAACGACATCGCAACCCGGTTCTTCGACGAAGCGGCAGACGACTTGTTTCTGACTCCGAGCGACGGCGAGCCGCTGGTGGTTCGGCCGCGTTCGGATCACGATGGAGCGACGCCCCATTCCGCGGGCCTGGCAGCGCTGGGGTTGCTCCGCGCGGGCTCGATCGCGGGCCGCAGCGACCTGCGCGACATTGCAGACCGCGTGCTCCGCGGCCACGCGTCCCGCCTGGAACGCTCCCCCGAAGCGCTGCCCAGCTTGGCCCGCACCGCGTTCGCCGCGGAACGCGGCATTTCGGTCGCTGTGATCGTCGGGGATCCGATCGACACTGCGACCCGAGCGCTGGGGGCGCGGGCGCGCGCTGTCCTCCGCCCGGAAGATGCCATACTCGTCGTCCGACCCGGCACATCGCCCGTCGGTGTCGATCCCGATTGGATCAGCGGCAGGGAATTGGTCGACGGCCGCCCGACCGCCTACGTTTGTCGCGGTGCCGAGTGTTCGCTGCCCGCACTTTCACCCGACGAGTTAACGACGCTCTGCTAGAGTTCGCCCTTCAGTCAACTGCGGCGGAACGTTCCATGCCCGACCCTCGCGACGAAAGCAAATACGGAACCGGTCACGATGACGGGCTGAAACCCCTCACGCCCCTCGACCCCAACCAGACCACCAGTGTCGACGCCCTCGTGCGCGCGATGAGCAAGACCGCTTTCGGGGGCCGCCGCCTCGGAGAGGCCGCAGACGTACTCGAAGAAATGATCCGCGACCGCGATTGTTTCCGGGTCGTCACGGTATCCGGCGCGATGACCGTCGCGAAACAGGGACTGCTGCTCTGCGAGATGATCGAGCGCGGCTGGGTACAGGCGATCGTGGCGACCGGCGCGCTGATGACCCACGGCCTGACTGAAAGTGCCGGGCTATTGCACTTTCAGCACCGCACTGGCATGGAGGACGAAGATCTCTACAGCCGCGGGTACAATCGCGTCTACGACACGATCGAACTGGAAAAGAACCTCGACGACGTCGAAAGGATCCTGCAGCGCGCTCTTTCCGAAGTGCCGGAGGGGACGACGCTTTCGAGCCGCCTGATCTGCGAGATTCTCGGCCGCCACCTGCAAAAGCACAGCCCGGCTCGCGGAATCCTCAAAAGCGCGGTCGAACACGATGTGCCGGTCTTCGTGCCGGCCTTTACCGATTCCGAACTCGGCCTCGACATGAGCATCCACAACCACCTGCGCGCCGACAAGGGCGAGAGCACGTTCCAATTCAACCCATTCCTCGACCTCGACGACTTCGCGGACCGTGTGCGTCGGAGCAACCGGATGGGCATCTTCACGATCGGCGGCGGCGTGCCCCGCAACTGGGCCCAGCAGGTCGGGCCGTATCTGGAGATCCTGCGCGCGCGGCTCGGCAGCACGGATCCCGTGCGCCGCTACCGCTACGCGGTCCGCATCTGCCCCGAACCCGAGCACTGGGGCGGGCTCTCGGGTTGTGCGTACAGCGAGGGCGTCTCGTGGGGCAAATTCGTGCCAGAATCCGAGGGCGGCCGCTTCGCGGAGGTCTTCGCCGACGCGACGATCGCGTGGCCGATGATCGTCCGAGCCGTCATCGAACGACTCGACGCGAACCCCTAGCGGCCTGCCCCGCGGGCAATCAGAAAAAGGGTCACGGCGCGCGGCGTTTCTTCCGATAATCGACTGAAGGGGGTTATTGGATGCAGCGCTTCCGACTTTCGATCATCAGCCTGGTCTTCTTGTTCGCCTGCGCGGCGGCGCCGACTGCGCCCGCACCGGGCGACATCGCAGCCGCCTACCAATCGGCCGGACGCCTCAATGAAGCTTCCCGTGAAATCGAGCTCGCGATCCGGGTGCGACCCCGGGACGTCTCGCTGCGGCGACAGGCGGCGCGGATCTACACCGAGTCGGAACGCTCGGATCGCGCCATCGAGCACCTCGAAGCCGCGATCCAGCTCGCGCCGCGCGACGCTGCGCTCTGGATCGACCTCGCGGAAATCGAGCGGGACCGCGAGAACATCGCTGACGCCTACGTCGCCTACCGGCGCGCTTCGAAGCTGGTTCCGACCGATGTGCGAGCGGTCTCCGGACTCGCCCTGTCTGCGGAAAACCTGGGCTTTTCCGAAGAGGCGAGTGCCGCCTACGCGAGATGGGCCGAGCTGAAGCTGAGT
>Ga0326597_10006007_pt1 | contig 16710 bp, 25 predicted proteins | sample RVTome_12_FD_203789 | JGI IMG/M metagenome (GOLD analysis project Ga0326597, IMG submission 203789) | Soil microbial communities from uranium-contaminated site in the Upper Colorado River Basin, Wyoming, United States - RVT100D185 | ecosystem: Environmental > Terrestrial > Soil > Contaminated >...
GGGCGTTCACGCCCGTCTGCGCGGGCGATGCCGGCGGCGGCCAGGCGGGCGCGGTGGCGGCGCTGGCGCTCGGCGGCGGTGGCGTCGCCGCGCTGCGGCAGCGCCGCCTTGATTTTGAGCGCGCGCAGCGCGCGGGCAATGTCGCCGGCCAGGGTCAGCGCCAGCTTGCCGGCGATGGCGGCGGCGGCGAGGTCGATCGGGTCGGGCGGACGGCTCATGGCGGGCTCCGCGCGCAATCGGGACATGCTAGGCTGGCGCCACGCCCCAAATAGAGGGCAAAGCGGGAGGACACATGCGCGCCATTTTGATCATCGCCGGCGGCGCACTGACGCTGGCCGGCTGCCAGACCGCCGCCGAAAGCGTGCCGAGCGTGCCGCCGGCAAATTACCGACACTTCGTCGCCGCCCACATGCGGACGTCGCTGTTCGATCCCTACAGCGTGCGCGACGCCGAGATCGCGGCGCCGAAACGCGCGCTCGGTCCCTCGCTCAACGCCGACGGCTTCAACACGCCGTGGGTGGTGTGCGTGCGGGCCAACGCCAAGAACCGGTTCGGCGCCTACACCGGGCGTTCGGTCAGCGCCTACGCGGTGTCGGCGGCCGGGGTGGTGAATAGCTGGGACGAAGCGCGCTATTCGCAGATCGTCTGCGCCGGGGCGGACTATGGGCCGTTTCCGGAGATCGAGGCCGCAGGCAAGCGTTGAGCGTTCGTAGCCCGCATGTAGCGCAGCGAAATGCGGGACCGGCGCTGTTGGCATTGCAGTTGCGGGCATCGAGGCGCTTCCGGTGAGTCGATTGGCTCATGTTGCGTTAAACGCAACATGGCGTCAAGCGCAAAGTTGCAGATTTTGCAACGGCCGGATTGCAGGCAAAAAACTAGGCGGCGGCGCCGCGCGACGGCGGGAAAGCGGCGTCCAAGATGGCCCTGATGCGCTCCCGTTCGTCCGGCGACCGGCCGCGCAGGAATTGCAGGAGCCAATGGTCGTCGGGGTGACAAAACAGCGCGGCGGGATTGTCGGCGCAAAACAGCGCGGTCAGGCTGCGCAGATGTCGCGCGGTGGGGACCGACCCCTTAAACCAGCGCGAGACCGTGCTTTTGTCGACGGCCAGGCTGCGGCCGATGTCGGCCTGGTTCAGGCCGCGTCGCTCGGCCCATTCCACGATGTAGTGGATACGCTGCCGCAGCGGTGCCTGGGATGTCCTTGAACGCATGACCCGCAACTGTACCTTCGGAGCGAACTCGCGGTCGTTAGCGTCCGCCGCACCGGCGGCTTGACGATCGGTTGCATTTTATGCAACTTGTCGCGATATGCTGATTCCGCTTCGACAATACCGATTGAAAAACGCACTGACGCTGGCTGGCTTCGGGGCCATGTTCGGCGTCAACAAGACCACCATTCTTCGCTGGGAAGCAGGGCGCGTGCCGGCGGAGCGACTTCCGGAAATCTCGCGGTTGACCGGGATTCCGGCTCACGTGCTGCGCCCGGATTTTGCCAAGCTGGTTCGACCCCCCCTTTCGCGTCGCCGCCGGCGCCCCCGCGCCGCCTGAGTTGTCCGCAACCGGCCATCGCAGCCGGCCGCCGTGCCCGCGTCGAGTGCTGCCGTACCCTGTGGATATGTTGCGTTGCCGCGCGCGTGCTGTGGATTTGTTGCACCGCCGCGACGGCGGGCTGTGGACAAGTCGCCGCGGCGGCGGCCAGCAGCGCCGGCGCCAGTTTCCGCGTCGAACCGAACCGCCATGGAGGCAGCGATGGCCCAACCCCTGCAACCGTTCTACGACCGCCGCCGGCTGGTGTTCGTGCCGGCGCTGCCGCACGCGCTGAACGAGCGGCTGTTGGCGCACTGCGCGCGCAGCGGCGAGCACCCCGACGACGTGCTGGCCGATGCGCTGACGCTGCATCTGGACGCCAGCGAGGACTGGGCGGTGGAGGCGCAGGTCGAGCGCGAGGTCGAGCGCGATCCGGCGCTGTTGGCGCGGCGGTCGCAGGAAACCCCGGCATGAGCGCCGCCAAGACGCAACTGCGCAACCTGGTCGAGCGCATCGAGCGCCTGGAGGAGGAGAAGAAGGCGATCGCCGACGACATCCGCGACGTCTACGGCGAGGCCAAGGCGCAGGGCTACGATGTCAAGGCGCTGCGGCGCATCGTCAAGATGCGCAAGTTGTCGGCCGACGAGCGCGCCGAGCAGGAGGCGGTGCTCGGCACCTACATGGCGGCACTCGGCATGCATTCGTTTCTCGGCACCGACGACGGCGATGTCGATAAGGCGCTGGAGCGCAAGCGTTCGGAGGCCGGCAAGGCCAAGGCCGAGCGCGCCGGCACGCCGCCGCCGAAGCCCAGGCCGGCAGGCGAGCCGCGGGCGGGCGGGATGACGGCGGCTGAGGTCAAGGCCGCCGCCGATCGCGCCGAAGAACGCTCGCGCGGACCGCCGTGAACGGCGTCGCGCCGTCGCCCGCATCCAGCGCAGCGCAATGCGCCCAACCAGACCCGGGTTTTGCTGCGCTCCACCCGGGCTACAAACTCACGTTAGAATCGCGGAAAACCGCCATGGGCAATGATGGGGATGACGCGCAGGATGTGCCGCCCGGCGCCGGCGCCCCCCACCTGCAGCTCGATCTGGAGCCGGCGCCGGCGCCGTTTTCGGCGCTGCCGCGCAACGCCTACGACTTGATCATGGCGGACCCGCCGTGGCCGACCAAGATGCGCTCGGCCAAAGGCGAGAAGAAATCGTTCGCGCGGCATTACGGCGCCATGAGCTGGGACGAGATCGCGGCGCTGCCGGTGGGCGCGCTCGCCGCCAAGGACGCCGTGCTGTTTTTGTGGGCGACCTCGCCGCATCTGTTGTACGGCGGCGATCCCGAGCGCCATTACGCCGACGCCGACGCCGCGCGCTCGAAGGTCGGCGCGATCATGGCGGCCTGGGGCTTCCGCTACGTCGGCATCGGCACCTGGCTGAAGCTGACGTCGAGCGGGCGGCCGGCGTTCGCCACCGGCTACCGGCTGCGCTCGTGCTGCGAATTCTGGCTGCTCGGCATCCGCGGCGCGCCGTGCACATCGCGCGCGGCGCGCAACTTCTTCGCCGGGCGGGCGCGCCAACACTCGCGCAAGCCGGACGAGGCCTTCGAGTGGTGCGAGTATTATCTGGCCGGCGCGCGGCGGCTCGAGCTGTTCTCACGGCAGTCGCGGCCGGGCTGGGATACGTGGGGCTACGAGGCCGGCAAGTTCGATCCGGCGGTGTCCATTTCTGCGGCCTCATTTGAGGGGGCAAAAACTGACAGCGCGACGGCGGCGGCGGGGGCGGCGGCATGAAGAAGCTGGCCGATGCCGCCGCCAAGGCCGCCAAGCAGCGCGAATGGCATTGGTGCCGGCGCCGCAACGGCTTCTCCGACATGCCGATCTGGCGCCGGGTGGCGGCGCGGCTCGAACTGCCGCTTTTCCAGGTGCTGGCCTTGGTCAACCGGCTGGAGGAGCTTGCCAACGAGGCCGGCAACCGCGGCTTTGCGCGCGGCGAGGTCGGCCATTTCAGCGCCGAGGAGTTCGGCCACGCGCTCGGCATGGCCGAGGCCGACGCCGCGCGCATCTTCGAGGAGCTGCAGCATCCGGCGGTCGGCTGGGTGGCCTACGGCGTCGTCAGCGACTTTTACGAGCGAAACCGCGACAAGGAGGACGACACGGCGCCGCTGCGGCAGCGCCGGCTGCGGGCGCGGCGCAGCGTGCTGACCAGCCTGGCGCAGCTGGCCAGGGGCGGGCTGATCGCTGCGGCGGCGCGCAGCGAGATCGAGGTGCGGCTGACCGCGATCGCCGACGCCGAGCTGTTCGCGCTGCAGGCCGAGCTGGCGCTGGCGTTATCCACAGGAGCGTGCGTCACGCGTGACGCACGGCGGCAAGCCGACGCTGTGGATAACTCCGCCGCTGCGGGCCGCGCTGTGGACAACGGCGTCGAAACCGGTCAACCGCCGGGGTTATCCACAGCAGCGTGCGTCACGCGTGACGCACGGCGTGATGCACGGAGCGACATCGTGACGGTCACGCTAGAGAAGAGAAGAGGAGTAGCAGACGGCGCTGTGGATAACTCCGGCGCTGTGGACAACGGCGCCGCCGCAGGCCAGCCGGGCCAAGAGTCGCAGGGCGGCAGCGATCCCCAGGCCGAGGCGCTGGCCTGGCTGCAATCCACCGGCGTCAAAATCATCACGCAGCGGCTGGACGAGCCGCGCCCGCTGGCCGCCACCCGCATCGAGCGCTGGCTGCAGCAGAAGCTCGGCGGCGACGCCGTGGCGCTGCGCGCCATCATCGAGGCGGCGCGCGCCACCGATCTCACCGTGGCGCGGTTTCTGACCGCGGTCAGCGACGGCGTCGAGCGGGCGCGGCGCGCCGAGCAGACCGCGCTGCCGCTCGGGCCGGTCGAGATCAAACGGGCAGCGGGAGGTTGAGCATGGGCCTTTGGCAGGGATTTTTGCGGCTGGTGCGGCGGCGGGAGCCGGCGCAGCTCGAGGTCGCGCGCATGGCCTTCGTCGCCGCCGCCGACGAATGGGCCCGGCCGCCGCCGTTGCCGCCCGGTGCGCTCGAACACATGCCGCAGGCGCCGCGGCCGCCGCCGCGCGATCCGCATCTGAGCCGTTCGGTGGCGGCGGGGCAACTGAGCGTGTTGGTGCCGCCGCCGCTGCGGCTGCGCTACCGCTGCCGCTTCAACGACGGCGGCTGGTCGCCCTGGCGCAGCGCATCGGGCGAGATCCGGCTGCCGCTGGCCTGCCGCGGGTTTGAGGGCGAACTGGAGGCTTTGCAGCGGCCGGGCGCGGACTGATACCAAATCCGCTGGCGTGGATCGGACCCCGTTCGTCCCCGCGGACGCGGGGACCCAGAATTTGCAGCACAGCTGGCCCTGGGTTCCCCCGCTTTCGCGGGAACGAGCGGAGAACCGATCGGCCGCAGTGTTTAGACCGCGCTGCACCGCAACAATATTGTGCAGCGCCGCAGACAACGGCATCGGTCCGGCCTATGCTGCCGCCATGGCGGCGCCGCCCACCATACGAGCCGGCGACGCGGTGCTCCTCCGCGCCCGCGTGCTGGCCGTGCACCCCGGCCAGAACCTGGTCCTGGTCGCCATCGCCGAGCCGGCCGCCTTCGGCGGCCCCGGCCAGCGCATCGACGTGCTGGCGCTCTCCGCCGTGGCGCTGCGCGATCCCGACCCGCCCGACGACCCGGCGCTGCTGCCGCCGCCGCCGGCCAGTCCTGCTCGCGTCGTTGCCGGCGGGGCGGGCCCGGTGAGCCGGCGTTAACCGGGTGCGGCGCAGCATGGCGCCATGGTGCGGCTGTCGCTGATCCTGCCCGAAGCGCTGTTTCTGTCGGTGCCGCCGGGCCGCCACGTGCCCTGCCTGGCCGGCTGCGTGCTGATCGTGCACCGGCTCGGGCTGGTGGCGATCGAGGCCCCCGACGAGATGCTGGCGCGGGCGCAATTGGAGCGGTTCCTGCGGCTGCATGGGCGCGGCCACGCGCCGTTGGCGGTGGTCTGCCTGCTGGCGGACGCCGAACGGGAATCCAGCCTGACGGCGCGGCTGGCGGCGGACGGCAAAGTCGGCTGGAGCGCGGCGGGCGATGGCCAATTTACGCCAAACGATGCGGCGCTGGAGCGCTGAGGAGCTGGCGGAGCTCGCGCTGATTGCGCCGCGGCGCCGCGGCGCGGTGCACGAGTTCGCCCGCAAGTGGGGGCGCAGCGCCACCGCCGCCAGCACCAAGCTGGCCTGGCTGCGGCTGCGCGGCCGCGCCCGCGACACCTATCACGTTGGTGGCAAGCGTTAACCGCGTGGCGCGGCGTTGCTTGCCGCCGCCGGCCGCCGGCGTCTCGATGCGGCATGTCCCCGAATATCGCCCCGGTGGTGGCGCGGGCGCTGGCCGGCCAGCTCGACCTGCTGCTGGCGCAGCCGCGGCTCGATGCCGACACCGAACGCCGCGCCCGCTGGCTGCGGCTGCGGCTGGGCGAGGCCCTGGGCGAGCGGGCGTTCGATCTGATCGAGGCGCGCATCGCGCTGGCCTGCCCGGCCGAGGGCGCCCGCCGTGCCGCCGGCTGAGGCGGATAGCGTGGCGCGCTCCGGACGCCCAGCGAAATCAGCCGCGATCTATCCGGGCAAAGCCGCGCCGCGGCCGGACGACCGGCTGCGCACGGCGCGGCAGCCGCACCGGCGCATGCTGAAAGCGCAGGACCGCATGAGCGAGCATGCCGAATCGCCGCTGGGGCGGCTCTATCTCAAGGGCCTGCTGCGGCAGCCCGGCGACGACGACGGCGGGTTCGGCCGCGACCGCTACGAGGCCGGCACGCTCTACGCCTACGTGGTCGGCCAGTATCGCTCGACGCTGTGCGGCCCGACAGCGACGGCGGGCGCCGGCCGCGGCTTCGATTGCAAGCCGGAGGCCTGCGCCATCGATCCGGAGCGCTGCGAGTGCCGCCGCCGGCGGCGGCGTTATGACGCCGCCTTTGTGGCGCTGGGCGAGGCCGGCCGGCGGGCGCAGCAGGCGGTGGCGCGGGTGGCGGTGTGGCGCGAGCCGATCGGCACAGGCGAGGTGGCCAAACTGATCGCGGGTCTCGATGCGTTGCGCCGGCATTTTGGGTTGACTCCGCGCCGGCGCGCGCGCAGCATCGAAAATGCAAATTGAGCCATTGCGCCCGGGGCCGACCGCCGCCGGGCGCTACGCGTTTTGGGGGCGGCGATGTGAGCGGGAACATCGCCGCGGCGCTCAGCCGCCGGGCTCGGGGCCGGCTGCCGCATTCTCCGGCTGAAATCGGCGGGCGTCGATTTGGCGTGCCGATCTCCCCGGCGAAACGCGCAGGCCCGGTGTGTCAATCATGCACAGCTTTGGCGCCGCAAGCCTTGACGCCAGCGCATAGCCCATGACCGATCAGGCCATGGGCCAATCGCGCCGAGTCGCGCGGCTGAAGCGACAGCAACAAGCCAGGGTCGTCGCCAGGGTCGCGGTCGCACAACGCGCCATCGGTTATACCCGCGTCTCCACCGAGGAGCAGGCCGCGCACGGATTCGGCTTGGAGACGCAAGAGCAGGCCGTTCGCGCCTTCGCCGCCAGCCAAGGCTACGAGCTGGTGGACGTCATCGCGGATGCGGCGATTTCGGGCGCAACCCGGCCGCGGGACCGCCCGGGCTTCGGACGTCTGCTCACCATCAGCTGCGGCACCTGCAGCGTGCTGCTGGTGTGGAAGTTCGATCGGCTGGCGCGCGACATCCTGCACGCAGTGACGACCGTGAACGAACTCGCTGCGATCCACAACTTGCAGATCAGATCGGTGACGGAACCGATCGACACCGCCACCGCCATGGGCCGCACCATCTTCGCCGTGCTCGCCGGCATGGCCGAGCAGGAGCGCCAGGCCATCACCGAGCGCACCTGGAGCGGCCGCCGCGCCAAGGCCGGCCACGGCGGTTATGCCGGCGGCGCCGCGCCCTACGGCTACCGCCATGACAAGGACGGCGGGCTCGCGGTCGAGGCGGCCGAGGCGGCGGTGGTGCGGCGCATCTTCGCGCTCGCCGCCGGCGGCGCGGCGCAGGCGGCAATCGCGCGCGCGCTCAACGCCGAGAGCTTGCGCACCCGGCGCGGGCGGCGGTGGCGGCACGGCGGCGTCGGCTACATCCTCGACAACCCGAAGTATCGCGGCGCGGTGGAGTATCTGTTTCGCTTCGGCGGCGCCGAGCAGCACGTGCTGCGCGCCGGCGCGCACCAGGCGATCATCGATCAGGCCGAGAGCCCGCAGGGCCGCTAGGCCGCAAGGCAGTCGCAACCGACGCGTATCCTCCCGGACAACAGCGATCGGTCGCCGGCGCCGAGCCCGGGTGATGCCGGGCGGCGGGCGGTGGGAGCCCGCCAACTTTTGCCCGCCAGCTTTGACGCCGCATTGCGAATGTGATTCTGCTCGCCGCGGTCGCAATCAGCGATCGCAAGCGACAGGAGATGGCCGATGGCCACGAAGAAACCGAAACGCCGGCCGGCGCGCTCGCGCCGCAGCATCAAGGCGCGCAAGAAGAAATAGCGCCGCGCACGGGTCCGGCAAAGCGAGCGGCCGCAGCTGCGGCCGCTCGTGCGTTTGAGGGGACGATGGCGCTGCGCATTCCGATCAGCGACGGCGACAAACGGCTGAGCCCGCCGCGCGCGCGCGTGGCGCACGCCTGGCTCAACGCCGAGATCTATACGAGCATGGAACGTGACGCCGCCCGCTACGGTCTGCATCCCGACGAGGCGGCGGCGTTGGTGCTGTGGCAGAGCGTGGCCGACGGATTCTTCGCCCGAATATTGGAGCGCGCATGCCGCTAGCTGTTCGAGCGCGGCCGAGCTCGAGCCAGCGCGGCTACGATTGGAGGTGGCGGCGCGCCAGCCGCGCGTTTCTGCGCGCGCATCCGCTCTGCGTCATGTGCGAGCGCGCCGGCCGCGTCACCGCCGCCACCGTGGTCGATCACATCGTGCGGCATCGACAGGACCCGCTGCTGTTCTGGGACCGCTGCAACTGGCAGCCGCTGTGCAAGGTCCATCATGATAGCGCCAAGCAGTCGATCGAGCGCCGCGGCTACGACAGCGCCGTCGCCGCCGACGGCTGGCCGCTCGATGCGGCCCATCCGGCCAACTGCATCAGCTGACCTGACTGTCGTCTCGATGCAGATAACTCCGCAGTACGTGCACGATGTGGTCGCGCGAAAAGTCGGATTCCCGGCCGGAAAGATGCAACTCTGCGACAGCGATGATATCGAAAGCGCCGTGCACCGGCCCCGCACCGATGGCGATGCGTTCAACTTGGGAAACGAGATCGCGCAATTCAATGTCCGTCGTCATTGGTCCCCGCGCTGTTGCGAATGGAACGCAACAGCTTGGCAGCTGCGACAGGTCTTGTCGATGGCGCTTGTCCGCTCATCCGTCAGTCTAAGTGTGATTCCGACCGGGGGGTGGGAAGAAAGTCCAGGCTGTCTAGTTTCCTGACCGGCGACCCCCCACATAAATCATAAAGCGGTAGAAACGGGCTGATTTGGGAACTCGCGGTAGAACCTCGGCCGCCGCGCTGCAGGTCGCGGCGCCGGCCGCGATCGAGACGGTGGCGCGGCAGCGCGCTCCGCACGATCTCAGCGACGAGGAGGTCGAAGTCTGGGCCGCGGTGGTCAACACCGAACCGGCCGACTGGTTCTCGCCCTCGACCGCGCCGCTGCTGGCGCAGTTCTGCCGCCACGTGGTGGCCGCGCGCCGCGTCGCCGAACTGATCGAGCGCGCCACCTCGGACAAGCAGCTGCGGGTGAAGGACTACGACCGGCTGCTCAAGCTGCAGGAGCGCGAGAGCCGTGCCATCGCGACGCTCGCCACCAAGATGCGCATCGCCCAGCAGTCGACGACGACGCACCGCGGCAACAAGCGGCCGAGCGCGGCGCGCAAGCCGTGGGAAGACTAAGCGCCCCAAGGCCTCGCCGCCGCCATCGCCGCCGCCACCGAGCCGCGGCGCGCGCAACATCGCCTGGATCGAGAAATATTGCCGCATCCCGGAAGGCCGCGACGTCGGCAAGCGGGTGAGGCTGCGCAACTGGCAGCGCGCCGAGATCGGCAAGATCTACGACAACCCGGCCGGCACGCGGCGCGCCATCATCAGCTTCGGCCGCAAGAACGCCAAGACCACGCTGTCGGCGTTCCTGCTGCTGCTGCATCTGTGCGGCCCGGAGGCGCGGCCGAACTCGCAGCTCTACAGCGCGGCGCAGTCGCGCGAGCAGGCCGGCGTGCTGTTCGCGCTCGCCGCCAAGATCGTGCGGCTGTCGGCGGAACTGCGCGCGGTGGTCAATGTGCGCGACACCGCCAAGCAGCTGCACTGCGCCGAACTCGGCACGCTCTACCGCGCGCTATCGGCCGAGGTCTCCACCGCCTACGGCTTGTCGCCGATCTTCGCGGTGCACGACGAGCTCGGCCAGGTGCGCGGCGCGCGCTCGCAATTGTACGAGGCGCTGGAGACCGCCACCGGCGCGCAGGACGATCCGCTGTCGCTGATCATCTCGACCCAGGCGCCCAACGACGGCGACCTGCTGTCGCTGCTGATCGACGACGCGCTCGCCGGCCACGATCCGCGCGTGGTGGTGTCGCTCTATACGGCGCCGAAGGACGCCGACCCGTTCGCGGAACAGACCATCCGCCAAGCCAACCCGGCGTTCGGCGACTTCCTCAACGCCAAGGAAGTGCTGGCGATGGCGGCCGATGCGCGCCGCATGCCGAGCCGCGAATCCGAATACCGCAACCTGGTGCTGAACCAGCGCGTCGAGTCGCACGCCCCGTTTGTGGCGCGCTCGCTATGGCAGAGCTGCGCTCAGCCGCCGCGGCCGATCGACGCCGTGGCGGTCTACGGCGGCCTCGACCTGTCCGAGGTGGCCGACCTCACCGCGCTGGTGCTGATCGGGGAGGTCGAGCAGGTCTGGCAGGTGCACCCGACGTTCTGGCTGCCGGCCGAGGGCCTGGCCGAACGCGCCTTGCGCGACCGCGTGCCCTACGACCTGTGGCGCGATCAGGGCCACTTGCTGGCGGCGCCGGGCAAGTCGATCGACTACGAGTTCATCGCCGCCTTCCTGTGGCAGTTGTTCGCCAAACTCGATATCCGCAAGCTCGCCTTCGACCGCTGGAACTTCCGCCACCTCAAGCCGTGGCTGCTCAAGGCCGGCTTCAGCGAGCAGCAGATCGAACAGCAATTCGTCGAATTCGGCCAGGGCTTCCAGTCGATGTCGCCGGCGCTGCGCGATCTCGAGGCCGACCTGCTCAACGGCCGGCTCGCCCACGGCGGCCATCCGGTCTTGACCATGTGTGCGGCGAATGCGGTGGTGGCGAGCGACCCGGCCGGCAACCGCAAGCTGGCCAAGAACAAGTCGAGCGGGCGCATCGACGGCATGGTGGCGCTGGCCATGGCCAAGGGCGCCGCCGCGATGGAGGACTCCGATGGCCCCTCGGTCTACGAGCAGCGCGGCGCTCTGCTGCTGTGAGGCGCGGTGCCCGGATGCAGCGCAGCGCAATCCGGGCTCGCTCGTCCCGCATTGCGCTGCGCTGCATGCGGGCTACGAGTGTGAGGGCCGCTAGTGCCGATCTGGCAGCGCTGGTTCGGCGGCTCCCGTCCGCGCGCCGCGGCGCAATCGAGCTCGGGCGGGGTGCTGATCACGTCGTCGGACGAGCTCGACCGCTATCTGCGGGCGGGCGCCGCCAGCCGCGCCGGCGCCGCGGTGACGCCGGACACCGCCATGCAGGTGGCGGCGGTCTATGCCTGCGTGCGCATCATCGCCGGCGCGGTGGCAACGCTGCCGCTGCACATCAAGCGGCGGCTGGACGATCGCAGCCGCGCGGACGCTTCGGATACGCCGCTGTGGCAGTTGCTGCGGCGGCGGCCGAACCGCTGGCAGCAGCCGGCGCAGTTTCGCCGCATGCTGCAGGCGCACGTCCTGCTGCGCGGCAACGGCTACTGCCTGATCGTGCGCTCGCGCGGCGAGGTCACCGAACTGCTGCCGCTCAATCCGGAGCGGGTCAAGCTGCGTCAGTTGGCGGATCTTAGCCTGAGCTACGATTACCGCCGCCCGGACGGCGGCAGCACAACCTATAGCCAGCGCGAGATTTTGCATCTGTACTTGCTGACGCTGGACGGCATCAGCGGCGTCACCCCGCTCACCTTCGCGCGCGAGACCGTCGGCCTGGCGCTGGCGATGGAGGATCACGGCGCGCAGGCGTTCAAGCACGGGCTGCGGGTTGGCGGCGTGGTAAGACATCCGAACAAGCTGTCCCCCGCGGCCCGCGACAATCTGCGCGGAAGCTTGGACGAATACCGTTCCGGCGGCGCGCGCGAGGGCAATTGGCTCATTCTCGAGGAGGGGATGGAGCCGGCGACGCTCAAGCTCACCGCCGCCGACATGGAGTGGCTGGGCAGCCGCAAGTTCTCGCGCAGCGAAATCGCCATGTTCTTCGGGGTGCCGCCGCACATGATCGGCGACACCGAGAAATCCACCAGCTGGGGCTCCGGCATCGAGCAGCAGTCGATCGGCTTCGTCGCCTACACGCTCGAAGACCATCTCACCATGTGGGAGGAGGCCATCACCGGCCAGCTGGCGCAAGGCGATCTCTACGCCCGCTTCAACCGCGCCGCGCTGGTCAAGGGCGACGTCAAGGCGCGCTGGGACGCCTACGTCAAGGCGCTGCAATGGGGCGTGCTGTCGCCCAACGAGGTGCGCGCGCTGGAGGACGAGAATCCGCGTGACGGCGGCGACGTCTACTACCCGCCGCCCAACACCGCCGGCGACCCCGCCGGCGCGCAACCGCAGGAATTACGCGATGACGAAGCGCCAGCTGCCTGAAGGCAGGACTTTTGCGCGACCGAAGAACTACCAGTGGGACGTGCCTTCCGACCTGCTGGCGCGCTGGGCCGAGCGGCCGCTTTTGGCCGCGGCCGACGACGCCAACACCGTCTCGATCTTCGACGTGATCGGCGAGGATCCGTGGAGCGGCGCCGGCTTCACCGCCAAGCGCATGGCGGGCGCGCTGCGCAGCATCGGGCCGCAGCCGGTGACGGTGCAGATCAACTCGCCCGGCGGTGACATGTTCGAGGGCATCGCCATCTACAACCTCTTGCGCGAGCACCCGGCCAAGGTCACCGTCGACGTCATGGGCTTGGCCGCTTCCGCCGGCTCGATCGTCGCCATGGCGGGCGACAGCGTGCGCATGGGGCTCGGCAGCTTCCTGATGGTGCACAACGCCTGGGGCCTGGTGATCGGCAACCGCCACGAACTGGAGCAGGCCGCCCAACTGCTCGCCCAGTTCGACGCCGCCATCGCCGACATCTATCAGGGCAAGAGCGGCGCCGACCGCGCCGAGGTGGAGCGGCTGATGGACGCCGAGAGCTTCCTCGGCCCGTCGCAGGCGGTCGAGTTGGGCCTGGCCGACGAGATCGCCGCCGAGCTGAAGCCCGAGCCGGCCGCGGCCAACAACCAATCGCAGGCGGTGGCCGCGCGCCGCCGCATCGACGCCATTCTCGCGAATGCAGGCCTGCCGCGTGCCGAGCGGCGCCGCCTGGTGCGCGATAGTGCCGGCACGCCTGGCGCTGCCGGAACGGTCATGCCTGGCGCTGACCACAATGCGCTGACCGCGGCCGAACTGGTGTGCGTCGGCGAGATGAAGACCCTTCTCAACTATTGAGGATAATCCGATGAAAAGTCTAATGTTGGGCACGGCTGCCGTGCCCGGCTGCGCGCCCGCGCTCAACGCCCGCGCGCGCGGCCTCTACGGCGTCCGGCTCGAGGCTTCCGACGCCGGCAAGATCCTGGCCGAACTGAAGACCACCTTCGAAGCGTTCAAGCAGGCGCGCGACCAGGAACTGGCCGAGCTGAAGAAGGGCATCGGCGACTGCGTGCAGGCCGACAAGGTCGAGCGCATCAACGCCGAGATCGTCAAGCTGCAGGCGGCGCTGGACGAAACCAACGCGCTCATTGCCGCCGCCCGCATCGGCGCCGGCAGCGGCAATCAGGCCACGGCCGAGCAGCGCGAGCATGCCCGCGCGTTCGAGCTGTTCTTCCGCAAGGGCAACGAGGCCGGGCTGCGCGAACTCGAAGTCAAGGCCGCCGCCCGCAGCGACAGCAATCCCGACGGCGGCTACGTGGTGCCGGAGCAGGTCGAGCAGACCATCGACCGCGTGCTCGGCACCGTGTCGATGATGCGCTCGATCGCCAGCGTGATGACGATCTCCTCGGCGTTGTACAAGAAGCTGGTCAACCAGGGCGCCGCCGCCTACGGCTGGGTCGGCGAGCGGCAGAGCCGCAGCGAGACCGCGACGCCGACGCTGGCCGCGCTGGAGTTCCCGACGATGGAACTGTACGCCAACCCGGCGGCGACGCAGGGCGTGCTCGACGACGCCCGCATCGACATCGGCGCCTGGCTCGGCGAGGAAGTCTCCACCGTGTTCGCCGAGGCCGAGGGCGCCGCCTTCGTCACCGGCACCGGCGTCAACCAGCCGCGCGGCGTCGCCTCCTACACCATGGTGGCCAACGCCTCCTATGTCTGGGGCAAGATCGGCTTCCTCACCACCGGCGTGGCGTCGGCGCTGAGCGATGCCACCCACAACGGCGTCGACGCGCTGATCGACCTGGTCTACGGGCTGAAGCAAGGCTACCGCCAGAACGCCCGCTTCCTGATGAACCGCACCACGCAAGCGGCGGTGCGCAAGCTCAAGACCATCGGCGACACCGAGGCCTACCTGTGGCAGCCGCCGGTGCAGGCCGGCCAGCCGGCCTCGCTGCTGGGCTACCCCATCACCGACGACGACAACGTCGCCGATGTCGCCGCCAACGCCTCCCCGGTCTTGTTCGGCGACTTCCGCCGCGGCTACCTGATCGTCGATCGCGCCGGCATCCGCGTGCTGCGCGATCCCTTCACCAACAAGCCCTACGTGCACTTCTACACCACCAAGCGCGTCGGCGGCGGGGTGCAGAACTTCGAGGCCATCAAGGCGCTGAAGATCAGCGCCTGATCGTAACCGGCGGCGCCGCCGGCGCCGCCTTCATCAACGCATCGCGCAGCACCCGGCCGTTCGTTTCCGCGCCAGCGGGAACCCAGTGCCATTAGTCCCTGGTTCTGGGTCCCCGCTGGCGCGGGGACGAACGGGGCGGGCATAGCGCAGAGGACACAGCCATGAAAGACCTTGCCAACAACATCCAGGTCAAGCGGGCGATCAGCCCAATCCGGGTGAGCGACAACACCGCCCAGGTGTCGCAGATCATCGACCGCCAGGGCTACGACAGCCTGACCTTCCTGATCGCCTGCGGCACGCTCGCCGACTCCAACGCCACCTTCGCGGCGCTGCTGGAGGAAGCCGACGAGTCGGACTTCTCCGACGGTGCCGGCGTCGCCGACGCCGACATCATCAGCCAGCTGGTCGGCGAGTCGCCGGAGGCGGCCGCCTCGTTCCAGTTCGACGATGACGACGAGGTGCGCAAGCTCGGCTACGTCGGCGCCAAGCGCTATACCCGGCTGACCATCACGCCGGCCGGCAACACCGGCAACGCCGACATCGCCGCGATCGCCGTGCTCGGCCATCCCAACCTCGGCCCGGTGGTGCAGGACGCCGCCTGATGACGTGACCGGCGCCGCGGTGTGAAAGCCGCGGCGCCGTAGCCCGGATGCAGCGCAGCGCAATCCGGGAACCGCTGTCCCGCATTCCGCTGCGCTGCATGCGGGCTACAGCGCTATGCGGTAGCTCAATCCGATAGAGATGCGGAGGCGGCCTTGTTCCGACCCGTGCTGATCACCGCGCCGGCGGCGCCGCCAGTATCGCTGCAGCAGGCCAAGGCGCATCTGCGCGTCGAGCATACGAGCGACGACGAGCTGATCGCCGCGCTGATCGACGCCGCCACCGCCCATTACGACGGCTGGTCCGGCGTGCTCGGGCGCTGCCTGATCACGCAGAGCTGGCGGCAGGATTTCGACGGCTTTGCCCGCTGCCTGCGGCTGCCGCTGTTTCCGCTCGCCTCCATCACCAGCGTGACTTACGACGACGCCGCCGACGCCGAGCAGACCGTCGCCGCCGCCAACTACGTGCTGCTCGACGACGGCCGCGGCGGCTATGTGCGCTTCGTCGACGACTTCGCCTTCCCGGCCGTGCACGCGCAGGAGCCCAACGTTCGCGTCACTTACGTCGCCGGCGAGGCCACCGCCCCGCTCGCCATCGGCCAGGCCATGCTGCTGCTGATCGGCGCCTGGTACGAGAATCGCGAGAACGCCGTCATCGGCACCATCACCTCGCCGCTGGCGAAGGCGGTCGCCGCCGACGCGCTGATCGCGCCCTACCGCCGCGAGCGGATTTAACGTGCGCGCCGGCAAGCTCGATCGCCGGCTCACCATCGAGCGCAAGACCGTGAGCTATTCCGATTCCGGCGAGCCGCAGGAGACCTGGTCGACGCTTGCCGTGGTGTGGGCGCAGGCGCGCCCGGACCGCGGCGACGAGCGCTTCTCAGCACAGCAACTGGTCGGCCGCGCGGTGACGAGCTTCCATCTCCGCCACCGCGCCGATCTCGCGCTCACGGTGCAGGACCGGCTGCGCTACGACGGGTTGACCTGGGACATCCTCGACCTGCGCGGCATCGGCCGCGGCGTCGGCACCGAGATCGACGCCGCGGCGCGCGCCGACTGACCGCGCAAACCGGATCATGCCGACCTGGCAGATCGTTCTGGCCTGGCTCGGTCTTGCGTTCCACGCCGGCACCATCGCCTATCTGATCGCACGCGGGCGCCCCGACAATTCGCTGCACGCCTCCGCGCTGTCGTGGGCCTATCTCACCGCCGCCGGCATTCTCGCCGGCATCGGTTTCGGCGCACTGACGCCGCTGTTGGCGCCGGGATTGCTGCGCTGATCGGCGTTTGCAAGCCTCCCGATCAACTGCCGAAGACACGCAACAGGACAGATCACATGCGCACACTAGATACCGCAACGCTCAACCAGGCCGCCCGCGACTACGCCGGCATGTGGCTGCAACCCGATCTCAAAAGCCCCTCTGGCAAGCTGTTCGTCAGCGGGCCGGGCCGCGTCCTGCAGGACCTCTACAACGCCGACTTCAAGGACGAGCATGAGTACCTGGTCCGCGGCATCAAGGAGTGGATGGGCGCCAAGGCGCTGGCCGAGTTCGAGGGCCTGACCAAGGCACGCTTCGCCCCCCGCGCGGACGCCGTGTTCCACC
>Ga0326597_10006008_pt1 | contig 16709 bp, 13 predicted proteins | sample RVTome_12_FD_203789 | JGI IMG/M metagenome (GOLD analysis project Ga0326597, IMG submission 203789) | Soil microbial communities from uranium-contaminated site in the Upper Colorado River Basin, Wyoming, United States - RVT100D185 | ecosystem: Environmental > Terrestrial > Soil > Contaminated >...
GCTGCAAATATCTGAGGAAGAAACAGTCCCACCCACAGGATTACGCCCACTGCGCCAACCCCGATATTGCCGCCGCCAAGCCGCGTGATGAGCGCGGGCAGAACCGTCTGGGCCGACATGAACGAAGCGCCTGCTACCCAGAGCGCACCCTCCGCAACATTCAGGAGAAAATTCCGGCGTTCATGCCGGTCGGGAAAGTCAGACATATTGAATGAAGAGGTTCAAGAGATAGACGTAACTAACTTTGAAGCGCCGTGACAACTCATGATTGGTTGGCTGAGAGTATAAGCAATCTTCAGAAAAAATAAAAATGGGTTGCAATTTCCGGAGGAAAGTTTACATTGAATATGGAATATCCGCAGTGTTGCCATCCGGCGCACCAATGAAGAATTCGGACGAGGAGGGATGATACGTGCATCGACCTACATTCTTCACCAACAGCTGAGCCTTTCACGGCGCGGCATTAAACCGCACAACATCAAGGAAGCAGGGCTGGGTGGTTTCTTGCGACCTCACACTACAGCAGGAGTCCTTCCATGGGGATAGTTGAACAGCTCTTCCTGGGAAACTCAGTGGGCGCATGGCTTATTGCGCTTGCTGTCACTGTCACGTGTTTTGTCGTTCTTAAGGCAACTCAACGCATCGCTCTACGCCGCCTGTCGAGATTTGCGGAGACCACAAAGACAGATCTCCATGACCTTGCCGTGGATGTTATCAAAGGAACGAGACTGTTTTCACTCCTGATATTCTCCGTGTACGCAGGCACGTTCGCTCTCACCCTGCCCACCGCCGCCACAAAGATCATCGAGGCCATTCTCATTGTTGCCCTGCTCTTGCAGGGCGCGCTGTGGGGAAACAGCGTCATCAGTTTCTTGCTTGCACGTGCGGTGAAGGAGCGAATGGAAAAGGATGCGGCCAGTGCTACGACGTTGTCTGCCCTCGGGTTCGTGAGCAAACTGGTGATGTGGTCCATCATCCTCCTGCTGGCCCTCGACAACCTTGGTGTGAATATTACTGCGCTTGTCGCGGGTCTCGGCGTGGGCGGCATAGCAGTTGCGCTGGCAGTGCAGAACATCCTCGGCGACCTGTTCGCATCCCTCTCTATCGTTCTCGATAAACCGTTCGTCATCGGCGATTTCATCATCGTGAACGAATACCTCGGGACCGTGGAGCACATTGGCCTCAAGACGACCCGCATCCGAAGTCTTTCAGGGGAACAAGTCGTTTTCTCCAACGCAGATCTTTTGAGAAGTCGCATCCGTAACTTCAAGCGGATGTACGAGCGAAGAGTTGTCTTCACTGTCGGCGTTACGTACAACACACCGTACGAGAAACTCTCGGCCATCAGCACAATGCTTAAATCGATCGTGGAGCGCCAGCAACTTGTCCGGTTCGACCGTGCACACTTCAAGGAGTACGGAGACTCGTCTCTCGTCTATGAGGTCGTCTACTTCGTGAAGAGCCCGGAGTACAATGTGTACATGGATATACAGCAGGCAATCAATCTGGAGATCTATCGACGCTTCCAGGAGGAAGGTATCGAGTTCGCCTTCCCGACGAGAACATTGTATGTGCATCAGGAGATCGGGGAACGCATCAGCAATTGACCTGTCTCACGCATGATTGCGGAACATTTGTATGAGTGAATTTCAATTCTACACGAAGCTCGACCAGACGATTCTCCTTGGCCTCAAAGCGAAGAACGCAGCAGGGCTATTGGAAGGGATCAAAACCGTTCCGAAGTCGTCCATTTACTATCATACGCATCGGTTTCTGCATCAGCACCATTACCTCTCCCCCGAACCGCCAAACGACTTCGCGTATTGGATCAGCGAAGTGCTGAACGATGCCGTGCTCGGAGAGAAAATCTCAAGCATAGACGTTGTCCAATTCCACAGCATCACCGATTTACGCGCACGTTTGGAAGAAATCATTGCCTCGCATCTCGAGTCCACGGAGAAGTTAGTCGAAAGCCCCCAGGGGGAGGAATTCCACTTTATGGCATCAAAGACGTTCGCTCTCAGGACCCCATACATCGCCCACAATATCTCAGAGTTCAGGGATATGCTCCAACAGGTGAGTGTGAACAGCCTCTATTACCACATCTTCGACGCGAAGCTACGTCTCGAACGGGGTGAGAATGATTTCTCCCGCTGGTTCCGGGACCTGGGAAAATCAGGGCTCGCGGACGCGGTACTTCAGCTTGATCCGTACACGCACACGCTCGAAGGGTTGCGCAAACGAATTCTCGTCATGGTCAAGAAGTATGATACGAATTGAAGAATACGCGCCAGTCGTTGGACAGGCAACTCTCGATGAACTCTTCCTTCTCTCAAAGCGTCTTGAGGGGAAGAGTATTCAAAACATCAACTCAACTGCTGTCGGCGGCGGTGTGGCAGAGATCCTTGCAAGGATGATCCCGCTGCTCAAACAGCTCGGAGTGAACGCGCGGTGGGACGTTATAAAGGGGGACGAGAAGTTCTTCAGCACGACAAAGAAGTTCCATAACGGGCTCCACGGGGTGCCGGTGGAAATCACTGATGATGAATATGCGCAGTTTCTCGAAGTGAACAGGGAAAACGCCGCAGAGATGGAGTTTGCGGACATCGTCTTCGTACACGACCCCCAGCCCATTGGTCTTATTGAAAAACGGAAGGAGATCGGCAGAAACTGGCTCTGGCGGTGTCACATCGACTTCTCCCGCCCGGATCCGAAGATCTGGAAATTCCTTGAGCAGTACATTACGCTGTATGACACGGCAGTCTTTTCCGCTCCGGCATTTGCGCGGAAACTGCCGATCAGGCAGGTGTTGATCTCTCCATCCATCGATCCGCTGAGCGACAAGAACAAGGAGCTCCCGGAGGATTTTGTGAACTCCGTGTTCGAACGGTTTGGTATCGACCGGTCACGCCCAATCGTTACACAGATCTCGAGATTCGATTACCTCAAAGACCCGGTGGGCGTTATCAAGGCTTACAAGATTGCAAGGAAGCGTATGGATCTTCAGCTCGTCCTGGCAGGGGGCGGCGCAACGGACGACCCGGAAGGTCCGATAATCATGGAACAGGTAAAGCAGGAAGCGGACAAGGACAAGGATATTTTTGTCCTCTTTCTCCCACCGGCCAGCGACCTGGAAATCAATGCCCTGCAGCGTGGATCAACTGTGGTGCTGCAGAAATCGTTACGGGAAGGATTCGGGCTCACGGTGTCCGAAGCGCTCTGGAAGTCCAAGCCGACGATCGCATCCGCGGTCGGGGGAATTCCCCTTCAGATCGCGCACAAGTACTCCGGGATACTCACGCATTCCATCGAAGGCACCGCGTACTGGATCAAGCAACTGATCAACGAACCCGAGTATGCGACGCGACTCGGAGTCAACGGAAGAGAGCATATCAAGAACAACTTCCTGATCACGCGGCATATCAAGGATTACCTGCTGCTCTTCCTCTCATTGTTCCATGAGAACGACATTGTTTATCTTGAATAGTTCAACAGGCCGGGCGTGCCATGAGCGACAACGCACAGCATAAGCGGCTTCTCATAGTATCAAACAGACTTCCGTTTACCGCAAGCGAGGTCGACGGGAAACTGCATTTCAAGCAAAGCCCAGGCGGACTTGTGTCAGGCTTGAGCGCATACCTTGAACCGAACCAATCTGCTGCCGGCGGCAAGCCAGGCCAGAAGAGAGAGTACGTTTGGGCAGGATGGCCCGGCAATACTATATCTAACGCGAACCGGGAAGAGCTCAAGAATCGGGCACTGAGCGAGTTCAACTCGTACCCTGTATTCTTGTCGCAAGAGGAAATGGATGCCTTTTATCTCGGTTTCTGCAACAAGACGATCTGGCCTCTCTTTCATTACTTTCCTTCGTACACAAACTACAGGGAAGAATTCTGGCGGCAGTACGTTCGCGTAAACGAGATCTTCTGCGATGAGCTGGCTGCGATTGTCACGCCCAACGACATCGTCTGGATTCACGATTACCACCTCATGCTACTGCCAAAGATGTTGCGCGCCAAAGCTCCAACCGTACCCATCGGTTTTTTCCTCCACATCCCCTTCCCATCCTTTGAAATGTTCCGCTTGTTGCCGGGGCGGTGGCGGCGGGAGATTCTCGAGGGCCTTCTCGGGGCCGACCTGAATGGATTCCACACCTATGACTACATGCAGCACTTCCTCCAGAGTGTCTTGCGTATTCTCGGACATGAACACCAGATGGGTCAAATCACAACACCGGAACGTATCGTCAAGGTCGGAAGCTTCCCTATGGGAATAGACTTCGAGAGATACTCTTCCGCGGTAAGCGATACGGAGACACGGCGGGAACGCGAAGAACTGAAAAGAAGCCTTTCGCAAGTCAAAGTCATTTTATCGGTTGATCGCCTCGATTACACGAAAGGCATTCTTAACCGGCTTGAAGGATTTGAAATCCTGCTTGAAGCGAATCCTGAATTCAGGGATCGGGTTGTTCTCATTATGGTTGTTGTACCGTCCCGCATCGGTGTTGAGCACTATGATCTGATGAAGAAACAGATCGAGGAGCTAGTCGGGAAAATCAACGGCAGGTTCGGAAGCATAAGCTGGACTCCTGTCGTATACCAATATCGTTCGCTGTCGTTGCACCCGCTTGTTGCCTTATATAACATCAGCGATGTAGCTTTGGTCACGCCGTTGCGCGACGGGATGAACCTTGTGGCAAAGGAGTATATCGCAACACGGATCGACAAATCAGGCGCACTAGTACTGAGCGAGATGGCCGGGGCGGCAAAGGAGTTGGGGGAGGCAATCATTATCAATCCAAACAACACTCAAGAGATTGCCGAAGCACTACGCGAAGCACTGGAAATGCCGGCGGAAGAACAGATTCGCCGCAATAAAATAATGCAAAACCGGTTGCGACGTTATAATGTGGTCCGCTGGGCCAACGAGTTCGTTCAGGAATTGTCGGGAATGGCGCAACTGCAGAACAAATTCCTTGCAAAGCTCCTTCCCGGCACTGTAAGACACCGAATGGTTGAGGATTACAGGAAGGCACAGCGACGTTTGATATTCCTGGACTACGACGGCACTCTTATTCCGCTTATGCGGCGGCCGCATCTTGCAAGGCCTTCGGAGGAAGTCATGCGTTTGCTGACGAACCTTGCCCTTGACAACAAGAATACCTGTGTGCTTATCAGTGGCCGCGAGCGTGAGACGCTCCTGCAGTGGTTTGGAAATCTTCCTCTCAACCTTGTAGCAGAGCATGGTGTTTGGATACGGGAGAGTGGAAAAGATTGGAAAATGCTGAAGCAGAACGCCAATGACTGGAAGCCCCGGATACTCCCAATCCTGGAAATGTACGCGGACAGACTTCCCGGCTCGTTCGTGGAGGAGAAGGAATACTCAATCGCGTGGCATTTCCGGACAGCTGATCCCGAGCAGGGTCAGATGTTGGTCAGCGAGCTGACTGACAATCTGGTGAGCTTCACCGCAAACATCGATGTTCAGGTCCTCCGTGGCCACAAGGTTCTGGAGGTCCGCAATGCCGGCGAGAACAAGGGTAATGCGGGTCTCCACTGGATCTCCCGGGGTGGCTACGACTTCGTACTGGCAGTTGGGGATGACTGGACTGACGAGGATCTTTTTGTTGTGCTTCCAGAAACAGAATACTCAATCCGGGTCGGAATCACAAACACCCGTGCGCGCTACAATTTGCGTGATACGAATGACGTCCTCCGATTGCTCGACCAGCTGGTGAGGTCCACCGGGATCCAACAAGTCTCACCGAAGCCTGTTGAAGCAAAGTAAGGACTTCACTGCGGTGCTCCCACATCGCGAGAAAATACTACCTCACCCCGGATTATCGTTGTCTCAACGTTGGTCTGTAGTACCTTTTCCGGAGTGATCTTCATGATATCGTCTGAAAGAACAACCAGGTCCGCAAGCTTGCCCTTCTCGATACTACCCTTTATCCCCTCCTCAAATGCGGCGTAAGCAGCCCAGATTGTGAAGGACTTCAGCGCCTCATCTCGTGTCATTACCTGTTCGGCATGCCACCCCCCATCAGGCCACCCTGAATGGTCTTTCCGTGTGACGGCTGCATAGAACCCCCACAAGGGGTTGGGACTCTCGACCGGGAAATCTGATCCTCCGGGAATGATCGAGCCGTGCTCCAAAAGTGACCGCCATGCATATGCTCCCTTGACACGCTTCGGCCCGAGCCTGGCTTCAGCCCAGTACATGTCCGACGTGCAGTGAGTCTGCTGCATGACAGGCAGGACGCCTATCTTCTGAAATCTCGGGATGTCATCAAGCGCAATCACCTGTGCATGCTCAACTCTAAAACGAGCATCTTTCCTCTTGATCTCATTAGAGTTAAGTGTATTCTCGTAAACGTTAAGGACGATATGATTTGCCCTGTCACCTATCGCGTGTGTGCACATTTGAAACCCATTCTCAAGAGCCGACCTCGCTACAGCGCTCATTGTCTCCGTGGACGTAAGAGTCAATCCTCGATTGGATTTATCATCGCTGTACGGCTCGATAAGCGCCGCTCCTCTAGATCCCAGTGCTCCGTCTGAGTAGATCTTGATGGCCCGGACGGTCATCCTCCCTTTCATCCCACCAATCTCAGGACCTGTTTCAAGGTAATGCTCCCATGCCTTGCCCACTCCATTTATGGCAATATACACCTGAAATGGAAACCTGTTCCTAGCTATGAGCTGCCTGTATATCTCAATCCCTGCAAGATCAACGCCCATATCGTGTACCCCCGTTAGCCCCATTTCAATGCATGTCTTGACTGCCCGATCGACGGCTTCGGTACGCTCATCAAGAGACGGTTCGGGGATCCGCGCATCCAGGGAGTCTATTGCATTGTCAATGAAGATACCTGTAGGCTCACCGTTGCTATCCCGCACAATTCTGCCTCCAGGAGGATCCGGAGTTTCTCTGGTAATTCCTGCGAGTTCTAAAACCCTGGTGCTCACCCATACTACATGGCCATCAACTCTTGTCAGGTACACTGGTAGACCGCCGGCCACCTCATCCAACGATTCACGGGCAGGAAACACCTTTAAGGGCCATCGGTTCTGATCCCATCCTCTCCCTCTGATCCATGAACCGGAATGTGTGCCCTTTGACCTTTGGGCGACCAGTTTCTGGACCTCTTCAATGGAATTCGTTCCAACCAGGTTCAGATTCATCAAGAAAGCACCAAGGTTCTCCATGTGTGCATGAGAATCAATGAACCCAGGGAATACAGGTTTCCCCTTTAGATCAAGAACGCGCTCGGGTTTGAACGAAGACAGCATCTCGGCGTTCGTACCGACGCCCACTATCCGATCACCGCTGATCGCGATCGCCTCGGCGGTCGGTTGATCATCATTTACCGTGTACACAATGCCGTTTGTCAACAGCATGGAAGCCTCCTGTGGGCTCTTGTAAACATAGACAATACCCGCAACTGTTATTACAACGAGTATCGCCAAGAGGACCAGTCGTGATTTCATAAGAATTGGGAGTTTGGGATGAAGAGTCGTTGAAGTTTGACCTAAATATAGATATTCGCTTTTACTTTGTCCACTTCCCCCTGCGACGATTCTTATCCGGATTGCAACTCAAAACCGAAATCTCTATGTTGCCTACCATTTGATCGACTGGAACAAGGAGCTGACAAGAATGCGAAATCGCTACCCGCCGGTCCCGACCGGCGATCTAAAACGGTTTGTCCACATCGTCCGCAGACTACGCCGGGAATGTCCCTGGGATCGGGAGCAAACGCATCGATCCATCCGCCACAGTCTCATTGAAGAGACGTACGAAGTGGTGGAGGCTCTCGACACTGGAAACGTGGATGAGTTGAAGTCGGAACTTGGTGACCTCCTCTTGCATATTGTCATGCATGCAACGATCGCCGAGCAGGATGGGGAATTTACCCTGCAAGACATCGTGGACGGGATAACAAAGAAGCTGGTAAGGAGACATCCGCATGTGTTTGGAGGGAAGAAGGCAAGGAACACCGAAGAGGTGAAGAAGAACTGGGAGCGACTTAAGATGAGCGAAGGGCGAAACTCCGTCCTTGAGGGGATTCCGAAGCACCTCCCGGCCCTTCAGCGTGCACTCCGCGTTCAGGAGAGGGCTGCCAAAGTCGGATTTGACTGGAAGTCCAAAAAGGATGTCTGGAAAAAAGTCTCGGAGGAAGTTGAGGAGTTGAGGAAGAGTCTGCAAAAGGGTTTGAAGAGTAACCGCGAGGAGGAATTTGGGGACTTTCTCTTCGCGCTTGTGAACTATGCCCGCTTCATCGATATCAACCCTGAGAATGCGCTTCGTTCAGCAGTGGAGAAATTCTCGCGCCGCTTCAAGTATATCGAAGGGGAAATCAAGAGACAGGGAAAAGACATTCACTCGTCCGATCTCGAGGAGATGGATGGTCTCTGGAATGAGGCAAAGAAAAAGGGGCTGTGATCTACTGGGGGTTGTCTTCCTGTTGCGGTTCGATCTTCACCGTGCTATTATGATACTTATCGTAAGCATCAATAATGTCCTTCACCAGACGGTGTCGTACAACATCATTACGGTCGAAATATGCGAACGAGATCCCACCAACACCCCTTAGCACTTCCTGAATCTGTACAAGGCCCGAACTTGCCTTGCTGGGCAGGTCAATCTGGGTAACGTCCCCTGTGATGATGGCCCGCGAGTTGGGACCGAGCCGTGTAAGGAACATCTTCATCTGCATCGCTGAAGCGTTCTGAGCTTCGTCCAGAATGACAAAGGCATTGTGCAGAGTTCTTCCGCGCATATACGCCAGTGGAGCGATCTCGATGATTCTCTTCTCTATATACGTCTTTAACTTATCGGCAGGCAGCATGTCGTCTAGGGCATCATAAAGGGGACGAAGGTAAGGATCCACTTTTTCCTTCAGGTCACCAGGCAAGAAGCCCAGACTCTCTCCTGCCTCGACCGCCGGCCTGGTAAGCACAATCTTTGTAATCTCATGGTTTTTCAAGCTTGCAACTGCGAGAGCAACTGCCATGTACGTTTTGCCGGTTCCGGCAGGCCCAACTGCAAACACTATATCGTTCTTTCGCATCTGACGAAGGTACTCGCGCTGGCCGGGCGTCTTGGCACGAATTATCTGGTTCTTGGTATACAGGATGACTGTATCACGTTCGTCACGACTCAGGCCTTCAGTTGCGGCCCCGGGGAGTGCTGGCTCACCATTGGATGTTACAAGATCAATCACAGTTTCAACGTCGTTGGATGTGAGGCTGCCGTTCTTATTGAGGATGAAGATGAGTTCCTTGAAGATCTTTTCCAGCTGACCAACCTCGGGTGACTCGCCACGGATCGAGATCATCTCTCCGCGTACGACTATTGTGGAATCGAACCTGTTCTCAATGATCTGCAGATTCGCATCGTTCAGCCCGACAAGACTGAATGTGTCAACACCGTCAATCTTTATCTTCTTTTCAAGCAAATACTCGATCTCCTAATTAGAACAAATGCAAAACCCCCTCCCCTGCATGGCTGCAGGAAAGGGGGCTGTAGCTTTCATCGTTTCAGACATTCTCCCGAAGCTCGGGAGGTGCAAAGTTCCCCAGAGAAAGTTCTCCTCTTGCTAGCTTCCAACCTTCCTACTGTAGTACGACCGCGCCGCAGATTTCTCCTCGGTAGTCAAAGGTGCCTTTGGCGGAATCTTCAGTTTCTGGCCGGGATGGATGATATCAGGATCCCTGATTTGGTCCCGGTTCCCCTGCCAGATTTTCGGCCACATCCAGGCATCGTTGTAGATGTCTCTTTTCTTGGAGATATTCCACAGGCAGTCTCTGTTCCGTGCCCATGTACCCACTGTGTACACCTTACCCGATCCGGCTATAGTGGTCTTCAGACTCTTGACCTTCTCATCCAGAGCAGTCAGGCGATCCCAAAATTCGGGAATAAGTGAAAGTCTGTCCTCCCACAACCTCTTAACAGCCGCTTCCAGTTCATCCACTTCACCACTTCGTGCGAGCAGATCAGCGTCGGAAAGCCTGCCCAGCTCGTTGGCCTTGTTTTCAGCGGACTCAATCTCAGCGCGATAGGCAGCAGCCTTTTCCGCATCCGAGCCGACCAGCGCATACAGTTCATCCAGGCACGACTTGAGAGCCGCATCGAGCTTTGAGGATCGCTCCTGTAGCGATGTGATTTGTCCGCTCAGGTCGTCGCTCTTGCTCTTCATCTCATCACGCAACTGCGTGAACCGACTGATTTCTTCCTCCCATTGACCTCTTTCTATCTCCTGTGCAACGGCACCAACTACAGCGAAGAGAAGCAACGCCACAAGAAGGGCGCAGGGGAATGTTTTCGCTTTCATCGTTTGAAACTCCTTTGGTTGATTCTGGTCATACAATGTGAGTATTTGGCGGGCCTACTTTGCCAGCCTCTGCTTAACAACCTGTTGGTCGTCAGCGCATTTCTTGAGTTTCGCATTCTTGTCTGCTATATCCTTTTCGAGTGCAGACTTCTGTTGTTCCTTGGCGGAAACATCCCTCTGAAGAGCAGCATACTCCTCCTTCAGATCGTTCAGCTGTTGCAACTCGGCTTCATCGGGACTCGAAGAACATCCAACTACGAGAAGCGCGCTGGAGACGATAAGAGTCAGAGCAAGGGTAGTTGCCGTTCTCTGTAGTCTACGCATTAGAACCCTCCTGAGATATGGTACGTGATGCGGCGAAGTGGTAACTGCAATAATCACAGGCAATTATAACAAAAAAACCCTTCTTTGTCAACCACTATTGGCTAATTAAGACGATTTAATTTGGTTAGGGAAACGGCGGCCAGCGTTGATGGAACAGGAGTTCCCGCGCCTACAACAAGCCACGCTCTGCAAAGCTTGTGTACGTGTCGCCTGCTATGATCAAGTGGTCGTGAAGGGGAATCCCAATCACCTTCCCCGCTTCAACAAGCTGCCTGGTAATCTCAATATCCTCCCTGCTTGGTTCGCGGTTCCCGCTCGGATGATTATGAACAACTATTATTGCAGCGGCCAAGTAATCGATTGCTGCCTTGTAGACCTCACGTGGGTGCACGAGACTGGCATTCAGCGTGCCTTGGGAAAGCTCGACTTCGTGCTTTATGCCGTTCTTCGAATCAAGCAGGAGAACGCTGAACACCTCTTGCGGCCGGTCGCGGAGGCGTGGTACCATGAACTTTGCAACATCTTCCGGCGATCGGATGATGATCTTGTCCTCTCCTTTCGCCGCCTCCACTCTCCGCCCTATTTCAAAAGCGGCGAGCAACTCGACCGCCTTGGCCTTGCCAATCCCCTTCAACCTCATCAATTCAACTGCGGACTTCGCCGCAATGCCGCGCAGGTTTTTTTCCTGCGATAGTATCTTGCGCGCTATATCCACAGCAGTCGTCTTGCCAGTGCCGGCACGGATCAAGAGTGCAAGCAACTCCGCGTCAGAGAGTGCATACGCTCCGCGTTTAAAGAGCTTTTCCCGCGGCCTTTCGTCTGCCGGCCAATCCTTGATGCGTGTGTGGTACACCATCGGCTCTTGCAGGGCGTCAGTCTTCATCTTCGTCTCCATAGGGTCCGTTGTCAACTGGTTCGTCCACACTGAGCTCATCGATAGGGACAACGTTGTCGGCAGCGTACCGGAGAATGCGAAGCCACGAATTCACCCTTCGGATGGCAAGCCCTATTTTTGAGTGCAACCCCTGGTATTCATGTACAGTGAAGAGCGCACGCATCATTGTCTCCCGAGTCGTTGCACCATTGTGTACGAGCTTTGCAAGAAGCATCGCCGTATCATATCCGTAGAGGGTATTCTTCGAAGGCTGCTTCTTGTAACGTTCGACAAACCGCCTGGCGAATTCGACGTACCGGGAATCAGTCGATGAAAAGAAGTTGTCCGACTCGAAAACCACTCCATCACAATACCGCCTGTTCGCCGTGAGGTCGGAAAAGCTGTTCCACTCTCCGGAGCCAAGGAGCTGAGCCTTGAAATTGAAGTACACTATTTGCGATGAGACGACGCCAATTTCCTCCGGCAAACTGATGGGAGCGTATATGCCGTCGATGCTCGTCACCGGATACTCAAGACTGTCGATCCGTGGATCGCTATACAGTGCGCTGATTCCCATCGAATCGATCTTGTGCCTGGCATCCGGGCCGAGAAGTTCCACGGCGCTCACAATGCTGCTCCGCTCGATCAACGAGTCCAGGGTTTTCAAGCGGACTCCGAGTTGAGCAAGTCTGGCGATATCACCCTGATTCAGCTGTCCCGCAAATGACACGAACGGTTCCGCACCTTCCAGCATACCAGCTCTACGCACATTGGCAAGTTGCTGTTTGAGGTCCGTGGTCCCCTTTGGGTACCATTCCGTCGCGACAATCTTTGCATCAAGCCGTATCGCCTCCGCCGCAAATGCATCCGCCATGAATTTCCCATGCGTATCAGAAGGTGCAAGGATGGCCAGCTTCTTCATCCCCTTTCTCACTACCGCATACCGGGCCATGGCCCGTCCCCGTGTTTCGTAGTCCGGATTCGCCTGAAAGATGAACGGACCTACTCCCGCAATGCCGTTTGAATTGGCAGTTGGAGAGATCAACGGGACCCCCATTGAGTCTGCGAGTCCTGCTACCGCCACTGCGGTGTGTGAGAACAGCGGGCCGATAAGCGCAATAATCTCCTTCTCATCGCACAACTCCTTGGCACCCCGGAGAGCAGCCTCAACCTCCCGCTCGGTATCACGTGTGTCAAGAATGATGCTGACCTTTGTCGCGGGATCGGCGTTGTACTCCTCCAGAGCGAAAAGAATCCCCTCGTAAATGTCCGTCCCGATTTCTTTTGCCGCCGATGATTCCCCCCTCCTCATGAGCGGTATCAAGGCTCCGATCTTCACACTTCTCCGTTTCTCAACAAGCGAGCGCAGTGCTGCGACGCGTTCGGTGAATCGAGACCCGGGATAGTATAAATCCAGCGTGTCCGCCACGATGGTCGCAGCTGTAATATTCCCACGTTCAGCCTCCATCTCACCGATCTTGAGCCAGAAGAACGACCGTTCAATAGGGTCTTCAGCGCTTTCCAGCAATCGGCCCACGGATGCAACCGAGCCATGCTCTTCGATTGCGTTATTGATCGTCCTGAGAATATCATCCGTCAGCTTGTGCGGAGAACCAAGCTGCCGTACATGTCGCCACGCGGAAATCAACATCCCTGTCGCATCGTCGTGCAAACGGACTCTCAAGTATATAAGCCCCAGGGTATACTCAGCATCAGGCACATAACTGCTTGCAGGATACGCCTGAAGAAACGACTTCAGCGTCCGAGCGGCTTCCACATAATCGGTAGACCGAAAGAGTGCCTTCCCCTTCATGATGAACGAAGCAGTCGTCCGGTGATTTAGCGAATAGTCCTTGATGATCCTATCGAAGAGGTAAGCAGCCTCACGGAATTTGCCTTCCGTGAAAAGAGAGAGTCCCTGAGAGAAAAGAGCCTCGGCGCTTTGTGAATACTCCAAAGTCTGCTGCCCCGACGCGGGAGACCCGAGAATTATGACGAGCACGATGAGTATGAAGGCTCGTGTAACAAGCATAAGAGCTGTGTGTAGTTCGATGTGGACTAATCGATTATAAGTCGCGCTTTATTGCCCTCAGACCCACGCTGGTGGATGTGGCAAACACCAGAATCGACAGGACGGCAATAGTGGCCATTGGCACCAGCACCCACTGAGTGTGGGATACGCCTTCCCGAATCAAGGAATCGAAGTATGAGTTCAGCGGTACAAGCAAGACCGAGCTTATTGCGGCAAGATAGACCATACTGGCAAGAAAAGTCAACGACGCACCCTGCGAGGAGGCAACGCGAATCGGGTTCTTTTCCTTGAATGTGGCAAAGTATGTCCCGGAACCAAGATTCAGGCCAATCAGCGCAAGCGTGACAAACGCTGTACTCGCTGCGGCTACTTGCGTGAGGAGTATATTATTGCGAAGCATGCTGATGGAAGCAACCGAAAGGAGTTCGGCAATTATGAGAACCAACAGAAAAGCCCCGGTGAACTTGTACCAATACAGTTTCCGGACCGACAGGGGTGAGGAACGGACCGACCAGAAGGTGTCTCCTTCAAGGCTTACAGAGGGAAACACGAACCTCAACGCGATTGATGCAATCAAAAATCCATTGAAGAGGAACACAACAAGGAACGAGACCGCCTGCATCAACGGCTGAGTAAGTTTGAGCTCAAGAGTCCCGATCGAAATGAGGAAGATCATGAGAAGCACCATCATCAACAGGAGGTGCATCCACTGGCTCGGTTCGCGGAAGAACAGCAGGATATCGCGTCTGATGAACACATCGGTTTGGGGTTTCAGGAATGCCTTTCTCCCGAATTCCAGGAAACGCAACCTGATCCGCTTCTCTCCCGGTCCCTTCATGGCCTGCAGGTCTGAGACAGCCAGCCACGCCCCGTAGTAGTAGCGGTGCGCAAACATTCCCGCCAGAACAATCAACCCGAGCATTGTGAGGAAGAGAAGCGTGAAGTACGGGATCGCTCTCGCGAACTCTCCATTTACCGACCAGTACAAAAACTCCGTCACCCAATGGTTGGGCAAATAGCGAACGAACGGCGGGTCAAGATACCCGAAGTACTCGTTCACATTCGGGTAGTGCTTCATCACCTCGTGGACGAGTTGCACAGGGTTTGTAATCTTGAAGTACAAGTAGATCGCGGCAAGATATCCTCCGATGATGATCGCGAGAAGCCAGCGGACTCCGATCCGCGTCGCCACTTTGATGAGAGCCGTCAAGATCATCACAGCAAGGATGCCGGCAATAAGCATAAAGGGGAGCAACACAAAAAACATCGTGAAGAAATAAAACGTCCAGGAGAGTTGGAACACGGACCCGTATCCAAGCAGAATGGCAAAACCAACCAATGTCAATGTGCTCGAGCTGTAGAAGAAGTTGTCGACGAACTTGATGAGGAAGATCTTCGTGTGGGAAATCGGCATCGCCATCAGGAAGTTCACCTCCTGAGACTTGTACAGCGTGCTGTATGAGACAATCATGTTGCCAAGATTGACGGTGATGAAGAAAACATATAGCAGCATCGAAAGGAGCCTGTGGAATAGGAACTGGCCGATGTGTGCCTGTTGAAGGAGGTATGTCGTCACTCCACGTGTGAGGAAAAAAAGGCCGATGGCAAAACCGCCAAAGATGCACAAGCTCGAAAGGTTCTTCACAAGAGAGGGCAGGGAAGGACTGAAGACGCTCTTCAGAAAACCCTGTGCCTTCAGGTTGAACATTATGACAAGCTCTCTCATCGATCCGCTACTTGGTCAATTCAAGGAACTTGGCCTCAAGCTCGCCGTTGAACGTCCCCGTCATGCTTCTGGAAGTCTCGCGGTGTTCTTCAAAGATCATTCTCCCGTCCTTGATGATTGCGATGCGGTCACAGAGCTCCTCGACGATTTCAAGGAGGTGGGTGGACATAAACACGGTGAGCCCCTCACGCGTCTTTCGTTTGAGGGTGTCCTTGACGAGTCGTGCACTGCGCGGATCAAGTCCTACGATTGGCTCGTCGATGATCAGAACCTTTGGATCGTGAATAAGAGCGGCCGAGAGGACTATCCGCTGCCGCATCCCCTGCGAGTACTCTTCCGCGCGCTTGTCGATGAAAGGTCCAATTTCAAAGATCTCCATCAGCTCATTGATACGATCCTTCACCATGTCTACGGGCATCTCAAAGAGACCGCCCACAAAATGGAGGAACTCGCGTCCTGTGAGCTTCTCGTAAAGATAAGGTTGATCGGGCACGTAGCCAAAGCTCCTCTTCGCAGGCACGGGATCGGCGTGAATGTCATGCCCGTTGATAAGGCATCGTCCTTCGGTCGGCTCGTACAGCCCGGTCATCATCTTGATCGTGGTGGTTTTGCCAGCTCCGTTTGGTCCGAGAAATCCGAAGAACTGACCCGTGGGGACTCGCAGCGTAAGATTGTCGACTGCTGTGAATGAGCCGAATCTCTTCACGAGGTTCTGTAATTCTATCATTTCAATTGTTCTGTTGTAGGGTCACGAGAATGCGCATCACTGACGTTTGTCAGGGGTTAAAATATGCGAAAAAAAATCTGAGAATCAATATTCCGGTTGGGCGTCACATCGTCACATTTCCTACAATCCCCTCATCATCCTCTGATGCATTAGCCTCTTCATGTTGAGTTTCCGCTGACTGGATTTCGCCAGGTGGAAAATGGCTGCACACATCTCGTGAACAAATGTTGGGTCAAGTTGAAGCTCGCGGGCTGTTGCCAGCAGGTTCCCGAGGATTTCCTTTTCACGTGCCCGATCGTTAACCTCCTGACCACGTTTCTTTTTCAGGAAGCCAACCTGCTCCACAAGCGACTGTCTTTCAGCGAGCAGGAGAAGCATGTTGTGGTCAATAAGGTCGATGGAATTCCTGAGGCCACGCAATGTCGCCTTCTCTCTGAGGAGCTCCTGACGCGTTAGATGATCGAAGAGTGTAAGCGCCACCATCGATTCTGCAACGGGTACTACGCGGGGACAGATGCAGGGATCATGGCGACCCTCAACAGAGATTCTCGCTGACCTACCTGAGAGAGTTACAGTTTCCTGTTCTTTCGCAATGGACGACGACGGCTTCACCGCAATCCGCACAACGATGTCCTCTCCATTCGAGATACCTCCGGCAATTCCTCCGGCATTGTTGGTTCTCGTCCGAAT
>Ga0326597_10006009_pt1 | contig 16708 bp, 13 predicted proteins | sample RVTome_12_FD_203789 | JGI IMG/M metagenome (GOLD analysis project Ga0326597, IMG submission 203789) | Soil microbial communities from uranium-contaminated site in the Upper Colorado River Basin, Wyoming, United States - RVT100D185 | ecosystem: Environmental > Terrestrial > Soil > Contaminated >...
TAGACGTTGCTAGACTTGCTCATGACCTGCCCCCCTCGATGTGGCTCTGTGTGAACGGGTTGATTTCCCGACCTCGAAACATAACCCACGTGCCTCGAGGTCGGGGCAGGTCATCCATGATGTCTACAAAACTCGTGCGATGCCGTATCGGCCCGGGTACCCATAGGGCATAAATACCCGGAGGGCATAAAGTCAGCCCTCCTACCGGGCGCGGTGCCTGTTGCAGCACCCCCGCCGCGATCCGGCCGTGCCTCGCGCGACGCCCGATCGGCCCGGGTACCCGGAAGGGCATAAAGGCGGGCCTCCTACCTGGCAGGGGTGCCTGATGGTGTGGGTCGGGCTTCAGCCCGACGCGAGGCCATGTCGGGCTGAAGCCCGACCCACAGGAAGGCACCAGACCGCCGTTTTGTAGGTCGGACTTCAGTCCGACGCAGCCCTGGATGTCGGGCTGAAGCCCGACCCACAGGGAAAGATCCCGACAGGCGTGCCGGCATCATGCATCTTCCGGCGAGAGGCACCAGCAGCGGTGGATGCGCGGGCTGCGGCGGAAATCCTCGGGCACGGTCTGCTTGCTGATCTCCTCGATGCGCAGCCCGGCAAGGCCCTCGGTGTCGAGGCGGAAGCGGCGGAAGTTGGTCGAAAAGAGCAGCAGGCCGTCGCCGTCGAGCAGCGCGGCGGCGGCACGCAGCAGCGCCACGTGGTCGCGCTGGACGTCGAAGTCGCCGTCCAGCCGCTTGGAGTTGGAGAAGGTCGGCGGGTCGACGAAGATCAGGCCGTAGCGCCGCCCCTCGCGCGCCGCCTGCGCCAGCCACGCCAGGCAGTCGGCGCGCACCAGTTCGTGGGCCTCGGGGCCGAAGCCGTTGAGCTCCAGGTTGCGCCGCGCCCAGTCGAGGTAGGTGGCCGACAGGTCGACCGAGGTGGTCGCCCGGGCGCCGCCCAGCGCGGCGTGGACGGTCGCCGCGCCGGTGTAGCAGAACAGGTTGAGGAAGCGCTGGCCGGCCGCCTCGCGCTGGATCGCCAGCCGGGTCGGGCGGTGGTCGAGAAACAGGCCGGTGTCGAGGTGGGCGTCGAAGTCGACCAGCAGCCGGCAGCCCCCCTCGGTCACCTCGTGGAAGCGCGCCGGTGCCTCCTCGCGGTCGTACTGGGCGTCGCCGCGCTGCGGCGCGCGCAGGCGGTAGGAGAGGTCGTCCGGCGCCAGTTCCAGCAGCTCGGCGACCGCCGCCAGGGCCGCCTGGCGGCGGGCGGCGGCGCGTTCGGGGTCGACGCCCGGCGGCGGCGCGTACTCCTGCACCCGCACCCGCAGCCGGTCGCTGCAGTGGTAGAGGTCGACGGCGACGGCGTACTCGGGCAGGTCGGCGTCGTAGAGGCGGTAGCAGGCGATCCCCTCGCGCCGCGCCCAGCGGCCGAGCCGGCGCAGGTTCTTGCGCAGCCGGTCGGCGAACATGCGCGCCCCCGGGTCACCCCCCGCCGCGCCGGCCGCCGGGGCGACGCCATCGGCGCGCGCCCAGTGCGGCGCCCGCGCCGCCACCTCCCAGCAGGTCAGCACGCAGGGCAGCGCGCCGTTGAACAGCGGGTGGCCGGTCGCCCCCTCGGCGCCGAGCCGCCGCGCCAGGCCGGTGTCGCCGCTGAGCACCGCCGCCTGCCAGCCACGGAAGTGGCCGCGCAGCACGCGGCCGAGGCCGGCATGGACCTGGGCGGCGGCGGCACTGTCGCCGAGCCGCTCGCCGTAGGGCGGGTTGGCGACCACCAGCCCGGGGGTGCTGCCGGCGGGCGGCCGCGCGTCGGTCAGCGGCTGCACGCGGAAGTCGATGCGCTCGCCGACCCCGGCGGCCGCGGCGGCCCGGCGCGCCAGCGCCACCATCTCCGGGTCGTGGTCGGAGGCAAGGAGCGGCGGCACCTTGCCGGGATCGGCGCCGGCGCGCGCCTGGTCACACAGCCGCGCCCAGAGCGCCGGGACGTGGCCGAGCCAGCCGCTGAAGCCGAAGTGGTCGCGGCCCAGCCCGGGGGCGATCCCGGCGGCCATCAGCGCCGCCTCGATCGGCAGCGTGCCGGTGCCGCACAGCGGGTCGACCAGCGCGCCGCCGCGGGCGGCGAGGACCGGCCAGCCGGCCAGCCGCAGCAGGCCGGCGGCGAGGTTCTCCTTCAGCGGCGCCGGGGCGCCGGACGGGCGGTAGCCGCGGCGGTGCAGCGCCGCGCCGGAGAGGTCGATGCTGAGCACGCCGCGCCGCCCCTGCAGCACCAGGTTCAGGCGCAGCGACGGCTGCACCCGGTCGACCGACGGGCGCCGGCCGAAGCGCTCGCGCAGGCGGTCGACCACGGCGTCCTTGACCCGCAGCGCGGCAAAGTGGCTGTGGTTGATCGGCGAACCGCTGAGGGTGGCGTCGACCGCCAGGGTGCCGTCCGGGTCGAGGTGCTCCTCCCACGGCAGGGCGTGGACCGCGGCATACAGGGCGTCGCCGTCGGCCACCGGGAAGCGGGCCAGGTTCAGCAGCACCCGGCTGGCGACCCGCGACCAGAGGCAGGCGCGGTAGGCCAGCTCGAGGTCGCCGGCGAAGGCGACCCCGGCGCGCGCGGCATGCACCTGGGTCGCGCCGAGCTCGCGCAGCTCCTCGGCCAGCACCGCCTCGAGGCCGCGCGGCACGGTGGCGAACAGGGCCAGCGGCTCAGCCACGGCCGGCCTCCAGGCGCTCCCAGCGGGCGTAGGCCGCGGCCAGCGCCGTCTCCACCTCGCGCAGCCGCTCGGTCAGGTCGCGGACGCGGTCGCCGCCGTCGCGGTAGTGGGCCGGGTCGGCCAGGGCGGCGTGCAGCGCCTGCTGCTCGCCCTCCAGCGCCTCGATCCGTGCCGGCAGTTCGGCCAGTTCGCGCTGTTCGCGGTAGCCGAGCCTGGGCGCCGCCCCCGCGCGCGCCGGCCGGGCGGCCGCCTTCGCCGGCCCCGGCGCGGCCGGCGTGGCCCGCTGGCGCAGCCAGTCGCTGTAGCCGCCGACGTACTCGTTGACCACCCCGGCGCCCTCGAACACCAGCGTCGAGGTGACCACGTTGTCGATGAAGGCGCGGTCGTGGCTGACCAGCAGCAGCGTGCCGCGGTAGTCGAGCAGCAGCTCCTCGAGCAGCTCCAGGGTCTCGATGTCGAGGTCGTTGGTCGGCTCGTCCATGACCAGCAGGTTGCTCGGCCGGGAGAACAGCCGCGCCAGCAGGCCGCGCGAGCGCTCGCCGCCGGAGAGGGTGCGCAGCGGCGCGCGGGTCTGCTCCGGGGTGAAGAGGAAGTCCTGCAGGTAGCTGATGACGTGGCGCTCGCGGCCGTTGACGCTGACGAAGTCGCGCCCCTGGCCGACCAGGTCGACCAGGCTGTGTTCGTCGTCGAGCGGCGCCCGGTGCTGGTCGAAGTAGGCGATCTCGAGCCCGCTGCCGTGGCGCACCGTGCCCCGCTGCGGCGCCAGCTCGCCGAGCAGCAGCTTGAGCAGGGTCGACTTGCCGATGCCGTTGGGGCCGACGATGCCGACCTTGTCGCCCTGGACGATGGCGGTGTCGAGGCCGGCGACCACCGGCTGGTCGGCGTAGGCGAAGTGCAGGTCGGTGACCTCGATCACGCGCTTGCCCGAGGGCGCCGCCTGGTCGGCCGCCAGCTTGACCGTGCCGAGCTGGGCGCGGCGCTGGCGCCGCTCCTCGCGCAGCGCCTCCAGTGCGCGCACCCGCCCCTCGTTGCGCGTGCGCCGCGCCTTGATCCCCTGGCGGATCCACGCCTCCTCGCGCGCCAGCTTCTTGTCGAACTCGGCCTGTGCCCGCGCGGCGGCGGCCAGTTCGTCGGCACGCCGGCGGCGGTAGGTGGCGTAGTCGCCGGGGTAGCTGGTGAGCACGCCGCGGTCGAGTTCGACGATGCGCGTCGCCAGCCGCTGCAGGAAGGCGCGGTCGTGGGTGACGAACAGCAGCGCCCCGGCAAAGCCGGCCAGGAATCCCTCGAGCCAGTCGATCGACGGCAGGTCGAGGTGGTTGGTCGGCTCGTCGAGCAGCAGCAGGTCGGGTGCCACCACCAGCGCCCGCGCCAGCAGCGCCCGCCGCCGCGCGCCGCCCGACAGGGTCGCGAACGGGGCGTCGGCCGGCAGCCCGAGGCGCGAGACCACGCTGTCGACGCGCTGGTTAAGGGCCCAGCCGCCGGCCGCCTCGAGGCGCTGCTGCACCGCCGCCAGGCGGGCCAGGCCGGCGCCATCGTCGTGGCCGTCGATGGCGTGGCTCAGGCGGTGGAACTCGGCCAGCAGGGCGCCGGTCTCGCCGAGGCCGGCGGCGACGACATCGAACGTGGTGCCGGTGTGTGCGCGGCCGGCCGCCTCCTGCTCCAGGTAGCCGACGCGCAGCCCGGGCCGGCGCACGATCTGGCCGCGGTCGGGGGCGTGCTCGCCGGCGACCAGGCGCAGCAGGGTCGACTTGCCGGCGCCGTTGCGCCCGACCAGGCAGACCCGTTCGCCGGCGTCGAGCACCAGGCTGGCGCCGTCGAGCAGCGCCTGGCCGCCCAGGTCGAAGCCGACCTCGCGCAGGGTCAGCAGCATGGTGGCGGGGCGGCGGCGGGCGCCGCGCCGGCAGGATGACGGGGTCGCGGCGCTTGGGACATACTGGCAGGGCTCGGTCGCGGGCGGGCATTGTCGCACCGCCCCGAACGCCGGGCAATCGAGGCCCGGACCCCCGCGATGGCAAAGCCCCAGTACCAGGACCTGCGCGATTTCATCGCCCTGCTCGAGCAGCGCGGCGAACTCAAGCGCATCGCCCAGCCGATCGACCCGCACCTGGAGATGACCGAGATCTGCGACCGCACGCTGCGCGCCGGCGGTCCGGCGCTGCTGTTCGAGCAGCCGCGCGACCACACCATGCCGGTGCTGGCCAACCTGTTCGGCACCCCGGGGCGGGTCGCGCTCGGCATGGGCCAGGAGAGCACCCTGGCGCTGCGCGAGGTCGGCAGGATGCTCGCCTACCTGAAGGAGCCGGAACCGCCCTCCGGGCTGCGCGACGCCGTCGGCAAGCTGCCGCTGCTCAAGCAGGTGCTGAACATGCAGCCCAAGGTGGTCGGCAACGCCCCCTGCCGCGAGCAGCGCTTCGAGGGGCCGGACGTCGACCTCGGCCGGCTGCCGATCATGACCTGCTGGCCCGACGACGTCGGGCCGCTGATCACCTGGCCGCTGGTGATCACCCGCGGTCCCGAGCGCACGCGCCAGAACCTCGGCATCTACCGCCAGCAGGTGATCGGCCGCAACAAGGTGATCATGCGCTGGCTGGCCCAGCGCGGCGGCGCGCTCGATTTCCGCGACTGGAAGCAGCAACGACCCGGCGAGCCGTTCCCGGTCGCCGTCGCCCTCGGCGCCGACCCGGCGACCCTGCTCGGCGCGGTGACGCCGGTGCCCGACAGCCTGTCGGAGTACGCCTTCGCCGGGCTGCTGCGCGGCGCCAAGACCGAGGTCACCGACGCCTGCGGCGGCTGGCTGCAGGTGCCGGCGCGCGCCGAGATCGTGCTCGAGGGCCACATCGACCCCGCCGAGACCGCCGCCGAGGGGCCGTTCGGCGACCACACCGGCTACTACAACGAGGTCGACCGCTTCCCGGTCTTCACCATCGACCGGTTGACCCAGCGCAACCACCCGATCTACCACAGCACCTACACCGGCCGCCCCCCGGACGAGCCGGCGGTGCTCGGGGTGGCGCTGAACGAGGTGTTCGTGCCGCTGCTGCAGCGCCAGTTCCCGGAGATCGTCGACTTCTACCTGCCACCCGAAGGCTGCTCCTACCGGCTGGCGATCGTCAGCATGCGCAAGCAGTACCCCGGCCACGCCAAGCGCGTGCTGTTCGGCGTCTGGTCGTTCCTGCGCCAGTTCATGTACACCAAGTTCGTCATCATCACCGACGACGACATCGACATCCGCGACTGGAAGGACGTGATCTGGGCGCTGACCACGCGCATGGACCCGGTGCGCGACACCACGCTGATCGACAACACGCCGATCGACTACCTCGACTTCGCCTCCCCGGTCGCCGGCCTCGGCGGCAAGATGGGGCTGGACGCGACCAGCAAGTGGCCCGGCGAGACCCAGCGCGAGTGGGGCCGGCCGATCCGCATGGACGCCGCCGTGCGCGCACGGGTCGACGCCCTGTGGGACGAACTCGGCATCCTCGGCGACGGCGGCCGGCCGGACTGAGCCGCGGCGCCGGCTATACTGCCCGCCCACGCCCCCGGAAAGCAGCAGGGACGCGCGATGCGCAGGATCATGGTCGTCAACCCCAAGGGGGGCTGCGGCAAGACCACGTTGGCCACCAACCTCGCCGGCTACTACGCCAGCCAGGGGGCGCGGGTGGCGCTGGTCGATTACGACGCCCAGGCCTCGAGCCTCGCCTGGCTCGCCGCCCGCCCGGCCGACCGCGCGCCCATCGTCGGCGTGCCGGCCACCCCCGGCGAGGAGCCGGAGCTACCGCGCGGCTGCGACATCCTGGTGCTCGACGCCCCGGCCGGGATCGGCGGCAAGGCGCTCAAGCAGCTGGCTCGGGAGGCGCAGACCGTGTTGGTGCCGGTGCTGCCGTCGCCGATCGACATCCGTGCCGCGGCGCGCTTCCTGGCCGAACTGCTGGCCCTCGGCCGCGTCGCCAAGGGCCGCCTGCGGGTCGGCGTGGTCGCCAACCGGGTGCGCCAGCAGACCCTGATCCACCGCACCCTGGACCACTTCCTGCGCTCGCTCGAGGTGCCCTTCGTCGCCAGCCTGCGCGACTCCCAGAACTACATCCGCGCCGCCGACCGCGGCCTGAGCATTGCCGAGCTGGCGCCGTTCACGGTCGCCTACGACCGCGAGCAGTGGGCCCCGCTGCTCGGCTGGCTCGACAGCGCCGCCAGCCGCCCGGGGCGCAAGGCGGGCTGAGCACCCGGGGGCGCCTGACCTGGGGCAATGCCCCGCCGCGCCCGTTTTCCTACAGTGACTCCTGTCCCCGCCTAGCCCGGACACCTCACCAGCCGGCCAACGGCTGTGCAGCAAGCGAATGACAGGATGAGAGAAATAGTTGCAGTGGCGCCATTTGCGAACGAGACACCGTGTTCACGCCGTTGGCCTATCCCGGTTCTGGCGGGTGCTCGCTCGCCCTGGCTTGCTCTTCACTCAAGGGGTAGCTTGGCTACCCCTTTCACTCCAGAGCGGCGCCAGACCGGCTGCGCACCTCGCCAGCTCCCGGGATGCTGGTGAAGTATCCGAGCCAGGATTGACCATGCCCTACACCATCCGGGTCGTGCCCAGCGGCCACCGCTTCGAGGCCACGGCCGACGAGAGCCTGCTCGCGGCGGCCCAGCGCCACGGCCTGATCCTCCCCTACGGCTGCCGCAACGGTGCCTGCGGCAGCTGCAAGGGCAGGGTCGTCAGCGGCCGCATCGCCTACCCGGGCGAGGCGCCGGACGGCATCGGGCCGGCCGAGAGCGAGGAGGGTTACGCCCTCTTCTGCCAGGCGCGCGCGCGCGGCGACCTGACCCTCGAGGTGAGCGAGATCCACGCCGCCGGGGAGCTGCCCGCACAGCGCCTGGCGGTGCGCGTCCAGGCGCTGGAGCGGCTCGCCCACGACGTCATGCGGCTGGCGCTGGAACTGCCGCGCGACCAGCGGCTGCAGTTCCTCGCCGGGCAGTACATCGAGATCATCACCCGCGAGGGCCACCGCCGCGCCTTCTCGCTGGCCAACGCCCCGCACGATGACGGCGCCCTCGACCTGCACGTGCGCTACGTCGCCGGCGGCGACTTCACCGAGCACGTCTTCGCCGGCATGCGGGTCGGCGAGGTGCTGCAGATCGACGGGCCGCACGGCACCTTCACCCTGCGCGAGGCCTCTCCACGCCCGGTGGTGCTGGTCGCCGGCGGCACCGGCTTCGCCCCGATCAAAGGGCTGCTCGAACACGCCTTCCACCTCGGCATCGAGCGGCCGCTGCACCTCTACTGGGGGGTGCGCGCGCGGCGCGACCTCTACCTCGCCGACCTGCCCGCGGCCTGGGCCGAGCGCTACGCCCACTTCCGTTACACGCCGGTGCTGTCGGAACCGTTGCCGGAGGACGCCTGGCGCGGGCGCACCGGCATGGTCCACGACGCCGTCGCGGCCGACTACCCGGACGCCTCGGGGCTCGACCTCTACGCGGCGGGGCCGCCGGTCATGGTGCGCGCGGTGCACGACGCCGCCAGCGCCCGCGGCCTGCCGGAGGCGCAGTTCTACAGCGACCCGTTCGAGTGGGGCGCGCCCAAGGACGCGCCGGGGAGTTAACCGACCCGGTGTTTCGTAGGTTGGGCACAGCGTAGCGTGCCCAACATCACCGGCAACTCTAGCCCGACGGCCCGCCGGCAGCCCGCAGCAGTTCGCCCGCGGCGCCCTCCTGGCCCGGCAGCCGCGCAGCGCCGATCGGACCGCTGCCGACCGCCAGCCGGTTCGCCGCCTCGGTCGCCAGCCGCGCCGCCTCGCGGTAGCAGCGGCCCGCGGCCTCGTGCTCGCCGAGGTGTTCGAGCAGGGCGCCGAGTTCACGCTGGGTCTCCACCGACGGCTGCACCGCCAGGCTGCCCTCGAGGGCGCCGCGCGCCTTGCCCCAGAGCTTGTTGCGCAGCGCCAGGCGGCCGACGGTCAGCAGCAGCACCGGGTTGCGCGGGTCGCCGGCCAACCAGCCCTCGGCCACCTCCAGCTGGCGCATCGGGCTGCCGCCGTCGACCAGCCCGTAGAGCTGCGCCAGGCGGTCGCTCATGCGCCGGTTCAGGGTCTCGCGCAGCAGCGGCTCGGCCAGGCTGCCACGATCGAAACGGATCAGGTGGCGGGCGTAGGTCAGCACCAGCAGCTCGCCGCCGCGCAGCTCGCGCGGGACCCGCTGCCAGACCGCGACCAGGGCGTCGGCGTCGTTGTCGGCGGCCGCCGCGTCGAGCAGTTCGCCGTAGACCTTGAGTTCGAGCACGGTGTACTCGTGGGCCGGGAGCACCCGGCGCCGGCGCAGTTCGGGCAGCAGCGTGCTGAGCCGCCCCCAGGCCTTGAGTTCGAGCAGCAGGCGCAGCTGCAGCTTCAGCACCTGGCGGTGGCGCGGCGCCTGGCGCAGCAGCTGCGCCAGGGTCGACTCGGCCTGCTCCAGCTGCTGGTGCTCGAGCTGCAGCTCGGCCTGGGTCAGGCCGATCGCCAGCGCGGCGTCGGGCAGGCTGTCGTGCGCCAGCCGAAGGTAACGGTCGCGCCGGTCGTCGGCACCCTGGGCCTGGGCCGCGCGCGCGGCGGCAAGGTAGTGCAGCAGCGGGGTCTCGCTGTCGTCGGCGCGCTGCAGCAGCCGGCGCTCGGCCTGGGTCCAGTCGCCCTCGGCGAAGGCCAGCAGCCCCTCGGTCAGGCCGCGCCGTGCCTTCAGGTGGCGCCGCCGCGCGCGCCAGCCGCGCCAGCGCTGCGGCAGGCGCAGGGAGCCGCCGGCCAGGCGCAGGGCGTAGTAGAACAGGATAAAGGCCGCCAGCAGCAGCAGCACCAGCACCGCCAGCGACATCTCGACGGTCCACTGGCCGACCGCGATCAGCACGTAGCCGGCGTCGCTGAGCAGCAGCTGCGCGGTGGCGGTCGCCGCGATCAGGATCAGCAGCAGGCCGAGCAGGAGTTTCACGAGCCGCCGCCGCCCCGCGCCTCGCGGTAGGCCGGCACGGCGCGCAGCGCGCGCAGGGCGCCGCCCACCTCGGGCAGGGCCGGCGCGATGTCGACCGCCAGCAGGCGGTCGAGCTCGGTGACCAGCGCCTGGGTCGCGGCATGCTCCCGGTCGAAGTAGGCGATGGCCCAGTCGCGCGCGCTGCGCAGGCTTTCGCGGTAGAGCGCCGGTTCGCCGCGCAACAGCGCCAGGCGCGCGGCATCGAGCTGCAGGCGCATGTTCTGGTAGAGGAAATACTCCAGCTCCGGGGCCAGTATGGGCTCGACCGGGGTGTCGTTGCGGCGCACCTCGACCAGCCCCTTGACCTCCCGCCAGGCGACCGCCAACGCCTCGCGCCAGCTGGCGCCGCGGGTGTCGTCCCGGGTCGGGTCGGCGCCGCCGCCGCGGGCGTCGCCCGGACGGTAGCGGGTGCCGAGCACCGGCAGGGTCTCGGTCCGCTTGGCCAGGCTGCGCAGCGCCAGGGCGAGGCCCTCGACGTCGACCGCGGGGACGGCGCGCAGGGCGGCGATCTCGTCGGCGACCTGGGCGCGCACGCCCAGCCAGACCGGGTCGCCGAGGTCGTGCAGGCGCCGGTCGGCGGCCTCGAGGGCGGCGATCGCGGCGGCCACGTCGCCGGCCAGCGCCAGGCGGTTGGCGGCGCTGCGCATCAGGTACTCGATCTCGGCCACCACCCAGCGGTTGCGATCCTGGCCGACCTCGGCGCGCAGTGCCGCGTAGGTCTCCTCGGCCAGTTCCCGCTGGCGCTCCAGCGCGGCCGCCTGCTGTTCGAGACCGGCCGCCTGCTCGGCGAGCTGCCGCTCGAGGGCGGCGCCGCGGGCTTCGCTCGCCTCCCGGGCGGAGGCCAGGCGCTGGTCGAGGGCGGCCTGGCCGGCGGCGACCGTGCCCAACCGGGTGCCGAGGTCGTACCAGACGAACAGGCCACCGAGCAGGGCGGCCACGGCCAGCAGCAGGGCGATCAGGGGCAGCCAGGAGCGGGGCGGTGTGGACGCGGTGCCGGCGGCCGCCGGCGCCGGCAGCTCTTTGACCGCCTCGGGCGTGTCCGGGTCAGCGGCCTGGCTGGTGGCGGTCGCATCCGCATTCTGGGCTGCGCTGGAGGGGGTCTCGCTGCCGGCGGATGCCGTCGCATCCTCTGCCGCGGCGGGCTCCTTGCGTTCCGGGTCGGTCATCGCTGGTCTCTTGGTGCGGTGGCGGCCTGCCGCCAGGCGACGACGGCCTCGAACAGTCCCTGGTCGGTCGCCGCATGCGCCACCCGTGCCGCCTGATCGACGCCCAGATCCCGGGCCAGTTGTAGCACACGAGCGCTGGCGACAACCAGCGGCGTCACCGCCAGCAGGCGCTGCCCGGCGGGGCCGATCAGGCGGCACAGGTTGCGCAGTCCCTCGGCGCTGGTGACCACGGCGACGTCGATCTCACCGGCGTGCCAGCGGGCGCACAGCGGCGCGGCATCGACCGCCGGCAGGATGCGGCGGTAGACCTCGGCGTAGACCACTTCGGCGCCGCGGGCGCGCAGCGTCCCGGCGAGCAGTTCGCGCCCTCCCTCGCCGCGGAAGATGACCAGGCGCTTGCCGGCGACGTCGCCGAGGTCGGGGTGGGCGAGCAGCGCCTCGCTGTCGAAGCGGGCGGCGGGCCGGATCGCCGGCGCCAGGCCGTGCGCGGCCAGTGCGCGCGCGGTCGCTTCGCCGATCGAGGCGGTGGCCAGCCGCGCCGGCCAGGCGCGCCGGGCGCGCACCGCGGCGACCCCCTGCTCGACCGCGTTGGCGCTGATGAAGATCGCCAGGTCGAAGCGGTCGAGGGCGTCGATCACGGCGGCGGCCGCCGCCGGGTCGGTCGGCGGCGCGATGGCGATCACCGGGAAGCGGATCGGCGTGCCGCCGGCGGCCGCGATCAGGTCGCACAGCGGCCCGGCCTGGTGTTCCGGCCGCGTGACCAGCACCCCGGTGCCGGTCAGCGGGCGCGCGCTCGCCGCCGGGCTCATTCCGGCTGGCCGGCGTAGACCTCACGCAGGATGCGGTCGGCCCCGCGGCCGAGCAGCTCCTCCGCCAGCGCGGTGCCGAGGGCCACTGCCTCGGCGGTGGTCCCACGCCGTTCGCCGCGGATCATTTCGCGGCCGTCGGGCGCACCGACCAGCCCGCGCAGCCAGAGGCGGTCGCCGTCGACCTCGGCGTAGCCGGCGATCGGCACCTGGCAGCCACCCGACAGGCGGGCGTTGAGGGCGCGCTCGGCGCTGACCTGGAGCGTGGTCACCGGGTCGGCCAGCGGGGCCAGCAGCGCATTGATGCGGGCGTCGTCGGCGCGGCACTCGATGCCGATCGCCCCCTGGCCGATGGCCGGCAGGCTCTGCTCCGGGGTCAGCAGTTCGCGGATGCGGTCGCCGAAGCCGAGGCGCAGCAGGCCGGCCCCGGCGAGGATCACGGCGTCGAAGTCGCCGGCGTCGAGCTTGGCCAGGCGTGAGTTGACGTTGCCGCGCAGCTCGCAGATCTGTAGGTCGGCGCGCCACGCCAGCAGCTGGCACTGGCGGCGCAGGCTGCAGGTGCCGACGCGCGCCCCGAGGGGCAGCTCGGCGAGCGTGGCGTAGTCGTTGGAGACGAAGGCGTCGCGGTGCTCGGCGCGGTCGAGGATCACCGCCAGGTGCAGGCCGGCGGGAAAGTCGACCGGCACGTCCTTCATCGAGTGGACGGCGAGGTCAGCGCGGCCCTCGAGCATGCCCTGCTCGAGCTCCTTGACGAACAGCCCCTTGCCGCCGACCTTGGCCAGCGGACTGTCGAGGATGCGGTCACCGCGCGTGGTCATCCTGACCAGCTCGACCGCGAGGCCGGGATGGTGGCGCTGCAGCGCACTGGCGACGTGCTCGGCCTGCCACAGGGCGAGCGGGCTCTTGCGCGTGGCGATGCGGACGGTGTCGGCGGTCATCGGGCGGCCTCGGGGCGGGGAAGGGGATGGTATCGGCGCCCGCCAGCGCTGGCAAACCGGGGCTGGGCGGTCCGCCGCGACGCGCAGGTTATCCCGTCATGAGTATTCACCGGCCGCCTACCGGCTCATTATGGTGGTTCGATGCCCCGGGCCGAACCCATTCAACCGACCAGTGCGCGCCGGCTGTGCTGGCTCGGCGCGCTGCTGCTGCTGGCGTGCGGCCTGGCCCGCGCGCAGCCGCCGCTGGCCGAAGCCGTCGACCTGCAGCAGCTGGCCGGCGAGATCCGCGCCCGCGGCGTGCCGCTGGTGCTGGTGGTCTGGGCCAGGGACTGTGTCTACTGCCGGGTGCTCGACCATGAGATCCTGCGGCCGCTGCTGGCCAGCGGCGACCTGGACGGGCGCGCCATCCTGCGCAAGCTCGACCTCGACGGCGCCGGGGTGCGCGATTTCGACGGCCAGCCGGTCGACGGCTGGAGCTTCGCCGGGCGCTACCAGGCGCGGCTGACGCCGACCGTGCTGTTCCTCGACGCGGCCGGCAACGAGCTGACCGAGCGCCTGGTCGGCATCAGCAATGTCGACTTCTATCCCGCCTACCTCGAGCGTGCCATCGACGCCGCCGGCACCCGGCTGCGCGCCCGCTGACCGCCGCGCACGGTGGCTCAGCCACCGCCCCGGAGCAGGCTGCGCAGCGCGGCGGCGTGGCGCCGGCTGACCTCCAGCCGCTCCTCGCACCCGGCCAGTTCGACCCGCAGCGTGCCACCGTCGTTGACCAGCGCCCGCAGGGCGGCACGCGCCACCAGGGCGTTGCGGTGGATGCGCACGAAACGTCCGCCGAACTCGTCGTGCAGCCCCTTCAGCGACTCCTCGAGCAGCAGCTCGCCGTCGTGGTAGACCACGCGCACGTACTTCTGGTCGGCCTGGAAGAAGAGCACCGCATCGACCGGCACCGTCACCAGGTCGCCGTGACGCCGGGCGCACAGGTGGCTGCGGGCGGCACCCCCGCCGGCGTCGGTCAGCCCGCTCATCTGGGCACGATTGAGGCGCCTGCAACCGGCCAGTGCGGCGGCCAGGCGCTCGGCCCGGATCGGCTTGAGCAGGTAGTCGACCGCGTGCCGGTCGAACGCCTCCAGGGCGTGTTCGCCATAGGCGGTGGTGAAGATCACCGCCGGCGGGCTGTCCAGCCCGGCCAGGTGGTGAGCCGCCTCGAGGCCGTCCATCCCCGGCATGCGGATGTCGAGCAGCACCACCTCCGGGCGCAGTCGGGCCGCTGCCACCAGCGCCTCGCGGCCGTTGCCCGCCTCGCCGACGACAGCGACGTCGGCCAGCGCCTCGAGCTGGCGCCGCAGCCGCGCGCGCGCCAGCGGCTCGTCGTCGACGATCAGCACGCGCATCACGACGGCCGCCGCGCCGGCAGGCGCAGGGTGGCATGGAAGCGGTCGTCGGCGACGGCCGTCTGCAGCAGGCCGTCGCGGCCGTAGAACGCCGCCAGCCGGGCGCGGATGTTCTCCAGCGCCATGTGGTTGCCGCCCGGGCGCAGGCCGCCGGATGCCAGCGGGTTGTCGATCTCCAGCACCCCGTCGGCGCCGTCGCGGCGACCGTGCACGCGCAGCGTGCCGCCCTCGGCGCGCGGCTCGATGCCGTGGTAGACGGCGTTCTCGAGCAGCGGCTGGACGATCAGCGCCGGCAGCGCCAGCTCGCCGTCGAGGTCGGCCACCTCCCAGCTGACCTGCAGCCGCTCGCCCAGGCGCAGCCGCTCGATGTTCAGGTAGCGCTGCGCCAGCTCCAGCTCGACCGCCAGCGGCACCCCGTCGGCCGGGTTGCCGAGGCTGGCGCGGAACAGCTCGGCCAGGTCCTCGATGGTCGCCTCGGCCAGTTCCGGCCGGCTGCGGGTCAGGCTGGCGACGGTGTTGAGGCTGTTGAACAGGAAGTGCGGGCGGATGCGCGCCTGCAGCGCCTCGAGGTGGGCGCGCGCCTCGGCCAGCACCTGGCGCTGCCACTGGTGGCGGACGTAGAAGTAGCGCAGCGACACGGCCGCGGCGATGGCGCCGATCGCCAGGCTGCGCCAGAAAAAGCCGTCGCGCCAGTTCGCCGGCAGCAGCGGGTCGAGGCCGAGGCGGGCGGCCAGCGCCAGGGTGATCAGCGCCACCGCGGCGATGACCGTCAGCAGCAGCAGGTAGGCCAGGGTCGCCGCCGGCACGTCGCCCAGGCGCGCCAGGTGGCGCCGGGCCAGGCACAGCGTGGCCGTGCCGGTCAGCGCCACCCACTGCACGTACAGCGAGGCCAGGCCGAGGGCCGACCAGCGCTCGCCGGTCGCGGCCGGCGCCAGGGTCAGCACCAGCGCCAGCATCTCGCCGATCACCACCACGGCGAAGACGACGCGCAGCCCGCAGAAGTCGGGCAGGAAGGTCGCCGGGATGTCGCGGCTGGTCGCTGGCCGGGTCATGGTGCCTGTGCGCTGGGTCCCCGCGCCAAGTCTAGCCCGGAAGTCATGCCGTCCGCCCGCGCCGAACGCCGGGACGGCGGGGCCGACTGCTATACTGCGCGCCCTCTTCCAGCAAGCACCGACGGGCAGCAGCGATGAGCGACGACAAGCCGGCCGACAAGCTCTGGGGCGGGCGGTTCAGCGAACCGACCGACGCCTTTGTCGAGGACTTCACCGCCTCGGTCGGCTTCGACCGGCGACTCTACCGCCAGGACATCGCCGGGTCGATCGCCCACGCCACCATGCTCGCCCGGGTCGGGGTGCTGAGCGCCGACGACGCCGCGCGCATCGTCGCCGGACTGGAGGCGATCCGCGCCGCCATCGAGGCCGGCCGCTTCGCCTGGTCGATCGGGCTCGAGGACGTGCACATGAACATCGAGGCGCGCCTGACCGAGCAGGTCGGCGACGTCGGCAAGCGGCTGCACACCGGCCGCTCGCGCAACGACCAGGTCGCCACCGACATCCGCCTCTGGCTGCGCGACGAAATCGACATCACCTGCGCCACCCTGCGCCGGCTGATGAGCGGGCTGGTCGGGCTGGCCGAACGCGAGGCTGCGACCATCCTGCCCGGCTTCACCCACCTGCAGGTGGCGCAGCCGGTCACCTTCGGCCACCACCTGCTGGCGTGGTTCGAGATGCTCCGGCGCGACCACGGCCGGCTGCGCGACTGCCGCGCGCGGGTCAACGTCCTGCCGCTCGGGGCGGCGGCGCTGGCTGGCACCAGCTACCCGATCGACCGCAGCGTCACCGCCGAACTGCTCGGCTTCGACGCCGTCGCCGAGAACTCGCTCGACGCGGTCAGCGACCGCGACTTCGCCATCGAGTTCTGCGCCGCGGCGAGCGTGGCCATGATGCACCTGTCGCGCATGGCCGAGGAGCTGGTGCTCTGGTCGTCGGCGCAGTTCGATTTCGTCACCCTGCCCGACCGCTTCTGCACCGGCTCGTCGATCATGCCGCAGAAGAAGAACCCGGACGTGCCCGAGCTGGTGCGCGGCAAGAGCGGCCGCGTCTACGGCCACCTGGTGGCGCTGCTGACGCTGATGAAGGCGCAGCCGCTGGCCTACAACAAGGACAACCAGGAGGACAAGGAGCCGCTGTTCGACGCCGTCGACACCCTCAAGGGGTGCCTGCGCGCCTTCGCCGACATGCTGCCCGAACTCGGCGTCAACGCCGAGAAGATGCGCGCCGCGGCGCGCCAGGGGTTCGCCACGGCGACCGACCTGGCCGACTACCTGGTGCGCCAGGGGATGCCGTTCCGCGACGCCCACGAGGTGGTGGGCAAGGCGGTCCGGTTCGGTGTCGACAGCGGTCGCGACCTGGCCGAGATGACCCTCGAGGAGCTGCAGCGCTTCGCCCCCGGCATCGCCGCCGACGTCTTCGACGTGCTCTCGCTGGAGGGCTCGGTTGCCGCCCGCGACCATCTCGGGGGGACGGCGCCGGCGCAAGTGCGCGCCGCCGCGGCCCGGGCGCGGGCCTGGCTCGAGGCGCAGTCGTAACGACGGGGAGCAGGGGCGCCGCGACCGCGGCGCCCCGCGTGATCAGCTGATGGTCGCTTCGGCGCTGTCGGACTCGCCCTTGTTGTCGACCCAGGCGAGCTTGACGCTGTCGCCGGCCTTGGCGCCCTTGAACATGAACGCCAGGTAGGGGTTTTTCGACACCGCCGGACCCCA
>Ga0326597_10006010_pt1 | contig 16708 bp, 16 predicted proteins | sample RVTome_12_FD_203789 | JGI IMG/M metagenome (GOLD analysis project Ga0326597, IMG submission 203789) | Soil microbial communities from uranium-contaminated site in the Upper Colorado River Basin, Wyoming, United States - RVT100D185 | ecosystem: Environmental > Terrestrial > Soil > Contaminated >...
GACCGTGGCCTCGATCGTTCGCCCTGGCCGCCAGACCTTCATCCAGAACCCCATGAGCAGCGCGATGGGGATGGTGCAGAGAATGGTGAAGACGCCCCAGGGGCTGTCTTTGAGCGCGTTGACCACCACCAGGGCGAGGACCGCGAGCAGAATCACCATGATCGCCAGGACCGCGACCATGGCCAGGATGCCGGTCACCCGCCCGGTTTCCTCCTTGGCCATCTGGCCGAGCGACATGCCATCCCGGCGCATGGATCCGAACAGGATGACGAAGTCCTGCACCGCGCCGGCCAGCACCACCCCGACGACGATCCAGATGGTCCCCGGCAGATAGCCGAACTGGGCCGCCAGGACCGGTCCGACCAGGGGGCCGGCACCGGCGATAGCGGCGAAGTGGTGGCCGAAGAGGACCCAGCGGGGGGTGGGGACGAAATCTCGTCCGTTGGCGAGCCGTTCCGCCGGGGTGGCCCGGCGGTCATTCAGCTCGAAGACCCGGTCGGCGAGAAAGCGGCTGTAGAAGCGGAAGGCCACCAGGTAGGTTCCGACGGCCGCGAGGACGAGCCACGCGGCGCTAATGGTCTCTCCGCGGTGCAGGGCCAGACCCCCCCACCCGGCCGCGCCTGCGAGGGCGACCGCCAGCCATCCTAGCTTCCGCATACTCTAAACACTAGCCCGGGATCGGCCGGCTGCACAGCGCCTCCTTGCCGGGCTTTCGAACGAGCCGTACCTTCGGAGCGCATGGCATTGTCATCCTTTGGCTTCGGCCATCGTTCCCCGTGGGAACAAGACGCCCCGGAAGTCGGTGGTGCCGTGCTCGCGGAGCCGGATCCCCAGCCGATTCGCAAAGGCTGGCGGGGCAAGGTGGCCATTGTGACCGGGGGCGCCACCGGCCTGGGGCGGGCCATCGCGATGGAGTTCGGGCGGCTCGGATGCCATGTCGGTTTCTGTTTCGTCAACATGCCCGGCCGGGACGTGACCGAGCAGGCGCTGCTGGTCGAGACCGCCCTGACGTCCATGGGGGTCGGCGTTCACGCCTGCCGCTGCGACGTGCGGGACCGGTCGGGGGTGGAGCGCTTCGTGGAGGAGGTGAAGCAGAAGCTGGGTGGAGTCCACTTCCTCATCAACAATGCGGGCATCGCTAGTGACGGCGCGCTGTGGCGTCTCAGTGAGGAGGCCTGGCGGGAGGTGCTCGACACCAACGTGACCGGCGCGTTCAACTGCATCCGCGCCGTCGCGCCCACGTTCCGGACCCAACACTACGGCAAGATCGTCTCAGTCAGCGCCCACCAGGCGGAGCGGCCGGGCTTCGGCGTGGCCAACTACGCCGCCAGCAAGGCCGCCCTCCTCGGCCTGACCCGCGCGGCCGCCGTCGAGCTCGGCCCGGCCGGCGTAAACGTCAACGCGGTAGCTCCCGGCTTCATCCGAACGGAGCGGATGGCCATGCTGCCCGCAGAGGTGGTCGAGCGGGCCCAGAAGAGCTCCGTGCTGGGTCGGGTGGCCGATCCCGACGACGTGGCGCACGTCATTTCCTTTCTGTGTTCCGAGGAGGCGAGACACATCACCGGACAAACCATCGTCGTGGATGGGGGGTTGTCGCTGGAGTAGGCGCCGCCTTGCGGCGAAAAACGGGTGGCTGCGGCGCGTCCCCGGTACTGTCATCCCAAGCGGGGCGAGGGATCTTGCCGGCCAGCATCGACACAACTTGATCCCCGGCTTCACCGCCGAGTACCTAGTGAACCGCCTCGTGTACTTCGAGGACACACCCAACAGTCGGGCGGCGGTGCAGCGAGAGCGGCAGATCAAGGGCTGGTCCCGGGCCAAGAAAGTCCGCCTGATTGAATCCGTGAACCTGGATTGGCGGGACCTCGCGGCGGATTGGTTCCCGGTCCTGCCCGAGCAAGATCCCTCGCTCCGCTCGGGATGACAGCGGGCGCCTCTCGCGCGCGCCCCGAAGCTCTCACGCTCTTCAACCCTCCCGCCCACCCGGTTACTTTCCCCGCCGTGAAACCCATGCCCGTGATCATTGCGTTGCTGCTGGCCGTGGCGAGGGCGGCGGACGGCCAGCAGCTCGTGGCGCCGGTGCCGGTGGAAGCGCTGACCGGACAACAGGTTGCCCTCCTCCCGCTGACCCTGGTGGCCGCCGATCCTGATCTCCAGTCCGATTCCGTGTACTCCCGGTACCAGGACCGCCGGACCACCCTGTCGTGGGCGGACTCACTCATCGGTGAGGCCTTCACCGGCCGGGCTCCGGAGGTGCAGTGGGTGCTTCCTCCCACGCTCCGAAAGTTGGCTCGTCGCTCGCCGGGCATCGTCGGCGATCCCGACCAGATGGGCCAGGCGGCGCTCCGGGCGCCCAAGATGCGCAACCTCCCCGACCCGCTGCGCTCGTCATTGCGGAACCTGATGGCCCTGGTGGGAGGACGGGTGGCGATGGTTCCCGCCGCACTCGCCTTCGGCCGGTCGGCGGACGGCCGCCTGCAGGCGGACCTCACCCTGGTCGCGGCGGACACCCGCTCCGGCAAGGTGCTCTGGCGCAGCGTGGCGGTGGGAAGCGGGGAGAATCCGGATCGGGCGCTCCAAGCCGCGCTCGTCGCCGTGCTGCCGCTCGACTCCGGCGGTCCATGACCTACGATGTCACCCTCATTCCCGGCGACGGGATCGGGCCCGAAATCACCGCGCAGACCGTCAGGGTATTGGAGGCCACCGGCCTCCGGTTTCATTGGGACGAGGAGCTGGCGGGCATGGCGGCGGTCGAGGCGACCGGTACGCCCCTCCCCGACGCGACGGTGGAGAGCATCCGGCGCAACGGGCTGGCGCTCAAGGGCCCGCTCACGACCCCGGTCGGAACCGGTTTTCGGTCGGTCAACGTCGGTCTCCGACGAGAGTTCGAGCTGTTCGCCAACGTACGCCCCGCCAAAATCATCGTGCCGGGCGGGCGCTTCGAGAATGTCGACATCGTGCTGGTGCGGGAGAATCTCGAGGGGCTCTACATCGGCGTCGAACACTTCGTTCGGGTGGGCGATGACCCCCGCGCGGTCGCCGAGTCGATGGCCATCGTCACCCGGATGGGATGCGAGCGAATCGTCCGCTACGCCTTCGACTACGCGCTGAAGCATGGCCGGACCAAGGTCACCATCGTTCACAAGGCCAACATCCTCAAGATGGTGAGCGGGCTGTTCCTGGAGGTCGGCCGGGCGATCGCGCAGGAATATCAGGGACGGGTCGGCGCCAACGACATGATCGTGGACAATGCGGCCATGCAGCTGGTCATGCGGCCGGAGCAGTTCGACGTCATGGTTACCACCAACATGTTCGGCGATATCCTGAGCGACGAGGTGTCCGGGTTGGTCGGCGGGCTGGGGCTGGCGCCGGGGGCCAACATCGGGGCCAAGGCGGCGATCTTCGAGGCGGTCCACGGCAGCGCGCCCGACATTGCGGGGCAGGGGATCGCCAACCCATCGGCGCAGATGCTCGCCGCGGCCATGATGCTCGACCACATCGGCGAGCTGGAGCGGGCCCACCGCGTCCGGCAGGCCGTCACCGATACCATCGTCGGGGACAACCTGCGTACCCGCGACCTGGGCGGGACCGCCTCGACCGAGGAGTTCGGGCGTGCCGTTGCCCGGCGGGTCGCCTGAGGCTCCCTGCGTCAAGTGCCAGCGGCGGGTCCGCGGACTGTCGTGGGGGGAACTCTGCCCCCAGTGCCGGGCCGAACGGTGGGCGCGTGCATCCCGGCTGGGCGGCCGCATCTCCCTGGTCGCGACGGCCCTGATGGCGGCCTACGTCGCGCTGCGCCTTCCGGGCGATCCGACCGCCCGTTTCTACGGGGCCGTCGCGGTCGTGGCCACCTACATCATCGTGCGGCGGATAGCCAGCCGCATAGCCATGGAGTTCCTCCCCCAATGAGCACGCTTATTCCCGGAGGCCGGTGGTCCGGTCTCTTCCTCCTCACGCTGATGCTGGCAGCGCCCGCGGCGGCGCAGACCTCCCTCACGATCTACAACGACGGCCGGGTCCTGGTGCGGCGGGCGGTACCGCTGGCGGTTCCGCAGGGGACCTCCGCCCAGCGCGTCGCCCTGGGCGCGCTCGATCTGGCCTCCCTCTTTTCCCTCGATTCGACGGTGACGCTCACGGCCGCAGCCTACGACGGTGCGGTGGACGAGGAAAGCGTGCTCCGCCGTTCCGTCGGGAAGCGCCTGGTCTACCGGGTGGAGGAGCCCAGGGATACGCTCAGCGCCCTCGTGCTCGGCGTGGATCCCCTCCGCCTGCAGCTGCCGGATGGACGGGTCAGCTTCGCGGCGCCGGGCATCGCTCTCTACCCGGCGGAGCTCGTCGTCACCGACCCCACGACCCGGCTCGAGCTCACCAGCGCGCGGGCCCAGGACCGGCTGAGGCTGGGCTATTTCACCGGTGGAGCCTCCTGGCAGGCGAGTTACCAGGTGGTCCTCGGCGGCGCCACCGCCCGGGTGAACGGCATGGCGGTGCTCGAGTCACAGTCGCTTCGGGCGGAGGATGCCGAGATCCAGCTGCTGGCCGGGTCGGTGAGTCGGGCGGAGGCTCCGAAGATCCCCCTGCCGAGCAGACGAGTCGCGGCCATCAGCATGGACGGGGCCTTCGAGGCCCAATCGGTCGCCGAGCAGCGGGTGGGCGAGTTCCACCTCTACTCCCTCGCCGGACGAAGCTCCCTGCTACCGGGACTCACCACCTCGGTGGCCTTGTTCGATCCTGCGATGGTCTCCTACGAGCGCAACCTGGTGGTTCGCGGCGTGGTGCCCTACTGGGGAGGGTTGCCCCAGCGGGGTGATGAGAGCGAGGTTCCCGTCGAGGTGGGCTACACGCTCAAGCGCGTCCGGAAGACGGACTTCGGTGATCGCCCCCTCCCCGGCGGAACCGCGCGGCTCTTCCAGGCCGACAGCGGCGGCCGGCTTCAGTTGGTCGGCGAAGCCCGACTCGACCACACGCCCGCCGGTGAGGCACTGCGGCTCTCGGCCGGCACCGCGTTCGACTTCACGGCCAAGCGGGTGCAGACGTCGTACGCCACTCGTCGGGACAGCACCCGCGCCGGCTGGCGCACCTGGGCGACCGCGGACTATCGGGTGACGGTCGCCAACGCAACGGACAGCGCGGCCACGATCGATGTTCGAGAGGAGCGGGGCGGCGAGTGGACGGTGCTGGCCAGCTCGGTGCCGGCGGAGAAGGTGTCCTCGACGGTGACCCGTTTTCGGGTGAAGCTGCCCGCCGGCGGCGAGTCGGTCTTGACCTACCGGATCAGGGTGATCTGGTGAGGGGGCACCGACGGCCGGATGACAGAGGGGCAACGATGACGGAGGGGACGAGATGACGGAGGAGGCCAGCGTCACGACCACAGACCCAGATTCCTGCCACGATGATGGCGGTGAGTGAGTGACCAGCCAGCCGGTCGTCATCGCCCACATCTCCGATCTGCATTTCGGCGGCCACGCCGACCTCCCCCAGATCGAGGCCCTGGAGACCTTTCTCCCCGGCCTCGGCGCGGTCGCCACGGTCGTCTCGGGCGACCTGAGCCAGCGGGCCCGGCATGGCGAGTTTCAGGCCGCGCATGCCTTCCTGAACCGGATTCGGCCGCACATGCCGGTCCTGGTGATCCCCGGCAACCACGACCTCGAGTGGTGGAAGAGTCCGCTCGACCTGTTGGGGCCGGCCCGCAAGTATGCCAAGTATGCCCGCTACTTCGGCGATCTCACGCCGGTGATGGAGTTGCCGGGGGGGGGGGCGATCATCGTGGGGGCGCTGAGCAGTTTCGGCGTGGCGTTCGGATCGCTGACCTGGAATATCCGGGACGTGGCGGTGAAGGGTCACCTTCCGGCGTCCGAGACCACCCGGGTGCAGGCCATCTTCGCCCAGGCGCCGGTGGAGGCCGCCCGCATCCTCGCCATTCACCACAACGTGCTGGCCGGCGCGCTCTCGCGGCGGATGGGGCTGGCCGGCTGGCGGCGGGCGCAGCTCCGGCTGCTGGCCACCGGGGCCGATGTGATCCTGTGCGGCCACGATCACCAGGAGGGGGCGGGCCAGGTCGGGGGCGCACTCGCGGTGAGCACGTCGGGCACCCACAGCCACCGCACCCGCCACGGCCGGCCGTCGGTGTTCAACCTGGTGAAGATCGACGCGCACGCGGTCCACATCCAGCACTATCGGTGGGAACACCTGAGCCGCCGGTTCCTGCGGTCCGAGACCCATTCGTTCGCCCGCCATGGGGCGCGGCGCCTGCCGGTTTCCGTCGCAGGTGGAGCCGACGACGCTGGCTGAGGCGACCGACCTCCTGGAACGGCGCCTCAGGATGCTGGGCCTGGGTGACCTCGAGCGGATCGAAACCCATGCCAATCTGGTCGTCATGGTCAGCCTCGGCGCTCGTCGAGTGCTCCGGGTCCACCGGGGGTACGGCGCCGCGCCGGATCGGGTGCTGCGGGCCATCGTCCGATTCCTCAACTCCCGGCTCCCCCGCGCGACTCGCCGCGCGGCGGAGCGGGAGTTCCTCGCATTCCCCGTGGACGTGCATGCGCCACCGGCACGTCCGCCCCGGATGGAGCGTCCCCGGCCGGGCGACGTCCTCCTGCTGCATCGGCTCCAGCAACTGCACGCGCGGCTCAACGCGGAACATTTCGGCGGCCTCCTCGCATCGCTGCCCATCAGGCTCTCGTCGCGGATGCGCACCCGCCTGGGCGAGGTGAGCATGGATCTGGGGACCGGGAAGCCGGTGGAAATCGCGCTCAGCCGGCGACACCTGGCTCGGCATTCGTGGGCCGAGGTGGAGCACACCATGTTGCACGAGATGGTCCACCAGTGGCAGGCGGAGACCGGACTCCCGGTCGACCACGGTCCCCGGTTTCGCCGGAAGGCCCGACAGGTGGGGATCGAGCTCGGCGCCGCCCGTCGGGTGGTAGACGGGGGACCCGTACCGGCCGCTCTGGACCTGGGATGGGGCGTGGCGGTCCCCCTGCCGGCTCTGGTCGACGGCAGGTGAGGCGTTCACCGCGGAGCCCCTACACGAACCCAGCCGGACCGCCTAGCTTCAGAAGCTGGGACCGTCGCTCCATCCAACGAGGCAACTCATGTCCACGGGGACAGTTACATCTCAATTCAACGGTGTCGATTTTCTCGATCTCGACCGACTCCTGAGCGAGGACGAGCGGGCGGTGCGCGACACGGTGCGCACCTGGGTCGACGAGAACCTGCTGCCGGTCATCGGCGAGGCCTACATCGAGGGGAAATTCCCCCGGCATCTCATACCGGGGATGGCGGAGCTGGGGCTGTTCGGAGCCAACCTGCCGGAAGAGTACGGCTGCACCGGGCTCAACAACGTCGCCTACGGACTCATCATGCAGGAGCTGGAGCGGGGCGACAGCGGGATCCGGTCGTTCGCGTCGGTCCAGGGCGCCCTGGTCATGTACCCGATCTATGCCTTCGGCTCCGGTGAGCAGAAGCAGCGGTGGCTCCCCCGACTTGCATCGGGACAGGAGATCGGCTGTTTCGGCCTGACAGAGCCCGACTACGGCTCCAACCCAGGCGGGATGATCACCACCGCCCGGGAGACGAAAGACGGGTGGGTGCTGAACGGCACCAAGATGTGGATTACCAACGGGTCCCAGGCCACGGTGTCGATCATCTGGGCCAAGACCGGAGAGGTGACTGACCCCAGGTCCATCCGCGGCTTCATCGTCCCCACCGATACCAAGGGCTACACCGGTAAGGACCAGAAAGGGAAACTCTCGCTTCGCGCGAGCGACACCAGCGAGATCCATCTGCAGGACGTGCACCTTCCCAGGGATGCGATCCTGCCCCAGTCGGGCGGCATCAAGAGCCCGCTCATGTGCCTCACCCAGGCCCGCTACGGTATCGCCTGGGGAGCCATCGGGGCGGCGATGGCGTGCTACGACGAGGCTCTCCGCTACGGCCAGAGCCGGATCATGTTCGACAAACCCATCGCCGGGACCCAGATCCAACAGGTGCGCCTGGTGGAGATGCTGACCGAGATCACCAAGGCGCAGTTCATGACCCTGCAGCTGGGACGGCTCAAGGACGCGGGAACGATGACGCCGGACCAGGTCTCGCTCTGCAAGCGAAACAACGTCAGCATGGCCTGCGATTGCGCCCGCGAGGCGCGCCGGCTACTCGGCGCCAACGGCATCCTCGTCGAGTACCACTCGATGCGGCACATGGCCAACCTTGAGTCGGTCTACACCTATGAGGGCACCCACGACATGCACTCCCTCATCGTGGGTCAGGCCATCACGGGGCTCGCGGCGTTTTCGTGAGGACGCAGAAGGCGCAGAAGACGCAGAGGACGCAGGGGTGGGGCGGGACCTCTCCGTCCTCCGCGTCCTCTCCGACCTCTCCGTCCTCTGCGTCCTCTCCTAATGTGACACTTCCGGACATCGCGCGTATCTACATAGCGTGAGCCATCCCTCCCCCGTGCATAATCCCGAAACTCCTGCCGCTCCCGGCCCTCTCCCGGAAGCGGAAGCCCTTTGCCGGGACTGGTTTGAGGCCCACGGTACCGCCGTTTACAACTACTTCCGATTTCACGTTCCGCTCCCCGATGTCGCCGAGGACCTGACGGCGGAGACCTTCTTCAAGGTGGTGCGGGCCGCGGCCAGGTTCGACCCGGAGCGGGGGACGGCAAAGACCTGGATCCTGACCGTCGCCCGCAACGTCCTGACCGATTGGCGCCGCCGGGCCCGTCTCCGGCAGTACGTCTCGATCGGTACGATGCACGACCTCGCGTGTGACGCGCCCTCGCCCGAGGAGCGGTTGCTCAAGGAGGAGGAGGTCGGCCGCATGCTCGACGCAGTGGCCACGCTCGCCGCTGCCGACCGGGAACTGATTGGGCTGCGGTACGGCAGCGGACTCGACTCCGCGGAGATGGCTCAGGTGCTCGGCATCAGCGAAGGCAACGTCCGTATGCGGCTCTGGCGAGTCCTCGGCAGGCTCCGGAAGGTGCTCGGTCAATGACCGACGACGCGAACCTGCCGTCCGAGCTGGAGGAGCTCGACCGCTCCCTGCGCGAGATCCGGTTCGCGGCGAGGGCGTCGTTCGGGCCGGAGTTGCTGGGCCGGCTGCGTCGTGGCGAACGGTCGAAGGGTGCCGTTCCGCCGGGGCGCCGTCGCTCCGCATTCCTCGGGCTCGCCGCCTCGCTCGTCATCGCCGCGGGGACCGTCCTCGTGCTGCGCGGCCCGCCACAGATCGTCGTCGATCGCTGCTGCTACGATCTCGATGGCGGCGGAGATGCAGACGATGGGGTGCTTATCCTGGCCCAGCGCAATGCCCGGGTACACCGGCTGCGTGTATATGAGGATCTGGACGGCTCGGGAAGCTACACAGCGGGCGACCTGGTGCGACTCGATCGGGGCGCCAGGCCAGCCGTCCATGGGCTGGCGGGAGAGGGGATCGTCACCGTCGAGCAGTGCTGCCTCGATTTCGATGGCGGTGGTCCGGACGACGATGGCCTGCTGGTGATCGCGGTTCCCCCTGAGCGCGTCGTGATGGCCGCAATCTACGAGCGCGGACCGGAACCCTCCGATTCTCGCGCCGCCGCAGGCACTTTCCCGCTCCGTTGACCACCGACCCTCCACGCCCTTCTCAGAGGATTCCGGTTCATGACACGAACGAGTCTGCTCGTGGCCCTGGGTCTGCTCGCCGGCCCTGTCGCGCTAACCGCGCAGATTCCCGACTCGGTCCGCCGTGACTCGGTCCTGACGCTCGAGACGATCGAGGTTGTCGGGTCGATTGTCCCGACCGCCGGCCCCACGATCGGCTCCGGGGTCCCCGCCCGGATTTCTACGGTCAGCGGGGAGCAGATCGATGCCTGGGAGCCGCGGCTGCTCGCCGATGCGCTGGCCACTCAGGCGGGTATTTCCCTCTACGACGATCTGGGCAGCGCGTACAAGCTCAATCTCAGTACCCGCGGGTTCAACGTGGGCCCGGTGGTGGGCCTGCCGCCGGGGGTGTCGGTGTTTCTCGACGGAGTGCGCCAGAACGAGCCTGACGCCGCCGAGGTGAACTTCGATCTCCTCCCGATGGAGCACGTGCAGCAAGTGGAGCTGCTGAGCGGGTCGGGCTCGTTGCTCGGCCCCAACTCGCTCGGGGGCGCGGTCAATCTGGTTACCCGCCGGGGCAGGGGGCCGCTCGAGGCGGAGATCGAGGCATCCGGAGGCTCCTATGGCACCGCCTCGGGCGAAGGCTCGATCGCCGGTGCCACGCGGGGCGGGATGGACTACTACGTTGCCGGGGGGTACGAGCGGGAGGATGGGTGGCGCCAGGCCACCGGCGCGGAGAACTACAACGGCTTCGTCAACCTGGGCCGGCGGGGTGGGCGGCGCGGGATCAGCTTTCAGGGCTTCGGGGCCAAGTCGCGGGCGGAAACGGCCGGCTCATTGCCCGAGAGTATCCTCCAGATTGCCCCGGAGACCAATTTCACCGAGGGGGATTTCGAGGATCTCGACCTCCTCCAAGGTACGGTGACGGGCTATGCGCCGGTCGGTCCGGGTCGGGGCAGCTTCACGACCTACCTGCGCCGGTCCCATGCCGAGCGGTTCAACGTCAATCAGGCCCCCGACGACAACATCCGCTCGATCACCACCAACGGGACGCTGGGCGCCAATCTCGACTGGCGCTGGACCCGGCCGCTCACCCAAGGGGAGCTGTCGCTTCGGACCGGGGTCGACGCCTCGGCCAACCGGGTCCACATCAGGCTCTTCGAGGAGTCGCCCGCGCCGGCCACCGACCGCACGCTGACGACCGATGTGAAGAGCCCGAGTTGGGATGTGGCCGGCTATGCCCTCGGTGATTACCGGGTGGGCCGGGTCACCTTCTCCGGAGGGTTCCGCTACGATTACATCAGGATCCCGTTCGAGGACCAGCTCGACCCGGCCGCGGACACCACCAACAGCTTCCAGCGCCTGAGTCCCCGCGGCGGGATCAGCCTGCAGGTCGGACCGGCCGCGACGCTCTACGGCTCGGTGGGACAGAGTTTTCGGGCTCCGGCCATCCTCGAGCTGGCCTGCGCCGACGAGACGGCCGCGTGCCCTCTTCCATTCGCCCTCGGTGACGATCCACCGCTGGATCCGGTCGTGGCCACCACCATCGAGGCCGGGGTCAAGCTGGTTCAGGGGCCTGTCATTCTGAGCGGATCGGTCTACCGGACGGCGGTGCGCGACGACATCTCATTCATCCAGTCGGAGAACGCGGTCTTCGAAGGGTTCTTCGACAACATCGGCGACACCCGGCGGGAAGGCGTCGAGCTCGGGGTCGAAATACTGCCGAGCGCGAGCGTGTCGCTGTACGCCAACTACGCGTACACCAGGGCCACCTTCCGCGACCCGGCGGACATCTTCAGTATCCGCGCCGATGACGAATTTGCCGGGGAAGCGTTGGCCGGTGACAACCAACTCGAGGTCGGCGATCGCCTCCCCCTGGTCCCGGCCCACCAGGCGAAGTGGGGAGGACTGGTCCATCTCCCCCATGAGGTCGTCGTCGGCGCGGATGCCAGATACACCGGACCGCAGTGGCTCCGGGGCGACGAGGCGAACCAGACTGCGCCCCTCGGCGGGTACGTCACGGTGAATCTCCGTGCCGGCATTCGACGAGGCGGATGGGAGCTGTCGGCGGTGGTTGGCAACGTCTTCGACTCGAAGCGGCCGGTGTTCGGCACCTTCAACGAGAACCGGCGCACCGGGGAGCTCGAGCGGTTCCTCACGCCGCAGGGCGCGCGGGCCCTCAAGGTGGTCCTCCGCCGCGGATTCGGAGGGTAGCGGCCGGCACCTTCTCTGGCGGGAGGGGACGTGGACTGAGAGGACGCGGAGGACGCAGAGGACGGAAATGGCGGAAAAGTCCCACCCCCCCTTCTGTCCTCTCCGTCCTTTCCGTCCTTTCCGTCCTCCCCGCTTTCTACTAGCTTTGCCGCGGGTTTCAGGGGCTCGTTCCGGAGACTTTTCTGCGGGAGCGTACGTTTTGAAGATCGCAGTCTGCCTCAAGCGGGTCCCGGACATGGAGCTGCGGTTCTCCATCGCAACCGATCGGAAATCGTTGGATCAGGGCGGGTTGAAGTACGAGATGGGCGACTTCGACGGGTATGCCCTCGAGGTCGCCCTCCAACTCGTGGAGAAGCAGGGGCCGGGTGAGGTGGTGGTCCTCTCACTCGGCCCCGACGGCGTCCAGGAGACGCTGCGGAAGGGCCTGGCCATGGGTGCGGCCCGTGCGGTGCACCTCAAGGCCGACCAGGTGCCGTTCGACGGCATGGCCATCGCGCACGCGTTGGCGGCCGAGCTCAAGGATGGCGGCTACGACCTGGTAATGTTCGGCCGGATGGCTACCGACACCGCGTCCGGCACGGTGGGGCCGATGACCGCAGAGCTGCTCGACCTCCCCTGCGTCACCGCGATCTCCCAGCTCGAAATCGCCGGCGGCCGCGGGACCGCTCGTCGCGACCTCGAAGGCGCGGCCGAGACGGTGGAGTTCACGTTGCCTGCCGTGCTCACAATCGACGAGGGGATCGCCCGCGCCCGCCTCGCCTCCCTCAAGGGGATCATGGCCGCCAAGAAGAAGCCGCTGGAGGTCAAGCCTGCGCAGCTCGGCGAGGCGCGGCTCACGATCGAAGCGATGGCGCTGCCGGCGGAGCGGACCGGCGGCCGGATCGTCGGTGAGGGCGCCGACGCCGTGCCCGAGCTGGTGCGGCTGCTCCGGACCGAAGCGAAGGTGCTCTGATGGGGGCGATGTTCGCGTTCGCGGAGTCGCGGGGTGGCGAGCTCCGCAAGGTCGCCTATGAGGCGGTCACTGCGGCGCGCAAGGCGGCGGACGCCTCCGGAGGCGGCGAGGTCCATGCGCTGCTGGTCGGGGCGCCGGGGCTTGCCGGGCGGGCCGGTGAGCTCGGCCGCTACGGCGCCGACGTCGTCATCGTGGTGGAGCATGCGGCGCTCGAGCGCTACAGTCCGGAAGTATGTGCCGCCACCGCTGCGGGACGCCTCCGGTCGGGCGGCTATCGCGCGGCATTCTTCGCCGCGTCGGCGCAAGGCCGGGACCTCGCTCCGCGCGCGGCCGCGAAACTCGGTACCAGCCTCGCCTCCGATGTGACGGAGTTCGAGATCCAGGGCGACGCCGTGCTCGCGCGTCACCCGGCATACACCGGCAAGGTGATCGTCACGCTCCGGCTCACCGGGGAACCGGCGCTCCTGTCGCTCCGGCCCGGAGCCATCACCGCCGCTGAGCAGCCGCGCACCGCTCGAGTCGAGAGGGCCGCTCCGGGCATCGATCCGGCCTCCGAGCGGGTGGTGGTGAAGGAGCTGAGTCAGGGCAGCGCGACCCTGCTCGACCTCGGCGAGGCGCCAGTGATCGTGAGCGGCGGGCGGGGGCTTCGGGCCGCGGAAAACTTCAAGCTGGTCGAGGACCTCGCCGCCGCCATCGGGAACGCGGCCGTCGGTGCCACGCGTGCCGTGACCGATGATGGCTGGCGGCCGCCCACCGACCAGATCGGTCAGACGGGCCGGCTGGTGAGTCCCGACCTCTACATCGCAGTCGGGATCTCCGGCGCCATCCAGCACCTGGCCGGCATGCGGACCGCCAAGACCATCGTGGCGATCAACAAGGACAAGGACGCTCCCATCTTCAAGGTGGCCGACTACGGCATCGTGGGCGACCTCTTCGAGGTCGTGCCCCGGCTGACGCAAGAGATCCTGAAGGTACGCCGGGGCCAATAGCCCCAAGCCAACAGATCACAACACAGATGCCGGGGGCGGTCTCGTGACCACGATCGAAGCCACCGCTCCAGGGCGGGCCGGACGACTGCTGCGGGTGCTCGGCGTCGCCTTCGGCATCGCCGTCATCATCGGCAACACCATCGGGGTCGGCATTCTCCGGACCCCCGGCGACGTCGCCGCCCGCCTGCCCAGCTCGCCGCTCTTCCTGGCGGCCTGGGTGCTGGGCGGTATCTACGCGCTGCTCGGCGCCGTCTCGGTCGCCGAGCTGGGCACGATGTCTCCTCGCTCCGGGGGCCAGTACGTCTTCGTGCGGCGCGCGCTGGGAGAGTACCCCGGCTTCGTGGTGGGGTGGAGCGACTGGATTTCGAGCTGCGGCAGCACGGCCGCCGTCAGCATCGTCACCGGCGAGTATCTCGGCGTGCTCATTCCCACCCTCGCCGGGCACGAGTCGCTGATCGCGAGCCTGGCGGTAATCATCTTCAGTGCCCTCCAGTGGCGCGGGGTTCGCTGGGGAGACGTGGCCCAACAGATCCTGAGCCTGGCCAAGGCGCTCGCGCTGGTCGGGCTGGTGGCCGTGGCCTTTGCCCTCGGCGAGCAGACCACCGCTCCGGCTGCGGCGGCGACGGTGCCCCGCGGATTCGGCTTGTTCCTGGCGTTCATGCTGGCGCTGCAGGGCGTGATCTTTACCTACGATGGCTGGACCGGGGTGATCTATTTCGGGGGAGAGGTGAGGAACCCCGGCCGGGACATCCCCCGGTCGATGATCGGCGGCGTGCTGTTGGTGCTGGGCATCTACCTCTCGCTCAATCTCGCCTTCCTCTACCTCCTGCCGATCTCCCGCATGGCCAACGAGCCCTTCGTGGCCGGCGCGGCCGCCGAGGCCATCTTCGGCGCCCGGGGCGACACCGTCATCCGGACCATCATGGTGGTCTCCGCGATGGGGGCGATCAACGCCATCATCCTCATGTCGTCGAGAGTGCCGCTCGCTATGGCGGGGGATGGCCTCATGCTCCGCGAGGTCGCCCGGGTGAACCGGGGCGGGACGCCCACGGCGGCGCTGCTCCTGAGCGGGGCCATCGCGCTGGGGTTCATCGTGACCGGAACGTTCGAGCGGGTGCTGGCGTTGCTCGCGTTCTTCTTCGTCGCCAGCTACGCGATGTCCTTCCTCTCCGTGTTCGTGCTCCGGCGGCGGGAGCCCGATGCACCGAGGCCCTATCGGGCGTGGGGCTATCCCTGGACCACGGGGCTGGTGTTGGTCGGCTCGGTGGCGTTCCTCGCGGGTCAATTGATCGGCGATACCCGGAACACGCTCTGGTCGCTGGCGCTGATCGGGCTGAGCTATCCGGTGTATCGCTTCATCCGCCGAGGCCGGGCCGCCATGCCGAAGGGGTAAAGGTCCCTCAATTGGGAGGGCGCCCTGTGTCCGAAGCAATCCCCTCGCGTTACGCTGGGAGATAGCCACGGGGGCTCCGCCCCCTCACAAGGACGGCGTGAGGCTTCGCCCCCTCGCAATGACGACAGTCACCCGGCGCCCCGCACCAGCTCCTGGATCCGCCGCACGCCCTCCACCACCGCCGTTTCCTCCGGCCCAAAGGAGAAACGGACATAATTGCGAAACCGCGAGGGTCGTCCACTCCGCCGCTTGCCCGGGTTCACGTCGAAGAATTCGCCTGGCACGCAGATCACCTGCCGCTCGAGCCCGGCACGGAAGAACGACATCCCGGTGTTGATCGCCGGCGGCAGCGACGAGACGTCGCCCCACCAGTAGAAGGTTCCCTCCGGCTCCAGGTCGAACCGCACCCCCGCCGCGGCCAGACCCTCGCCCAGAATCTTGCGCTTGCGGAGAAACGCGGTACGGATGGCGGCGGTCTCCGCGCACGCCACCGCGGGGGCGAGCAGCGGAACCGCCGATCGTTGCAGCGGCTTGCTCCCCCCGCCGTCGAGGAAGGACCCGCTGCTCGACACCGCCTCGATCACCTGCTGCGGACCCACGATCCAGGAAGTGCGCCATCCCGGGTAGCGCCAGTTCTTGGTCAGCCCGTCGAAGAGGACGACCGGATCGGCGTCGACGTCCCCCACGTACCGCGCGGCGGAGACCAGGCCGGACCCGTCGCCGGCGTCGCGCCAGATATAGTGGGAGTAGAACTCATCGATCAGCAGGGTGCAGCCCAGCTCCCGGGCCAGGCCGACCCAGCCTTCCAGCTCTTCTCCCTGAATCACCTTACCCGTGGGATTGCAGGGGTTGGAGAGCAAGAGCGCGGAGAGCCCGCGGCCGGTGATCTCGCGCTCCAGGTCCTCCAGGCTGAAGTGATAGCCGGTCTGTCCCTCGAGCAGAATGGGGATCGAGGTGAAGAGCTTGAAGATGTCCAGCAGCTCCTCGTACGCCGTATAGTCCGGCAGGAAGTGGCCCAGATTCACCTCCCCCAGGGCCGCCACCGCCCGGGTGAGCGAGGCCCGCCCGCCGCCGCAGACGCAGACGTTGCGCTCGGTGTACTGGGAGCGCTTCCCCTTCCGGTAGAGCTCGTTGTACAGCCCGGCCACCGCCCGCCGCAACTCCCAGATGCCGGGAATCGGGGCGTACTCCTGGTCGTCCACCCCGATCTCGACCTGGTGCACGCGGGGCGGCGCGCCGGGCAGCGGCCCGGTTTCCGGCTGCCCCTGGCCCAGGTTGCACCAGTCGGGATGGCCGTAGCGGAACCCGCGTCGAGCGGCTTCGGCCATGACGTAGATGACCCCAGTGAAGGGGACGGGGCGGAAGCCCGGGATGATGGGTGGCTGCGACATGGGGGGAATTAACAGCGGCGGGAGAGTGGAGTAAACCGTGAAAAGTGAAAAGTGAAAAGTGAAGAGTAAAAAGTAAAAAAGGCGCTTCAGGAAGTTGTGTGGGCATTGGGAGCTGCTGCGACCGGATAGAGATCGAGTCCGCCCAGGTGGAAGTAGATCGCGTGGCGGAAGCGATCCCGGTTGCGAAAGCCACAGGC
>Ga0326597_10006011_pt1 | contig 16708 bp, 17 predicted proteins | sample RVTome_12_FD_203789 | JGI IMG/M metagenome (GOLD analysis project Ga0326597, IMG submission 203789) | Soil microbial communities from uranium-contaminated site in the Upper Colorado River Basin, Wyoming, United States - RVT100D185 | ecosystem: Environmental > Terrestrial > Soil > Contaminated >...
CTTCTGGATGGTGACGGTCGCGAGCGTCTGGGTCTCACCGCGGATCTCGACACCCTCCTTGGCCTCCACCGCCTGGTGGAGCCCGTCGCTCCAGCGCCGGCCCGGCATCTGACGTCCGGTGAACTCGTCGACGATGACCACCTGCCCGTCTTCTCCGATGATGTACTTCTCATCCTTGTGGAAGAGCGTGTACGCCTTCAGAAGCTGATGAACGACGTGGATCTTCTGGCTCTTGGCCGCATACTCGGCCTCGAGCGCCTCGATCTGCTCCCGCTTCTGGTCGACCGAGAGATCTTCGGACTCCTGGATCCGGCCGATCTCCTCGGAGAGGTCGGGCGGAGTGAACGCGTCGGGGTCGTTCGGGCTGAGCTCGTCGAGGCCGCGGTCCGACAGCGAGACGTTGTGTCCCTTCTCGTCCATCGCGAAGTACAGCATCTCGTCCATCTCGTGGAGCCGCTTCTCCCGCATGTAGTCGGCTTCCACCTTGTTGACGAGCGTCTGAAGCGACGGGTCGTCCGCGAACATCTTCAGCAGCTTGCGGTGCTTCGGCGCGCCGCGCTTCACGGCGAGCATCTTCTCGCCGGCCTCGAACTCCTCGCCGGCCTCGATGTGCTTCTCCGCCTCGCTCACCAGCTCGTTGGTCACGCGAAGCTGCTTCTTGAACAGGTTCGCGACCATCGGGTTGAACTGCTTGAACGGCGTCGACGTGTCCTTGCCCACCGGCCCGGAGATGATGAGCGGGGTGCGGGCCTCGTCGATGAGGATGGAGTCGACCTCGTCGATGATGACGTAGGCGTGCTCGCGCTGCACCCGCTGCGCGAGCTGGTGCACCATGTTGTCGCGCAGGTAGTCGAACCCGAACTCGTTGTTCGTGCCGTACGTGATGTCGGCCCGGTACGCGGCCTGCCGCTCCGGCGAGCCGGGGTCGTACTTGTCGATGACGTCCACGGTGAGCCCGAGGAAGCCATAGATGTTGGTCATCCACTCCGCGTCGCGCTGGGCCAGATACGAGTTGACGGTCACCAGGTGCGCGCCGCGTCCCGCGAGCGCGTTCAGGTAGAGCGGCATGGTCGCGACGAGAGTCTTCCCCTCACCCGTCGCCATCTCCGACGCCTTGCCCCGGTGCAGCGCGATGCCGCCGATGAGCTGCACGTCGTAGGGGATCATGTCCCACACGAGCGGCTGCCCCGTGACGGTGATCTCGCGGCCCATGAGCCTGCGACACGTGTCCTTCACCACCGCGAACGCCTCGGGGAGGATGTCCTCGAGCGTGTCCTCGATGACTTCGAGCAGCTGCTTGTCGAGCTCGTTGATCTGGAAGGACAGCGTCTCGCGCTCGTCGGCGCTCTCGCTCTTCCGCTTCTGGTCCCGGAGCTCCTCGATCTCTCCCTTCAGCTCGGCAGTCGCATCGGCGATCCGGCCGCGGAACTCGTCGGTCTTCGCCCGCAGCTCGTCGTCCGTGAGGGACTCCAGCTCGGCGTAGATCTCGTTGATCTCGTCGACGAGGGGCTGGAGCTTCTTCGCCTCCCGCTTGTGGCTGGAGCCGAGAAGGGCTTTGATGGCGGATTTGAACAAACCAACCTCTTGCAGTGGGAGCTCGGAAGTCGCCTCCCGGCCCCGGTTTCGTCGTGACAGCACCCGCGTAGCACATGAAACTACCCAAAGGGGGTGCGGTTAAAACCCCCGGCGACAGGAAAAGGTCGGCCCACTCGTTTCGAAGTGCACCGAAGGAATACTTTGCTCATGCCCTCGAACGGGGTAGTTTCCGCCTATGATATCGACACCCGTTACCAGATCGGTACCGATCATGGAGGAGGTGGCCGTGCCGCCACCGTCCCCCTTCGGGAACGGCGACGGTCAGCACACGCGGCTGAAGGTGCAGGCGAGGGCATCGCGGACGATCAGGCGTCACTTCGTCCGGGCACTGCGGCGCATCGCGATCCTGGGTGCGGCCGATCTGGCCGTCCTCGAGGTCGCGGGGTATGCGATTCAATGGTTGCGGTCGGCGAGTTGGGCGCCGGCCGCCCTGGTGGAGTTCTTTCCCGTGGGCTTCATGGGGGGCTGGGGCGCCCACGCGGCGATCATCGTGGGGCTCGTGTTCGCGGGTGCGTACGCTTCGCAGGAGCGTTGGGCCGCTCCTTCGCTGGTGCTGCGCGGCGTGGCATTCGGGACGGCGGTTGCCCTCTGGCAGTCACTCGATTCTCGCGGGTTGGCCTGGACCGGACTCCACTGGGCCGTCGTGACCGCAGGACTCAGCATTGCTTTGACAGCGAGTCGGACGGCCCTTCAAAGGCTGGTGCTCCGCTTTCTCACAATGACTCATTCCGGAGAGCGGGTCATTCTCGTCGGAGACCCGAGCCGGCCGGAAGGTGCGTACGCCGCCCGGGCGGTCATGGAGTGGCAGGGCATCCACTCGCTCGGTTGGCTGTCCGAGCAAGTTGACGTGGATGATTATCTGGGTCACCCCTCGACCGTGTGGGAGGTCCTCCACGAGACCCGTACGGACACCGTCGTTCTTTGCGACACGCTGACTCCCGAGATTTTTCATACGGTCGTGGAAGCCGCGGCGGTCGCCGGCTGCAAGGTTCTGTCCGTTCGTACCCGCGCCACCATGTTGGCCACACAGCCGCGGCCCATGCGTGACCGCCGCTTGAAACTCATGGAGTTGACCTTCCCGGCTGGGCGCGCCGGACAGGCTGTCCTGAAGCGTACGTTCGACTTCCTGGCCTCAACGGTCCTGCTGCTGTTGCTGGCTCCGCTGTTCCTGGTTGTCGCGCTACTCATCAAGCTCGACTCGCCGGGACCGGTCTTCTTCATTCAGGAACGGGTGGGCAAGGCGGGGCGGGTATTCCGGATGATGAAGTTCCGGACGATGCGGGTGGGCGCCGACGAGGAGAAAGCTCGGATGGCCCACCTCAATCAGACGGGGGACTCCCGCCTTTTCAAGATCCCGAACGACCCCAGGGTTACCCGGATGGGCGGGTTCCTCCGGCGCTGGAGCCTGGACGAGCTTCCACAGCTCATGAACGTTTGGCTCGGACGGATGTCCCTCGTGGGCCCACGCCCGTTCTTCGAGTCGGATCTCGCGGCCTACGATGACCATCATTTCATTCGGCTCGCGGTGAAGCCCGGCGTGACGGGGCTGTGGCAGATCCGCGGCCGAAGCTCCATCGTCGACTTCGAGGAAGTGGTCGAGCTGGACAGCGAGTACGTCGAACGCTGGTCGTTCGCCCTCGATATGCAGATCTTGTTCATGACCCTGCCGGCGGTGCTCCGCAGGACCGGCGCCTACTGAAGGCAGCGGTGTTGATTGCCGTTCCGAATCCTACCTCTCCTTCGGCTTTATCGACTTTGAAACGCTCCCACCTCTGGACGGCCACGTTCGTCCTGCTCTCGATCTTGGGAATCCCGTCGCAGGGCTCGGCCCAGCAGACCCTCTCACCCGCCGAAGTGCAGCGCCTGATCCAGCAGAACCCGGATCTGGTGCGGCAGCGGCTCCAGCAGTCGGGGATGAGCGAAAGCGAGATCCGTGCCCAGCTCGGAGCCGCCGGGATGCCGACGAACCTGCTCGATCAGTTCCTGAGCGGGACCACGGTGCAGCCGGGAGCGCCCATCGACGGAGGCGTCATGCGGGCGATGGAGCTCCTGGGTCTGAGCATCGAGCCGGACGGGCTCATGCCGATGGTGCCCCAGACCGGACTCCAGTTCCGGGGCGATCTCCCGCGGGACTCCGTGGTCGGCTTCCCCATCTTCGGCGTGAGCCAGTTCCGACGGGCGACCACCCAGTTCCAGCCCCTGCTCTCCGGACCCGTGCCGAGCAACTACCGGATCGGGCCGGGCGACGGAATGGTGCTGGTGCTCACGGGCGACGTGCAGATCGCGCACGAGCTCGCGGTCACCCGCGAGGGGTACGTCGTGATCCCCAACGTGGGGCAGATCGCCGCGGCGAACCTGACGATGGACGGGTTGCGGGCGCTGCTCCGCGAGCGGCTCGCAGCGTCGTATTCGGGCATCGAGCGGGGGACGACGACGTTCGACGTCTCGATCTCCCAGCTCCGCACCAACCAGATCTACGTGATGGGCGAGGTGCGGCAGCCCGGCGCCTACCAGCTCTCATCGGTCGCGACGGTCATGAACGCGCTCTACGCGGCGGACGGGCCGACGGACCTGGGGTCGCTGCGTCAGGTCCAGCTGCGACGCCGGAGCGGTGAGGTCGTGACGCTCGATCTATATCAGTATCTGCTGGAGGGCGACGCCACGAACGACGAGATCCTGGAGCAGGGCGATATCGTGTTCGTCCCGGTGCGCGGCCGGCAGGTGTCGCTGCACGGATCGGTCACCCGGCCCGCCTTCTACGAGCCGGCGCCGGACGAGGATCTCTATGACATGCTCCGCGCGGCGGGAGGCTTCGGGCCGGACGCGCGCAGGAGCCGGATCACCATCCACCGGGTGCTCGATCCGGGTGCTCGGGGTCCGGGACTGACCGACAGGGCGGTCGTGGATCTCGCGCTCGAGCCTTCGGACGATCCGATGAACACGAGGTATCTGGGCGGCGTGGTCGTGCCGCCGGTGGGACTGCAGCACGGTGACTCGATCGTCGTGGACGGCGTGCCCGCCCTCGCGGACGGCTACTATGTGACCATTCGGGGGCGGGTGCAGGCGCCGGGACGGTTCCCATGGCGGGACGGTATCACGCTGCGCGAACTGGTGGCGCTCGCCAGGGGGCCGACGGTGGGCGCGGATCTTCGGGAGACCGAGGTGGCGCGTCTCCCCGACGACCGGCTGGCCGGGGAGCTCGCGGAGCTCATGCGCGTGCCGCTCGACTCCAGCTACCTCGACCTCGCCGGACCCGACGAGCCGTTCCGCGGCCCGAGGGGACTCTCCTTCCCGCCGCCCGGCACAGCGCCCGACTTCGAGCTCGAGCCATTCGACCAGGTGACCATCCTGTTGCAGCCGGACTTCCAGCTCCAACGCGAGGTGTCGATCACGGGAGAGGTCTCCGTCTCGGGACGCTACACGCTGCTGAACAAGGAGGACCGACTCGTCGATCTGGTGGCGCGAGCCGGGGGACTGTTGCCCACGGCGTACGCGGACGGGGCGCGGTTCTACCGCACCGAGGGCGGGCTCGGCCGGGTCGACATCGAGCTCCCACAGGCGATGGCCGACGCCTCCAGCGCGCACAACATCGTGCTGGAGCCGGGCGACTCGCTCCACATCCCGGTCTATTCTCCCACTGTGGTCGTGCAGGGAGCGGTGAACTCGCCGACCGCCGTGCTCTACCGGGCCGGCCGAGATCTCCAGTATTACATCGAGAGCGCCGGCGGCTTCCGGAGAGACGCCGACGAAGGTCGGACGGCCGTGCGGTACGCCAACGGCCGCGCGGAGTTGAGGGACAAGTTCCTGTTCTGGTCGAGCTATCCGACGCCCGGGCCGGGAAGCGTGGTGTCGGTGCCCACGCGGGCGCCCGAAGACCGGATCGAGTGGCGGGCGCTGGTCACGGATCTCGTGGCGGTGACGGGGTCGATCGCGACGTTGATCGTGGTGCTGTCGAGATAGCGTGAGCGGGCGCGGCGCGGTGCGTTACATGTAACGCACCGCGGCGGAGGTCCGATCGTGAACGAGCGAAAGAAGATGACCGTGCGCGAGCGGGTGGCCGCCTATCGGGCCCGCCTGCGGGAGGAAGGGCTTCGCCCCGTCCAGGTGTGGGTGCCCGACGTTCGCAGTCCGGAGTTTCGCGCGGAAGCCCAACGGCAATCGACGCTGGTCGCCCGAAGTGCCCAGGCCGCTGAGGACCAAGCATTCATCGACGAGATCGCAGAGCTCGACGAGGCGTGACACGCGGGGAGATCTGGACCGTCTCGGGCAGCGGATACGCAGGCAAGCCCCGCCCCGCCGTACTCGTCCAAGACAACAGCTTCGACGGCACGAACTCCGTGACGATCTGCGTTTTCACGACGGATCCGACCGAGGCACCGATCTTCAGGTTGCTGGTGGAGCCGGACCCGCAGAACGGGCTGCACGCGCCGAGCCGCATCATGGTGGACAAAGTGACTATGGTCCCGCGCGCGAGATTGAGAGATCGCGTCGGTCGGCTCGGTGACGAAGACATCGCGCGACTGAACCGCGCCCTGATGGTTTTCCTCGGGCTCGCCGCCTAGCCTCCGCCGCCGACTTGCTCTCGCACCTCGTAGTGCACCACCCGCTTATCGAAGCGGATCATCAACACCTGGGCCGCTTCCGGCACTACGGCGCTCTCAACTTCGTCGCCCGCGAACCTGCGGATGGCATCCATCGATGTCCACTCGGTCACGATCCGGAATGCCGAGCCCTCGTCGTGCTCACGGCGAAGGATGGTGGCGGTCAGGAACCCGGGGATCTCGGCGAGACCGGGGAACGTCTTGGTTCGCAGATACTTCTCGTACGCGTCGCCCGCGTTGGGATCCGTGACGCAGGTCCAGTGCCGTGAGATCATCGGGGTACTCCTTCAGGGGTGGTGGTTCATGCTTCCGACGGGACGTCACCTGCCGGTGGAGGTCTACTCGCCCGAGCGAAGGAGCCAATCCGCCGCGGCCATCCACTGGAGTGAGTCCGGCAACGCCCGAAGCGGCGGGGTCGGATCCTGGGTGATGAGCAGTGCGTCCGCGTCCGGATACGCTTGTGCTGCCGCCTCGAGCGCCCTTGCCTCGCGCTCCCACGTTGAATCCTCTGTGGTGTCCATGGAGAGCTGTACCAGCAGTGGCGGGTCCCCTGGTCGGGTCGCCAAGAAGTCGACCTCCAGGTCATCGCCGACGCGGAGCCACGTCACGGAATACTCGCGCCGCTCCAACTCCAGCAAGACGACCGTCTCGAGCGCGCGCCCTCGGTGTTCTCTGCCCGGTCGCTCGTAAAGCGCGATCAGGCCGGGATCGATCGGATACGCTTTGCGAGGGTTCACCATACGTTGCCGCTCGGAGGCGCTGTGCATATCGAGTACTCGTACCAGGAAAGCGTCCTGAAGGTGGGCGAGGTAGGCATGGAGCGTGTCCTTGCCAACCTGAACCCCTTGCGAGCGCAGTGAGTGGTAGAACTTCTGGACGGTGAATAGACCACCGGGATTGGCGAGGAGGTGGCGCTGAAGCGCTCGGAGGGCTGTGATGTTCGTCACGTTGTGGCGCTCGACGACGTCCCGGAGCACCATTGCGTCCACGTATCCGGTCAGCAGCCTGGCGCGGTCCCGGGCCTCGACACCCTGCGCTTCCGGAAATCCCCCCACCTCGAGATAGTCGCGAAGCGCCCGATCGAGAGTTGCCCTATCGGCCGGGCTGGTTTTCGGCCAGGGAGCTCCAGGTTCCTGGCCGGCGTGTCTGAGCGTCTCTCGGAATCCGAACGGATGCACCAGAACCTCGAGGAGGCGGCCCCGCGAGGCGGTGGCCACCTCCCGGCTGAGGAGCTTCGCAGACGAGCCGGAGACAAACAACTCAACCGCTCGTGTCTCGGCGAGGCGATGGACGAGTGATTCCCATCCATCGACAAGTTGCACCTCATCCAGGTACACTGTCAGAAGCCCGTTCTGGCGGAGGGTGGGGAACTGGCGCTCATGCTCCGCCATCATCCAGCCGAGGTCCGCAGCGGTCATGCCGACCAGTCGCTCGTCCTCGAGACCGATCAACAGTTGGGACTCGGGCGGCCGCCCCTCGGCGATCCGATCGGCCCGCTGCTGCTGGAGGAATGACGTCTTCCCGCCGCGCCTCACCCCAATCACCGCCAAGGGCTTACCGGGGATACGCGGGAGCCGAATCTCTCGCCGAGTCAGGGCTCCGGGGGGCTGCACGATGGACTCGGCGAGCTTGAGCCGGAGGACGTCACGGGATACGGGATCGGCCATGGTTTTCCCAATTATCCTTGTGCGAGGGATAGATGTGCTTCTATTTATCCTTTCGTAAAGGATATAATCAAGCGCACCGGACCGGAGGCTGGACACGACCTCATCGCCGAGGATGGGTCGCCTCCACCCCCGGGCGCGCCCATAGCCAGATCGGTCGGCTCAGCTCTTGACGATCCACCCCCTCCCCACGTCTCCCGCCTCGCGCGCGACCGCGTGCCGGCCGTCGACGAGCACCCGCGCCGTCTCGGCGATCCAGCGGTAATCGAACGAGGAGTGGTCGGTGAGGATGACGACCGCATCGGCCTCCGCGAGCGCCTTCTCGGTAAGCTCGATCGACTCCAGCTGATGGCCCTCTTCGTGGAGCTCCGCCACGAAGGGATCGTGGTAGGTCGCCACCGCCCCATCCGCCTCGAGCAAGCGCAGCACGTCGAGGGCAGGCGACTCGCGCACGTCACTGATGTCCTTCTTGTACGCGACCCCGATCACGAGCACGTTCGAGCCGTTCACCGACTTCCGGTTGCGGTTCAGCGCCTCGCGCACCTTGCCGACCACGAAGTGCGGCATCTCGGAGTTGATCTCCGAGGCGAGCTCGATGAAGCGAGTCTTGTAGTTGAGCGTCCGCATCTTCCACGAGAGATAGTGCGGGTCGATGGGGATGCAGTGCCCCCCGAGCCCCGGGCCGGGCGTGAACTTCATGAACCCGAACGGCTTGGTCGCGGCGGCGTCGATGACCTCCCAGACGTCCACCCCGAGCCGGTCCGCGATGAGCGCGGTCTCGTTGGCCAGCCCGATGTTCACCGCGCGGAAGGTGTTCTCGAGGATCTTCGTCATCTCGGCAGCCTCGGCCGAAGAGACCGGGACGATGGTGTCGAGGAACCGCTCGTAGAACTTCGCGCCCGCTTCCGTGCACGCCTTCGTGATGCCGCCGACGACCTTGGGCGTGTTCTTGGTGTTCCAGGTCGCGTTGCCCGGGTCCACGCGCTCGGGGGAGAAGCACAGGTTGAAATCCTTCCCTACCTCGAGCCCCGCAGCCTCGAGCGCCGGTAGCATGACTTCGCGCGTCGTTCCGGGATACGTGGTCGACTCGAGCAGGATCAGCTGGCCCCGGCGCAGCGCGTCGGCCACCGACTTCGAGGCCGCCAGGATGTACGAGACGTCCGGGTCGCGGGTCTTCGAGAGCGGCGTCGGCACGCAGATGGACACCACGTCGCACTCCGCGAGCCGCCGCATGTCAGTCGTGGCCTCGAGAAGATTCTCACGCTTGAGCGCCGCCACCGCCCCGGACTTCACGTCGAGGATGTGGGAGCGGCCCGCGTTGATGCCCTCCGTGACCTTCGGATTCACGTCGAAGCCGATGACGTGCATGCCCGCCTCGGCGGCCTCTACCGCGAGGGGCAGTCCCACGTACCCGAGCCCGATGATGCCGAACGTGAGCTCGGCGTTCGGGGAGCGAGTGTTGGCGTCAGCGAGCATGGAGCGGCCTTGGGGGCGGGGGCATGTAAGGAGGTGGCACAGCGCACAACGATAAGCGGCGGGGCCGGGGAGTTCCAGGGATGAAGGACCGGGTGAGCCCGACGAGGGGGCGCGGTTTGGCATGGGGGCGCCCGGTCGGCGGATCGAGATTGCGTGGAGATTGGACCATCGACCGACCTCGACTCATTCGGAAGGCCGGCTCAGTTTTCCGCGGAAACTGCGGCGCGCGCGCTCGCTGTCCTACGGGCGATGTTCGAGGAGCTGAGCTGAACTGAGCTAGATCCTGGCGTTCTGCACGTACGCGGTCATCGGCGGCGCGGCTGCCTACGCCCGAGAGATGGTCGACCGGCACCTGCCTCGCGGTCCCGAAGATTTCGACCGGTGGATCTGCCGCCGTGTTCTGACGCCGGCGGCTCCCTTGTTCAACGAGGTCCCATTCCTCCTGAGCGAGGATCCATCGACGGCCAAGGCTCGCAAGCTGAACCTCTACCATGCGACGCTCGCGACCCCCATCCGGCGTCACACCGAACTTTCGTCGTCCACTCGGCCAAGCACGATCCGGAGGAACTGCTCGATGGACTCGAGCTCATCGAGCGCGCGCATGACGAGGTCGTAGTCGAGGCCCACGTACTCATGAACGAGGATGTTGCGGAAGCCGGGAAGGCGCGCCAGCTCGGAGACCAGGGGCTCCGGAAAATCCGGGAGCCTGGCCAGGTTGCGCACGGCGCTCGTGTAGTCCTCGAAACGGTGCCCCTCGCGCGCCGACAGATCGCCGGCCACGTCGATCACTACCTGCGCCACGGTGAGGAGCGAGAAGAGCACGTCGTTGTGCAGCGAGAGGTCTGCCTCCAGGGCAGCCGAGCTGGTCACACGCGGCCGGAGCTCACGCAGATGGTCGAGGTGCCGCCGCAGCTCGGCCAAGCGCTCCACGAGGTAGCTCATCGGGACAGTGCCTCTCGTTTGATGCACGACGTTCTGCGAAGGAACGGCTTAAGGTCCGCCCATCTCAGCTGCACGTCGCGGGCAAAGGCGCGGTCGCGCTCCACGTCGAACACGGCCAGGGGCCGACCGTCGAGCGCGATGCTGCGGGCAAGGCCGGGCGGCACGTCGTTCAGGATGACCAGGTCCACGTCGTTCGTGCCGAGCGCCTGGACGAGTTCCGAGCCGAGCTGGACCCGAACCTCCCCTCTTTCGGACGGGCTCGGATACCTCGCGCGGTCGAGCAGCACGCCCACGTCGACGTCACTTTCCGCATGACGCTGGCCGCGCGCGGTGCTCCCATGAAGATAAGCCGAGACGATACCACGGCCGCGCTGCTGCTCGAAGAAGCGACCCGCGAGCAGCACGATCTGCTCGGCGGTCGGGACCATGCGTGCGTGGATGGCGTGCCCCGCGGCCGCGACAAGGCGATTCAATGTATGCACCGTCGGGCGCGTCTGACCCGCCTCGATCCGTGCCACGACTGACTGTGTGGTTCCCGCTCGCTCAGCGAGTGCACGCTGCGAAAGGCCGGCCCTACTTCGGGCCGAGCGGACGAGACCGGCGGCGTCGATCATCGAAGACATGATCAATGATAGCTCGCAAGCTATCACCCGGGCAATCGCACCGACGCCCTACCCCACCGCCCCGCTCCATGCCTCGTTCTCCATGTACCACTGCACCGTATCCGCCAAGCCGTCCTCGAAGCCACGCGTCGGGCGCCAGCCGAGCTCCTCCGTCGCGCGTGAGAAGTCGATGGCGTAGCGCCGGTCGTGGCCTGGGCGGTCGGTGACATGCTCCATGAGCGACTCTGACTTCCCGAGGATGGAGAGCAGCGCCTTCACGACCGACAGGTTCGTCCGCTCTGCGTCCCCGCCCAGGTTGTAGACCCGTCCCGCCCGACCGCGCTCGGCCGCGGCCAGCAGCCCGGCGCAATGGTCCGCCACGTGGATCCAGTCGCGCACGTGGAGGCCGTCGCCGTAGACCGGGAGCGGCTCGTCGGCGAGCGCGCGCGTGATCATCAGGGGGATCAGCTTCTCGGGGTGCTGATACGGACCGTAGTTGTTCGAGCACCGCGTGATGACGACGTCCATACCGTGCGTGGCGTGATAGGCGTGGACCAGGTGGTCGGCGGCGGCCTTGGTCGCGGAATACGGAGACCGGGGCGCGAGCGGCGTGTCCTCGGTGAACATCGGGGCGGGCCCGCCGTGCGCGGCGGCGGGGTCCCGCCATGGCAGCTCTCCGTATACCTCGTCCGTGGAGACCTGTACGAAGCGCCGGACGCCGTGCCGGAGCGCGGCCGACAACAGAACGGCCGTGCCCACCACGTTCGTCTGCACGAACGGGGTGTCGGCGGCGATCGAACGGTCGACGTGCGACTCGGCCGCGAGATTGAACACGACGTCGATCTCTTCCATGACCTCGTCCACCGCCTCGGCATCGCAGATGTCCGCCTGGACGAACGTATAGCGCATGTCGTCCTCGACGTCCTCGAGATTCGCGAGGTTCCCGGCGTAGGTGAGCTTGTCCAGGTTGACGACATCGAGCTCCACGCGCTCCGAGAGGAGGTGGCGCACGAAGTTCGACCCGATGAACCCGGCCCCCCCCGTCACCAGTGCCTTCACCGCCATCCTCCGGGCTCGGCCAGGATCGGATTGCAGCGGTCCTCCGCGATCAGGTTCATGGCGCGGTGGAGCGAGGGGACCGTGCCGGCATCCGTCCACCATCCCCTGACGAAGTGGTGCTTCATGGTACCGGTCCGGATGTAGTGGTTGTTCACGTCCGTGATCTCGAGCTCGCCCCGGTCGGACGGCTCGAGCGTCGCGACGATGTCGAATACCGTGGGGTCGTACATGTAGCAGCCGGTGACAGCGTAACGCGTCGGCGGATCGGAGGGCTTCTCGAGGATGCCGGTTACCTGACCGTTCTCCAAGGTGGCGACACCGAACCGCTCGGGGTCGTCCACCTCGGCCAGCAGGATCATGGCGCCCGACGGGTCGGCCCGGAAGCTCGCGACCGCGTCGGCAATGGGGTCCTGGAAGATGTTGTCGCCGAGCATGACCACCACCGGCTCACCGGCCGCGAAGTGGTCAGCGAGGCCGAGCGCTTCGGCGATGCCGCCTTCCCCCTCCTGATACGCGTACCTCAGCTGCTTCAGGCCGAACTCCTGTCCGTTCCGGAGCAGGCGGAGGAAATCCCCCGCGCTGTCGCCACCGGTGACGATCAGGATGTCGTCGATGCCCGCGTCAACGAGCTGCTGGATGGGGAAATAGATCATCGGCCGGTCGTAGACCGGCAGCAGGTGCTTGTTGGTGACCCGCGTCATGGGGAGGAGCCGCGTACCGAGCCCTCCCGCCAGGATGACGCCCTTCACCGCCTGTCAGCTCGCTTCAATGTCGCCCGTCTCCGTCAGAAAGCGGCGCAGTGCCTCGCGCCAGTGCATGCTCGTGCGCCCGAGCAGCGCCTCGGTCGCCCGGATGTCCAACACCGAGTAGGCCGGTCTCGGGGCCGGCGCGCCCCACGCCTCGGTCGATGCCGCGCCGAGCGACGTGGCGATACCGCACAGCCGGAACGCCTCGCACGCCAGCTCGAGCCAGGTCGCTTCGCCGCCGTCTGCCACGTGCCAGGCACCCCGTGCGCGGTGGCCGAGCAGGTCCAGGATACCCTCTGCCGTGTTCCGTGCCCAGGTCGGGCGGCCGCGTTGGTCGTCGACGACGCGGAGCGTCGGCTCTCCGGGCGCGAGCGCCTCCGCCCTGCCCCGCGCGATCATCGCCGTCACGAAGTTGCGGCCGCCCACGCCGTACAGCCAGCTGGTCCGCATCACGAGCGCGGAGGGCGACGACGCCAGGGCCGCGCGCTCGCCCTCGAGCTTGGTGCGGCCGTACACGCAGCGCGGGGCGGCGGGATGATCGGGCGGGTACGGGACGCGGGCATCCCCGTCGAAGACGTAGTCGGTCGACACGTGGACCAGCCACGCGCCGGCTTCGGCGGCGGCGGCGGCCACGTTCGCGGCGCCGTCACGGTTCACACGCTCCGCGAGCTCGGGCTCGGCCTCGGCACCGTCGACGGCGGTGTACGCGGCGCAGTGCACCACGGCCGTCGGCCGGTCGGCCCGGGGCGCGCCCGCGAGCGCGCCCCGGACCGCCTCCCGGTCGGTCACGTCGAGGTCCGCGCGGGCCGACGCCTGGACGGGGTGTCCTCGCCGGCGCGCGGCGGCCACGACTTCGGTCCCCAACAGGCCGGCCGCACCGGTGACCAGTAATCGGCTCATCGCATAAGGAAAGAGCCCCTCCGGTGCCTACCGGAAGGGCCCTCCCACTCTTCGCAGCGCGCGCTCGGAGGCCGGATCAGCCGTTGGCCACCAGAACGGGCGCCTTCTGGATTTTGCCGGCCGAGATGCAGCGCGTGCATACGCGCACCCGGCGACGTTCGCCATCCTTGTCGACGATCTTCACCGTTTGGAGGTTCGGCAACCAACGCCGCCTCGTCCTGTTGTTTGCGTGGCTGACGTTGTTCCCACTGCTGGGCGTCTTGCCACACGTATAGCAAACTCGAGCCATCTTATCCCTCGCTCTGACCTTCGTCGTTCCCGCCCGGGGCGACCCGAAGCTGGAGGACCTCGATGAAATGTGTGGCGAACTCAGCCGCCAGCCGGTCGCCGTCCCCGATGGTGCCAGCTTCGGTCCAGGCGTTCAGCACGGAGTCGTTGACCGCCGTGACCCGCCCCGTCAACCAGACGTCGTTACCGGTCTCGATCTCGCCGCCCTCGACCTGAACGTCGGGCGACACGGAGATCAGGAACGGATTCCCGTTCGGCATCTGGAGCCAGTACCCCTGCGTCCCGAGCGTGCTCGCGACGGGGACCTGCTCCAACCGGATGTCGTCACCCTCGAAGGGCGAGGCATCCATCTGGATGCGCGCGGCGCTGATGACGGGGGGCCGGTTGGCCTCCTCCTCTTCAGCCGCCGCGACCGAGTCGGCGTAGGCTTGCCGCATGTCCAGCTCGTTGCTGGCCTGACCGTTCAGCCAGTACAGAAAGCCGGCGATGGTCGCGAACGCGAGAATCATCAGGGGCACGCCGAGATTCGTTGCGCCGCGCCGGGATGCGTTGTCCGCCATTTACGTCGTCCTGTCAGATTGAAGTCGACCGTCTACGAAGATCGGCACAAACTAATCGACGAGCTCGATGAGCGACATGTCTGCCGCATCACCCTTGCGATTGCCGAGCTTCAAGATCCGGGTATAGCCCCCGGGGCGCTCGGAAAAGCGCGGCGCGATGTCGTCGAACAACTTACCCAGCACGTTCCGGTCGTGGATCTTCCGCGCCGCGAGCCGCCGCGAGTGAACATCGCCGCGACGCGCCAGCGTGATGAGCCGCTCGGCATACGGCCGGAGCTCCTTCGCCTTGGCGGACGTGGTCTCGATCCGTTCGTGCAGGAACAGCGACGCGGCCATGTTGCGCAGGGTGGCCTTCCGATGGCTCGGCGTCCGGGAAAGCTTCCGGCCCTTCTTACGATGCCGCACCGTTACTCCTCGCCACCAGCGGTGGCCTCGGCTTCTTGATCGACGAAGAAGAGGCGTCCGTCGTCGCCCTTCTCGAGCTGCATCCCGAACCTCAGGCCGTGCTCGTCCAGGAAGTCCGAAATCTCCTTCAGCGACTTCTTGCCGAAGTTCTCGATCCCAAGCATCTCTTCCTCGCTACGCTGCACCAGATCACCGAGGGTGCTGATGTTCTCCTTCTGGAGCGAATTCCGCGAGCGCACGGAGAGCTCGGCCAGGTCGTCGATCGACTTCTCGAACAGGTCCTGGAGGCGGTCCGGCACCGCGATCGCACCGGCGGGCGCGACCTCGGGAAGCCCACCCTCGCCGAAGTACAGCATGTACTCGAAGTGCTTCCGCACCAGCTGGGCCGCGTACTTCACGGCCGCTTCAGGCTCCACGGAGCCGTCGGTCTCGATCTGCATGGTCAGGCGGTCGAAGTCCGTCCGCTGGCCCACGCGGGTCTCTTCAACCGAGAAGTTCGCCCGGCGGACCGGGTTGTAGATCGAGTCGATGCGCACCAAGTCGACCGGAGCGCCACGCGGCAGCGTGTGCTGGTCGGAGAGCACGAAGCCCCGGCCCTTGTTCACGTGCAGCTCGACGCGGACCGCGCGGTCCTCCTGGAGCGTGAATAGGTGATGCTCCGGGTGGAACACCTCCGCCCCGCCGCTCTCCTGGATGTCGGCCGCCGTCACGGCGCCCGCCTTGTCGACGTTGATCTCGAGCACCGCGCTGTCGACGTCCTCGTCGAGCGCGACCACGAGTGACTTCAGGTTCTGGATCACCTGATGCACGTCCTCGACCACCCCTTGGATGGTCTGGTGCTCATGCACCACGCCCTCGATCCGGAACGCCCACACCGCCGAGCCGCGAAGCGACGACAGCAGAACGCGCCGCATCGAGTTTCCGAGCGTATGGCCAAAGCCACGCTCCAGAGGCTCGATAACGAACACGGCGGAGCGCGTGGGATCCGGCGAATCGAGAATCTCGATACGCTCCGGAAGCACGAGCCCAGTCAGATCTATCTCCACATTGTCCTCCTGATGGACCGTTGACGCCCGGACCCGTGGTAGGGGTCCCCGGGGGTCGTATTACTTCGAGTAGAGCTCCACGATCAGCTGCTCCTGGACGGCGAGCGGAATGTCGGCCCTGGTGGGCTGACGAACCATGCGGCCCACCCGGGCCTTGTCGTCCAGAGCCAGCCACTCGACCAGCGACGGGCGCGTCCGCGCCTCGAGGCTCGCCTGGACCGGGAACAGGTCCTTCGACTTCGCCTTCACCGAGATCTCGTCACCCTGCTTCACGTGATAGCTGGGGATGTCGACGATGCGCCCGTTCACTTCGACGTGCCGGTGACGCACCAGCTGGCGCGCCGAAGCGCGGCTCTGCGCGAAGCCCATCCGGAACACGATGTTGTCGAGCCGCGTCTCGAGCGAGATGAGCAGGTTCTCACCCGTCACGCCCGGCACGTGGGCCGCGCGCTCGAACAGGTTGCGGAACTGCTGCTCGTGCAACCCGTAGATCCGCTTCACCTTCTGCTTCTCACGAAGCTGGACGGCGTAGTCGGACTGCTTGCGGCGGCGCTGCTGCGCGGGGCCATGCTGGCCCGGCGGATAGGCGCGACGGTCCACGGGGCACTTGTCCGTGTAGCACTTCTGCCCTTTCAAGAACAGCTTCTGGCCTTCTCGGCGGCAAAGCTTACAGACGGGCCCGGTATATCGTGACATAGTCCTTGGTTCCTCAGACCCGACGCTTCTTGGGCGGCCGGCATCCGTTATGCGGCAGCGGCGTCACGTCTTGAATCGACTTGATGAAGAGCCCCGACGCGGCGAGCGCCTGGATGGCGGACTCACG
>Ga0326597_10006012_pt1 | contig 16708 bp, 16 predicted proteins | sample RVTome_12_FD_203789 | JGI IMG/M metagenome (GOLD analysis project Ga0326597, IMG submission 203789) | Soil microbial communities from uranium-contaminated site in the Upper Colorado River Basin, Wyoming, United States - RVT100D185 | ecosystem: Environmental > Terrestrial > Soil > Contaminated >...
TGCGTCCCGTCGGCTAAGCCCTGACCTCTTGTCGCATGAACAACACGTAGGCGATCGCGAATAGCGCAGCCGTCATGGCAATCATCCCCACGATCTGTGGCCACACGACCAGCAGGCTCTGGGCCAGTGTGAGGTCGGAGACAATCGCTCGGTTGATCTGATCGAACGTGACCAGATCCACGGTGCGTTCGGTCGGGTCCAGCAAGAGGGTTGAGCTCTCGGAGAACAGCGTCAGGGGGGAGATCCGTGACAGAGTCACTTCCGCCTGCAGAAGTGCCCCCTGGTCGTCGGCGGGTGCCACCAGATTGGCGGCGGCCCGGAAGATGAAGCCGCCAAACAGGCTCAGGACCAGCCAGACCCCGATCGCGATCAGGGCCGAGGTGGCAGCGCGGGGGACTGTCACTGATGCCAGTGTTGCCAACGCCTGCCAGAAGCCGACATAGATCACGGCCACCACCAGCCAGACCGCCAGGCGGCCGACCTCGGTGGGCGTCGGTATCAGCCCTAACCGGAAGATCCCGATTCCCGAGACGAAGATGACGAGGGCCAGCAGCATCAAACCGACCACCGCCAGTCCTGCCACGAACTTGCCGAGGATCACCTCGTCGCGATGGATGGGCTGAGCCAGCAGGCGTGGCAGCGTTCCTTGCGAACGCTCACCGCTGATGGCGTCGAACCCGAACATGATTCCGAGTAACGGCGCCAGGAAGCCGATGAAGACTACGAGCGGAAACGGCACCGGCTCGGCGGTCACCGTGAACAGCTTGAGGAACAGGGCCGGAACCCCAACCGCGCTCGGCGCTACCGATCGGATACCACCTGATGCGGCGAAAACGGCTCCTGCCGCCGCGACGCCCAGTATCAGTATCAGCACGTAGAAGCGAGCCGAGAGGAGATGGTCGGCGAACTCTTTGCGGGCGACCACCTTCCAGCCGTGGCCGAGGCGGTAGCGGTCTCCGGGTGGGGCGATCACTGCCGAATCAGCCAACGGAGGCCCCCTCTCGGTGGAAATAGCCGCGATATACCTCGTCGAGATCGTCGGATGCTCGCCGAACCCCCGATAGCTCCAGACCTGCCTGGACCAGGCTGGCGATGAGCTGGTTGGTGCTTCCGCGGGTCACCTGGATCGTGTATACGTTTGGCACCCGGGCCGGCTGCACCGACTGGACGAACGTCTTCCCGGCCAGGGCCGTCCGGACCTTGGCTGGGTCGGCGGTTGTGTGCACTTCGACCTGCTCGGGTCCCTTGTTCTTGGCCGCCAGCTCATGTGGTGCACCCTGGGCGACGACAGTGCCCCTGACGAAGATCGCCACCCGGTCACAGACCGCCTGCACCTGGTGAAGGAGGTGGCTGGAAAGCAACACCGTCACCTGCCGATCCTCGGCCAGGTTCCGAATCAGCGCCAACATCTCAGCGACGCCTTCGGGGTCGATGGATGTCGTGGGCTCGTCAAGGATCAGTATCTCGGGCCGCTTGATGAGGGCGTCGGCGATCCCGAGACGCTGGAGCATTCCCCGCGAGTAGGTTCCGGTGGGCCGATCGGCCGCTTCGGTGAGTCCCACTTCCTCGAGCAGCTCGACTATGCGCTGGTCGGCATCCGTCTTGGAGAGCTGGTTGAGGCGGGCCGTGAACTTGAGGTTCTCGCGCCCGGTCATCGAGTCGTAGAAACCCACCGCATCGGGCAGGTAACCGACACGGCTCTTGACCTCGAGAGGGTTGCGAGCCGGGTCGAACCCGAGCACCTCGATCGATCCCGAGGTGGGTTCGATCAGACCCAACAGCATGAGGATGGTGGTGGTCTTGCCAGCCCCGTTGGGACCGAGCAGTCCGAACACCTCGCCCGCCTGCAAGCGCAGGTCGAGGGCATTGACCACCGTGACTTCGCCGTACTGTTTGGTCAGACGACTGGCGACGATCGTGGGATTCGCCATTGCTACCTCCGGCCGAAACGCCGGAATACCCAGGCGAGACCAGCCAGCACCAACAGGATGAGCCCAACGCCCACCAACCCCCCAAATGCCGAAGGGCTCACCGTCGCCCGAACCTCGACATTGGCGCTCGTCTCCGGCACCGTTGCCCGGAATGAGATCTGATAGTCACCGGCAATGGCGCCGTCGGCGGGGGTGATTGTGGCATTCACGGTCGCCACCTCACCGGGCGGTATTGAAGCGATGGCAGCCGTATCGAAGGTCACTTCCCAATTACTCGGAGGCGTCGCGGTCACTTCGACGTTGGTGAGAGGGGCGCTGCCTGTGTTCACGACCAGCAGCTGGAATTGGCTCGGCTGTCCCACCGTAACGCTGGCGTTGAGGCGATCATCCGGGGTGGTCATCTCCATCGCATAGCTACCGGTGATCTGGACCACCAGCGGCGTTTCCACCGAGATGCCACCCCCCCGAGCAGTCACCCGCAGGTCATAGGTGCCCTCGGTCACGTTGACCGGCGGGGTAGCGGTTACCTGGATACGGCCCGTACCACCAGAGTCGATGGTGATGGTCGACGCCTGGCTCTGACCGGAAGGGCGAGCCTCTACCACCCAGCCGATGGGGCCTTCTCCTTGGAGTTCAAGTGTTACTTCGGCCGGCGTGTCGTTGGCGGCTTCGATGTTGAAGGGGAAAGTCTCGTCAGCTGGTCCCTGCAAACCTTGGAAGTCGGGAGTCAGGGTCACCGTTCCCCCCGCTCCTCCCTGCACTGTCACACTGATGGCAAGGCTGGCGGTCTCGCCGTCTCCGGTGGCCGTCACCGTCATGGCGTAGTCACCCTCGACCGCTCCAGTGGGGATGATCACGTCCAGGCGCACCTCGGGGGGTGCATCAGGATTGGTGGCCACCTGGTTGACGGCGAGGCTGGCGCCTCGAAATGTGGCGGTCCAGCCATCTGGCACGCCGTCTACCGCCAGAGCCACGGTTCGCCGGGTTGGTGCCTCGACCGCCAGATCGAAGGGCGCCGTAGAGCCGGCATCGGTAGTTACGCCCGGGAATGGGGTGCTGATTGTCAATCCTGTAGCCGTCTGCGCCACCACCGGGGCGGCGAACACGGCCAACACGGTCATTGTCAGCGCGATGACGTAGGTCACCTTGCGCATTGATGCGTCCTCCTGAGGTTGCTCGCGGGGCCCCGCGGGCCCGCCAAACCCGAGGATGGTAGACGAAGCGGCTAAAACAGCGCTAAAGGACGGAAACGGTGCATAGAAAATCCATCCATCCGCGCTTTTATCACCCAGACCCGTCGTTTTACGACGGGTCTGGGTCGCTAAAGCGCAGATCGGGAACGGCGGTGTCCTTTACGAGACCCAGGAGGTGACGGTTAACCCTTCCGTTTCGGGATCGGTTGGCACCCACTCGGCGCCGTCCCATCGGAACAGGTATTCGGTCCCGCTCCCACAGAGCGGGCCACAGGAGCTACCGACCTCGATCCCGACCACATCGCTCAGATGCCATCGCAACGGTCCGACATAAAGGACTGTGATGTTGGGCGGATCGTCCGCGAAGATCGCTTCGATTTGCGCCGGGGTAAGGAACTCAACCTCCCCAACTCCACCGGTGATCGCCTGTCGAATGTGCTTGGGTAACTCTCCGCCACCGGGGTGGAGCCCGCTCACAAAGGTGTCTTGTGCGAGGACCCGACCACAGCCGCCGTTCCCGCAAAGTTGAGCGGCCACCTCGCCGTACATCGAGGCGGTCTCGGCATCGGTGAGATTCGGTGGGGGAGCTGAACAGGCTACGAGGACGACGACCAGCATCATCGAGGCGACCCGTTGCGACGCCTGGGTCATCCCTAAAGCGTAGGCGCCGGGTGAGAGGGAGGCCCTCCCCCCTTTAGCGACCCAGACCCGTCGTTTTACGACGGGTCTGGGTGATAAAAGCGCGGACGGTGGCCGGCGGTATGATCGCCGATTGTGGTCGACCCCGCTCCAAACCCAGCAAGAGGCGGGCTGCGGTTTGGTCTTCGCATTCCTTCATATGCCCCTCCTGGTCTCGATTACCGCCAGACTCGCGACCTCCTCGACTATTGCCGCCGGACCGATGAGTTGCCGTTCGACGATCTCTGGGTCATCGACCATCTGCTCGTCTCAAAAGGCGTGTACGGAGTTTCCTGGTTGGATGCCCTCTCGACGTTGTCGGCCGCCGCTGGCGTCACCCAACGCGTGGGACTCGGAACCGCGGCGCTGGTTCTTCCCCTCCGTCATCCGGTGATCCTCGCCAAGGAGGTCGCCTCGCTCCAGATGCTTTCTGGTGGCCGCTTCCGCTTCGGCGTCGCGGTGGGGTGGGATCCTGACGAGTTCGCCGCAACCGGGATTCCTTTGCAAGAGCGGGGGCGGCGCACCGACGAGGCTCTCTATCTGATACGACTTCTTCTCACTAAGGAGAACGTCACGTTTGCGGGCCGGTTCTGGCAGGTCGAGAACGTCACCATCTTCCCCCGCGTGCCTGAGCTCCCACAGGTGTGGATCGCTGGCGGCACTCTCACCCACGCCCCCGACACCCCCGACAAGCCGTTCATCGCTCCCGGCGTCCTCGATCGCATTCTCGGCGCCGACGGATGGATGGCACGTTCGAGTGGCAGCGATCCCGGTGACGTCCAGAGTGATTGGCTGGTGGTGAAAGACCATCTGCTCGCCAACGGCCGCGATCCGTCCACGCTCACCTTCGGGGCAACTCAGTTCTTGCATGTGGTCGAAGAACCCAACCGGGAGGAGGCCCTCGCACAACAGCTGCCGCGCTTCCACGAGATCATGGGGAACCACCGCACCGACCCGGATCTAAAGGCTTCGTATCTCACCGGAACCATCGATGACATGCAGGGGACAGTTGCCGCGCTGGGCGCGGCCGGGCTTCAGTACCTGATCCTCACCCCGCTGGTCGATGACCCGCGCCAGTTGGAACTTATCACCAAACACATCGTCGAGCCTTTGGCGTAGCCAAGGACAGGACCCAAATGGACATTCGGAAACTGGTCACGCTCATCGACGAGATACGGACCGAGGTCAGGAAGCCCGTGATGCCCCCCATCCGCCGCGTGGTGGTGGCGGCGGTGTTGGCCAATCCTCACGCCGGAACTTATGTCGAGGACCTCGCCGATCTGGTCGACGGCTCGGTGGGTTTGTCCGAGTTGCTGTCCAAGGCTGCTGTTGCCCAGTTGGAAGGAAAGCCGGTTCACAGCTACGGGAAAGGTGGGATTGTCGGGATGCGAGGAGAGTTGGAGCATGTCGCCGCCCTGCTTCACCCCAAGTTCGGCACTCCGCTGCGGGAAGCCTGCGGCGGAGGCAAAGCGATCATCCCCTCGGCCAAAAAGCGCGGTGGGCCGGGCTGTTCTCTCGACATCCCCTTGCATTACAAGGACGCCGCCTTTGTTCGCAGCCACTTCGATGCTGTGGAACTGCGGATCGTCGACGGTCCCGCCGATGACGAACTCGTCATTGCTGTGGCGGTCACCGACGGCGGCCGTCCCCACCCGCGGATAGGCGGTCTCCAGGTTGAAGAGATCGTCGGAGAGGACGGGCTGCGATGAGCAGCATGGTCATCCGCAACATCGGAACCATCGTCACCGGCGACATTGCCAACCCGATCATCGAGGGCGACACGATCGTTGTCAGGGCAGGCCTCATCGACTTCGTAGGTTCGGAGTCGAAGGCGAACACCGCTGACATCTCGTCCGTAATAGATGCGGCCGGTGCCACGGTGTTGCCGGGTCTTTGCGACAACCACGTCCATCCGGTCATCGGCGACTACACGCCCCGGCAACGAGCGCTCGACTTCATCGACTCCAGCCTCCACGGAGGCGTGACCACGATGATCTCCGCCGGAGAACCGCATACTCCCGGCAGGCCCACCGATCCGGTCGGGGTGAAGGCGTTGACGATCCTCGCTCACAAATCGTTTGCCAAGCTCCGCCCTTCCGGGGTCAGGGTGCACGCCGGGGCGGTGATGCTCGAGCCAGGTCTGAGCGAGTCCGACTTCGCCGAGATGGCTGCGGCCGGAGTGCGGCTGGTGGCGGAGATCGGCATCTCAGGTGTAAAGGATCCCGATGAGGCCGCCATCATGACCGGATGGGCGCAGAAGTTGGGGATGAAGGTGATGGTGCACACGGGCGGTGCTTCGATTCCCGGCAGCGGTGTGATCGGAGCCGACTTCGTCGTCAAGGTGCAGCCTGACGTGGCCGGACACACCAACGGTGGCCCGACCGCCCTTCCCCTGGCCGATGTGGAGAGGATCTTGGAGGAGACCTCGGCGCGGGTGGAGATCGTCCACAACGGCAATGTCAAAGCGGCCGGAGCGGTGGCTGCGCTGGCGGCCCGTCGTGACGAGTTGCACCGGGTCGTAATCGGAACCGACAGTCCGGCCGGTTCGGGTGTGCAGCCTCTGGGCATCCTGCGGGTGATGTCGTGGGTCGCCTCGCTGGGAGGAGTCGCTCCGGAAGCGGCCGTGGCAATGGCGACCGGAAATGTCGCCGCATTGCACTCGCTCCCGATCGGCGTCATCGAGACGGGCCGGCCCGCCGACCTGGTGGTGGTCGACGCACCGCTGGGCTCCCAGGCCGAGGATGCCATGGGCGCCCTCGCCATCGGCGACACCCTGGCGGTGGCGACCGCGATCATCGATGGCCTCTGGCGGTTTACCAAGAGCCGCAACACCCCCCCTACCACCCGTCCGGTGACGTTTCATGAGTGATCCGTTTCTCCCTCCAGCGAACGAAGTGAGCGTTGGGGGGAGAGCCGGCGAATCCGGGAGGGGGGTGCTTCGCAACTTCGTCGGCGGCCAGTGGACCCCGATCACCGGGTCTGCCTCCATCCCCGTGACCAATCCGGCCACGGGTGAGACCATCGCCGATCATCCGCAATCCAACAGTGCCGATGTCGATGTGGCCGTTGCCGCCGCGGCGGGAGCCTTTCGCAAGTGGTGGATGACGCCCGTTCCGACCCGGTCGGCGATGATGTTTCGCTACCGGCACCTTGTCTCGGAAGCGCAGGAAGAGCTCTCACGGATCCTGGTCGAGGAGAACGGCAAGACCCTGGCGGAAGCTCGCGGAGAGATGCTCAGAGCCCTCCAGTACATCGAACATGCCTGTGCGGTGACCGAGACCATGAAGGGCTCCGTTACCGAGAACGTTGGATCCGGCGTCGACATCGAGTACATCCGCGAACCGCTGGGACCCTTCGCCATCATCGCCCCCTTCAACTTTCCGGCGATGATCCCGCTCTATTTCACCTGGGCGGTGGGAGCCGGCAACCCGGTGATCGTCAAACCAAGTGAACATTGCCCCCTCACCACCGTGCGGTTGGTGGAGCTGGCAGCCGAGGCAGGATTCCCGCCCGGGGTTGTCAACATGGTTTTGGGCGATCGGACGGTTGTGGAGCGGCTGGCGGAACATCCCGACATCGTCGGACTCTCCTTCGTCGGGTCTTCTGAGATCGCCGAACGCGTCTACAAACTGACGACGGGCTTCGGCAAGCGTTGCCAGTCGCAAGGGGGCTCCAAGAATCACCTGGTCGTGACCGACTCGGCCGTCATCGAAAGGTGCCTTCCCAACATCGTGTCATCTATGTTTGGCAGCAGCTCACAGCGTTGCTTCGCCGGCTCCAATCTCCTTGTTTACGCGTCGATCTACAACCACTTCATGGATAGGTTCTTGCAGGCGGTGCAGAAGCAGAAACTCGGTTACGGCCTCGACGAGACCGCCACCCTCGGACCCGTCATTTCACCCGAGGCGCGCCGCCGGTTCGAGGCTGCTGTCGACACGGCCGTGGCCCAAGGGGCTCGAGTATTGCTCGATGGTCGGGGCGCCACCGTTGCAGGGTTTGCCAACGGCAACTGGCTCGGTCCTACCGTCGTCGAGGCGGATCCCGGTATGGACGTCTTCGACCGCGAACTGTTCGGACCGGTTAGATGTGTGCGGGCGGTATCTGGTCTGGAGGAGGCGCTGGCGATCATCGACGCCAGCACCTATGGCCACACGGCCGCCATCTACACCGAGCACGGCGGGGTAGCCCGCGAGTTCCGACAGCGGGCCAACGTCGGTCAGATCGGCATCAACGTCGGCACCCCAGCTCCCATCGCCTTCTACGCGGTCGGAGGCCGCAAGTCCTCCTTCTACGGATCGCATCGAGGGCGGGCCAACGATGCCATCGACTTCTACACGGACAAGAAGGTGGTGGTCAGCACCTGGCACGTCGACACCACCCAACAGTCAGGAGCCGACCCCGCCTTCGAGGGTGGAGTCAGGTAAGGCCCGGCGTCAGACCAGGAGGGCTCCGGCCGCCACCACCTCGGCCAGTGCACGCTCTCCATCCGTTTCGGCGAGGTCGACCGACCGGATCGCCTCAACCAGCAGTTCCACCCTGAAGCCGGCGGTCAGACCATCGAGAACGGTGGCCCGGACGCAATAGTCGGTGGCCAGACCGACCACGACGATCCGCTCGACCCCGGCTCCGCCGAGAATGTCAGCGAGGTCGGTTGGCGTGGTCTCTTTCGTCACCGGGTCCTGCATGGTGAAACCCGAGTAGCCATCCTCACCGTTCGACCCTTTGCGGACGACCGGACCGTCGATCACGAGATCAGGGTGGAACTCGGCTCCCCAGGTGTCGCCGACACAATGGACCGGCCAGATTCCGCCGTCTTTGGCGAAGTGGGGGGTGGACTCGGGGTGCCAGTCGGCGGTGTACGCGATCTGCGCACCCGCCTCCTTGGCGTGGGCGATCTCCTGGTTGATGACCGGTACTACTTTTTCGCCGCCCTTGACGTAGAGATTTCCATTGGGGTCAGCAAAGTCGTTCTGGACGTCGACGATGACCAGTGCGGTAACGGGGTCATAGATGACTACTCCCATGACGTCATCGTAAGCCGCCGATGTGAATCGGTGCACCCCGAGGAGCTGGGGTAGCGGCCATTGACGTCGTAACGTCAGTAGATGAGGAGATCACTCTGCCTCCTCGTATTGCTGGCCGCCTGTACACGAGGCACTGTGGAACCCGCGCCATCGTCGATTCCCAACGCCGAGCGTCCGGGGGACCTCGGATGGGTCGAATTGGGCGATGATCGGCGCGCCGTCACCGGATTTCTGTGGGTCAACGGTGTAGCGAGACTCTGCGGCGCCCGAGACCGCGACATTCCCCCGGAGTGCGGTGGTGAAAGGATCGAGTTGAGCGGCCTTGACGTCTGGTCCATACCGGATGTCGACTTCTACCAAGGCGTGGTGTGGTCGACGGGTTTGATGACGGTTGACGTCGAACTCGAACCGGACTCAGGAGCTTGGCTAGTCGTCTCGTGTGACTCCTGCACCGGCCCTGGTCCCCTTGAGTCGACCCGCTCTGACGTGCGGGCGGACTGGCTGCCGGTGGCAGAGTCGGTGACCTCGGATGGGGCAATGCCAATGGAAGCCATCGAGGGCTTTCTCGCAGTTGACCTCGACCAGCATTGTGTGTGGCTGATCAACCCCTACCCGGACGGCGGCCGAAGTCAGGTCGTCTTCCCAGCCGGAACCTGGCTAGATCCGAGCGACGGGTCCCTGCATTTAACCGGCGGCAAGGTCATGCCACCGGGCGAGTTTGTGAGCGGACTTGGCGGCCGCTCCCATGAACAACAGTGGGGCCAGACCTGGTACCTCGACGATCTCGAACTCGCCTCCGAGTGCTCCGACGAGCAACCGGCCGAACGGAGCGTCGCAGTTTTCAACGGCGGCGGCCTCCAGATCGTCAGCCGACCCGGCCCCGAGTTACTGACAGAAGACCTGGTCATGCTGATCGTCGAGATCTTCGAAACGAGTTGGGGGACTGATACCGAAGGCACAATCTGGTTTGGAGTCAATGAACCCTTCACGCCGGCCCAGCTCAGGCGGATTGCCTCGGCCACCCCGGTGCCGGTGGAGTTCTTCACCGATCGTTCTCAACTGCCGGGGGGCACCAACGGTGTTCTCGAGAATGCCTGGGCCGTCGGAGTCTCAGTCGGAGGGTGGATCCGGCCAAACGTGGTACAGGTCAACGTGTCGACCTCCATCGCATTGGACAATGGTGGCGCCCACACATTCCTTTTCGAGTGGCTCGGTAACGGGGAGTGGGAACGGGTCGAGGCGGAAGAGATCGGGGTCACTACGACATCAGCGGTGTTCTAAGCGCTTCCCCGGCGGCTGCCCTCCGGCATTAGACCTGTGCCCCGACGGGATAGCCAACTTCGAGCAACTGATAGCCAAGATGCGGGCAGGTGAGACCTAGACCAACGTCCACAGGCCAATCCCGGCGGCGAGGTCAGGGGGCAAAACCGCTAGATTGGTTCCACCTCCCACCAGTCGCCCGGCACACCCTCCCACCCCACATTTGGGGCTACAAGTGCCATGCACTTGTGGCTAGCTTTTGGCGCTGAGGGAAGGGAACAAAGTGCGCAGATCTCTGCCGACCGTCTTGGTGATGGCGTTGTTGTTGATGCTGGCACCTACGGCGGTGGCCGCTCCGCCGTTGGAAAGGATCATCGTCGTACTCAAGGAGGGGGCGGATCCACCGTCCCAAGTCGGTCGGGAGTTGGCCCGGCTGCACGGTGGCACGATCGGATTCGTTTACGAGAACGCCATCCGCGGTTTCTCACTGGCAGTACCTGCGGCAGCACTGGCCGGTCTCAAGAAGAACCCGCATGTGGCCTACGTCGAGACCGACGTGGAGGTATTCGCGACCGGTACCCAGCCTGTGCCCACCGGGGTCAACCGCGTCGACGCCGACGCCAATCCACCGACCGGTTCCCTTGCCGGCGTCGACGTCGCCATCATCGATACCGGAGTTTTCATCGGTCACCCGGACCTAAACCTGCGCTACGTGACCGACTGCACGTCGGCCATCTTCTATCCGATGTTTGGCGGGTGCTCGGCTGAGGGCAATCACCAGGACGAGAATGGCCACGGAACCCATGTGGCCGGGATCGCGGGCGCCTACGACAACGACATCGGCACGCTTGGCACGGCCCCGGGTGCCACGCTCTGGTCGTTGAAGGCGCTCAACGCAGATGGGTCGGGGTATCTGGGCTCCATCATCGCCGCCATCGACCTGATCGCCGCCTACTCGGCTGAAATCGAAGTGGCCAACATGAGTTTTGGCTTCGAAGGTTCGTCCCAAGCCCTCGACGACGCCCTCACCAACGTCGTCGGGCGGGGCGTCGTGTTCGTGGCCGCGGCCGGTAACAGCGCTTCGAACGCGTCCACGTTCAGCCCCGCCAACCATCCTGATGTGATCGCGGTGTCGGCCCTCGCCGACTTTGACGGTCTCCCGGGCGGTCTCGGTGCGGAGACCTGCCGTCCCGACGTCGATGACACTCTGGCGGACTTCTCGAGCTTTGGAGCCGTTGTTGATATCGCAGCTCCCGGGGTCTGCATCTACTCCACCTATCTCAACGACGGTTATGCGGTTCTCAGCGGGACGAGCATGGCCGCCCCGTTTATTACCGGCGCCGTCGCTCGACTGATTGCCTATACCGGTCAGAAACCGACCACCCGGGCCGGAGTCATCGCCATCCGGGACGCTTTGATCAACGCGGGTTCACCGCAGTCGTCGGCTTGTGGTTTTAGCGGCGACCCTGATGGCGTCGCCGAGCCCTTGCTGTTTCTCAACTCCGTCCTCTTCGGTGGGAACGGGACCTGTGGCGGCACCAGCGAACCACCACCCAACGCCCCTCCGGTGGCCGCGTTCACCGAAGACTGCAATGGGCTGAGCTGTAGCTTCATCGACGGCGCCACAGATGACGGCACCATCGTCTCCTGGAGTTGGGACTTCGGCGACGGCGAGACCTCGACCGCCCAAAACCCGACCAACGACTACACGGCCGACGGCACGTACACAGTGACGTTGACCGTCACCGACGACGAAGGACTCACCGATTCCGAGTCTCATGCAGTTTCGGTGTCGACACCGCCCCCCAACCAACCTCCTACTGCCAACTTCACCTACTCGTGCAATGGCCTCACCTGCAACTTCACCGATGCCTCAACCGATCCTGACGGACCGATCGTCTCGTGGAGTTGGAACTTCGGCGACGGGTCGACATCTACCGCCCAGAGCCCAATCCGTCCATACGCCGCCGCCGGCACCTACACCGTGTCTTTGCAGGTTTCTGATGGCAGTGCCGTCAGCCAGACGTCGAGGTCGGTGACGGTCACGGCGCCCGTACTGCAGATGACGGCTGCCGTTTATCCGATCCTTGTCGATGGCCGAAAAGGAAGCATCAGCATTGACGTTCTGGACGCCAGCGGCAGCGGCGTCGCCGGAGCCACCGTGCAAGGAAGGTGGACCTACCTCGATCGACGAGGCCGGACCCAAACCATCTCAGAGTCGGGGGTGACCAACTCCGGAGGAGGCATCACCTTCAACGAGACCTTCCCCCGCGGTGCCACCATTCAGAACTTCTGCATCACCAACGTCACGAAGACGGGATGGACATACGTGGCGCCGCCGATCACCTGCGGGTTGCCGTTGGATTAACCGGGCCAGGAGGCCAGGGGCACTAAGCCGATCTCACCCTCGAGGCGGATGGCGACTTCGCCTGGCTCGTCGGCGATTTCCCAATCATGGAAAAACGCGTTGGCCCCTTCCGGCGTCTCCCACATCGCCAGCGCATAGAACGCGGAGTTGTCCGACGCGTACCAAGCCTGGTGGAAAAGGCAACCATGGCTCACGGCGCTGGCTTGCATCTCGGGAGTGATCCCCACTCTTCGCTTCTCATATAGATCCCGAGCGGTCTGACCGTCAGGGGTCGGACAGGGCACCTGAAACAGGATCCACATGATTTCCTCCCGAGGTGTGCGATGCCGGCTGGTTAGTTGAACGGTGGCCAGGGGCAGGATCGAACTGCCGACCTACGGTTTTTCAGACCGTCGCTCTTCCGACTGAGCTACCTGGCCCTTGGCGGACTGGTTTGGCGGGGATGACGGGATTTGAACCCGCGACCTCCGGCTTGACAGGCCGGCGTGAACTCCATGCTTCACCACACCCCCGAGTCTGGACGCCGCGGGCACGCCAAATCGGCGAGGCGTGATTATAGGTTGTGGGCTGGTGGCCGATTCCTAGTAACCGGAGGCAGCGAGTTGGCTCACCAGGGAGGCACCGTTGGACATCACCGGCTCGCCGTGCCCGAAGTAAATGGTCTCATAGGGGTACCCGGCCAGCTTCCCAACGGTCGCCAGGGCCAGGTCGTGGTCCGCGCTGAACTGGGCGTTGGGTCCGGCGACACCGCCTGCGTCACCATTGAGGGCGTCACCGGCGATCAACACCGCCGCCACGGGGTCGAAGAGGCTGATGTGGCCTGCCGTATGTCCTGGACTGTGGATGACCTGGAGTCCGAAGATCTCGTCGCCATCGAACACCGCCACTAACTCGCGGGGCGAAGTGACGTTGTCGAGATCTGCCTCACCGATATAGCCCGTGGCGGCTGCGGCTGCTTTCAGCACAGCTGCCATGCTGCCGACGTGGTCAGGGTGATGATGGGTGAGTATCAGGTGAGCGACCTCGGCCCAGGACAGGTCGGCGGCGCCGAGGGCAGCTTCGATATCCCCCTCGCTTCCCGAGACTCCGGTGTCCACCACTGCCACCTCGCTGCCGCGGGCGACGATGTAGGCCGACACGAAACCGAGATTCACTCTCAGAAACCTGCCAGGGTCGGTGGCGGGTGTCGTGGAGGGATTGGCAGTCGTGGTGGGGCCTGAAGTGGTGATCGCCGGATCAGTTTCAGAAGTGGTCGGGGCCGGCGTCGTTGAAATTGTTCCCCCTGTGTCCCCGCAGGCTCCCAGCACGGCCATCGCCAGGGTGCCTTTCCCCAGCCTGGCCAGAAAGAGTCTTCGATTGATGCGGATGAAATCGGTCATTGGTCCCTCCTCCGTATGACCAAGCTGTACGTCGCAGTCTCTAAGTGAGTTCGAGCCCAACCTTGCCCATTTGGTCGGCGGCGTCGAGATAGGCCAGTGCCTGCGGGAGCTCTTCGAAAGGAAAGAGGCGGTCGACGGGGACTTCGACCTGGCCGCTCTCCACCAGCTGTACCACCCGTCCGAACTCGGACTGCGTGAACATGGTCGAGCCGATCACCTCGAGCTGTTTGAACCACAAGACCGGCAGGAACAACTCGACCCGGTTGCCGGCGGTGGCGCCACACACAACGAGGCGACCTCCGGGGTTGAGCGAGCGCACTGACTGGTCCCAGGTGACCTGGCCGACGTTTTCGACCACAACGTCGACCCCTTCGGTCGCTTGCTTGACGGCCTTGGAGAACTCGCCGGCAGAGTCGAATCCAGCCTCGGCTCCATGGGCGACCGCCCAGGCAATCTTCTCGGGTGACCGAGAGGTCACATACACGCGCGCTCCGAGGGCCCGGGCGATCAACATCGCCGCCGAAGAGACTCCGCCGCCGACGCCGACCACCAAAACGGTTTCCCCCGGACGCAGCCGCGCCCTCACCATCATCCGGTAGGCGGTCCCGGAGACGAGACCGAAAGTTCCCGCTGCCGGCCATTCAATCGATGGTGGCCGCATCACCACGCTGCGGGCCGAGACCACTACCTGCTCTGCCATCGTCCCTCTCTCGTGCTCACCGAAGATCGTGTAAAACCGACAGAACATCATCCGATCGTGGAGACAGGCGTCACATCGTCCGCAAGATTGGGAGGGGTTGAGGATGACCTCGTCGCCGACCTGCCGTCCCGTCACGCCTTCGCCCACCGCGTCGATCGTTCCGGCTCCATCGGCGCCGGGGATGTGGGGGAGATGGTGGGGAGCAGGCAGACCCCGTGACACCCATAGATCGAGATGGTTGAGCCCGACCACTTTCATGGCGACGCGGACCTGGCCGGGTCCGGGTTCAGGTGTCTCCACCTCCTCGAGTCGAAGGGCATCGGGACCGGTGGTGTCGTGGAGCAGCCAGGCGCGCATCGACGGAGAGTAGGTGCTGGTCGCGGGTGATAGGTTGCGTCGGTGCTCACCACCGAAATCCGGGTCCGCTTCTACGAGCTCGACCCCTACAACCACGTCAACCACACCGCCTACCTCGGTTATTTCGAAACCGCCCGGGTCGAGGCACTGGCCGCCGCCGGATTTGGGCTCGATGTGATGAAGGAGCAGGGGTTCCAGATTGTGCTGGTGGAGGTCACCGCCCGGTTCGTTAAGCCGGCCACCCTCCACGAGACCTTGACCATCACCACCGAGGTGGTCGAGATCGCCCGGTCGACCTCGCGCTGGCACCAGGACATGCGCCGGGGCGACGACCTCATCGCCACCCTTGATGTCCGGGCCGCCTTCACCGACCTCGAAGGCAAACCGGTGCGAGCCCCGGCGGGGTTCGTGGAAGCCTTCAGCTAGACGCCGACGAAACTCGCCACCCAGGCGTCGACCGGATGGGATACGAGCTCTGCGTACGGGGCGATCTGGACCACCCGACCGTCACGCATGACCGCCACACGGTCAGAGATGGCAGCCGCTTCCTCGTGGTCGTGAGTCACGTAGATACCGGCGGTGCGTTGCTCCCGGAGAAGACGGCCGATGTCTTCGACCAACCGCTTGCGAAGCTGGCGGTCGAGGGAACCGACCGGTTCGTCCAGCATCACCAGGCGGGGCGAGGGCGCCAGAGTGCGGGCCAGCGCTACTCGCTGCTGCTCGCCGCCTGACAACCGGTCGACCTTGCGACTTGCCAGGTCGCCAAGATCTACCCAGGTGAGCGCTTCTTTGACGCGGTCGTCGATCTGGTGTTGCTCGAGCTGCTGCATCCGCAACCCGAACCCAACGTTGGCTGCCACGGTCATGTGCGGGAAGAGTGCGTAGTTCTGGAACATCAGACCGAATCGCCGCTCGTGTACCGGGGTCCCGGCCAGGTCGACGCCGTCGAACGAAATACTGCCTGACAGGGGTTGCTCCAATCCGGCGATGACCCGCAACAGGGTCGACTTGCCGCTTCCCGACGGCCCCAACAGTCCGACGATCTCCTCGGGGCCAATCGAAAGAGAGGCGCGATCAAGGGCTGTCTTCTCCCCGAAGCGGACCGTTGCTTCCGTGACGTCGAGCATCAGAAGGTGCCAGTCGTCCCTGCCCGCAGGCGGTCGACCAGAACGATGATGATTGCGGTCAGGCCGGCCAAGAGGACGGCCATCGCCATGGCAGCGGCAAACGTCACCTGACCGGGTCGGCCGAGGAGCTGGTAGAGCACCGTCGGAACGGTGGCGGTGGACGGGCGGGCGATAAACGAGGTCGCTCCGAATTCCCCGAGCGAGATGATGGCGGCAAAGCCTGCTCCTACCGCCAGGGCCCGGGCCACGATGGGCAGGTCGATCTCCCGCCATACCCGGGCAGGTGACGCCCCCAGCACGGCCGCCGCTTCTCGCAGGTCGTGCCGGATCGAGCGCAAAAGTGGCAAAGCGACCCGCACGACGAACGGGATTGCTACTACTGCATGGGCAAGGGGAACGAGAAGAAGGCTTGCCCGCAGATCGACTGGCCGGTCGAGCGCCACCAGAAAGCCAAACCCGATGGTCACCGCCGAGGTTCCCAGAGGGAGCATGAGGATCGTATCGAACCAACCCACACCCCGTCTACGTCGAGCCAGGGCGGCCGCGGCAAGTCCTCCGATCACGACCGCGATGGCGGCGGTCACGACCGCAAAGAAGAGGGAGTTACGAATGGCCGGAAGGGTACGCACGGCGCTGGCGCGATCATCGGTGAACAGCTCAAGCCATCCTTTTCCGCCAGTGTCCAATGAGC
>Ga0326597_10006013_pt1 | contig 16707 bp, 13 predicted proteins | sample RVTome_12_FD_203789 | JGI IMG/M metagenome (GOLD analysis project Ga0326597, IMG submission 203789) | Soil microbial communities from uranium-contaminated site in the Upper Colorado River Basin, Wyoming, United States - RVT100D185 | ecosystem: Environmental > Terrestrial > Soil > Contaminated >...
GCACACGCGGCTGGCCTATTTCCAGTATGAAAGCGGCAATCGGGCCGGCGCGATCGATGAGCTGCGATTGGCCTTCGTACTGGCGCCCGTGAACATCGAGATCCTGTTCGAATACAGCGAGCTGCTACTGGCCGAGCGGACCGATCAGTACCAGCCGCTGAAGAAGACGCTGCTCAGACTGAGCAACGTGGCGAGCAGCAACCCCCGTTTCCAGGAACTGCTGGGAACGATCATGTTCCTGCAGGACCAGCTGCAGCAGGCGGCGCGTTTCTGCCAGCTGGCGGTCAAGGGCGACCCCCTGAACCCCGAGTATCGCTACCGGCTGGGTTTGATGCATTTTCTGGATCGAAAGGACGAACAGGCCCGCGAGGTGCTCAGCCGCCTGCCGTCCCAGTCGAAGTATGGCCGTCTCTGCCGGCCGCTTCTGGAGACGATCAATCAGCAGGACTGACCGGGCCGGCGATCCGGCCGAGCGGCCCGAATCGAAAGCGCTTCAGCAGGCGCTCCAGACGGGGCTCGGTGCGGGCCAGACCGAAGTAATGCCGTAGCGCGGGCAGACCGGCGTTCAAGAGCCGCGGTTGATCGACGTCGAATTCCCAGGGATGGAGATACAGCACACCCGGATGTCCCGATCGGTTCATGCGCCAAAGCGCCTGCTGGATCAGGACCAGCGGGAGCAAGCGCAAGTAACCGCCGCCGGCCGCCGGCAGATTCAGGCCGCACACCCGCAGAGTCAGCATGGGAATCTCCAGCAAGGGGCCCGCGCCGGTCTCGACGATCAAAGGCGTCCGCGAAAACTCGGGATGGCCGTAACGGTCGTGCCGCACCGGGAAGACGCTGGAGTCGTACCGGTAGCCCTCGCCGGCCAGGATCTCGAAGGCCCACTCGGTCTCCCGGGTGATCGAGAAGGTCGAGGCCCGAAATCCCTCGACCGGACCGGAGATGGCATCCTCCAGCAGGCGTTTCGAGTCGCGGGCCTCGGCTCGAAACCGCTCCGGGCCCAGTTCCCCGGCCATCTGATGGCTCATGCCGTGCGAGCCGATCTCGTGGCCGGCCGCATGCACCGCGCGCACCAGCCCGGGGTCCCGCTCGGCGACCCAGCCCAGGAAGAAGAAGGTCGCCCGTACCTGGTGGCGAGCCAGCTGCTCCATGATCCGGTAAGTGCTGGCCGCGACTCTCCGCTCCTGGCGCTCCCAGCTCTGAATCGGCGCCGCGGCACGCAGGTTGAGCGCGTGGAAGTACTCTTCCACGTCGAAGCTGAGACCGTTCACGACCGGTGCCTTCGGACTCATCGCGGTTCACCTTCCCTGGAAGGGCGGCCGGCGGCCCGCAGCGACCGCGCCAGCTCGACCACCCGCTCGGCGTTCTGCGTCCAGGTGAAGCCGCCTTCGAGCAGACGCCGCCGCCCGCCCGCGGCGATCCTCTCGCGCAGGTCCCGGTTGCCGGCCAGGCGCACCAGCGCGCCGGCGAAGGCCTCCGGCAAGGCGGGATCGAACAGCAGGGCCGACTGACCGTGGACCAGGACTTCTTCCAGGTTCGGCTGCTTCGGCGCGATCACCGCAACGCCCCGGGCCAGGTACTCGAACAGCTTCAGCGGCGAGGCGTAGGCGGTGGCGTGGGGCTGCAGGGCGATGTCGAAGCTGTCGATGAACGCCGGCACTTCTTCGCGCGACAACACGCCCCGGACGATGACGCGATCGGTCAGGCCCGCTTCCCGCGCCTGGCGCAAGAGCGGTTCCAGCGCGGGACCCTCCCCGGCGATCAGCAGCACTGCGTCCGAAAGCGGGCCGGAGTCGGCCGCGGCCAGCACCTGGACGACGCGCTCCAATCCGTGCCAGGGGCGCGGGAAGCCCACGAAACCGAGCACCAGGCGCTGCATCAGGCCGAGTTCCTCGCGGACCCGGAGATCGGCCGGAGTCAGGAAACGGTCCGGCGCGACGCCGTTGGGAATCACGTGGATCCGTTCCTCCGGCAAGCCGTCGTCGGCCAGGATCCGTTTGAGAACTCCGGTCACGACCAGCACCGCGTCCGCGGATCTGAGCGTCTCCAGCTCGCGTTCGAGTTCCACCTCGAGCCGGCGGACCCGCCCGAAGGCGGCCTCTTCCCGGGCCAGCGGCGCGTTGACCTCGAGCAGCAGCGGGATGCCCAGCCGGCGCGCGGCCCGCACGCCCACCCGGTTCCGGAGCGCATGCCGTTCGTACAGGACGTCGGCCTGAAGCTTCGCCGCCTTGCGGACGACCTGGCGGCTGAACACCTGGTCATAGCAGAAGGCCGCCAGGGGCAGCAGGCGGTCGGGCAGCAGCGCGCGCCAGCGAGCCAGCCCCGCTCGATGGCCGCCCATCTCGGAGGTCCCGCTCTCCGGCTCGTCGCCCCCCGGCGAAACCACCCGCACCTCGTGGCCCAGGCCGCGCAAGGCCCGGACGAGTTCAGTGATGTGGACCTCCTGGCCGTCCCGGGATGCGGTGCGATGGTGATACAGGATCTTCATCGAACCAGCCTGCTGAAAACCTCGTGGAGACCCGCTGAAGTCTGCTCCCAGCCCATGCCCTCGGCATAGCTCCTGACCTCGCGCCGATCGAAGCCCTGCGCGAACCCGGCGCGGATCGCGGCTCGCAACGCTTCGGGAGTGCGCTCGCGCAGCAGCAGGCCGACCCGCTCGTTGGCCACGACTTCCACCGAACCGTGAACCGCGCTGGCGATCACCGGAGTGCCGCAGGCCATCGACTCGAGCAGCACGTTGGGCCAGCCCTCGCGGCTGGAGACCAGCACCGACAGGTCGGCCGCGGAATAGATCGCGGCCAGTGCGCCGTGCTCCACACCGCCCAGGAAACGCACCTGGTCTGAAAGTCCGAGTTCACCGGCCAGGCGTCGCAGGCGCCCTTCCTCCGGTCCATCGCCCGCCAGCAGCAGCGTCGGGCGCTCCGGCTCGGGAAAGCCCGAGAGCGCCCGCAGGATCACGTCCTGAGCCTTGCGAGGAATCAGGAAACCGACCGAGGCGAGCACCCGGCGGCCCGGCTCGAGCTCGAGCTCCTGCCGGCAGCGGTCCTGGTCGAGCGGCCGAAAGAGCTCTGGGTCCACTCCGTTTCGAAGCGTCACCACCCGCCCCGGATCGGCGCCGGCCTGGACCGCCAGTTCGGCCAGGGCCTTCGAGACGGCAATCACCGCGTCCGCTGACTGGAGCGCGAAACGGACCTGACCGCGGAGCGATCGATAGCCCGGCATCAGGTTGACGTCGGTGCCGCGCACGGTGAGCGCAAGCGGCACGCGCAGGCGCTGCTTCAGCAGGGCCGCCGCGAATCCGTCCGGATACGCATAGTGGGCATCGATCAGGTCGAACCGGAACTCGTGCAGGCGCCGCCGCACGGTGTCCTTCACGCCGGAGTGGTAGAGCAGGCCCTGCAGCGGAACTCCAATCTTCGGAATCATCAGGTAGCGGGGATGGCGCACGTGGAAGCCGCCCCACTCCTCCTCCCGCGGCGTCCTTGCGAAGTGACCGTAGCGCCGGCCGGGCAGCCAGCGGGGATAGTACGGCACCGGCGCGACCACTTCGATCTCGGCGCCGTAGCGCTCCCGGTAATCGGCCATCCGCTCCCGCACGAACACGCCGTGGCGGGGAGCCGCGGAGCCGGGAAACAACGACGTCAGGGTCAGGAGCTTCATGCCCCCGCCCAGCGTCTTCGCCAGCGCGCGAAACACAACAGCATCCACAGTTCCGCCGTCCGGTTGCGGCGCCCGCGAAGGTGCTCCCTGAGCAGTTCTGCCGCGCGCTCCCGCCTGAAGAACCCCTCCAACCCGGAGCCCGGCCGCGAGAGTCCTTCGAGTTCGTCCGACAGGGCCGTGCGGAACCAGGTCGCAAGCGGCAGGTCGAAGCCCTGCTTGCGGCGATCGATGATCGCGTCCGGAAGCCGCCCGCGCAGGGCCTGTTTGAAGAGTTGTTTGCCGGACGATCCCCGGATCAGCAGGTCGGGGTGCAGCCGCGCGGCGAACTCGACCAGGCGATGATCCAGAAGCGGAACCCGCACCTCCAGCGAATGGGCCATGGACGACCGGTCGACCTTGGTCAGGATGTCGTCCGGCAGCCAGGTCGCCAGGTCCAGCGACCGGATGCGCAACAGCGGATGCTCGAGCCCGGAAGCCCGGTCGAGGTCCAGAAAGCGCTGGAGCGGCCGGTAGTCTCCGGCCGCGCGCAGCCGATCGGGTTCGATCAGCGCGAGGACCTCCTCGGGGGAGACGCGCGAGACCGAACGGAAGTAGGCCTCGACCGGATCCAGCGCCAGGTTCGCCACCATGGTCCTGGCGCGCAGTGGCCGGGGCAGCCAGTCGGCCTTCGGCAGCACGGTCGCAAGCGGAGCGAACAGGCCGCGCCGCACGGCGCGCGGCAGCAGCGAACGGATCCGGTTCTCGGCCAGGTCGAAAACGTAGCGCCGGTAGCCGCCGAACAGTTCGTCGCCGCCGTCGCCCGAGAGGGCCACGGTGACCCTCCGCCGGGCCGCCTGGCAGAGCAGCCAGGTCGGCACGTCGGAAGGGTCGGCGTGCGGTTCATCGAAGGTCTCACCGACGCGGTCCAGGATGCCCGGCTCGGCGCGCACCTCCTCGATCTGCGGCGTGATGCCCAGATGGAGCGCCACCTGCGAGGCCGCCTCCCTCTCGTCGTAAGCCTGTTCGTCGAAGCCGACCGTGATCGCGTTCACCGAAGAGCCCAGCCGGGCGGCCATCGAACCGACCACCGCGGAGGAGTCGAGCCCGCCGGACAGGAAACAACCCAGCGGGACCTCCGCCACGAGCCGGCACTCGACCGCCTGGTCCAGGAGCGACAGCAGCCGCCGGCCGGCCTCGACGGGCTCCGTGATCGATGCTTCGAAGGACGGCCGCCAGTACTGCTCCCTCCGGACCTGCCCGGCTTCCACCGTCAGGATCTGCCCCGGCAACACCTTCTCCACGCCTCTGAAGATCGTGCCCGGGGCCGGGATGTAGCCCAGGGCAGTGTAGTCCAGGAGCGCCCGGTCATCGATCCGCCGCGGAAAGCTCGGAAGCGCCAGCAGCGACTTGAGTTCCGAGGCGAACAGTAAGCCGCCCTCGATGCTCGCCAGATGGAGGGGTTTGATGCCCAGCCGGTCCCGGGCCAGGATCACCCTCCGCTTCGCTCCGTCCTCTCCCTCCTCTCTGTCAAGGATGGCGAACGCGAACATGCCGACGAGGCGCTCGCAGACGCCGCGGGCACCCCACTCCTCGTAGCCGTGCAGAATCGTCTCGGTGTCGGACCGCGTCCGGAAGACGTGCCCGCGGCCCGACAGCTCCTCGCGCAACTGCTGGAAGTTGTAGATCTCGCCGTTGAACACGATCGAGATCCGTCCGGTCTCGTTGTGGATCGGTTGGTCGCCGCCTTGCCGATCGATGATCGAGAGCCGCTGGAAGGCGAATCCGACCGGGCCCGCCTCGAGGAAGCCCGAGGCGTCGGGACCGCGATGCGCCATGGCTCGCGCCATATCCTCGAGATCGCCCCGGGCCACCTGTGCGTCCTGGTCGTACCGGATGATGCCGGCGATGCCGCACATCCTCGAGGCTACCTTGCCAGCCACGGGTCGCCGTGGCGGATGACCAGCTGGACCGGTCCGCGACGGCCGCGGCCCGCACGCCGAACGCGCGCCATCTCGGCCAATCCGACCGGCACGAGCGCCACGCTCAACGCAATCAGCTGGTACATGAAGTCGAAGTGCCCCCGGTTCAGGAACATGGCTCCCACCAGGAATCCGTACATCGAGACCTCGATGATCGCGGCGTAGTAGTACACCCAACTCGGTCCGTCCCGGATGCGCACGGTGCGCTGCAGCCTGCGCATCAGTAGAATCGTGGAAAGCACCGCGGTCAGGAAGAACAACAGGGAGAAGCTGCCGGTCTCGGACCAGATCTGCAGATAGGAATTGTGCGCCACCCGCACGGGCGACTTCTCGTCCTGCTTGTCATAGCGGCTGTAGGCGTAGATGAAATTCTGGAAGCCGACGCCGAAGACCGGGTTCTCCTTGACCATCTGCAGCGCCACGCCCCAGGCCTTGAGCCGGCCGATCGCCGAGGCGTCCTTCTTGGCGGCCGTGCTCAGGGTCATCAGGCGTTCCTTGTAATCCTGCGGAATGAACGCCACGAACAGCAGCCCGCATAACACCGCGCCCGGGATGGCGTAGGCCTTGAATCGGGACTTCATCACCAGCGCGAAGGCCACCGTCGCCAACGCCAGGAACGCGCCCCGGGACTGGGTCAAGACGATCGTGATCACCGTCAGGGCCACGGCTCCACGGAGGAACAACCTGAAGCGGCGGTTGCTCTCGGTGAAGGCCAGGTAGTAGAGGAACGGAATGTTCATCACCATGGCCAGGGAAAAGTCATTGTTGTCGAGCAGCATGCCACCCGGACCGCGGATGATGCGCGCGTCCCTGAGGATGAGTCCCCAGATTCCTCCTTTCACGCCGTAGAACGCGAACGAAAGACACATCACCAGCATGATCGTCCGGATCCGGTTCTTGCTGTCGAGCTGGGACGTGGTCCAGACCGAGACCGTGATGACCTTGATGAACTCGAACATCTTGGAGTTCATGTTGGGCGTATGGACCGGGGCCTGGAGGTAGGAGATCGTGACCATGACCGCGAGCGCGACCAGCAGGAAATTGCGGAAGTCCTGGCGCATGAACCTGCGCTTGTCGAACAGGATCCAGCCCAGGAACATCACCGCGCCGACCAGCAACGAGAAGCGGAACGAGCGCGCCGGGCCCCAGGCCAGATCGGGCGCCCGCATGTAGGCCAGCCAGGTGAACAGGAGCAAGCCGTAGTAGGGCCGCACGAGTGCGAACGGGAGCGCACCGAAGACGATTGCGAACACCACGACGTCGCGCAAGACTTCAGCCTCCCTCAGCCCCCGAGGCGCGGGCCGGCACATCCGGCGCTGGCGTGGGCGGCGCGCCGGCAGGCGGCTCGTCAGCCCCCACGGCCCCCACCGCTTGGTGAAACTGCGCCTCGAGCAGGCTGGTGAGCCATTCGTAGCTCAGCCGCTCCAACCCGCGCCCGCCGGCCACCGCGGCCGCCGGGCTCTCGGAGGAGAGCGCCACGAAGCGCAAGAGGCCCTCATGGATGCCCCGGGTGTCATTGGGGTCCACGATCACGTGCGGCCGATCGACCCCCTCGAGCAACGAGGCGATGGCCCCCAGCTGCCGCGCGAGCGCCAGGATCGGCCGCCCTGCGGCAAGGTACTCGAACAACTTGGAGGGCACCTGGACTTCCGGTTCGCTGCCTCTTGGACCCAAGAGCAGCAGACCGTCCGCCTTGCGGCAGCGCCTGATGGCTTCGCTGTGGGGAACCGGGCTGCCGAGCCGGAGGTGATCCTGGACACCCAGCCGCCGGGCCTCCTTCCACAACCGTTCGCCCTCGTCCACCGGCCCGATCTGCTCGATCACCAGACGTTCGTAGGTCTCCCGATGGGTCTCGCGCAGGAGAGCCAGCGCTTCGAGCAGTCCTCGAGGATACCGCCGCCCGTAGATCGCCCCGACATGCAGGAGCGTCAGCCGTCCGTTCTTGGTGACCGGTTCGCTCTCCCCGGTGAACAACTCCGGGTCGATGCCATTGTTGATCGTGCAGAACCGGTCCAGCTCCGGGTACCGGCCGCGGTAGCCGGCCTCGGCCTGCACCGTGTTCAGGATCACCCGCCGGGCGAAGCCGACGACCGTCCGCTCCAGGGCCTCATCGAATCCCCGCAGGCTGGCGTACGGATTGGCGTGAAACGGATTCAGCGTCCATGGATCCCGAAGATCGATCACCAGCGGCAATTCCAGGATGCGCGCCAGCAACAGGCCGACCACGTGCGCCGAGTACGGCGGAGCGGTGCTGTAGATCAACTCGGCACCGACTTGCCGCGCCGCCGCCACGCCGCGCGCCACCGCCAGTGGAATCCACGACGAGTAGCGATCCGGCACATTGAACAGCCGGCTGACATAGTCGAGCGCCCGCGCAAGCCGGCCGCTCCGCTCGAACGGCCCGGCGTCTTCGATGCCGGTGGGCATCAACACCGCCATGTTCCGGTCGGTGCGCATCTTGCGCAGGCGGGCCAGCAGCAGATAGGGGTCCACGTGCGGGGTCCGAGCCACCAGGACCTGAGGCGGCACCCGTTCACAGAGTTCCTGGTCGAGGGAAAGCCCGGTGAAGCTCGAGGTCGTCAGCACCCCCAGCCGGTAACCGCGGCTTTCGAGCTGCCTTACGAAGTTCAACGTGCGATGGGTCCCCGCCGCGGCGATGGGCGGGAAGTGAAAGGCGACCATCAACACATTCTGGACGGGACGACTCAAGGGGGATCAGCACTCCCGATACGGCACCTCAGGCGATCACCATAGAGAGCCCGACTGACTATCGAATCGTTTCTCCGGCCGAATTCACCGCTCCGCTGGAAGCTGCCGACTCGAGCAGCCGATCGATGCGCTCGAGCTGCGCCTCCCAACGGAAGTTCTCGGCCACGAACGTCCGGCCGGCGCGCGCGAGCTCGCGGCGAAGCGGCGGATCGGACAGGAGCCGGCAGATCAGATCGGCCTGCTCCTCGGGCGTCGGTCCCACGAGTACGCCGCGGGCCTCCCCGAGGCCGCCGAGCGCAGCCGGGCTGGCCACCACCGGCAGCCCGCAGGCCAGGGCCTCGAGAACCTTGTTCTGGATGCCCCGGGCCACGCGCAACGGCGCCACCGAAACCAGCGCCGACCGGAGATACGGCCGCACGTCCGGGACCCGTCCGGTGACCGTGATTTCCGGGTCCCGTCCCAGGGCGCGCACGCTTCGCGCCGGGTTCGATCCGACGATGCAGAGCTCCGTCGGCCCCCGCCGCGCTCGCACGAGCGGCAGCACCGCTCGCGCGAACCAGACCACGGCATCGACATTGGCCCGGTAGTCCATCGCCCCGGTGAAGATCAGATCGATCGACGGCAGCTCGGCGGTACCCGGCGTGAAATACTCCAGATCGGTTCCGTTCGGCACCGTGAGAGCGTTTCTGGGATTCGAGAAGGAACGCAGATCCTGCTCCTCCCGAGGAGCGCAGAACAGCGTCAGCTCGGCCCGCTCGGCCAGCCGGCGCTCCAGCTTCTGCAGCGACCGGCCCTCGCGCCGATAGACCAGCCCGAGCGGCGAGCGGCCCAGCTGATCGGCATAGGCCAGCCATTTGGCGGAGTCGAGATCGACGAAATCGAGCGCGCGCGGCCCCTCCCAGCCGTTCAGATACGAGGCCATGGCCGAGGAGAAGACCATGGCCAGATCGTACGCGCCGGTTGCCAGCGCGCGACGCACGGCCCGCAGGAGGCTCCGATTGCGGAAGTAGACCACCGACATCGGTTCTCCGGTCAGCAGGCCGGACAGCGAAGCCAACCGGGCGCGCCGCGGCCTGAGCCGTTCCACGGTCACCGAGCGCACCAGCTTCGTGAGCCCCGGAAGGTGGATCAGATCGGACGGATCATCCACCAGGCTGAACAGATCGACCTCGTGCCGCCGGCCGAGGTACTCGACTTGATGGTAGGAGCGGATCTTGTCGCCCTTGTCCGGCGGATAGGGAATCCGGTGGCAGAGGTACAGCAGCCTCACTTGAACTGGCTGCGCAGATCCTCGAGCGTGGTCTGGACGCCCAGCGGCAGCAGCTCGGCGCGGGCCGTCATCACGTAGACCAGCACGCCCAGCGTGACCACGATCAAGACACCCCCCGCCATCTGCGCGACCTGGCGCGCCTTGAGCCGCCGGCGCTCCCTGGCGGTGGAGATGTTGGCGGTGCCGCCCAGCACCGGCAGCTGCAGCGCGCGATGAACCTCCTTGGGATTCTCGTAGGTCGAGCGGGTGACCTCGGTCAGGAGCGAGAGGCCAAGCGAGAGCAGAGCCCCGAGAACCAGCCCGATCAGCGGGTAGATCGCCTTGGGCAGACCCACGGGGTGCTTGGGAACGAACGGTTCCTCAAGGACTTCGTAGGCGCCGGCGGCCTCCAGCTCGTCCTCGCTGTCGCTGAACAGCTTGGTCGAACTGCGCACCAGCATGTCGTGCTTGTCCTTGAGCGGGGAAATCTGCTTCATCACCGAATTCAAATCTTCCATGGCCACGTCCCGCTCGTTCTGGAGCCGGTGCAGGTCGCGAATCAGCACGGGGTATTCGGCCATGCGCGCCGAGACCACTTCGAGCTGTGCCAGGTAGTCGGTCATCTGCTCCTTGATCCCGTCGAGTTGGGGTATCGCACGGTTGAGATCATCCGACAAGGCCTGCCAGGTGGGGTTGATCTCCTCCACGACGGTGTTCACGTCGAACTCCTGGCCCTCGAGCGCGTCGAATTCCACCTGCAGCGCCTCAACGCGCTCCCGCTGCTTCACCATGTTTGGATTCTTGTCCGTGTAATGCAGCGCCATCTTCTTCAACGAAAGCTGCGCGCTTTTCAATGCTGATTCCGCCAGCTCGTAGTCCGGGTTCTTCACCTTGTTCTCGACCTTTTTGATCTTGTCGGTCTCGGCGCGCTGCTCTTGGAGTGTGCGAATCCGGGTCTCCAGTTCCTTGAGCTTGGCCTGGGTTTCGCTTTTCTTCAAAACCAGGCTGATGCGGAGTTCGCTGTCCACGTTGGTCTCGTCGATCGCCGAGAGATCGTGTTCCGTCTGGAATTCCTGGAGCTTGCTCGCCTTCTCCATGTACACAGCCCGGCGATCCGCGAGGATTTCCTCGGCCTTCGTCAGCTGGTGCGTGTGGTACTTCTGCGTCGACTGGATGCGCCGTTCGACCCAATTCTTGCGAGTCCGCAGGACGTAGTCGTGCGCTTTCTGGGGTTCATACCATTTGAAGATCAGCTCGACCAGGAGTTCGCCGGACGAGTCGGTTTCGATCTCGACCTTGAACTTGCTCGGATCCCGGACGTCGTGGACGAGCTCCTGCAGCAGTGCCGGGTCGTTCCGGACTTCCGCGTACTCGACCCATTCGACCTGCTTCAACACGTCATCGACCCAGCTGAACGAGGTCAGCTCCTGGGCCAGCGTCCGCTCCTTCTGCGCCAGGGTCTTGTCCTGGATCGCTTTCAAGAGCACGGAGTCGTCGATGAGCTTGGACTCGCGCAAGAGCAGCTTGGTTCGCGCCTCGTAAAGATCGGGAATGAAGGCCGCCACGATGCCGCCCAGGATCGCGAACACGGCCGCGAACATGACCATGCGAAAACGCTTTTCCCTGGCCGCCTTGATCAGACGCCGGATCTGATCCGCCGCTTCCTGATCCTGCCCACCCATTCCTATTGATTGGTCTTCTGCCACGTTGCGTCCTCGCTTTCGAAGGCCTTACTGTCCGGCCGGCTGGCTCCCGCCTTGGGGGACCACCAGCGTACTCGACCCGTCGATCTGGGACCCCAAGCCGCCCACGCCGCCGCCCCGCCCGCCCACACCGCCAAAGGCTCCGCCCCGGCCACCGATGAAGAAATTGGTGTCCGTCTGGAAGGAGTCTGCGATGGTCTGGATGTTCCGGACCGAGATGGCCAGGAGCAGCACGGGCTGCAGCGGCGTCAGGATCATGCCGACGGCGTCCCGGATCATGCCGGCCAGGTTCGGCTGGACCACGATGATGTCGTCCTCGCGGATCGGGATGTTGTCGGAGGAATCTCCGTGATCGACCATCTTTTCGAGGTCGACGGGAATGATCAGCGGGTGATTGGGATCGGCCCGGATCACCCGGATGTCGGACAGGTCGGCGGTGCGGGGAATCCCGCCGGTCATCAGGGCGTCCCAGACGGTGGTGTCCCGGATCAGCCGCTGCTCGCCTTGCGAGGTCGCCTCGCCCCGGATGTAGAAGCGCTTGGAGAGCACCGGCCCCGGCTTGACCCGAACGTCCGGGTCCGTGAAGAACTCGGCATAGCGCAGGTTGAAAGCCTGGGCGATCTCCTCCGGGGTGAAGCCGGCCACGAAGACGTCCTTCAGCAGATCGTCATACACGAGCCCGTCCATTCCGATCCGGTAGTTGCCGAAGATGTCCGGGTTGTTCGGGTCGGAGAGCTGGAACGAGTCCATGATTCCCAGGGTCAGCTGCTCGTTGGCGTCCCCCACGTATTTGCGGCCGAAACCGCGCTGATTCAGCGTCTGCAGGATCCGGGACTCGTCATATGACCGGCAGGCCGGCAGGGCCGCCAGCAGCGCCAGCAACAAGAGGCCTTTTGGCATGAACGTGCTCCCGATCTCGATCTCGGCGGGCCCGGCGGGGGACAGCATCACTCAGTTCCTCCTTCGGGGGCGGAGGGCGCCCACTTGAGGCGGAATGGCAAAATTCTACACCATGATAGCATGCGCTGGAGCGGTGTTCTCCGCGTCCCTGCCAAGGGACCGGCACCACGGGGCACTAGCGGCCGAAGTACATGTCCTCATAATACTTCTGATACTCCCCGGTCCGGACCCGCTCCCACCAGTCCCGATTCGCCAGGTACCAGTCGATGGTCTGCCGAATCCCCTCGGCGAAGGTCCGGGACGGTTCCCAGCCGAGTTCGTCCCGGATCCGGGTGGCGTCGATGGCGTAGCGCCGATCGTGGCCGGGCCGGTCGGTCACGTGGCGGATCAGGCTCTCGGGGCGATCGAGCGCGGCCAGGATCAACCGGACCACTTCCAGATTCTCCATCTCGCTGTTGCCGCCGACGTTGTAGACCCGCCCCGGCCGGCCGTGCATGAGCGCCGTCAGGATCGCGGAGCAGTGATCCTCGACGTGCAGCCAGTCGCGCACGTTCTTCCCGTCGCCGTAGACGGGCAGCTCCCGGTTCTCCAGGGCGTTCGCGATCATCAAGGGAATCAGCTTCTCCGGAAACTGGTAGGGCCCATAGTTGTTCGAGCAACGGGTGATCACGGTCGGGAAGCCAAAGGTGTGGCCGTAGGCGTGCACGAGATGATCGGAGCCGGCCTTGCTGGCGGAGTAGGGCGAATTGGGTTGGATCTGATGCTCTTCGCTGAAGGCGCCGTCTTCGCCGAGCGAGCCGTAGACCTCGTCGGTGGAGACCTGCAGGTAGCGCTCCACGCCCGCCGTCCGGGCCGCATCGAGCAGGACCTGGGTGCCCATGATGTTCGTGCGGACGAAGATCCCGGGATCCTTGATCGACCGGTCGACGTGCGACTCGGCGGCGAAATTGACCACGTAGCGGATGGCTTCGTCCCGGAACACCTGAGCCACCGCCTGCGGGTCGGCGATGTCGGCCCGCACGAAGCTGTACCGGTCATCCTGATCGACGCCCTGCAGGTTTTCCAGGTTGCCCGCGTAGGTCAGCAGATCGAGGTTGATCACCCGGCAGTCGGTGGTCTGTGCGAGCACGTGCCTTACGAAGTTGGAGCCGATGAAACCGGCGCCGCCGGTCACGAGGATGGTCTTCATGGTCGTACTGCTCACTCCTGATTCGGGCTGCCGCCGCCTGCCCTGAGGTACGCCTCCAGGGCCGTTTGCCAGTCGGGCATGGGATCGCCCAGGGTCTGCTCCAGACAGTAGTTCCTCAAGATCGAATGGGCCGGCCTCGGTGCGGGCCGGTCCAATTCCGCGCTGCCGATCGGCTGCAGCGATGCAGGCTCGACGCCCGCCGCCCGCAGGATCGCCCGGGTGAACTCGAACCAGGAACACGACCCTTTCGACGAGCAGTGGTAGATGCCGTAGGCGGGTCGCGCGTCCAGGATCAGCAGCAGGGCGGCGGCCAGGTCGCGGGCCCAGGTGGGACAGCCGATCTGGTCGTCCACGACCTTGAGCGGGCGTCCTTCCCGCGCGGCTCCAAGGATCGTGTCCACGAAGTTCTTGCCGCCGAAGCCGAAGATCCACTGCGAGCGGACGATCCAGAAGCGGCCGCCGGACAGCTCGGCGGCGGCGACCTCGCCGGCCAGCTTGGAGCGGCCGTAGACCGAGCGGGGAGCGACCGGGTCGAACTCCAGGTAGGGTCGCTGCTGGTCGCCGCCGAACACGTAGTCGGTGGAGACATACAGGATCGGCACCCCCCGATCAGCCGCGGCGCCGGCCATGTTGCGCGTGCCGAGGGCGTTCACCCGGTAGGCCAGGTCGGGCTCGGTCTCGCACAGGTCGACGTTGGTCAGGGCCCCGCCGTGGAGGATCAGGTCCGGACGCTCGGCGCCGACCACTCGGCGCACCTGCTCCCGGTCCGCCACGTCCAGCTCGCCGATGTCGGTTGGAATCAGCTCGTAGCGCTCGGCCGCCTGTCGCTTGAGCTCGGTGCCCAGCATGCCGTCCGCGCCGGTGATCAGCAGCCGCTGCCTTCCCATGCTAGTCCAGCCGGTTGGCGCCGCCGTGCTGGACCAGCGTCGCGGCGTGGTAGAGCGACTCGAACGTCCCGGCGTCGGTCCACCAGCCGTCGAGCACGTCGTAGGTCAGTTCGCCGCGCTGGATGTAGGCGTTGTTCACGTCGGTGATCTCGAGTTCGCCGCGCTTGGACGGCTTCAGGCCGGCGGTGATCTCGAACACCCGGAAGTCATACATGTAGATTCCGATGACCGCCAGGTTGGTCTCCGGATCGGTGGGCTTCTCGACGATCCGGGCGACCTTGTCGCCCTCCAGGGCGGCGACGCCGAAGCGTTCCGGATCCTCGACTTCCTTGAGCAGGATCTTGGCGCCTTTCGGCTGCTCCTCGAAGGCTCGCACCGCGTGCGTGATGTTCCGCTCGATGATGTTGTCGCCCAGCATGACCACGATCTTCTCGCCCGCGGCGAAATGCTCGGCCAGCTTGAGCGCGTCGGCGATGCCGCCCTCGCCCGTTTGATAGGTGTAGTTGAGATGCTTCAGGCCGAACTCCGAGCCGTTGCCCAGGAGCCGCAGGAAGTCGCCCGCGTTGTTGCCGCCGGTGACCAGCAGGATGTCCTGGATGCCCGCGTTGACCAGGGTCTGGATGGGATAGTAGATCATCGGCCGGTCGAAGACCGGCAGCAGGTGCTTGTTGGCCACCATGGTCAGCGGCGAGAGTCTGGTGCCGAGACCTCCCGCGAGAATCACGCCCTTCACGGCTGTTGCTCCTTCTGGATTGCTTGCGTCCGATAGTACTCGACGGTGTCACCGATGCCCTCCGCGAGGGACACGCCCGGCTCGAAACCGAGGATGCTTTTCGCTTCATTCAGGTCGGCCAGCGAGTGCCGCACGTCACCCGGTCGGGCCGGCTGGTAGACCGGTTCGACCGCGGCCGCGGCCCCCCCGACGGCCTCCCGAATCGTCCGGTACAGTTCGTTGATCGAGATCCGCCGGCCGCCCGAGATGTTCACGATGGTTCCCGGCCGAACGTCGGCCAGTCCCGCGCGCAGGTTCGCCTGGACGACGTCCTGGACCGAAACGAAATCGCGGGTCTGCTCGCCGTCGCCATGGATGCGGGGGATCGAGCCCTCGAGCAGAGCGGTGACGAACAGCGAGATCACCCCGGAATATGGTGACGAGGGATCCTGCCGGGGACCGTACACGTTGAAGTATCGCAATACCACCGTGGGCAGCCGATAACATTCTGCGAACACCCGGCAGTAGGCCTCGGAGGCGAGCTTCTGGACCGCATACGGGGAGCGCGGATCGAGCGCCATGGTCTCCCGTTTGGGAAGTTCGGGGGAGTCGCCGTAGACCGACGACGAGCCGGCGAAGACCAGCCGATCGACTTCGGCCCGGCGGGCTTCCTCGAGCAGGATCAGGGTCGCGTCCAGGTTGATCCGGTGCGCCCGCAGCGGCTCCTCCACCGATCGCTGGACCGAGGGAAGCGCCGCCTGATGGTACACCAGGTCGACCCCTTCGAGCGCCGCCCGGACGACTGGGACCTCACGGCAGTCGCCGCGGATCAGCTCGATCCGGTCGCGGATCGGGGCCAGGTTCCGCTCTCGGCCGCTGGAGAAGTCGTCCAGCACGCGCACCTGCAGCCCGGCGCCCAGCAGCCCCTCCGCAAGATGGGAACCGATGAAGCCCGCCCCGCCGGTGATCAGCGCCCGGCGAATCATCGTGTCCGCCCCGGCCGGCTCGCCGGCGCGCGAGCTCCGCTGAACAGGCGGCGCACCAGATCGTCCACGATGCGCTCCGCCGCCCGGCCGTCCCACAGCGGGGGCGTGCCGATGCCGTTCCGATCGAGTTCGAGCATCTGCCGGGCGGCCGCGACGATGCGCTCCGCGTCGCTGCCGGCCAGCCGGTTGCCGCCCATCTCGAGCGTCACCGGCCGCTCCGTGTTCTCGCGCAGGGTCACGCAGGGCACCTTGAGCAGATTGGCTTCCTCCTGGATGCCGCCCGAATCGGTCAGGATCAGGGCGGCGGCGTCCATCAGGCCGAGAAAATCGAGATACCCCTGGGGCTCGATCAGGTGCAGGCCCGCGATCGTCTCGATGCGTTTCAGCAGACCAAACTGCTCCGCCCGGCCGCGCGCCCGGGGGTGGATCGGCCAGAGGATCGCAAGCCGCTCGGCAACGCATGCGAGCGCGTCCACGACGCGGGAGAAGGCGGGCCGGTCATCGACGTTGCTCGGGCGGTGAAGGGTCAGCACCGCGTAGGGAGTCTGGTCCACGCCCAGCTCCCGCCGCTTCCGGTCGCCTTGCTCGGCCGCGCGCTCGCGGTGGGCCAGCAGAGTATCGATCATGGTGTTGCCCACCAGCAGGCAGTCCTCCGGAGCGTGCCCCTCACGCGCCAGGTTGTCGAGTCCGGCCTGCTCGGTGACGTAGCAGACGTCGGCCAGTTGATCGGTGCACACGCGATTGAGCTCCTCCG
>Ga0326597_10006014_pt1 | contig 16702 bp, 14 predicted proteins | sample RVTome_12_FD_203789 | JGI IMG/M metagenome (GOLD analysis project Ga0326597, IMG submission 203789) | Soil microbial communities from uranium-contaminated site in the Upper Colorado River Basin, Wyoming, United States - RVT100D185 | ecosystem: Environmental > Terrestrial > Soil > Contaminated >...
GGCAAGATCTACGAAGATGGGACCAGGGCGGTGGGAGACCTCGACCTCGAGATCCATGACGGCGAGTTCCTCGTGCTCGTCGGGCCTTCCGGATGCGGCAAGTCCACGGTTCTCCGGATGATCGCCGGCCTGGAGGACATCACCGAGGGCACGATGTCGATCGGCGACAGGGTGGTGAACGATGTCGCTCCCAAGGACCGCGATATCGCCATGGTGTTCCAGAACTACGCCCTCTATCCCCACATGTCGGTCTACGACAACATGGCTTTCGGCCTCAAGCTGCGCAAGTTCGCCAAGGACGAGATCCAGCGCCGGGTGCATGAGGCGGCCGACATCCTGGAGATCCGCGAGTACCTGGAGCGCAAGCCCAAGGCCCTGTCCGGCGGGCAGAGACAGCGTGTGGCGATGGGCCGCGCCATCGTCCGCGAGCCCGCCGCCTTCCTGATGGACGAGCCACTGTCCAACCTGGACGCAAAGCTGAGGGTTCAGATGCGCGCCGAGTTGGAGCGTCTCCACGGTCGGCTCGAGACGACCACGGTGTATGTGACCCACGACCAGGTCGAGGCCATGACCCTCGGTGACCGGGTGGCGGTGCTCCGCCCGGTGTCGGCGGCCCGACCGTGGAACCTGCAGCAGGTCGGCGCCCCGACCGAGTTGTTCGACCATCCCGACAACCTCTTCGTCGCCGGCTTCATCGGCAGCCCGGCGATGAACCTGGCCTACGGCCGTCTCGAGAATCGTGGCGGCGAGGTGTGGGTCAAGGTTCCGAGCGGGGACCTCAAGGTGGATGCCCGCGCCCTGGCGGCCCATCCGGGGCTGGAGAACCGGATGAACGAGGAGCTCGTGGTCGGTATCCGTCCCAACTCGCTGGAAGCGGCGTCGGTGAAGGGCCCGGACCCGGACCGGACGATCACCGCTCAGGTCGAAGTGACCGAGATGCTGGGCGCCGAGACTTACGTCCACTTCACCGTGAACCGGCCACCGGTGGTGACGCCGGACATCGAAGAGCTCCTCGCCGACACCGGTCAGGATGCATCCTCCTTGGGCGACACCACCAATTGGATCGCCAGGGTCAGCCCGGACGCCCGGGTGTCCCGTGGCGACCAGATCGATCTGATCGTGGATTGCGCCAAGCTCCACTTCTTCGACCCGAAGAGCGGGCTGAGGGTCGGGTCCGAGCAGAAGGTTGCGGCCGGCGTCTGACCTGGGTCGGGGGTTGCGTTGAGCAATCCCTCCGACATGGCGGTGGTGTCGTTTCCGCCGGACTTCATCTGGGGTGTCGCCACCTCCGCCTTTCAGATCGAGGGAGGGCGCAACGAGGCGGGGAAAGGCGACTCGATCTGGGACCGCTTCTCCGATCAGGGAAGGCTGCGGGTTCCCGGAGATGTCGCCTGTGACCACTTTCATCGTTGGGAGGAGGACCTCGACCTCCTGGAGCGGCTCGGAGTACCCACCTATCGGTTCTCCGTCTCGTGGCCGCGGGTCATCCCCGACGGCGACGGGCGGGTGAACCAAGCCGGCCTCGACTTCTACCGGCGTCTCGTCGCAGGGCTCCGGGACCGTGGCATCGCGCCTGTGGCCACGCTGTATCACTGGGACCTGCCCCAGGCCCTCCAGGACAAGGGGGGCTGGGCGTCCCGGGACACGATCGATGCGTTTGCCCGCTACTCCCGCATCGTGGCCGGTGCCCTCGGCGAGGAGACAGGCCAATGGATCACTCAGAACGAGCCCTGGGTGACGGCGATGCTCGGCCACCGGGACGGCATCTTCGCACCGGGGATTGCGGACTGGCGGACGGCGTTGAGGGTGGGCCATCACCTGCTGGTCGGGCACGGGCTGGCGGCTCAGGAGATCCGGACCGTGCTGAGTGGAGCCTCGGTCGGGATAGCGCTCGACTGCCGCCCCGTCGAGGCTGTGTCGGAGTCAGACCAGGACCGGCAGGCCGCCCGTCACTTTGACGGGTTTCGGAACCGGTGGTTCTTCGACCCGGTGTTCGGACTCGGCTATCCGGACGACATGATGAAGAGCTATCAGGACCGGGGCAGGATCGAGCCGGACCTGATAGCCGCCGATGACATGAGAGCGATCGCCACTCCGATCGACTTCCTCGGGGTGAACTACTACACCACGGTCAGTGTTGGGGTCGGGGGCGAGGAGGTCGACCGGCCGGAGGCTGAGCCGGGCCCGGAGCCACAGCCCGGATACACAGAGATGGGCTGGAGGGTCGACCCTGACGGTCTTGCCCGTTACCTCCGCTATTTGTCAGGGACATACAGGCCACTCTCGATCCTGGTCACCGAGAACGGCGCCGGCTACTCGGACGGGCCGGATGAGACCGGTGTGATCGACGATCGGAGACGCATCGACTATCTCGAGTCCCATGTCAGATCAATGGCCGCCGCTCGTCTCGACGGTGTTCCGGTGGGCGGCTATTTCGTGTGGAGCCTCATGGACAACGTCGAGTGGCTCGAGGGCTTCTCCCAGCGCTTCGGCCTGGTCTGGGTCGACGAGACCACATTGGAGAGGATTCCGAAGCGAAGCTTCGATTGGTACCGCCGGCTGGTCACGACCGGTACCTTGAGCTCCCCATGACCAAATCGATGACGTGCCACTGTCGGGCCGTGATCACCGAGGAGGACACCGAGTCCCTGATCGCCCCGGTGAAGGCCCACTTCGACCAGGCACACCCGGAGTTCGGGCTGACCCTGGCCAACGTGAGGAACTACCTGGAGTCGGAGGACCGATCGACCGGGCCGACCGAGCGGCTCGAAGCGATAGGCGAAATCGAGATTCGCCCGATCACCCCGGAGTCGGCGCCGGATGTAGGTCACTTCTTCGACGTCGACGCATTCCCCGACAACCCGGCTTGGGGGGCCTGCTACTGCATGTTCTTCCCCCGCGGCGGGAGGAGCAACCAGAGATGGGGAGAGGAGCCCTGGCAGGAGAATCGAAAGGATCAACTGGCCAGGATCAGGGATGGCAAGACCACCGGCATGCTCGCCTACGTCGGGGGGAAGATGGTGGGGTGGTGCAACGCCACCGCCCGGGCCGAGCTTCCCGGCCTGGCCGACGGCGCCGACGACGGGGTGGCGTCGCTGGTCTGTTTCGCCATCGCTCCCCCATATCGCGGTCACGGTGTCGCCACCCGCCTTCTCGATGGGGTCGTCTCCCGCTCCGGGGACCTGGGCGTCGCTCGGCTCGAGGCCTATCCGGTGCGTGACCCCGACGACGAGCGGGCCGCCTTCCACGGCTCTCTGGCGCTCTTCATGAAGTTCGGCTTCGATATCGTCTCCGAGGAGCCCCTGGTGGTCGGGCTGGACCTGGCATGAGTGAGCGTCTCGACGATTGGATGGACGCCTACGTCGAAGCGTGGACGTCGAATGACCCCTATGACATCGCCGGCTTGTTCACCCCCGACGCCGTCTACGACCCGCAGACGGCCGATGGGGAGAGACACGGCCACGATGAGATCATCGCCTGGTGGCAGGAGATCGACGACGATCCCGACAATTGGGACTTCCAATGGCAGCCACTGGTCGAGACCGAAGACCTGGCGGTGGTCACCGGCACCACCCGATACTTCGAACCCGCCGCCAGCTATCGCAACTTGTTCGTGATCAGGTTCGACGCCGAAGGCCTGTGCACCGACTTCACCGAGTGGTATATCGAAGAAGATGCGTAATACGTTCTACGTTCTACGTTCTACGTTCCCATGACCACAGCCTTTGTGCTGGGTGGTGGGGGGCGTTGGGGGGCGGTGGAGGTGGGGATGCTGCGCGCCCTCGACGAGGCAGGTATCACTCCCGACCTGGTGCTCGGGACGTCGATCGGTGCCTTCAACGGCTCGGTCATCGCCGATCGGCCCGGAGCCGAGGGAGTGGAGAGCCTGACCCGGCTCTGGGTCGAGATCGCCTCCACAGGCATCCTTCAAGGCAGACGGATCGACAGGTTGAGGAACGTGGCCGCCCTGAGACCGGCCCTGCACGAGACTTCGGAGCTGCGTTCCCTCCTCGAACGGGTTCACCGACCGGGTCGTGTCATCGAGGATCTGATACTCCCCTTCCAATGTGTGGCTGCCTCCATCGAGCGCGCCGCCGAGCACTGGTTCACCAAGGGCCCGCTCATCGAGGCCTTGCTCGCCTCCTCGGCGGTACCGGCCCTCTTCCCGCCCTTCGAGATCGAGGGCGAGCACTTCTACGACGGCGGGCTGGTCAACTCGGTGCCCTTGGCCCGAGCCGTCGATCTCGGCGCCCGGGACATCTACGTGCTCCAGGTGGGCCGGATCGAGTCCCAGCTCCGACCTCCGAAGCGACTCCACGAAGCGGCGCTGATCTCGTTCGAGATAGCCCGCCGCCACCGCTTCACCACGGCGGTCGAGACTCTGCCCGAAGGGATCGAGCTCCACCTCCTCCCCTCCGGAAACCCGGTCGCATTCGACGACGCCCGTCAGCTGAGATGGCGGGACGTCGGCTCGACCAACGAGCTGATCGACGGCGCCTATGCCGCCTCCATGGCATACCTGGACGGGATGCAGTCGTGAGCCTGCCCCCGAAGTGGATACGGCGTCTGCTCATCGACCCGGCGATCGTGCTCCTCGTAGCCCTGGCAGTAGTCTCGCTCCCGGTGTGGATCATCGCGGCGGCCTTTGTCTCCCGCTACGTGCCCGGGAACTGGCGCATCCTTCGGCTCGCCTGGTTTCTCTTCCTCTATCTCCTGGTCGAAGGGGTGGGTCTGACGTTGATGTTCCTCATCTGGGTCTTCTCCGGCTTCGGGTGGAAGACGCGATCGCCGTTGTCCATCGAGACCCACTACCGGCTCCTCGGGTTGATGCTGCGAACGGTGGTCAGATCGGCCGAGGTCACCTTCAAGCTACGCGTGGTGCAAGACGGAGAGAGGCCCACAACGTCGAGCGGAGGTCGCACCCGATCGATACTGGTCTTCTCCCGGCATGCCGGGCCGGGAGACTCCTTTCTCTTGATGAACGGGCTGGTCAACGGGTACCGACGCGATCCTCGCATCGTGCTCAAAGACTTCCTCCAGTGGGACCCGGCTGTCGACGTCATCCTCAACCGGCTTCCCACCGCCTTCGTCCCGGTCGGTCGCAAGGGAGGCGAAGCCCTGGTATCGGCGATCGGGGACCTGGCCCGGACCATGGGGCGCGACGATGCTTTCGTGATATTCCCCGAGGGGTCCAACTACACCGAGCACCGACGGACGAGGGCGATCCAGAAGCTGCACGACATCGGCCGGCCCGATCTGGCGGAGCGGGCCGAGGAGCTGAAACGGACCCTCCCGCCCCGATCCCTCGGCGTCATGACCGCCCTGGCCGCGGCGCCGTCATCATCCGATGTCTTCTTCATCGGTCATGCCGGTCTGGAGACCTTCATCACGGCGGCGGACATCTGGAGGGCGATGCCCATGGACACAGAGGTGGAGGTGAAGATCTGGCACGTCCGGTCCGAAGACATACCACCGCCCGAGGAGCAGGAGAGCTGGCTCTATGACGTCTGGGCCGAGATCGACCGCTGGATAAGCGCCGAGCTGACCCAGACGGGCTGAGCGGGCTGATTAGTCCCGTGTGCAGATACCCACCGGAGTGGTGGATGGTTGCACACGCCACCTCGTATGTGCGGTTACCCACCGAGGAGGTGGATGGTTGCACACGACATGGGATCAGGGTGCGGTCTTGGGCTCCAGGAAGGGCATCATCTTGCGCAGCTCCCGTCCCACGTCCTCGATCTGGTGGGCCCGGTTCGCCGCCCGCTGCTCGTAGAGGAAGGGGGCGCCCTCACGGGCCTGGGCCATCCACTCGTTGGCGAAGGCGCCTGACTGGATCTCGGCCAGGGCATCCTTCATGGCCTGACGGGTCTCGTCGGTGACGATCCGCGAGCCCCTGGTGTAGTCGCCGTACTCGGCGGTGTCCGAGACCGAGTAGCGCATCCAGGAGAGCCCGCCCTCGTAGAGGAGGTCGACGATCAGCTTCAGCTCGTGGAGGGTCTCGAAGTAGGCCGACTCGGGCTGGTAGCCCGCCTCCACCAGCGTCTCGAACGACGCCTTGATCAACTCGGACACCCCGCCGCACAAGATCACCTGTTCCCCGAAGAGGTCGGTCTCGGTTTCCTCCTTGAACGTCGTCTCCAGGATGCCGGCCCGGCCCCCACCGATCGCCGACGCATAGGAGAGCGCTAGGGCGCGTGCGTTGCCCGACGCATCCTGATGGACGGCGAGAAGACAGGGCACGCCCGACCCTTGCTGATAGGTGCGCCGCACCAGGTGCCCCGGCCCCTTGGGGGCGATCATGGCGACGTCGACGTCCTCCGGGGGCACGATCTCCCCGAAGTGGATGTTGAACCCATGGGCGAAGAGGAGCGTGTCCCCGGCGTCGAGGTTCTTTTCCACCGACTCGGCGTAGATGACCCCCATGACCTGGTCGGGGACCAGCATCATGATGGTGTCGGCCCACTCCGCCGCCGCCTCCGGGCTCATGACCCGGAGCCCTTCGGCCTCCGCCTCGGCCCGGCTGGACGACCCTTCACGCAGGCCGACAATGACGTCGACCCCCGACTCCTTCAGGTTCAGGGCGTGGGCGTGGCCCTGGCTCCCGTACCCGATGATGCCGACCTTCTTGGCCCGAATGAGGTCGGGATCGCTGTCCGCGTCGTAGTAGATCGTTGCCATGGGCAGATTGTGGTCGGTTTCGCACTCAGGAAAAACTCGGCGTCATAGGATGCCTGGCTCATGACACACAAGATGAGATCCCGAGAGGTGACCGAAGGACCGGCCAAGGCCGGGGCCAGGGCCATGTTGCGCGCCGTCGGCCTGACCGAAGACGACTTCGCCAAGGCACAGGTAGGGGTGGTGTCCGCCGGCAACGAGGTGACGCCGTGCAACCTGACCGGGCCCGAGCTGTCCAAGCACGCCAAGACCGGGGTGGTCGCCGCCGGGGGAGTGGGGCTGGTCTTCTCCACCATCGCCGTCTCTGACGGGATCTCGATGGGCCACGAGGGGATGCGGGCTTCCCTGGTGTCGAGAGAGGTGATCGCCGACTCCGTGGAGCTGGTGATGCATGCCGAGCGGTTCGACGGCCTGGTTGCCATCGCCGGTTGCGACAAGTCGCTCCCCGGGATGCTGATGGCGGCGGCCCGTCTCGATCTCCCTTCCGTCTTCCTCTACGGGGGCTCCAGCCTGCCCGGCCACTACGCGGGGCGTGACATCTCGATCGTCGACGTGTTCGAGGGCATCGGGGCCGAGTCGGAGGGCCGGATCAGCATCGAGGAGCTGCTCGAGATCGAGCGCGCCGCATGTCCCGGGGCCGGGTCATGCGCCGGGATGTTCACCGCCAACACCATGGCCTCGGTGGGGGAGGCGATCGGCATGTCCCTCCCCGGGTCGTCGACAGTCCCCGCCGTCGATCCCCGTCTCAACGGGTATGCCGAGCGATCGGGTGAGGCGGTGATGAGACTCCTCGAGGACGAGGTGAGCCCCCGAGGCATCATGACCCGCCCCGCTTTCGAGAACGCGATCACGACGGTGATGGCCCTGGGCGGCTCCACCAATGCCGTCCTCCACCTGCTGGCGATCGCACATGAGGCAGGCGTCGGCCTCGAGTTGGAGGATTTCGATCGCATCTCCCGGCGGACGCCGCATCTCGGTGACCTCAAGCCGTTCGGCAGGTACCACATGGTCGACCTCGACCGGATCGGAGGGGTTCCCCTGGTGCTGCGCGCCTTGCTCGACGAGGGCCTGCTTCATGGGGAGGCACTCACGGTGACGGGGCGGACCATGGCGGAGAATCTCGCCGACGTTGTGTTCGACCCGGACCAGGACGTCATCGCGCCCCCGTCTCGACCGTTGGCCACCGAGGGCGGCATCGCCGTGCTCCGGGGGAACATGGCGCCGGGGGGCGCCGTGGTCAAGGTGGCCGGGATCGACCTCGACGTCTTCGAGGGCCCGGCCCGGGTGTTCGACGGGGAACAAGGTGCGATCGAGGCCCTTTTCGCCCACCAGATCAAGGCCGGCGACGTGGTCGTGATCAGGACCGAGGGCCCGAAGGGTGGCCCGGGGATGAGAGAGATGCTGCAAATAACGGCGGCGATCAAGGGTGCCGGTCTGGGCAAGGACGTGCTCCTGGTCACCGACGGGCGTTTCTCCGGGGGCACCACCGGGCTCTGTATCGGCCACGTGGCGCCGGAGTCGGAGATGGGCGGCCCGATCGCGCTGGTCGAGGAAAGCGACCGGGTCAGGGTCGACGTCCCCGCCCGGCGCCTCGACGTCCTCGTCGACGAGGCGGTGCTCCGGGAGCGAGGCACACGCTGGGCCCCACACCCAGCCCGCTACGAGACCGGGGCCCTGGCCAAGTACGCCCGGCTCGTCGGGTCGGCGGAGACAGGAGCGGTGACCGGCTGACCAGGGAACGCATCGGCCGGGGCCACTAGGTTCTGTGTGGTGAGCACAGCGTCTCAATCCGGCGATATGGACAACGGGCGCACGGGCTTCTTCCGACGTGCCGCCCGTGGGGCGAGCGAGCGGGTCTTGGAAGTCGTCGACCCGGACATGGTGCTGAGCCACGTCGACGTCAATGCCCTCCTCGACCGAGTAGACGTCAACGCCTTGCTCGATCGGGTCGACGTCGAGCGGCTGATCGGTCGGGTCGACATCGACGAATTGCTCAAGAGAGCCGACATCGATGCCCTGATGGAGCGGGTCGACGTCAGGGCCCTGGTCGACCGGGCCGGGATTCCCGACATCGTCGCCGAGAGCACCAGTCACCTCACCGGCTCGGCGCTCGACTTGTTCCGGAGGCCGATCGTCGGGATCGACGAGATCGCCTTCCGCGGCCTGAACCGCCTCGTCGGGCGTGATCCCCGCCGGTTCCCGCCCGGTCCGGGGGCGCTGGTCCATTGGGTGGAGGAGCGAGCCGAGGACACGGAGCTACGCACCGGTCGCTACGCCGGACCGCTGACCAGGCTCCTCGCCTTCGTCCTGGACAGCCTGATCGTCACCACCGGCTTCACTTTGATCGTGGCCGGTGCCACCTATCTCGTCGAGTTGGTCATGGCCGGTCAGGTCGAGGTGGGTCAGGGGCTCTGGTACGTCCTCGGCTTTGTCCTCTGGGCGTTTCTCTACCTCTGGCTGTCGGTGGCTGTGTTCGGGAAGACTCTGGGCAAGACGGTGATGGGGGTCCGGGTGGTCGGCGTCGACGGCTCGGTCGCCCTCCACGGCCGTCAGGCGTTCGTGCGCGCTCTCACCTATCCGCTCGGCTTCGCAGTCGTGGGTGTGGGGCTACTTGGCGTCGTGTTCGGCAGTGAGCGGCGGGCATGGCACGACCATCTGGCCGGCACTGCTGTGGTCTACGACTGGGGGAGTCGCACCGCTCGCATGTCGACACCGCTGGCGGCGTGGCTGGAGAGGAAAGGGCCGGAGGGTCAAGCCGACGCCCCGGAATAGTTCCTGATCCCCCTCTCCAGATGGCACGGCAGGCGGTGAGAGCTGGCACGGTCACTCCCACTCCCGCCGCCATCCGCCTCCACATCCTGGAACTCGCGGTTGAACAGGCTGCGGATCGATTGTCTGAGCCCGGTTTCCCTCACCGGCACCTTGAACGTCTTGGTCAGACCGTCGACGAGGACTGGTGATTCCACGGAGGGAGTTTGGCACGGCCCCGGAAATCGGCCCAGAGGATTATCGGAACCGGTCCGGGGAGGTCCTGGCCGGGTCGACTCCGGCTCCGGCGAGGTCCCCGGGCAGTGATGTGCCCAGGACCTGGCTGGCGATCAGAGCACCGTAGGCCGGGGAGGTCATGATCCCGGTCCCACCCTGGCCGACCAGCCAGAAGAAGCCGGATGTGGTCGGCTCCTCTCCGATCACAAGGTCCCGGTCGGGGGCGAAGGTGCGCAACCCGGTCCACTGCGAGCTCACCGTTCGGATGTCAAGGGTGGTCGCCTGGTTGATTCGCTCGATGGCAAGAGCGACGTCTTCCATGTCGGGTCGGGGATCGACCGGCTCCGATGGAGTCTCCTCGGCCAGCGAGCAGAGGAGTTGGACCCCGTCGGGGCGAAAGTAGAAGTGATGATCGACGTCCACCACCATCGGCCACCGCGCGTAGGCCTCGTCGCCCGGGACCATGAAGGCCGTGCGGCGCATCGGCTGGAGGCCGATCGGCTCGATCCCGGCGATGGTGGCCACCCGATCGCCCCAGGCACCGGCGGCATTGACCACCGCAGAGCAGTCGACATCGCCGTCCGGGGTGGACACCCGCCATCCTCGGTCGAGCTTGCCGAGACTTGTCACCGGCGACGAGAGGCGGATGTCGGCGCCATGCCGACGGGCGATGCGCACGAAGGCCTGATGGAGGGCGGCGACGTCGATGTCGCGGGCGCTCGGCTCGTAGAGCCCGCCGGCGACCCGCTCCGGACGCAATTTGGGGACCATTCGAAGCATCTCGGCCGTCTCGACCAGACGGGACCCGGCACCCGACTCCAGTCCCTCGTCGGCGATCTTGCGCAGATGCTCGAGTTGCGACTCGTCCGCCACCCAGAGAGCGCCTCGATCGGCGAGGAGCGGCGTGTCGGTGGATCCCTCCGGTGGATCCTCCAGGAAAGGCTGGCTGGCCTGGGCCAGGGGCCGGGAGCCCTCGCCCCCGTAGTTGACCACGAAGAGGGCAGCCGAACGACCCGTGGTGTGATAGGCGAGCGACGACTCCATCTCGAGCAGGATCACCGACCCGTGCGGGGCGAGATGGGCGGCGGCGGCGACTCCGGCGATCCCACCCCCGATCACGATGAAGTCGGTCATGGGGACTCGGTCATGGGGTGATGACCACCCGCCCGATCGCCTTCCGCCCGGCCACCCATCGCAATGCGTCGACCGCCTGCTCCAGGGGATAGGTCTTCTGCACCAGAGGGCGCAGGGTCCCATCGGCCACCCAGTCCATGATGGCCTGGTTGTTGGCTGTGCTCCGGTCGGGCTCCTCCATGTTGAACCGGCCCCAGAACACTCCGATGACCGAGTTGCCCTTGACCAGGTTCAGGTTCAGCGGTATCGACGGGATCTCGCCGGAGGCGAAGCCGATGACGAGCAAACGCCCGTTCCACTTGGTCGAGCGCAGGGCGAGCTCGGTTGCGGCGCCCCCGACCGGGTCGTAGACAACGTCGACGCCGGCCCCCGACGTGGCCGCGGCGATGCCATCCCGCAACGGTGTCTCGTCGTAGCGCACGATTTCGTCGGCTCCGGCCTCGCTGGCCGCTGCTGCCTTCTCCTCGGAGGAGACGGCGGCCACCACCTTCGCCCCCAGGGCCTTCCCGATCTGGACGGCGGCAATTCCCACTCCGCCCGCCGCCCCGAGCACCAGCAAGGTCTCGTCCGCCCTGAGCCCGGCCCGGTCGACCAGGGCGTGGTACGAGGTCCCGTAGGCGACCGGAATAGCGGCGCCGGCCTCGAACGGGACATGATCGGGGAGGGAGGTGATCGCCCCCGGGTAGGCGACGGCCAGTTCGGCCATGGCGCCGAAGCCGGTGAACCCGCACACCCGGTCCCCGGGATGGAACCCGTCGAGACCGTCGGCCGACTCGATCACACCGGCGAACTCACCACCGGGCACGAACGGCAACTCGGGTTTCACCTGATACTCACCGGCGACCACCAGCACATCGGCGAAGTTCACCGCGGCGGCTCTCACCGCGACCATGGCCGTCCCCGGGATCGGCCCCGGATCGGGCATCTCGCCGACCCGCAAGGCGTCGATACCCCCGTAGTCGTCGCAGATGAGGGCGCGCATCGGGCCAGCCTACGGACATCGGCTTTCCAGCTCTGACACAATCGGGGGGTGCCGATAGAGCCGATGCCCTCCAGGTTCGAGCTACCCGATCCGAAGCCGGGCGACGGGGACGTGGTGGCCGTTGGCGCCGACCTCGAGCCGGGAACCCTGCTCCAGGCGTATCGGAAGGGTCTCTTCCCCATGCGTCTGCCTGATGGGCACCTCGGTTGGTGGTCACCCGTCGACCGGGCGATCCTCCCACTGCGCGGGCTTCACATCAGCCGATCGTTGCGTCAGTCGACCCGACGCTTCCAGGTGTCGGTCGATGCCGACTTCGAAGGTGTCATCCGTGGTTGCGCCGATTCGAGACGCAGGGATCCTTGGATCACCGAGGAGTTCGTCGAGGCGTATCTACAGCTGCACCGCCTGGGGTGGGCCCACTCGGTGGAGGTCTGGGACAACGACGGCCGGCTGGTCGGGGGTCTCTATGGAGTCGCCATCGGCGGCCTTTTCGCCGGCGAGTCGATGTTCCATGACGTCCGCGACGCATCCAAGGTCGCCCTGGTGCACCTGGTCGTGGTGATGAGTCAGGGCGGGGGGCGGCTGCTCGACGTCCAATGGCAGACACCCCACCTGCAGACGCTGGGCGCCATGGTCATCGGCCGGCTCGCCTATCTGGAGAAGCTGGATGAGGCGCTGCGCGGGCCCGACGTCTTCGCCGCCTCTCACGAGAGCGACTCGATGTAAGTCCGCCACCAGGGGCGGGCACTAGAGTCGTTTCCCTGTCCTGGAGGATCGTTGCGGGCCGTCGTTGCCGGAGTTGATCTGACCGCCATGGGTCGGCGGGTAGCGGAGAGGGCCGGGATGATGGCCGAGTCGTCCGACGTCCCCCTCCTCCTCCTTCACGTTCTCGAGCCTGTCGCCGAGGCGATGATCGACCCGTCTCTCGCCCGGCTGATGCGGGAGCACCAGAGGTCCGAGGCAGAGCGGTTGGCCCAGTGGGCGAGGGAGAAGACCAAGGCCGCCGTCGATCTGGAGGTGGTCAAGGGCTCACCGTCGTGGGAGCTGACCGCGCGGGCGAAGACGGCGAGCATGGTGGTGGTCGGCTCGTCGTCGATCGACGCCTTCTCGGTAGGGCCGGTGGCCAAGCGTGTCGCACGCAAGGCAACCGCCGACACCCTCGTGGTGCGTCGGCAACCCCGGGTGCCCTATCGCAAGGTCATTGCCGCAGTCGATTTCTCGGAGCACTCGCGGGCTGCCATGGATCGCGCTCTCTCCCTGTTCCCCGCCGCCGACATCACCGCCCTGTACTCGCTGCCCTCCAGGTTCGACTCGATGCTCGCCGGCGCCGGCCTCTTCACCGAGGAGCTGGAGGCGTCCCGTGGGGCACGTCTCGGCATGGCCGAGGAGCGGATGGCCGAGTTCACCGCCGCATGGGACGGGGAAATTCGGGCCCTCGTCGTCGACGGCCCCCCTTCAGAGACCATCGAGGAAGTGGTGAGGAGGAGAGGGGCGGACCTGGTGATTGCCGCCAGCAGGGGGGCGAGTGCAACCCGAATGGTGCTCCTGGGGACTGTGGCCGAAGGCTTGGTGAACCAGGCCCCATGCGATGTCCTGATCGCACGGTCCAGGGCGCCGTTCCGACGGCCCTGACCGGGCTCTACGGGCTCGCCGGCGGGAAGCGCAGGGTGAAGGTGGTTCCCGTCGACCCGGAGTCGACCGAGATGTCGCCGCCGCTGCGGGTGACGATGGTGTGCACCGTGTGCAACCCCAGACCGGTCCCCTGCCCGGGGGCCTTGGTGGTGAAGAAAGGATCGAAGATCCGTTGCCTCACATCGGGGTCGATCCCCGGGCCGGTGTCGGAGACACGGACGACGACCGCCCCGTCCTCCGTTGCGGCGCGGATGGTGAGGGTCCCTGTCCCGTCCATTGCGTCGGCGGCGTTGTCGATGAGATTGGTCCAAACCTGGTTGAGATCACGTCCCGACGCCTCGATCGTGGGCAGATCGGGCTCGATGTCGAGGACGGTCTCGATCCCGCGCAGCTTGTGCTTGAGCAGGATCAGAGTGTCCCCAATCCCCTCGGTCGGGTTGATGTGCTGGACGGGCCCCTGATCCAGATACGAGTAGGTCTTGACCACCCGCACCAGCTCGGAGATCCGACCGGCGGCGATGCGGGTCTCTTCGATGAGGTGGGAGGCGAGACAGCGAAGACCAAGCCAACGGGCGAACTTGGTGGCCGTGTCCCGGTCGTAGCCGTCCGTGACATCCTCGAGGACGGGGCGCACCCACCCGTCTGCGACCAGGGCAGGTGCCAGCTCCCAGGGCTCGGGGACGCCGAGCCCCTCCAGCCAATCGACCACGTCGCTCTCCAGGTCGGACCGGGCCAGGGGGTCGAGCCCTGTCGGTGTCTCCGGCATCGGGAGCTGTCTGCCCACCATGGCGCCCGTGCCCGAAAGCAAGATGGCGGCGTCGCCCAGAGCCCGATAGACCTCTTCGGCCCGCGCCATGCTCCTTCCCACGGCCGCCGCGGGGTTATTCAGCTCGTGCATGAGCTGTGCCGCCATCCGACCCAGGGCCGCCATGCGCTCTTCATGGCGAAGCGTGTCCTCGATGCCGCGTAGACGTGAGGTGACGGTGCGGAACATGCGGCGCACCACTCGGGAGTCCTCGATCAATGACTCGAATGCCTCGGCCGGGATCCGTATCAAAGTGGACGGTGAGTCGGCGGTGACGCTGGCAGTGCGGGGTGCGTTGTCGAGTAGTGCGATCTCGCCGACCACCTCACCGGGGCCAAGGGTGGCGAGGACCACTTCGCGATCGTGGCCGTGCTTGGTGACACGCAACTGGCCATCGACGATGACGAACATGTCCTCGGACAGTGAGTCCTCTTCGATGATCGTCGTCTCCTCCGGGACGGTGATCTTCTCCGACTGACGGCAGACCTGATCGAGGAGTGCTTGGGGGAGATCTGAGAAGTAGGGGAGCCCGCGCAGGACTTCGACGATGTCGTTCAAAGCGCGGCCAGGTGGTTGTGGATGAATCGGATGGCCGTGGCTCCCTCACCGACGGCGCCGGCCACCCGTTTGATCGAACCGTGCCGGACGTCGCCTGCTGCGAAGATGCCGGGGACGCTGGTCTCGAGGGGCAGCGGGTCCCGCTCCACGTTCCATCCCTTCAGCGGCCCCAGATCCTCGCCGGTGAGGATGAACCCCCGCTCGTCGAGCTGAATCAAGTCGGCCAGCCACGCGGTGTGTGCGGTCTGCCCGATGAAGATGAACAGAGCCCCGGCCTCGACCTCCTCCTGTTCCTGTGTCTGCCGGTCACGTATGACCAGGCCGGTGAGGTGGGTGTCTCCCCGGGCGGCCAGGACCTGGGCATAGGGGCGGACGTTGACCGCCGGGTTGGCCTCGATGTTGTCGATCAGGTACTGGGACATGGACATGGCAAGGTCGTCGTGCCGGATGAGGATCGTCACCGAATCGGTGAATCGGGAGAGGAACAGCGAGGCCTGACCCGCCGAGTTGCCTCCACCGACCACGAACATCGGCTGATCGCGGTGGTTGACGGCTTCGATGTTCGAGGTCCCGTAATAGACACCCGCCCCGATCAAGGGCTCCAGGCCTTCAGCCGTCAGCTTCCGGTATGAGACACCGGAGGCGATGACCATTGCCTTGCAGGTGATGGTGGTCCCGTCGGCGAGATGAACCCCGATGAAGGGGTCGTTCCTGGTGAGATGGGTCACCGTCCCGGGGACGAGGATCTCGGCGCCGAGACGCTGCGCCTGCGCCGTCGCCCGACGAGCCAGGTCGCCTCCGCTCAGGCCCTTGGGAAAGCCGAGGTAGTTCTCGATGAGCGAGCTCTGCCCGGCTTGGCCTCCGGGCGCTTCCCCTTCGATGAGCAGAGTGCTCAGACCTTCGGAAGCACCGTACACGGCAGCCGCCAGGCCTGCCGGGCCGCCGCCGATGATCACCACGTCGTACACCTCCGCGGTGGCGTGGATCTTCAGCCCGACGCGGTCGGCGATCTGGGCAGGGCTCGGCTTGAAGAGAGGGGGCGCGTCACCGAACAACACGAGGGGAAGGTCGCTCATCGTGGCCCCCGCCTCCTCGGTGAGCACCCAGGCCATGGGGTCGCTCTCGATGTCCATCGACCGGTATGGGATCTGGTTCCGAGCGAGGAACGCTTTTAGAATGTGCGCGTCGCGCGACCACTGCTGGCCGATGACCCTGAGCCCGTCGAACCGGGGGCGATAACCGGCGACCCAGTCCTCGAGGAGGTCGTCGAGGATCGGGTACAACTTCTCGTCCGGAGGATCCCAGGGCTTCATGATGTAGTGGTCGAGACCCACGTCGTTGATGGCCCGGATCGCTGCCTCGGTGTCGGCGTACGCGGTGAGCAAGGCTCTCTTGGCGGCGGGGAATATCTCCAGTGTCTCCCTCAGCACGTCGATCCCGGTCACACCGGGCATCCGCTGATCGACCAGCATCAGGGCGACAGGGGTGTCCTGGAGGGCAAGAGTGCGCAGGGTGTCGATCGCCTCCTGCCCGCCACTTGCCCACACGATCCGGTAGTCGGACGCGTAGCGGGCGCGCAGATCGCGCTGAACCGCCTGCACAACCTCGGGCTCGTCATCGACGGCGATGATGACCGGTTTGGCTTCGCTCATCGGGTGACCACCCCGTCGGCGAAGCAGTAGCGCCAGCTCTCGCCGGGCTCCATCGACCTGATCACCGGGTGTCCTTCCTCTTCCCAATGTCTACGGGCGTGACGGTTCTTGGAAGCATCACAGCAGCCGACCAGCCCACAGCCGAGACAGGCGCGGAGATGAACCCACCTGTCCCCGAGTTCCACACACCGCTCGCAGACGTCAGACGTCGGCTCGACAGGCACCAGATCTACGAAGTGCTCACACGGCACGCTCAATTGAGTGCGTCACCTCCCACCC
>Ga0326597_10006015_pt1 | contig 16699 bp, 11 predicted proteins | sample RVTome_12_FD_203789 | JGI IMG/M metagenome (GOLD analysis project Ga0326597, IMG submission 203789) | Soil microbial communities from uranium-contaminated site in the Upper Colorado River Basin, Wyoming, United States - RVT100D185 | ecosystem: Environmental > Terrestrial > Soil > Contaminated >...
TCGAGCGCCTCGAGCTTCCCCTCGGTGAGGTGCAAGAGCCGGCGCGCCCGGCGCCACGCGCGGAGCGCCTCGCGCGCGGCTTCGTCCTCGCGGGCCGCATGCACCAGGTCCTGGAACGCCGCGCCGGGACGCTCCTCGGCGAACTCCCGCCAGTACGACGAAAACGGCGCGCGCTCGCGCTCCCACGCGCGCCGCTCGGAGTCGGTGAGGCGCAGGCGCACCACCACGAGCCGGCAGGGCGCGAGATAGCGTCCCGCGAGATCCGTCAGCTCGCGGCGGAACACGACCGGCCCGAGCAACTCCGCCAGCCGCGCGAGCTGCGCGCGATCTTCCGGCGGGGTGGCGGTGAGACCCAGGCGGTCCGCCGCGGCCGACAGCTCGAGCGCCTCGTCGCGCCGGCCGCGGCCGAAGTGGTGCGCCTCGTCGACCACGAGCAGGTCGAAGCGGCCGCCGATCCACGGCATGAAGCGGCGCGCGCTCTCGAAGGTCGCGACGGTCACCGGACGGAGCGCCCGGGCACCGTCGCCCAAAAGGCCCACCGGCCGCCCGGTCGCCGCGAGCAGCGTGCGCTGCCACTGGCGGAGCAGCGCGCGGGTCGGGACGACACAGAGCACCGGCCGGGTCCGCCCGGCCAGGGCGGCGAGCGCCACGCGGGTCTTGCCGGCGCCGGTCGGAAGGACCACGATTCCGCGCCGGCCGGCGCGGTTCCAGGCCAGGAGGGCGGCCTCCTGGTACGGGCGGAGCGGCGGGGCCCCGGCAAGCGCGAGCGGCTCGCCGGTCTTGGCCGCGGCGAAGGCCAGGTCCTGGAAGGGTCGTCCCTCCGCGATCAGGAGCGCGCGCAGCACGTGGTGGCGGTGCGCGGGCAGACGGAGCACCGAGGCGCGCCGGTCGTACACCGCTCCGGCGCGGAGAAGCAGCTCCCGGGGAAGGCGCTCGCCCCGGCAGACGATGGTTCCGCGATCGAATTCGAGCCGCATGCCGCACCTCCGCGGAGGAGACGGCGCGCGCGGCGCGCGGTTACAGGGAATGCCGTGTAGGCGCGGCGGCCTTGTTGATCGCCTCGAGCGGCAGCGCCACCTCGATGAGCTTCCTCTGCGGGTGGATCATCGCTGCCTCCACGGCCGGGGCTCCAGCCCAAGACATCAGCTTTGGGTGGATTGCGGGGCCAAGCGCAAGCCGGGAGGATCATAGAACATGTTGCAAATGCATGGTTTATGGAGTTTTCTATGCTCACTCCTTGGCTCTCTTTGCTTTTTGACCAGCCCCTGCAACAGCGAACCAGCGAGCCCAGCGCCGCCGGCCTTCGACCCGGACTCGCCCGGCATCCCGAAGCTGCCCGCAAGCTCGCCAGACGTCTGGCGAATCGCGGGCGTGGCGGTGGATTCGCCAGACGTCTGGCGAATCTCCAGGAGGGGAGCGGTCCTGGACTGGAGGCTCAGGCGACGGGACAGGTCCACGGCGTCCAGCTCTGGGTAGGCCAGCGCAACCTGCGGTCGCTTCAGCGCCGCTTCGGGATCGCTGCTGCCTCCGAGTCGTCCTTGGCCTGCTCGAGCCGGGCACGCTCCTCGTGGAGCCAGTGTTTGAGCTGCTCTTCGGTCGGAAGCTCGAGCTGGTAGCGGGTCACGAAGAGATCGCCATCTCCCGCGGGTGGCGAAAGGCACGACCTCGGCGTCGCGCTCCGCGCACAATAGGATGCCGACCGGCGGGTTCTCATCCGGGTGAGCAACGTGCTCGGCGAGGTAGTTCACGTAGAAGCGGAGCTGGCCCGCATGATCCGGCTCGAAGGCTCCGAGCTTCAGGTCGATCGCCACGAGACAGCGCAATCGCCGGTGGTAGAAGAGCAGGTCGAGGTAGTGATGCCGGTTCCCGGCAGTGATCCGGAACTGCCGCGCGATGAAGCAGAAGTCGCGGCCCAGCTCAAACAGGAAGTGCTGGAGGTGGTCGACGAGAGCGCGCTCGAGGGCGCTCTCGCTCATGACCTCGCGGCGCTCGAGCCCGAGGAACTCGAAGACGTAGGGATCGCGGAGCTGCGCGGCCGCGGACTCGGCCAGGGCCCCTTCCCGCGCCAGGACGAGGACGAGATCGCGGCTTTCGCTGAGGCCAATCCGCTCCACCACAATGCCGTCCCCCTCCCTCTTCAAGTCTTCCTTGGTGAGGCCGAAGGCGTCGAGGTAGGTGTCGAATTTCCAGCTCGACCGCAGCCGCTCGGTCACGAAGAAGCCGGAACCACGCACGCCGACCCCCGAGGAGTCGGCGCGCGCGGCGCCCGGTTACAAGGAATCTCGGTCCGGACTGGTGCAGGGAGGTCCTGGGGTGCGATCGGTCCGGCATGGCAGCGGCGCCCGATCCGGTCGACAAGCTCCCACATTGTCGGCCGCTCCTGGCCGGAGAGGACTTGCCGGACCCCGCTGAGAACGGCCAGGTCGAGCCGGGACCCTCCGCGGTCCGCTCCGGGGTGCCCGGTCCGTCCGACCGGCACCGGATCCGACCCGCGCCAGCGCCCGTTTCATCATCAACTCTCTCGGCGGAATTGACACCTCCAAGCACCTTCTGATCTACTGAACACCCAGCCGATCACTCTGCGAGGCAGAATCGGGAGCGGCCACCGACGAGCGGAAGAACGACATCCCCTGGAGGATTCCATGAGCGCACGGAGGATCACCGAAGCCGTAGCGGGTCTGCTTGCATTCTGGCTGATGTTCTCCGGACAGCTTCGGAGTCAGCCCGCCGGCGTTTTCCCGGCCGGATCGAGTCCGACGAACCTCGTCGGCAACACCTCGCCCCGACCCCCATCCACGGACGCGGCCGGATCAATTGAGCTGGCCTGGCGCTTTGTCGACCTCGGCAACAGGATCGGAGAGAACAACATCATCGTCTCGAATGGCCTGATCATCGCGGGACCCAGCTACAACAAGAACTACTGGTATGCTCTGTCCTACGACCCTGCCACGTCGGACTACAGGCAGGTGTATGTCAGCAAGAACTACTCCAAACCGATCAAGCGCATCGTCATGGCCGATGTTGTCGGGGACGCCGGAAAGGAAATCATCATCGCTCTCGATGACGGCCGGGTCTTCTACTACGACGGGGATGACAGGGCCGAGGTCGGGTCGATTCAGACGTCATGCACCCTGTTGACGGGTCTTGCCGTCGCGGACTGGGACCAGGACTCGGTCAATGAGCTCCTCATGCTGAAACGTGGCGCCTTCTACGTGTACAGCCCTGACGGCCAGCTCGAGTGGTATCTATCGAATGCCGACGGATTCGATCTTGTCGCGGGTCAGATGGACGGTGACCCTTCGTTGGAAATCGCGCTCGGGAACGGAACCATCATCGACGCCGCCGCGCGATCGTTCCAGTGGCAGATCAGTTCCCTTTTCGCCGTCGACATGGAGCTCCTGGATGTCGACAACGACGGTATGGAGGAACTCGTTGCGGGGTCGAACAGCAAGGTCGAGGCATTCGATGTGGACACCCGGCAGCTCAAGTGGACGATGCCCTATTTCGACATCTCCTCGATCACGATCGCCGATGTCGACGGGGATACGGCCGCCGAGCTGCTGGTCGGTGAGAGCCAGGGAGGAGAAGTGGTGGCGTTCGATCTCACGACACGAACGCAGCTCTGGAACATCTATAGCCCCGAGTGGCGCGTGAAAGGACTCACCGTCGGTGACGTCGATCAGGACGGCATCAATGAGGTCGTGTGGGGAGCGGATTCCGGTAGCAGCGGAGGATCGCTTCATGTGGGCGACTGGAGCAGCGGGACGGTCGAGTGGAGGAGCATCGATCTCAGCGGCCCCTTCATCGGTCCGCTCAAGGGCGACGTCGACGGTGACGGTGTCGACGAGTTCGTGGTCGCGTGCCAATCCACGAATTCCGGATATCAGAACGGCCGAATCCTGGTCTTCGGGGGCAGGGATCTGAGACTGCGCGGCGTCTCCCCCATGGTTCCCGGGTCATACTCCTTCACCAGTCCCAACGATATATGCCTGCGAGATGTCGACGGCGACGGCGCACAGGATATCCTCACCGCAACCGATGACGCGTACAGCGGCGTGATTACGATCTACGGATTCGATGCGTCGAACCAGTTCAGCGTCAAATGGACCAACAGCAGCCGACCCAGCCAATCGCCGTTCATGTCGGTCGAAGCCATGGACATCGACAACGACGGTCAGATCGAGATCGTCGGCGGCGTCCGCCGTGCGAATGCCGCTGCCCCGGGCGTGTTCGTCTACGTATACGACTATGCCACGGGAAATGAAGAGTGGCATTCTCCGCAGCTGGGATATCAATGGGACGAGATCACGCGGATTTCCCTGGCGGATCTGGACCAGGACGGGCGAATCGAGATCGCGGCCATGATTCACATCGGTGACGTGTACGTGTTCGACGGCGTCACGAAAAACCTGGACGGCATCCTCTTCGGCCCGTTTCTATCCATGCGGACCCACGAGTTCAACCACACGATTTGCATCGTCTGCAGCGACTCGTCCAGTCGGATCATCGGATATGCATGGAACGGATCGACGTACGCGTTCGTCGGTCTCATTCACTTCGGAATCGGGGCCATCCCGGGCTTCACGATCGGTCCCTTGAACTCGGTCTGGGTCAGTTCGGGCCGCATGCTGTCGGTATTCGTGCCCTGGTCCAGCAGTGTTCTCTGGCAGAGCGACTCGGTACCGGCACAGTACGGCAGGCAGACGGTGTTCGCTGCTTTCGGCAATATCATTGGTTTCCTGACGGCAGGTTCCTTTGGAGTCGACTTTTACAGGGCAGATTGAGGGAAGTTGTATGCGTTGATCGGGGCGCATTCAGGTCGCGTACCTCGGTCAGGGCACGATCTGCAGCTCGATGGCGTTGGTCACGGTCAGTCCGTAGCTGGGATCGAGCACGAGTCCCTGTCCATAGATCGTTCCGACCGGATGGAAGGTCGCGCCCACGGCGAGGCTTCCGGCTCCGGCACCGGTGCCCGAGAGGGCTCCAAGCGGCACGAGTACCGCGGCGGGCCAGGCGATCGCGATGGTACATCCGTTTCCCAGATCCAGCGACCCGGGGCCGGTGGAGATGGCCAGGGCGGACTGCGCTCCTCCCGGACCGTTCTGGATCAGCAGCGTGACGGGTGTGTACAACCTGGCCGTTCCGAGCAGCGTCAGGGAAGGCGCGAATCCTCCTGATCCCGCGCAGCCCGCGCCGGCGGAGCGAATCGCTCCATTTTCGCCGGAGTAGACACGGGCGAGGCCGGAGCTCGACCCATCAGCGGCGTCATAGATGGAGGATCCGATCACATCGGGAAATCCGTCTCCATCCACGTCACCGGCACCGGCGACGGAGTGGCCGAAGTCGACGTACTGCGCGTCCCCATACATGCTGTAGAGCAAAGAGCGATCGCTTCCGGAGAAGACGAACATCGCGCCCGCTCTGGTTCCGTTGGTGGAGTCGGTGGGCATCCCGGCGAGCAGATCGTCGTAGCCGTCGTTATCGACGTCGCCGGCGCCGCTGACCTCGTAGGGAAAGTTGAAGCCGGCGTGCGGGTTCTGCAGCATCCCGAGCGATATGCCCGCGCCGGAATAGATACGCGCGGCTCCGGAATTGGTCGCGTTGCCGTCATAACCCGGAATCGAGACAATGACGTCGCCAAGACCATCGTTGTTGACGTCGCCGGCACCACTCACGTTGTTGCCGAGTTGGTCATATTCCCGATCTCCAACGATGCCGAAGAGAAGACTGCCGTCTGCGCCGGAGTAGACCCGCATTCCGCCAGTCCACACACCATTGGAATCGTCGCCCGGCACACCCACGATCATGTCGTCATATCCGTCGCCGTTCGCGTCACCGGCGCCGCTCACGCACTGACCGAGGTAGTCCTCCCTGGCGTCCCCGTAGAACACGCGCAACTCCGATCCATCCAGTCCGGAGAAGACGTGGGCGGTTCCTGAAGCATATCCAAAGACATCGGATCGAGAGGCGCCGGCAATGATGTCGGTGAACCCGTCGCCGTTGACATCGCCGGCACCGCTCACGGCGCTGCCGAGTTCACCCCGCGAATACGTACCCTCGGCCGTGAAGAGAATGGATCCATCCTGCCCGGAGATGACACGGGCGGCGCCGATGTCGGGGTACGTCCCGTCATGGCGCGGCACACCGATGACTACGTCCGCATGACCATCGCCATTGACGTCTCCTGCTCCGCTGACGTCCGCGCCGAAGGAATCACTCGCCACATCGCCGTGAGGTGTATACAACGGGAGTCCAGTCTGGCCTGAGTAGATCCATGCCATTCCGGATGTGACCCCTCCTACGGAAGCATATCGCGCTCCCACCACGAAATCGGCGCGGCCGTCCGCATCGACGTCTCCTGCCCCATTGCATGCCGCACCGAAAAAATCGTTCTCGAGGTCGCCGTAAACCGTGTAGAGAACCTGCTGTGCATGCAGCTCCGATCCGGAGCACAGCAGTGACAACGCCACCATCCGGACGGCGTACGACGTGACCAGGGTGCGCATGACTTCCTCCCTTCCGGTCGCCAGCTCGGGACGACCGCAGCGACAAATGAAACCTCCGCGGCGGCATTATCTCCACTTGCCTGGGGCTGTGTCAAGGCATGGAACTTGCTTCGGGACTCGATCATTCGAATCGGGTTTGCTTCAGCACGCCAGGAAGGATGGCCTTCTGCCTGACCTTGCGGTCAGGCCTGCTCATCGACGCGGTGAAACCCGGGAATGACCGTCGCTTGAAGAGCGCGCTGGAAGGGGATACGGCTTCCCAGGAGGACCCACCACCTTCGAGGGCCGCGGCCCATTCTCAACGAGCCGCGCCGGTGTGGCGACCCCTCGCGCCGGGTGGTGTCTGCCGTCAGCAAGCTATTCGAGGATCAGCTTCGCGCTCCGCGCGAAGGCGTCGGCCGGGACTCCGAGCGCCTGTTTCAGCAGCACGTCCCGCTCGAAGGGGTTCTCGACTCCGCTCAGCTCGTGCATCTCTCGGATCGTCAGGTGCAGCGGGAAGTACCAGGGGCTGACCAGCGCCGTTTCGACCAGCGGGAAGTCGGTCCCGTAAAGGAGGCGTCCCTCGAGACACTCCTCCCGCAGCGCGCGATCGAGGGAGCCGAGCTTGTTGATCTGGGTGAGCGACGAGACGTCGGTGTACAGGTTCGGGTAGCTCGCCATCATCTTCAGCAGGCGCTCGACGTTGCCTTCTCCCTCGTTCTCACCGGTCGTCGCCATGTGCGAGGCGATGACCGTGACGCCCGCTTCGAGAGCCGGTTTCAGGCGGGCGGGGTCGCACAGCTCGTCCTTCGCGGTGCTGAAGGAGCGCTCGTTCCCGGTGTGAGAGAGGAGCGGAAGGCCCAGCTCCACCATCCTGCGATAGAACGGAAGGATGACCGGGTCGGCCGGATCGATCCACATGATCGAAGGGATCCACTTGACCAGCACCGCGCCGTGGGCCGCCGCCCACTCGAGCCGCCCCAGGGCATCCTTGCGGTAGGGATGGATGCTGGCGCCGAAGTGCAGCTCGGGATAGAGCGCCGTCTGCTCCTGGACGAACCGGTCCGGCACGAGGATCTCCGTGTGCTCCAGATCGATCTTGCCGTCCCTGCCGACCACTCCGTCCATCGCCAGCACCACGGCGGACGAGACCGCCTCGGACTCGCGCACCAGTTTCGCGATCCGCTCCACGACGATGCCGTCCCCCTCCCTCTCCAGGTCCTCCTGGCTGAGGCCGAAGGCGTCGAGATAGGTGTCGAATTTCCAGCTCGACTGCAGCCGCTCGGTCACGAAGCAGCCGGAACCCCGCGCGCCGATCCCGGCGGTGTGGCAGTGCATGTCCAGGATGGGCGCCTCGGGGAGCGGCTCGGGAGGCCGCACGGGACCCTGAAAGAGCAGAAGGCGAAGAAGGAGCAGCAACAGCGCGAGGGACCCCACGATGAAGGTCGACTTCAACAAGATCCGGCCCGTCCGGCGTTTCGAGGATCCGCTCGTCATCTCTGCTCGAGCACGCTTTCCCGCGGCGCCGTCAAGATGACGTTGATGCCGTCCGAAACGGAACGGCGACGCGGGGCGGCTGCTTCGCCGAAGGATCCGCCGGCTCCTCCGAGGACGGGGGGCACGGGGGGAACGGGGCCCCCGGGTCGATCTCCCCCATGGCCAGCCCCGCGAGGTGCTCGTGCGCGGCCGGATCGCTCCGCTCGAGCAGACCCTCGAGCGAATCCGGCGGGGCCTGCCGGCCGTGGCGGGTCTGGATGAGTGGATGCTGATCCGTGGAGGTCCGGTGCTCCGCGGCGGGCAGCGGCCGGTAGCGGCAGAAGAAGTCCAGGTGCCAGAGCAGGAACTGCCGGACCTTGCCGCGCCCGAAATCGTCCGAACCGAAGTGCTCGAGCGCAAGCTCGACGTAGCGCCGAAGCAGCGCGAGCCGTTCTTCGCCCGTGAGCAGGATCGAACGCTGCTCGCGGGCTTCGCGGAAGATCCAGGGCTTGATCAGTGCCCCGCGGGCGAACATGACCGAGTCGCAGCCCGACTGCTCCCAGCGCTCGCGGATCTCCCAGTGGGTCAGCAGGTCTCCGTTGCCGATCACCGGGATTGACAGCGCCTGGCGCAGCTTCGCGACCAGCCCCCAATCGGCCGCCCGCGAGTAGCGCTGCTCCCGCGTGCGGCCGTGGAGCGTGATCGCAGAGGCGCCTTCCTCCTGGGCGATCCGGCCGATCTCGAGGAAGTTCTGCTTCTCCTCGCTCCAGCCGGTGCGGATCTTCACGCTGATCGGAATGCTGACCGCCCGCCGCAGGGCGCCCACCAGCCGGGCGAATTTCGCCGGTTGGCGCAGGAGCTGCGCGCCCAGCCCGCGGCGCACGAACTGGTCGATCGGGCAGGCGCAGTTCAGGTCGATGAAATCGGAACCCAGCTCCTCGGCGCGAACCGCCGCGGCGGACAGCGTTTCCGGGTCGCGGGCCGCGAGCTGGGCGCCGAACGGATGGTCCAGCGGATGGGTCCGCAGGAGGGCCAGTTCGCCCTTCCTGCGCTGGACGACCTTCTTCGCCAGCGCCATCTCCCCGAACGTGACTTCGGCGCCCAGCTCCCGGCAGAGGCGCCGGAAGGGAGTATTGGAGCCCTTGGTCATCGGTCCCAGGATCAGCTTGCCGGAAAACAGCGCGTTGGCCAATCAGGCGTCCTCGTCGTCGCCGGGCGGCTCGTCGGGCTGAACCAGCGGCGTGAGCGTCTCGGTGATGACCGGGTATTGCTGGGACGCGGTCTGGTTGAACTCGATCGAGTCCTCCTGGCCGGCGGGCACGTCCACGTCGGCGTAGATGGCGTCCACCGGGCAGGTGGGGACGCAGGCGGTGCAGTCGATGCACACGTCGGGGTCGATCACCAGGCGGTCCGGCAGCACGTGGAAGCACTCCACCGGGCAGACTTCGACGCAGTCCGTGTAGCGGCATCCCACGCAGGCTTCTGTCACGACATGAGTCACGGCGATCCTCCAGTCCGTGAGCCTAAACCGAGCGGGCCCGGGATTTCGAGTCTTTCCCGGCGAGTTCACGGGCTAGTTCAAGGGGATGCCCGCCTCCGCCCTCCCACCGCACCCGAAAGCTCACCCGAAAGCTCACCAGAGGAATCGCGAATGAGTAGCCTGTCGACGTTCCCGGTGGAACCGGCGCTCCTGTGCGCCGCCCTGCTGCTGGTTCTCTTCGCCTGGTCCGCCTTCGGCCAGGACGGCGGAAGCGAAGAACGGCGCGCCAACCGGCTGGCGGGCGAGAAGTCGATCTACCTGCTTCAGCATGCCCACAACCCCGTCGACTGGTTCCCCTGGGGGGACGAGGCGTTCGAAGAGGCGCGGCGGAGGAACGTCCCGATCTTCCTCTCGATCGGCTACTCCACATGCCACTGGTGCCACGTGATGGAGCGGGAGTCGTTCGAGGACGAGCAGATCGCCGCCTACCTCAACCAGCACTTCGTCAGCATCAAGGTCGACCGCGAGGAGCGGCCGGACGTCGATTCGATCTACATGTCGTACGTGCAGGCGCGCACCGGCAGCGGTGGCTGGCCGATGTCGGTCTTCCTGACTCCGGACCGCGTGCCGTTCTTCGGCGGCACCTATTTCCCGCCCCGCGACCTGTACGGCCGGCCGGGATTCCTGTCGGTCTTGAAGTCGCTGCACGAGTCCTGGGAGCGGAGCCACGAGCAGATCGTGCGGCAGAGCGAGCAGGTCACCGGCTACCTGCAGTCGGCCGCCGCCGCGCTGTTGAAGGAAGGCGAACTGAATCAGGAACTCATTGAAGCGGCCGTGCTCCAGTACGAGGGCCACTTCGACCAGCGCTTCGGCGGCAGCTCCGGCGCGCCCAAGTTCCCGGCGCCGATGATGCTCGCCCTGCTGTTGCGGCACGAGCACCGCACCGGAGATCAGAAGGCGCTGGCCATGGTCCGGACGACCCTCGACCGGATGTACGAGGGCGGCATCTACGACCACCTGGGCGGCGGTTTTTCGCGGTACTCGGTCGACGCCGAGTGGCTCGTGCCGCACTTCGAGAAGATGCTGTACGGCAACGCCCTGCTGGCCCGGGTGTATGCCGAGGCCTTTCAGCGCACGCGGGAAGCGCACTACGAACGCGTGGCGCGGGGCACCCTCGACTATCTGCTGCGGGACATGCAGCTTCCAGGCGGCGCGTTCGCGGCCGCCGAGGACGCCGACAGCGAGGGCGAAGAGGGGTTGTTCTACACCTGGACGCCCGAGGAAATCCGCGCGGCACTGGGCGAGGACCTCGCGGAGGTCGCGCTGCGAGGCTACGGCGTGACCGGGAGCGGGCATCTCGACGGCCGCTCGGTGCTGCATCTGTCGCCGGATCGCGCGCGGGACGGCAGCTTGGCGGAGCAGCTCGAGCCGGCCCGCGAGAAGCTGTTCGAGGTGCGGGCGCGGAGGGTGCGCCCGCTGCGGGACGACAAGGTGCTGGCCGGCTGGAACGGGCTGGCCATTTCCGCCTTCGCCTTCTGCGGGCGGGTGTTCGACGAACCGCGCTATCTCGAGGCGGCCCGCGATGCGGCGAGCTTCGTGCTCGAACATCAACTGAAGGACGGCCGGCTGCTGCGCCGTTTCCGGGAGGGAGAGGCCCGCTTCGACGGGCTGTTGAAGGATTACGCCTTCTTCATCCAGGGGCTGCTCGACCTGTACGAGGCCGACTTCGACCGGCGCTGGCTGGACGCCGCGGTGCTGCTGAACGGCGGCGTCCTCGACCGCTTCCTGGATCCCGAGACCGGAACCTTCTTCGACACGCCGGCCGGGTCGGGAGAGCTGCTGATCCGCCCGCGCGACGCCACCGACGGGGCGCTCCCGTCCGGAACCGCGATCGCGGTCGAGAACCTGTTGCGGCTCTCGGATCTGACCATGAACGCGGAGCTGCGCGCGCGGGCCGAGACCTGCCTGAAGGCGTACGCCGGGAGCCTGCGGCAGTCCCCGCTGGCCTTCGCGGAACTCCTGAATGGGGTGGCCATGCTGCTGGAACCGCCCCGCGAGGTGGTCTTCGCCGGCCGGCTTGGCTCGGAGGAACTGGAGGCGCTGGTGCGGGCGTACTACGCGCGTTTCCGGCCCCACCGCGTGATCGCTTTTGCGGACGCGGACGCGGACGCGGACCCGGACGCGCGGCCAGGCGGCGCAATCCGGCTCGAGATCCTGGAGGGCAAGCTCCCGGTCGAAGGGCGAGCGGCGGTCTACCTCTGCGAGAACTACGCCTGCCAGGCGCCCGTGACCGACCCGGGAGAGCTCGAGCGGCGCTGATTCTGGGCTCCCGTCCGGACGGCGTCCCCCCGCGACGCCAGGCGGGCCGCTCGCGAACCTCTAGAGATTGGCCCGAACCGGGGAGACGTGGTAGTCTGCTGACGCCGGGCGCACTGGCGGCCCGGACCGGACACCTCGACGGGAGACCAGATCCTATGCGTACCGCTCGCCTTCTGATGGCCGTGATCGCGGTCGGCTGCCTGTCCGCAAGTCCTTTGTGGGCACAGGTCTCGAAGACCGGCCCAGACTTCCTGGACGGCAATGAACGGCAGATTCCATTGGGATTCGTGGAGAACGGCGGCCAGCTCGACCCGGCCGCGCGCTTCTTCGGCCGGTTTGCTGGCCTGACGGCGTTCTTCACCGACACGTCGTTCGTCCTGAAGGGCCGCCAGCGCGTTTTGCCGGGCGAGGACGCCCCGGCGGGAGTCAACCTCTTCCTGCGGTTCGAGAACACCGATGAACAGGTGCGGCTCCTGGGCCGCGATGCGCAGCCGGGCAAGGTGAATTTCCTGAAGGGCAACGACCCCGCCGGCTGGGTCACGGGCCTGCGCACCTTCGCGACGCTGCGATACGTGGGGCTCTATGAGGGGATCGACATGGCGGTCTACGATCGCGGCGGCCGAATGGAGTACGACCTGCTGCTGTCGCCGGGCGCGGACCCGGCGCGCGTCTCGATTCGTTGCGAGGGCGGCGAGGGGCTGTCGATCGATGAGGACGGGGCCCTGCTGATCCGGACCGCCATCGGCACTCTCCGTCAGGACCGGCCCAGGACGTTCAGCGTGGACCCCTCCGGCCAGCGCGTCGAGGTCGACTGCCGCTACGTGATCCTGGATTCGGGGGACCGCCGGCGCTTTGGCTTCGAGGTTTCGGGCTGGTCGCGGGACGAGGATGCGCTGGTCATCGATCCGGTGCTGAACTTCACGACGTTCTTGGGTGGCACCGATTCGGACGGGCTGTCGGCGATTGCGGTGGGGCCCGATGATTCCCTGTACGTCGCCGGCCACACGCTCTCGGTCGACCTGCCCACCACGGCCGGGGCCTTCGATGAGAGCTTCAACGGCTCGGGTGCCGGGGCGGATGATGCATTCGTGGCGCGGCTCGGCAATCACGGAACAGTGCTGGAATACGCCACCTTCCTGGGCGGGACCGACGGCCAGACCTTCCTGGGCGAGTTCGCCAGCGCCATTTTCGTGGACGCCTCCGGCGCGGCGTACGTGGCCGGCACGACCACCGCCAGCGACTTCCCGACCACCGTGGGCGCGCTTTCCTCGAGCCGGAGCGGGCCTCAGGACGGCTTCGTGTTGAAGTTGTCCGAGCCCGGCGACGCGCTGATCTACAGCACTTATCTGGGGGGGTCGAACGCGGAGAACGTGAACGGACTGGCGGTCGACGCGGATGGTCAGGCCCATCTGGCGGGCGATACCTCCTCGTTCGATTTTCCGGTATCCGCCAATGCGTTCGACGCCTCGCTGATCGGCCCGGGACCGTTCGACGGATTCGTGGCCGTGCTCGACGCCTCCGGCGCCAGTCTGATCTACGGCAGCTACTTTGGGGGCACCGCCAACGACTTCTGCCTGGACATCGCGGTGGACGGAGTCAGCGGCGCCGCGTCGGTGACCGGCAAGACCAGCTCGACCGACTTCCCGGTCAGCGCCGGAGCCTTTTCCAGTACGTCGGCGGGCGGCCAGGATCTGTTCGCGGTCAAGGTCGACCCGCTCCTGCCGGCGCCCGATTTTTCGACCTATCTGGGCGGTGCCAACCTGGACACCGGCAACGCGGTGGCGATCGACGAGACCGGCGCGGTCTACGTGACCGGCGGCGTACGATCGTCCGACTTCCCGGTGACGCCGGGCACGTTCGACGAGACCCACAACGGCGGCAGCGACGCCTTCGTGACCAAGATCAGTCCGTCGGGGCTGGGGCTCGTCTACTCGACCTATCTCGGCGGCAGCGCCAACGGTTTCTATCCCGAGCAGGGCAACGGCCTGGCGCTCGGCGAGGCCGGTCAGCTCCTGATCGCCGGCCAGACCGATTCGAACAACTTCCCCACCGCCGGGAGCGGGGTCGATTCGAGCCTGGGGGGGTTGTTGGACGCGTTCTTCACCAAGCTCGCGGCCGATGGTGAAAGCCTGATCTACTCGACGCACCTGGGCGGGGCAGCTTTGGACTTCGGCAAGGCCGTGGCGATGGACAGCACCGGGGCGGCGGTGATGGTCGGGCAGACCTCCTCCGGCGATCTGGCGACGAGCGCCGGCGTGATCCAGGAGAGCTTCGGTGGCGGCTTCTCCGACGCGTTCGTGGCGGACTTCCAGGTGTGCGAAGGCGCTTGGCGCCAGTACGGCGAGGACTGCCTGGGCAGCGGCGGCATCGCTCCGAGGCTCGCCGGTCTCGGCTGCCCCGAGGGCGGGAACACGATCCAGGTCAAGCTGAGCAACGGCCTGGGAGGAGCCACTGGATTCCTCCTGATCGGCTCCGATCAGCTCACGGGCTACAGCCATCTGTGCCGGTTCGAGGTGTTTCCGCTGCTCGTCATGCTGCCGATCGTGCTGGATGGCTCGGGGCCGGGCGACGGCGACGTGAGCCTCAGCTTCGATCTGCCGGCGAGCTTGGGAACCGGCGTGCTCTACCTGCAGGCGGCTCTGTTCGACGCCGGCGCGGCCGCCAACCTCTCATCCACGAGGGCGCTCGCGCTCGGTCTCGGCACGCAGCCCTGAACCCGGAGGCCCATGAACCCGAGGTCCCCGAGGTCCCCGAGAGAGCCGACCGGCGCGGCGCAGAACGGAACGACCTATCCCTGGATGCGCTTCTCGGATGAGAAGCTGCTCGACCTGCGCCTGAAGGATCTGGGTGTGCGCATTGCGGCCACCTCGCTCGAGGACCGGATCGAGGAACTCTACGACAATCTCGGGCGGCGTGGACTGCGCTTCCGGCCGCACGTCTGGCTGTCGTCGGAGTGGTTCACTCCCAAGGGGGTTCCTGGTGTGGCCGCGCCGTTCTATCTGGCGCACAAGCGGCTGATGCGCCTCGAGCGAAACCTGATGCTGGAATGCGAAGGCGGCTCCCGCCAGGAATGCATGATGCTGTTGCGCCATGAGTGCGGGCACGCCCTCCAGCATGCCTACCAACTGCACCGCATGCGCTCCTGGCAGCGCCTGTTCGGGCTCTCCTCCAGCCCGTATCCGGACGTCTATCGGCCCGATCCCACCAGCCGCCGGCACGTGCAGCATCTCGGCCGGTTCTACGCCCAGAGTCATCCCGACGAGGATTTCGCCGAGACCTTCGCGGTCTGGCTGCAGCCCCGGCAGAACTGGCGGCGGCGCTACCGGAACTGGCCGGCGCTTTCGAAGCTGGAGTACGTGGATCAGTTGATGGGGGAGATCAAGGACCGGCCCCAGAAGGTCCGCGGGCATCGCAAGGTGGATCCGCTGGACAGCCTGACGATGACCTTGCGGGAGCACTACGCCCAGCGGAGAAGCCGCTATGAAACACGACCTCCCGAGCTCTATGACAGCCAGCTCAAGCGTCTCTTTTCCGACGAACCCCGGCACCGGAACTGCCAGCGGGCTTCGGCGTTCCTGCGCAAGAATCGGGCCGAGATCCGCCAGCTGGTGGCGCGCTGGACCGGCGAGTATCAGTACACTCTGAACCAGGTCCAGGGCGACATGATCGATCGTTGCCGCGAGCTGAAGCTGCGGGCCGCCGGACCGGGCCGGCAGCTGCTCATGGACTTCGCCGTGTTGCTGACCGTCGAGACCATGCATCATCACTACAGCCGGCGCAGTTGGATCGCGCTTTGACGCGTCCGGCCATGGAGCGCTGAAATTGCGAAAACTCCGCGTTCTGGTACTGCTCCATCCCGACCTGATGCCGCCCGAGAGCCTGGAGGGATACACCACCAAGCAGAGCAACGACTGGCGCAGCCTCTACGACGTGATCCAGGCCCTGAAGAAACTCGGGCACGACGTGCGCCCGCTGGGCGTCCAGTGGGAGCTCGGGCCGATCCGGGAAGCCGTCGACGAATGGAAGCCCCACGTGGTCTTCAACCTGCTCGAGGAGTTCTACGGGCAGGTCGAATTCGACCAGCACGTGGTCAGCTATCTCGAGCTGCTGCAGGTGCCCTACACCGGGTGCAATCCCCGCGGCCTGGTCATTTCGCGCGGCAAGGCGATGGCCAAGAAGCTGCTCGGCTATCACCGGATCCAGTCGCCGCAGTTCGCCACCGTGCGGCGGGGCAGCAAGCCGCGGCGCACTCGCGGCCTCGACTTTCCCTTGATCGTGAAGAGCCTGACCGCGGACGCTTCCCTGGGCATTTCCCAGGCATCGATCGTCGACAGCGACGCGGCGCTGCTCGAGCGGGTCCGCTTTATCCACCAGAGCGTCAAGACCGACGCGATCGTGGAGCAATACGTGGAGGGGCGCGAGATCTACGTCGGCGTCCTGGGGAATGAGCGCCTGCGCGTCTTCCCGGCCTGGGAGCTCCTGTTCGAGAATCTCCCGGCGGGCAGCGCCACGATCGCGACCGCCCGGGTCAAGCACGACCCGGACTACCAGCTCAAGCGTGGAATCCGACAGCAGGCCGCCGTGGATCTGCCGGACGGGATGGCCGACAAGATCGTGCGCACGACCAAGCGCGCCTTCCGGGTGCTCGAGCTGGACGGTTACGCCCGCATCGACTATCGCCTGGGCCGTGACGGGCGGCTCTACTTCCTCGAGGCCAACGCCAACCCGGACGTGGGCAGGGCGGAGGAGTTCGCCTCATCCGCCGAGGAAGATGGGCTGTCCTATGAGGCCCTGATCCAGCGGATCGTCAATCTCGGGCAGAGCCGCGCGAGCCGCGCCACCTGATTCAGAGCGCTCCCTCGATCTCGTCCAGGGAAGCGCCCAGCGTCTTGCGGCTGATCCGATCGAGCTGTTCCCGATCGCCGCGCAAGTGAATCGT
>Ga0326597_10006017_pt1 | contig 16698 bp, 9 predicted proteins | sample RVTome_12_FD_203789 | JGI IMG/M metagenome (GOLD analysis project Ga0326597, IMG submission 203789) | Soil microbial communities from uranium-contaminated site in the Upper Colorado River Basin, Wyoming, United States - RVT100D185 | ecosystem: Environmental > Terrestrial > Soil > Contaminated >...
GACGGCTTCCTGGTGAAACCCATCGAGGTCGCTCGCGGTCATTCCCGGGTGATTCGACTGGAAGTCGTCATAGATGAAACCGGTCAGGCCGGAGAGCATCAGCCGGGCGGTCTCTTCGGGCGAAGCATCGGCCTGGGCTTCGAATCGGGCCTCGAACTCTCCCCGCGCGGACGGCATGCTCGAGGCTTCCTTCCCCTGTGGCGCGAGTTGAGCCAGGGTCGCCTGGATCAGCTCGCGGGCGGAGGTGTACGAACGGCCTTCGCTCGAGAATTCCACCCGGTCGGCGGCCCCTTCGAGCGGAGCCGGATCGGCGAGGACCGCATCGTTCGAATCCGCCGAGTCGCCTGATCTCTGCTCCATGATCCGGGCCAGCAGCGGGCGCGGATAGACCTTGACCTCGGTAGAAGGCGGGATCGGGATGAATGGGATTCTCTCGGTCTTCACAGGGCGCCACCTCGTTCAAGTTCGGGCGAAGAACATCTGGTGCTCCGTCCATTTAATCGACAAAACCTGCTTCCCCTTGAGACCATGGAGTCCGGTATCCGCGTGGAATTCCCTGCGCGAGGGCTCGCCTTGCTGGCTCAAAGTATTGAAAATGAAGAGGTTGTCAGCAATGGACGATTCCTGCGCACTCCTCTGAAAATTGGATGCAGCGGTCTGTTCCCTGGGATATGGTTGGCCGGAGGAGCTCCCAGACATCTTCCGGCCCTGCTCACCCGGCGAACCACCGCTCGATGAACCAAATGACCTCCATGATCCACTTCCCCTGGCGCCGGTCGTTCTTGGGCGCCATGCCTCTCTTGCTGCTCACCGGCCCCATCTGTTCCCTCTGTCCCGTATGGGCCCAGGTCGACCTCGAGGCCCGCTCCATCCAGGGACCGGGCATGGCGCACGTCGGGCGCCCGGTGCTGGTCCGGGTCGAGATCGCCAGCCTCGGCGCGCCGCCCTTCGGAGAGGCCACGGCCAGGATCGTGATCAGCCAGGATGAACTGTTGGACGCCGGCGACCCGGTCGTCGCCACGTTCCAGGACTCGACCTTCGGTCCCCGCGGCGTGGTGGCCGAGATTCCGCCGCAGCAGGCGGAAGGGCTCGTGTACTTCGGCCTGCTGGTCACGCCGATGCCGGGTGAGATCGTCACCTCCAACAACCGCCGGCTCGGCAATCCCTGCTCGATCGTCCGAACCGACCTCTGCCTCGACGATCCCGCGCCGCTCGAGTTGTTCGTCCGCCCGACCGACCCGGAGCCGCAGAGCCTGGACGTCACGGTCCAAAACGCCGGCTCGCCCGGAAGCTTGCTGGTCTTCACGGTCGAGGCGCTCGCGCCCGCGCCCTTCCTTACGATCTGGCCCCCTACCGGTTTTGCGGTCGGCGGCTCGCCGGGCTCCTCGATCCTCTTGAGCTTCGACCATTCCGGGCTCGCGCCGGGAAGCTACCTCACCACGCTGCGGTTCGAGAATTTCTTGGACCCTGCCGACTTCGAGGACCTGCCCGTCCGCCTGACCGTCGGCGAACCCTGGTTCCACCCGGGCGACCGCCTCATCGGACGGATCGAGGAGAGCGGCGCGACCGACCAGGTCGGCTTCGACGCGCTCGATGGAATGGTGCTGCGGATCTCGGCCCGGACCACCCGCGGAAATCTGCAGCCCACGATCGAGATCCTGGATCCCTCGGGTGAACGCGAGGCGGTGCTCCGGTTCCGGAACTCCTCCCGGTCGATCCAGCGCGCGGTTCGGCTGCGGCACTCGGGGAGCTATCAGCTCAGGATCAAAGGCGGGGGCGGAAGCACCGGGAGCTACCGGTTGCTGACCGGACGCAAGCTGCCAGGCAAGGCGCAGAACCGTTCGGTGAAAGCCCGGCCCGGGCCGGACGGTTCGAGCGCCGCGACTCCCATCCTGCTCCTGCCCGGTTCCGTGCTGGACTTCCGGGTGCGGCCCAATGCGCGCTTTAGCGGTCCGCTCGGACTGCTGTTCGAAACGCCGGCCGGCTCCTTTTATGACATCGCCGGCTTCACTGCGCCGGATCCGGAGGGAGGCCTGGTGATCTCCGGCCTCCCGATCACGCTGGGAGGCCGCTACGTCATCCGGACGAGCGGCTTCGGCACGCGGGCCGGGGAGGCGGTCCGTCTGAAGATCCGGCCGCATCAGCCGCCACCGGGAGGGGACAAGCTCTACTTGAGGTGAGTCGAGGAACTGCGAGGTTGGTTGCGAAGCCGAGGCGAACCGCGTTCATGAGCCGCGCGGTTCGCCTCTTTCTTGGTTGGCAGTGGGAAAACGATACCGGCAATTCCCGTCGCACCATTTCCTCCGGTATGGATTCCCCAGTTCCACTCCGCGGCCCGCGTCGCTCGCAGATCGAAGCTGGCTCGAGCTGCCAAGAAGCGGAGGAAATGGTGCGACGGGAAGTGCCGGTGTTACGGTTCGATCGCGAAGTTCATCTTGCCCGGGTCCTCAGCGCGTGAACTTCAACGACAGCGTGATCGGCAGGTGATCCGAGGCTTCCCGGGCCAGACGATCGTTGGGCCGATCCATGCGCGAGATCACCGCCGGACCGCGCAGGAAGAACGCGTCCAGGGGACGCATCGGGCGCACGGCGGGGAACGTCTTGGGCCGGCGCAAGAGACCCTGGAACCCCTCCTGCTCCAGGACCATCGGTCCGAGCTTGCCCCAGACGTCGTTGAGGTCGCCGCCGATCACGGCCACCGTGCTCGGGTGGACCCGGTGCTGTCCATGCCAGGCGAGCAGCGATCGCAGCTGGGCGCGCCGCTCCATCTCGGCCAGCCCGAGATGCACGTTGTACAGCCACACCCGGGTCCGGCCGCGCGGGCCCGGCACCGTGAAGCGGCAGTGCAGCGCTCCCCGGCGCTTCTTCGCCGGCCGAGTCAGATCGATGTTCTCCTGGTGGTCCAGCGGGAACCGGCTCAGCACCGCGTTGCCGTACTGGCCCTGCCGGAGCAGGACGTTCGGATAGAACGCCCGGTGCTCGAATCCGAGCGCGTCGCCCAGCAGATCGACCTGACGATCCCTCCGCGATCTGGGCACGTGCTCATCGACCTCCTGCAGCAGCAGCACGTCCGCCCGGCAGCGTTCCAGCACCTCGACGATCCGCTCCGGACGGTAGATCCGATCGACCCCGCCGATGCCCTTGTGAATGTTGTAGGTGACCAGCCGCAAGGCCGCGGCCTTTCGGGTCTCGGCCACGAGGATCTCCCGACCGACGCTTTGGGGAACCGGGCAGACCCGGAACGGATGCCACTGTACAATCAGCCTCCCGATTCGACCAAACATGCAGACTGGAAGGGAGCCACCGGATCGATGAACCCGCCCGCTCCGGACAGCGGATCTTCCGCGACGTCCGACAGCCTGGTCGACCGCTGACCGGCCGGACCGCTTCGCGTTCTGAAGTGGAAGGCGCCGGATGATCCGTCTGGTGTGGTTCGCGGCATCGGGAGCGGCCGCCTCCCTTGCCCTGCAGGTGCTGCTGCCGCGGGTCTTCTCGGTCATCCTCTGGTATCACCTCGGATTCTTCGTGGTCAGCCTGGCCATGCTGGGATTCGCCACGGGCGGTCTGATCGAGCGGCGGCGCCTGAGAAGAAGGCGCCCGGCCTTCGACCCGGCCAGCCTGGCCTGCTTCGCCTCGCTGGCCATCAGCCTGGCGCTGATCGTCGTGGTGCGGCTGCCGATCGAACCCACCCGGTTGCTCGAGACCCTGCTCGACCCGGTCCTGCTCTGTCTGACCGGGCTCTTGCTCGCGATTCCCTTCGTCGCGCTCGGAACGCTGGTCTGCGCCTGTCTGGAAGCCGGCCGGGAGCGGATCGGGCCGTTGTATGGAGCGTCCTTCTTCGGCGGCGCGCTCGGCGCGTTGCTCGCGCTGCTCTTGATGGAGTGGATCGGGACGCCCCGGGCCCTGGCCGTGGTCGCGCTCCTGCCGGTCTTGTCCAGCCTGCCGTTCAAGCAAAGCGGCGCGCAGTGGGCCGCGCTGATCCTCGCTTTATCCGCGCTGATCCTGCCGCAGAGGATCCTGCCGCTCGAAAGCCGCAAGCACTTTCCGAGAATCGCCGACGAGCAGGTCATCGACCAGCAGTGGAACAGCTTCTCGCGCGTCACCTTCTACGAGAATCCGGAACACCACGGCCTCTGGCAGATCGATCCGCGCGTCGCGGGTGAGCTGCCGGAATCGATCGGCGTGGCGATCGATTCCTGGGCGATCACCTCGATCCAAAAGCGTGCCGAGGGCGAAACGCACCTCCCCTGGCTCGAGTTCTACCCCCCCACGGTCGCCTTCGAGCAGGCCCCCGAGGATTTCGACGCCTTGATCATCGGCGCCGGCGGCGGCGTCGACGTGCTCGCGGCGCTGTCGGCCGGCGCGGCGCGGGTGACCGCGGTGGAGATCAATCCGCTGATCGTGGACGCGGTGCGCGGGCGCTTCTCGGAGTTTTCTGGCCGGCTCTACCAGGATCCGCGAGTCGAGGTCGTGGTCGCCGAGGGGCGCCATTTCGTGGAGGGCGACACGCGCCGCTACGATCGCATCGTGCTCTCGGGCGTGGACACCTTCGCCGCCACCGAGGCGGGCGCCTTCGCGCTGTCGGAGAACTACCTCTACACGGTGGAGGCGCTGAAGCAGTATTACCGCCACCTCGAGCCGGGCGGCGTGCTGGCGCTGGCTCGCTGGTGGTTCGAGCCGCCCCGGCAAACGCTGCGCCTGACCGTCACCGCCACGCAAGCGCTCGCGGAGCTGGACGTCTCCGATCTCAGCGATCGGGTGATCATCGCCCATGCCGGCCGGACCTCGTTGTTCCTGCTGAAGCGCGGCGTGTTCGAGGAAGACGAGCGGAGCGCGCTGCTCGAGGCCTGTGCTCGTCGAGGCGCGGTTGTGGTCCATCCGGCGGCGGAGCGCGGCCAGCCGGCTTCGCACGCGCTGTTCGCCCGGGCGCTCACGCAAGAAGGCGCGGACGAAGTCGTGCGCACGCATCCCTTCCGGGTCGACGCCACCAGCGACGACCGGCCGTTCTTCTTCGAGAACCAGTTTCTGAGCGGCCTGTTTCAAGGCGAGGGCGATTGGATCCACTCCCGCCTGGGAGGGCAGGAACTGCTCGTCGCCACCCTCGCGTTTCTGTTGGTGCTCTCGCTGCCCCTGCTCTGGTGGACCGGTTCCGGCCGGCGCGGCTTGCGCCAGCGGTTTTCCGGCTCGCTTCCGTTCCTGCTGCTCGGCTTCGCCTATCTGTTCGTCGAGATTCCGCTCATGCAGCGCCTCGCGCTGGTGCTGGGCCATCCGGTCCACGCCGTGGCGGTGGTGCTGGTGGCACTCCTGGTCGGTTCGGGCGCTGGATCGCTCTTGGCCCCGAGGCTTTCAGGGTTCACCGCCCCGGCCGTTTCGGCCGGGGCCGCGGCGGCCATCGTGCTGGTCCCGATCGCCGCGCATCCCGCGCTCCTGGCCGCCGTTCTTGGCCAGGGGACCGCGGCCCGCTGCGTGGCCACCGTCGCCTATCTCAGCCTGCCCGCATTCTTGATGGGCATGCCCTTCCCGCTGGCCATCCGCGCGCTCGGTGCCAGGGACCGGCTGCTGGTTCCGAGCGCCTTCGCGGCGAACGGGATCGCCTCGGTGGTGGCCGGGCCGCTGGCCGTGCTGATCGCGATGACGGCCGGATTCCGCGTGGTGCTCTTCGCGGGCTGCGGCTGTTATCTGGCGGCGGCCGGCCTGCTCTGGATCGCCGAGCGCGGGAACGCATCGGCGGCGTAGAAGCGGGTTCCGCCAAAAAAGCACCTTTTCAGGCGCAACTGCAGCCGGATTGCCTTGTTTCACTCTCCGTCGGTTCGACCCCACCCCGGAATGAGCAGAACCTCACCATCTGCCCGGCCGAACCTGTTCCTGTACTTGAATTGGAGGTCAGCAGATGCTTTCACGTCGTTCCCTTCTGGCGCTCGGCGCCGCTGTCTTCTGCGTGTCCGCGCTCGGCCCGAGTGCCGAAGCCCGCGGACACATCCACCACGGTCGCACCCTCGGAGGCTTCGACCTCCCGGATGCAACCAACGATGGCCACATCCGGGGCCGCCTGATGAGCGGCGGGCGCGTGCTGCTCGACCTTCGGACCCGGACGGTGGAAACGTCGGCCACCGAAGGGGACATCGAAGGTGTCCTGCTCCGCCCGAACGCTCCGTCCGGTGCGCCGCCCTTCGCGCTGGTGCGCGGCGAATACGAGACCGATGCGAGCGGCCAGCAAGGGCGCTTCCGGATGGTCGTGCTCAAGCCCGACCCGAGCGGCACGAATCCGCCCCGGAGGATCGGCCGGATCCGCGGCCTGTTCCACGATGGCCAGCCGAACGGTACTCCCGGCCGCTACCATGGAGAGTGGGTGCTCCGGTAGGCGAAAACCCAACGCTCGATCGCGCGGCCGGCGTGTCTCAGTGAATGAGGCGCGCCGGCCTTTTCGATGGGCGGCAGCCTTGCTTCCTTCCCCGCGGCGGACTGCTAATCTGTGACCTATGTCGCTCATCGTGGTTCAGGATCTCAAGCTCGGATTTCATGGCCGGCCGCTCTTCGACGGCGACTCGATGACCGTCGAGCGCCGGGATCGCCTCGGCGTGGTGGGCTTGAACGGCTCGGGGAAGAGCACCTTGTTGAAGCTGCTGGTCGGGTCGCTCGAGCCGGAGACCGGCCAGGTGATCCGCTCCAAGGGGTTGCGGCTCGGATATCTGCCCCAGGAGCTTTCGCACAAGGGGGACAAGCGCCTGTTCGCGTCGGTCATGGACTGCGCGCCGCGCAGGGCGCAGCTCGAGGAACGCCTGGAGGCCGTCTCCTCCGAACTGGAACAGACCGGAGACACCGGCGAACAGATGGCGCTGGCCGGCGAACTGGCCGATCTGCATGCCGAATTGACCGACCTCGATCGCGATTTCGCTCCCCATCACGCGGCGCGCATCCTGCTCGGACTGGGCTTTTCCGCCGGGGAATTCGCGCGGCCGCTCGAGGAGTATTCGGGCGGCTGGCGCATGCGGGCGGCGCTGGCCGGCTTGTTGTTCCAGCAGCCCGACGTGCTGGTCCTGGACGAGCCGACCAATCATCTCGACCTGCCCTCGGTGAACTGGCTGAACCGGTTCCTCGACAACTACGGCCATTCCATGGTGCTGGTCTGCCATGACCGCGAGTTCCTGAACCGGCACGTCAACCGGATCGTGTCGTTCGAGGCCGAGGGCCTGCGCAGCTACACCGGCGACTATGAAAGCTATCGCGAGCAGCGCCGGGCCGAACTCAAGACCCTCGAGAACCGCGCCCGCCGGGACGAGCACCGCCGCAAGGAGCTCGAGGCCTTCGTCACCCGTTTCAAGGCCAAGGCCAGCAAGGCCCGCCAGGCCCAGAGCAAGGCCCGGCTGATCGAGAAGATGCAAGCCGGCCAGGTCGAGCTGCCGCGATTGCAGAAGTCGATCCGGCTGCGCTTCAAGCCGACCGAGCGGGCCGGCGATCCGGTCCTGGAGATCGAATCCCTGGGCCACTCCTACGGCGACCGGCACGTGCTGAAGGGCGTCGATCTGACGGTTCGGCCGGGAGACCGCATCGCGATCTGCGGCCAGAACGGCGCCGGCAAGACGACCTTGCTCAAGCTGCTGGCTGGCGAGCTTCCGCTCGAGCAGGGACGCGTGCGCGCGGCCGCCGGCGTGCGCAAGAGCTACTTCGCCCAGCATCATACCGAGGTGCTCGATCCCGCGCGGACCGTGCTGGAGGAGGTCTGGCGCGCGGCGGACGGACTCTCGCAGTCGGAGGTCCGTGGCATCTGCGGGGCCTTCCTGTTCAGCGGCGACGACGTCGACAAGCGGATCGGCGTCCTCTCGGGCGGCGAGCAGACCCGCGTGGCCCTGGCCCGGCTGCTCGCCCATCCGGGCAACCTGCTGCTGCTCGACGAGCCGACCAACCACCTCGACACGGTCTCGGCCGAGAAGCTGACCGACTCGCTGCTCACCTATGACGGCACGATTCTGTTCGTTTCGCACAACCTCGATTTCGCCCGCCGCCTGTCGAACAAGGTCTGGGACGTGCGCGGCGGCTCGGTGGTCGAGCATCCCGGTTCGCTCTCGGACTATCTGGAGCGGCTGTCGGCGCTGCAAGACGAACAGGCGGCCTCGGAGCTCGGTCCGGGCTCCCGCGCGGCGACGCCTTCGGCCTCCTCCGCGCCCCCAGCCAAAGACGGCAAGGCGGCCCGCGTCGCGGCCCGAAAGCAGGAGCGCGACCGCAAGAAGGAGCGCGCCCGGTTGTCGCGCGAAGTCGCCTCGCACGAGGAGCAGGTGGCGGCCCTTGAAGAAGAACAGCAGCGCCTCGAGACGCTGCTCGCCGATGCCGCGGTCTACGAGGACCGCCTGCGGGCCGCCGAACTGGGTGAACGCCACCAGCAGGTCGCCCGCGAGCTCGCCCGGGCGCTGCTTCAGTGGGAGACGCTTTCGGCCCGCCTTTCCGAGCTCCCGGAGTCGACTCCTTGAACCGCCCCGATTGCTTCGGCGCGGCGGGCTCGGTAACTTCTCTGGTTTGCTCTCGCTGATCCCCCCGCACTCTCGAAAGGTAGCCATGTCGGCCCCGGATCCTGCCTCCCCGCGGAACGCCACCGCCCAGCCCCCACGGCCAACCGCGAATCTCCCCGCGCATCCAGTGGATGCCTTCGCCGATCGGCACATGGGCAAGAGCTCCGCGGAGCTCGAACACATGCTCGACACGCTGTCGGTCGAATCGCTCGATCAGTTGATCGATGAGACCACGCCGGAGCAGATTCGGATGACCGGCGAGCTGGACATCCCGCCGGCGCGTTCCGAGCGCGAGGTGCTCGAGGAACTGCGCTCGCTGGCCGATCAGAACCAGGTCCATCGTTCCTACATCGGACTCGGCTACAGCGGCACGATCACGCCTCCGGTGATCCTGCGCTCGATCTTCGAGAACCCCGGGTGGTACACCCAGTACACGCCGTACCAGGCCGAGATCTCGCAGGGGCGGCTCGAGGCGCTCTTCAACTTCCAGACCATGGTCCGGGATCTGACCGGCCTGCCGATCGCCAACGCCAGCCTGCTGGACGAGGCCACCGCCGCCGCGGAAGCGATGACGCTCTGCCGCCGGATGCAGGAGCGCCGGACGGAAGCCGTCCGTTTCCTGGTCGCTGAAGACTGCCATCCCCAGACCATCGACGTGGTGCGGACGCGGGCCGAGCCGCTCGGCATCGAGGTGCGGGTGGAGGCTCCGCACCGCTTCGAGTTCGGCGCGGAAGTCTTCGGCGCCTTGCTCCAGTACCCCGCCAGCGACGGCGCGCTGTATGATCTCGCACCGCTCGCCGAGCGCGCGAGGGCGGCCGGCGCGATGGTGGTCGTGGCGAGCGACCTGCTGGCGCTGACCTTGCTGAAACCGCCCGGCGAACTCGGCGCCGACGTGGTCGTCGGCAACTCCCAGCGCTTCGGCGTGCCGCTCTTTTACGGCGGCCCCCACGCCGCCTTCATCGCGACGCGCGAGGACTGCCTGCGCAAACTGCCCGGCCGGATCATCGGTCTGACCAAGGACAACGCCGGCCATCCGGCCCTGCGCATGGCGCTGCAGACGCGCGAGCAGCACATCCGCAGGGATCGGGCCACGAGCAACATCTGCACCGCCCAGGTCCTGCTGGCGGTGGCGGCGTCGATGTACGCGGTCTACCACGGTCCCGAGCGGCTGCGGCTGATCGCCGAGCGGGTGCACCGTCAGGCATGCCGGCTGGCCGAAGCGCTCCGCGAGCTGGGCCACACGATCCGCCACGCCGGTTTCTTCGACACCCTGCGGGTCGGTCCCGCGCCGGGCGAACGCTCGGCGATCCTCGCGCGATGTGAACGGCAGCGCATCAACCTGAGGGTTCACGACGACGGCGACCTCGGGGTCGCGCTCGACGAGACCGTCACCGCCCTGGATCTGGAGGACCTGCGGGCCTGCTTCGGCGGCAAGAGCGGCGGGGATTCCGGATCCGATCCGGAGCCGGCCGCGTTCGAGCTGCCGGGGAACCTGCTGCGGACCTCCGCGTTCCTCGAGCACCCGGTCTTTCACCGCTTCCAGACCGAGCACGAGTTCCTGCGTTACGTGAAGCGGCTCGAATCGCGCGATCTCTCGCTGACCACCTCGATGATCTCGCTCGGCTCCTGCACCATGAAGCTGAACGCGGCCGCGCAGATGATTCCCGTGACCTGGCCCGGGTTCAAGGACATCCATCCCTTCGCCCCACCGGAGCAGACGCCGGGCTACGCGCGGTTGATCGAGCAGCTCGAGGGCTGGCTGTGCCAGATCACCGGATTCGAAGCCTGTTCGATGCAGCCGAACGCCGGATCGCAGGGAGAGTACACCGGCCTGCTGACCATCCGGGCCTATCACCATTCGCGCGGTGAGGCGCATCGCAACGTCTGCCTGATTCCGGTCTCCGCGCACGGCACCAATCCCGCCAGCGCGGTGCTGGCCGGATTGCGGGTCGTGGTCGTGGCCTGCGACGACCACGGAAACATCGACCTCGCGGACTTGCGCGAGAAGGCGCGCCGGCACGAACGGAATCTGGCCGCCTTGATGGTCACCTATCCTTCCACGCACGGGGTGTTCGAGACGTCGATCCGGGAGATCTGCGACGCGGTGCACCAACACGGCGGCCAGGTCTATCTCGACGGTGCGAATCTGAACGCCATGGTGGGACTGTCGCGGCCGGGCGAGATCGGCGCGGACGTGTGCCACCTCAATCTGCACAAGACGTTCGCGATTCCCCACGGCGGCGGCGGTCCGGGCATGGGTCCGATCTGCACCGCCGCCCACCTGAGCCCGTTCCTGCCGGGCCACCCGCTGGCGCACGTCGGCGGCAAGCAGGCGATCTCGGCCGTCTCCGCGGCGCCCTACGGCAGTCCGGGCGTGCTGCCGATCACCTGGGCCTACATCGCGCTTCTGGGCGCCGAGGGATTGAAGCAGGCCACCCGGTACGCGATCCTGAACGCCAACTATGTCGCCCGCCGGCTCGATCCGCATTTCCCCGTGCTCTATCGCGGCGCCCGCGGGCGCGTGGCCCACGAGTGCATCGTCGATCTGCGCGAACTCTCCCACCGTTCCGGGATCGAGATCGATGACGTGGCCAAGCGGCTGATGGATTATGGTTTCCACGCTCCGACGATGTCGTTCCCGGTGGCCGGCACGCTGATGATCGAACCGACCGAGAGCGAGTCCCTGGAGGAGCTCGACCGATTCTGCGACGCGTTGATCGCGATTCGCGGGGAGATCGGCGAGGTCGAAGCGGGCCGGGTGGAAGCCTCCCGGAGCGTGCTCAAGGGCGCGCCGCATACGGCGCTGGCGGTGCTCGTCGAGGAATGGGACCGGCCCTACACCCGCGAGCAGGCGGCCTTCCCCAGCGCGCGCACCCGGGAACATAAATTCTGGCCGTACGTCGGGCGCGTCGACAACGTGCTGGGCGACCGCAGTCCGTGCTGCGCCTGGACGAAGGAGGCCGGCGGATCGCTCTGATGGCCCCAGGCGACACGGCTGCCTGGCGGCTCCCCTCGCGGGAGCAGCGCCTTTCGGAACTGGGCCGGCGCGCGTTCGACCTGCTGGTGATCGGCGGCGGCATCACCGGGGCCGGGATCGCGCTCGACCTCTCCCTGCGGGGGCTCGCGGTCCTTTTGGTCGAGCGGGACGACTGGGCGGCGGGGAGCTCCAGCGCGTCTTCCCGGTTGATCCACGGGGGCCTGCGGTATCTCGAGAACTTCCAGTTCCGGCAGGTCCGCAAAGCCTGTCTGGAGCGGGCGCTCCTGCTGCGAAACGCCGCCGGCCTGGTCTGGCCCGAGGAGTTCGTGTTTCCCGTCACGCGAGGGGCGCGGGTCGGACCGCTGCGCCTGCGCTTCGGTCTCTGGCTCTACTGCGCGCTCGCCTTTCCCAGGAGCCTCGGCTGGCCACGGACGGTTTCCAAGGCCCGGCTGGCTGAACGGATTCCGGGGTTGGGCGCGGCCAGCCTGCATTCCGCCGGTTCCTATCTGGACGGCGCCACCGACGACTCCCGGTTGACACTCGCGGTCGTGCTTTCGGCGGCCCGGGCGGGCGCCACGGTACTCACCGGAATGGAGGCGCTGGCGATCGAAAACGGTTCGTTCGGCATCGCCGCGGAGCTTCAAGATCGCGAGACGCAGGCGGCCCGCACGGTGCGCTGCCGGGCCGCGGTCCTGGCCGGGGGCGCCGGCACGGATGAACTGCTCCGGCGAACCGGTCTCTCCGGCGGCTGGGTCGCGCCCACCCGGGGCACGCACGTCCTGGTGCCGCGCGATCGGCTGCCGACGCACGGAGCGGTGATCTTCGCTTCCGAGCTCGACGGGCGGATCGCGTTTCTGCTGCCCTGGCCGCGCCACACTGTCATCGGCACCACCGACGTGGACGCCGATCCTTCCATGCCGGTGCGCGCGACGCGGGCCGAGGTCGGCTACCTGCTCGAGTCCGCGAATCTGCTCGTGCCTTCCGCCGCGCTCGGCGAGCCAGACGTCGTCTCGACCTACGCCGGGTTGCGGCCGCTCTTGATGGATGCGGCACGGGGACCGTCGGCACGATCCAGGGAAGAGCGGATCGAGCGCATCGGATCGGTCTACGCCATCGCGGGAGGCAAGCTGACCGGCTACCGCCAGATGGCCGAGGAACTCTCCGCCCGGGTGACGCGGGACCTGGGCTTCGGCGTGATCGGACTGCGTTCCGGCACCCGGGATCACCGCCTGGTCTATGCGGAAGTGCCGCCCGCGGTCCGCCCGGCCTGGTCGCGGCCGGGCGCGCTTGGGCCGGAGGAACTGCTGGAGGCGGCCTGGCGGCGGCGCTACGGCCGCGCCGCCGAAAGTGTGCGAGCGCGGCTGGCGGAGATTCAAGACGGCCTCTCGCGGCTCGACCCCGAGACCTGCCTGGGCGAGGTCGACTGGGCCGTCGAGCAGGAGGACTGTCGCACGCCTTTCGACTTCCTGCTGCGGCGGACCGACGCCGGACGCAACGCGCTTGCGGAAGTGGAAGCGCTCGCGCCGCGGGTCATCGAGCGGCTGGCCGCGCGCCTGGCCTGGAGCACGCCGCGCCGGGACCAGCTCACCGCAGAGTGGCAGGACCGGTTGCGTGCGCTGCACGCCTGGAAGCAGGATCCCGCATGAGCCGGCCGCCCATGCCGCCCATGCCACAGGTGGCGCAGGCCCTGATCCTGGCCGGTGAACAGGCGCAGCGCGCCTATGAGCTGGGCCTCTCCGGCCGGTTCGATTCCTGCATCACCTCGAATTACGCCGAGGTCTACGCGCGCCTGCGCGAGGAGTGCCGGCGCGGCGACCGCTTCCTGGAATGGGGCAGCGGACTCGGTGTGATCACCGCCCTGGCCGCGTCGTTGGGCGCCGAAGCGTACGGCATCGAGATCGAGCCGGAACTCGTGCGCCTCTCGGAAGGCCTCGTCGAGCGGCACGACGTGCCGGCCACGTTCGCCTGCGGCAGCTTCTTCCCGGACGGTTTCGGCGAGGACCCGGAACTGCTGCATGAGGACCTGATGCACGATTCGGTGGGCGCCGACGCCTATGCCGAGCTGGGCCTGGAGCTGACCGACTTCGATCTGATCTACGCCTTCCCCTGGCCCGGCGAGGAGGACCTGTTCCTCGACCTCTTCCAGCGCGGCGCCGCTCCCGGTTCCCGCCTGCTGATCAACTACGGCAGCGACGGCCTGCGCCTCGAGCGCAACACGCAGCTCGACGAGGGCCCGTCTCGCTGACACCTGCACTTCCCGTCGCACCACTTCCTCCGGTCTTCCTTTCGCACCTCCACTCCGTGGCAGGTTCCTGACAGATCGGACAGATCGAACCTGGTTCAAACTGTCACCGAACCGGATTCGAACGGCCAGGAGTGGAGGAAATGGTGCGGCGGGATTTGCCGGTATGGTTTTCCCGGTGGCAGGACGTTGGTCAGCGCCAGCAGAGGATCGCCACGCCGATGACCGCCAGGACGGCGCCCAGGATCCCGGTCCAGGCGACGCGCTGGCGCAGGACGAGGATCACCAGCGGGATCACGAAGATCGGGCTGGTGGCGGTCAGCGTGGTGGCCTCGGCGATGCTCGTGTACTGAAAGGCGAGCATGCTGAACCAGACGCCCAGGAAGGTGCCGGTGATCGCGGCCGGGATCATCAGCCGGAGCGTTCCGGCCGCCTTGAGCTGAACGATCCAACCGCCGAGCTGGCCGCGCAACCGGCCGATCAAGAGGCCCAGGGCGACCGCCACGAGCAACCGCATGCAGCTCGCCTCGAGCGCCTGCCGGCTCTCCGGCAGGCCGGTCTCCGCCAGCCGCAGGATGCCGAGCTTCGACCAGGCCGCGCCGAGCGCCTGGCAGAGCGCCGCGGTCAGGCCCAGCAGCACGCCGCGCGCGGTGGAACCGGGAAAGTGCCCGGGAGCCTCGGCCGCTCCGGTGCGCTCCAGGATCACGACCATGATCCCGGCCATCGTGACCGCCATGCCCAGCCAGAGCCAGGCCGAAGGACGCTCGGCCAGGAAGAACCAGCCGAACAACGCGCCGAGCGGCGGCGCCAGCGTCTCGAGCACCACGCAGCGCCGCGGTCCCAGAATCTGCAGGCTCCGAAAGTGGCAGGTGTCGCCGATCACCAGCCCGCAGGCCGCGCTGATCGAGAGCCAGCCCCAGGCCTCGCCGTCGGTGGGCAAGATCCGCCGGCCGCCGTGCAGGGAGGCGATCAGGATCAGCAGCAGCACCGCGCTGATCGTGTTCTTGCACAGGTTGATCCCGGGAGCCGCGACCCGCACGCGGGAAAACAGCAGCGAGCCGACCGCCCAGCAGAGCGCGGCGCCGAGCGCGAACAGATCACCGGCCAGTGACGACATCGGGCGGAAGCGTACCGGATCCCCGCGCCTCCGGCGCGCAATTACATCCCATCCCTAGTCGTAGGCCAGGACCGGCGCGAGCCAGCGCTCCACGGTCTTCAGGTCGGCGCGCTTCCTGCGCGAGTAATCCTCGACTTGATCCTTGCCGATCTTGCCCAGGCCAAAGTAGGTCGACCCGGGATGGGAGAAATAGTAGCCGGTGACCGCGGCCGTCGGCAGCATGGCAAAGCTCTCGGTGAGCTGCATCGAGGCGTTCGACGCCGCGCCGAGCAGGTTGAACAGGATCGCCTTCTCGCTGTGGTCGGGACAGGCGGGGTAGCCGGGCGCCGGGCGAATGCCCCGGAAACCGCCGTTCGCGGAGCCGTCCGATCCTCCAAAGCACCAGAATTCGTTCCGCACCCGCTCATGGAGATGCTCCGCCAGCGCCTCGGCCAGGCGGTCGGCCAGGACCTTGATCATGATGATCGCGTAGTCGTCGTTCTCCGATTCGAAACGCCGGACGGCGTCCTCCATGCCGATCCCAGCGGTCAGGGCGAAACCGCCCACGTAATCCTTCACGCCGCTCGAGACGGGAGCCACGAAGTCGGCCAGGGCGTAGTTCGGCTGGCCCTTCGGTTTGGCGGTCTGTTGCCTGAGCGAGTGGATCCTGGTCCTCACTTCGCGGCGCGTGTCGTCGGTGTAGATCAGGATGTCGTCGTCCTCGGTGCTGTTGGCCGGGAACAGGCCGATGACCGCCTTGGCGGACAGCCAGCGCAGGGAGACGATCCGATCCAGCATGGCCCGAGCTTCCTCGAGCAATCGGCAGGCCTCCTCGCCGACCCGTTCGTCATGCAGGATCTGGGGATACACGCCCTTCAGCTCCCAGGCATGGAAGAACGGCGTCCAGTCGATGTGGCTCGCGATCGAGCGCAGGTCGTAATTGTCGAAGACCTTCAGGCCCAGGAAGCCGGGCTTGACCGGGCTGAACCTCGACCAGTCGGTCACCAGCCGGCAGGCCCGGGCCTGATCCAGCGAGAGCCGCCTCGGTTGGGATTTCTTGAGCTGGTGTTGCGCCCGCAGCGCGCGATACTCGCCGGTGACCTGCTCGGTGAAGCGGGTGCGGGCCTCCGGATCGCTGCTGGTCAGGCTGCTGCACACGCTCGCGGCCCGCGAGGCGTCGCGCACGTGGACCGTGGTCGACGCGAGTTCCGGTTCGATCTTGACCGCGGTGTGGATCCGCGACGTCGCGGCCCCTCCGATCAGAAGCGGCATGTGCAGCCCTTCGCGCTGCATCTCGCTCGCCACGAACCGCATCTCGTCCAAGGACGGCGTGATCAGTCCGGACAGACCGATCAGGTCGGCCTGCTCCGCCCGCGCGGTCTCGAGGATCCGGGCGCAGGGCACCATCACGCCGAGATCGATCACCTCGAAGTTGTTGCACTGCAGGACCACGCCGACGATGTTCTTGCCGATGTCGTGGACGTCCCCCTTGACCGTGGCCATCACGATCTTGCCCTTGGTGTTGACCTTTTGCGGATCCTGCTGGCCGGCGGCGATGAACGGCAGCAGGTAGGCGACCGCCTTCTTCATCACCCGCGCGCTCTTGACCACCTGCGGCAGGAACATCTTGCCGGAGCCGAACAGCTCGCCGACCACGTTCATGCCGTCCATCAGCGGGCCCTCGATCACCTCGATCGGGCGCTCCACCTGCCGGCGCGCTTCCTCGGTGTCCTGCTCGATGAACTCCGTGAGGCCCTTGACCAACGCGTGGGAGAGGCGCGACTGCACGTCGCCCTCGCGCCAGGACAGGTCGTCCTGTCGTTCGCGCGCGCTGCCCTTGACGCCGGCGGCCACCTCCAGCAGCCGTTCGGTCGCGTCC